>Ga0316622_100000227_pt1 | contig 30281 bp, 29 predicted proteins | sample OWC_Aug_OW2_C1_D_FD_207646 | JGI IMG/M metagenome (GOLD analysis project Ga0316622, IMG submission 207646) | Wetland soil microbial communities from Old Woman Creek delta, Ohio, United States - OWC_Aug_OW2_C1_D5_C | ecosystem: Environmental > Terrestrial > Soil > Wetlands | place: USA: Ohio... | reverse complement strand
AAGGCGTCGAGCACCTGTTGCCTCTGGGCGTCGGTGAGGCTTGCCGCGGGGATCACGTTACCGGCGGCATCGACGAGCCCGAGGTTTTCGCGGATCGCCTGCGCCCAGGGGCTGTCGTCGGCAATAGCGGCGTAGCCGTTGGCGCCGACCTCGGCAATGCGGTTGCCGAGCCCGTCGTAGCGGTAGCCCTTGTGCAGATTGAGCCCCGCGGGGTCGGTGACCTCCGAGGTCAGGCGGTTGTTGAGGTCGTAGCCGAACTCGAACACCCGTTCTTCCGTGCGCGGGGTCGGGTTGCCCTGGGCATCGCGGTTCAGGGTATCGAGCCAGGTGTTGAACTCGGTGCGGCGGGTGGGGTTGTAGACCGCGTCGTACTCGAAGCGGGTTGTAAGCCCGTTGGCCTCGACCTGCTCGGCGACCAGGTTGGCCAGGGTGTAGGTGAAGGTCTTGGTACGCGCGGGACTGCCGTACAGCTCCGTGGCGTTCTCGGTATTCGCGAGCACGTTGCCGATGGCGTCATAGGTCAGCCGGTTGATGACCCCGCGTGGGTCGGTGCGCTCGATAAGCCGGTCGTTGGCGTCGTATGCGAAGTGCGTGACCTCGTCCCGGGCGGGGTTCGGTGACGGCAGTTCCCCGGGCAGGAGCGCGGCGCCATTGGTGGCGTAGCGGGTCTCGGTAGTCTTGTTGCCCTTGGCGTCGTGCCCGAAGGCGACAATGTAGTCCTCGCCGTCGCGCTGCCAGATGACGCGGTTGGCGGCGTCGTAGACCGACTCACCGCGGCTTCCGTTGGCGTCGATGATCGCGGTGCGGTTGCCGCGCTCGTCGTACTCGAAGGCGGTGGTGAGATTGAGACCCTGCGGGTCGACCGTCTCACTCACGACGCGGTTGGCGAGGTCGTAGGCGTAGGCGGTTACCCGCATGGCCGCGGTCGGGGCGGCACTCGGCCGGCCGTCGACACCAAGGCCCAAGCCCCGGGTGATGCGCGTGACATTGCCGAAGTCGTCGTACTCGAAGCGGGTGACGGAGCCGACCGGGTCGACTTCGTATTCCTTGCGGCCACCGGCGTCGTAGTAGCTCGCGGTCGTGGCGTTCTTGTGCTCGGGCCCGGTGCCGTAATCGACGGTCTTGCTGGCCAACTCCCCGGCGCCGTTGTAGTCGTAGTGCACCACGGTGCCGGCCGGCTGGGTCTCATCCACCAGGCGATCGGCGTGGTCGTAGGCGTAGCGGCTCACGCGCACGGCCGTATCCGGGATCGGCGCGATGTTGGCCTCGGTCAGTTCGGACTGGGGCGCGAGGTAGCCGTAGGCCTCGGTCTTCGCAATGCGGTTGCTGCGGGCGTCGTAGGTGAAGCGCTTGACCACCCCGAGGGCATCGGCCTGGTGGGTCTGGCGGTTCAGCGCGTCGTAGGCGAAGCGCGTGGTGGCGGGCATCGCCACCGCCGCCTTGGCCGGGTCGTAGGCGGGATCGGTGTCCTCGACCAGATACTGACCGGTGGTGATCGCGACCTGGTTGCCGTAGACGTCGTAGCCGAAGGACACACTGAAGCCGAGGGCATCGGTCACCGTCACCGCCCGGTTCATGCGGTCGTACGCCGTGCGCCGGGTATGGTCGTTGGCGTCCGTCTCGGCAATGAGGTTGTTGCGGGCGTCGTAGTCGTACTGCGTAGAGAGGTTCAGGCCCGCGGGATCAACCACGCGCTCGCTCAGGCGGTTGCCGAGATCGTAGCGGTACTCGGTGGTGGCGGCGGCCACACTGCCCGCGCCCTGGGTCTCGAAGCGCAGGTTGCCGGCGGCGTCGTACACGCGGCTGACCGTCTCCCCTTCCCCATTGGCGTCAGTGAGCAGCAGGTTACGCCCGTCGTAGGTCATGGTGACGGTTTCGGTGCGGCCGCTCGCCCGATCGGTGATGCTGCGGGCAATGAGGTTGCCGAAGGCGTTGTAGTCGTAAAGGGTGGTGATGCCGTTGCCGTCGGTCTCGGCGATGCGGCGGTTCACGCGGTCGTAGGCGTACTGGGTGGTGCGCGCATCGGCCGTGTCGACCCCGACGGTCTCCAGGGTGCGATTGCCGAAGGCGTCGTAGACGAACGCCCGGGTGATCGCCGCATCGGTGCCGGCGGCGAGCGTCTCGCGGGTCAGACGGTTGTTGCGGTCGTACGCATAGGCGCTGGTGCGGGCATCATTGGTGTTGGCAGCGTCGGTCTTGGTGGTGAGGTTGCCCACGGCATCGTAGGCGTACTCGGCCCGCACCCCGTCCGGGGTGGTCTGGGCAATGAGCCGTCCGAGCCCGTCGTAGTTGCGTTCGGTGTAGCGCTGATCGACCCGCCCGTAGCCCTCGTAGTGCCCGATCATCTGGCCGGCGGCGTCGTACACGTGATGGGTGACTGTGCCTTCCGGGTTGATCTCGTCGGTGAGCCGGTTGAGGTCGTCGTAGGCGTAGTGGAACTCGCGCGCCTCGGGGAGCCCAAACGCCTCAATGGTGGTGCGGCGGTTGCCAAGCGCATCGTAGCTGTGGCGGGTTTCGACACCGATCGCACTTACCTGACTGGCGAGGCGGTTGAGCGCATCGTAGGTGTAGCGCGTGGTCTGCTGCAGCAGCGGGTCGGTGAAGTCGCTCTGGCTCAGGTACAGGGTCTGGCTCACGCGGTTGCCGAGCGCATCGTACTCATAGCCGGTGCGGTAGCCCTCGGCGTCGATCGAGGTCACGAGGCGGTTGGTAGCGTCGTAGGCGTACTGGGTGAGCCGGTCGAGCCCGTCGCCCACCGGGCTCTGCTCGCTTAACGGGCGCACCGGGTCGTAGGCGATCGGGTTGGCGTAGGCCTCGGTGGCAATGAGGTTGCCGGCGGCATCGTAGCGGCTGTCGACCACGTAGCCCTCGGCATCGAGCGTACGAGCCACGCGATTGAGCTTGTCGTAGGCGTAACGGATAGTCTGATCGCGCGCAGCGTCCGCGGTGGGTGCCGGGTCGGTAGCCGGGTCGACCGGCAGCGCCAGCGTCTCGGCATACCGGGTCACACTGACCCGGTTGCCGTTGGCGTCGTACTCGTATCGGGTGACTGCGCCCTCGGCATCGACCGAGAACGTCAGCTCATTGTTGTGGTTGTAGTAGCTGGTGGTGACCCGCCCGAGGGCATCGGTCACCTGCTTGCGGTTGCCGTTGCCGTCGTAGGTGTAGGTGGTGGCGTGCGCGGCCTTGAGGGCCTCGATCTGGGCATCGCTCAGATCGGCGACGAGCACCGGGTAGCCGAGGCTCAGGCGCGCCGCCTGGTAAGCCGCGGCATCGCTCTCGGCCAACCCCATGCCGATCGCATCGATGATGCGGGTGACCCGGTTGTTGGCGTCGTACTCGTAGGCAGTGACCCGGCCAAGCGCATCGATCGTGCGCACCAGGTTGTGGTTGGCGTCGTACTCGTAACGGGTCGAGTGGCCGAGCGCGTCGATCTGCTCGATGAGCTGATCGTCCTGGTTGTAGACGTAGCCGGTGGTCTGGGCCTCAAGCGTACCCTGGGCGCGGGTCATCTCGATGCGGTTGCCGAGGCGGTCATAGCGGTAGGCGGTGACCACATCGTGGGCATCGGTCTCGGTAATGAGCTGGTTGCGCTCGTCGTAGGCGTAGTGGGTGGTGTGGGCCTCGAGCAGCGCCGCCTTCTCGGCCTCGGTGGGGGCGGCGGCGGCGAGCGCATGCCCATTCGCGTCGGTCACCGACAACCGATTGCCGACCGCATCATAGGTATAGGTGGTCCGGTTGCCCTCGGCGTCCAGCACCTCGATCATGCGGTTCACCGCATCGAAGGCGTAGGTGGTGGTGTGCCCATTGCCGTCAGTGGTGGACGTGCGGTTATAGACCCGGTCGTAGGTGTTCGTCGTCGAGCGGCCCTCGGCGTCGAGCACCTCGATCAGGTTGTTCTCGGCGTCGTAGGCGTAGGTGGTGGTTTGCGCCTCGGCGGTGCCGGCGGCGGTCGTCTGGGTGATGCGGTTGTTGCGCGCGTCGTAGGTGAATTCGGTGGTGCGGTCTTCGGCGTCGGTGACGCTGAACAGCCGGTTGCCCGGGTCGTAGGTCATGCGGGTGATGCCGCCGCGGGCATCGATGACAGTCAGGCGATTGCCGACGCCGTCGTATTCGAACCGGGTCTCGAAGGCGAGCGGGTCGATGACCTTGACGGTGCGGTTGAGGGCATCGTAGACGTAGCGGGTGGCCTCGCCCTTGGCGTCGGTGACTTTGAGGCGATTGCCGACGGCGTCGTACTCATAGGCCACGGTGTGGCTGAGCGGGTCGGTAGCGCTCGTCAGGCGGTTGTTGAGGTCGTAGACATAGCTCGTGGTGCGCGCCTCGTCGGTGCCGGCCGCGCGGGTCTCGCTCACGAGATTGCCGACGTGGTCGTACTCGCGGTGGGTCTGGACCTGGAGGGCGTCGTCGATGTCGGTCAGGCGGTTGAGGGCATCGTAGGTGTAGGCGGTGGTGTGCTGGTTGGCGTCGGTGACGCTGCGGCGGTTGCCGTTGCCGTCGTAGGTGTAGCGGGTGGTCTCACCGAGAGCGTCGGTGCGTGCGGTGAGGCGGTTGAGGCTGTCGTAGCCGAAGGTCGTGGTGTGGTCGTTGTTGTCGGTGACGCTCCGGCGGTTGCCGACCCGGTCGTAGCTGTAGCGCTCGGTGTAGAGGTTCTTGAGCTCGATCTTGTCGTGCCAGCTGAGGTCGGCGACGAGCGCGGCGTAGCCGAGACTCGTGCGCAGCCCCTGGTAGTAGCTGCCGTCGGAGCCGGCCAGGGCGTTGCCGACCCCGTCGGTCTTGGCGACGATCTCGTTGAACTCGTTGTAGGTGTAGGTGGTGACCTGGGCGTTGGCGGTGCTGTCGATGACCACGTGGCGAGTGGCGACATCGAAGTGGGCGGTGACGCCAATCTGCACGCTGGTGCGGTTGTGGCGACTGTCGTAGCTGTAGACGGTCTGGTTGCCGTTGGCGTCGGTGATCAGGACCAGGCGGTTGTCGCGGTCGAAACTGAAGCGGGTGGTGTGGCCGTTTTCGTCGGTCGTGGACACTTCGTTGCCGTTGCCGTCGTACTGGTGGGTGACGGTGTAGCGCACGGACAGCCCCGTGGCAGGATCGATCACCGCCGGGCGGGTCTCCTGGAGCAGGCGGTTGTTGCGGTCGTAGCTGAAGTCAGTGGTATGGCCGTTGGCATCGGTCACCGCTACGCGGTTGCCGGGGGCGTCGTAGGCGTAGCGCGTGGTCTGCCCCAGGGCATCGACCTGGGCGGTGAGCTGATCTTCCTGATCGTAGCTGAACTTCAGTACCCGCCGGTCGGCCTCGGCAAGCTGGGCGCCGATGACGATCTGAATCTGGTTCAGGTTGGCGTCGTAGCGGAACTGGGTGACGTTGCCAATGGCGTCGGTGACCTGTTTGGTCAGGTTGTTCGGGTTGTAGACGTACTGGGTGAGGTTGCCGTTGTTGTCCGTGACGGTAATGCGGTTGCCGACCCCGTCGTACTGGTAGCGGGTGTGGTACTCGGTCGGGGTGACGCCGTCGGCACCGGTGACTGTGGGTGTGATGACCTCCACCAGCCGCCCGTCCTCGCGCCAGACATAGCGCGTGGTGCGGCCCTCGGCATCGGTCATGCTGATGCGCTCGCCGATCACGTCGTAGGTAAAGCGCGTGGTGCGGGTCTCGTGCCAGTCGTGCGCCGGATCGGAGACCGCCAGCAGCATGTTGTTGCGGTCGTAGACGTAGACGACGGTGTGGCCGCTGGCGTCGCGCACCGCAATGCGGTTGCCGACCGCGTCGTAGGTGTTGACGGTGGTGTGGCCCTCGGGGTCGGTGATCGTGACCAGGCGGTTGTCCTGGTCGTAGGTGTAGCGCGTCACCCCGCCGTTGCCGTCGGTGTAGCTGGTGCGGTTGCCGAAGTGGTCGTAGCTGGCGTAGGTGGTGTTGCCCTCGGCGTCGACGGTTTTGACGTTGTTGCCGTAGATGTCGTAGAAGTACCGGGTGACCTGCTGCAGGGCCGGGTCGCTCAGGTTGTTTTGATCGAGGTAGACGGTCTTCCTGGTCAGGTTGCCGTAGCTGTCGTATTCGAACCGGGTGAGATCGCCCCCCGGGCTCTTGATCTCGATCAGGTTCTGCCGGGCGTCGTAGCTGTAGACGGTGGTGTAGCGCGCGAGCAGCGCGGCCTTGTCGGCGGCGCTCAAGTCCGCCACCAGCGCGGCGTAGCCGAGCTCGGCGCGCTTCGCCTGGTAGACGGCATCATCGGAGGTCACCAGCGCATTGCCCATCGCACTCGTCTGGGTGGCGAGCTTGTTGAAGCTGGTGTACGTGTAGCGGGTGACGTTGTCGGCGTTGTCGGTGCGCGTGAGCAGGTTGCCGCGGGCGTCGTACTCGAGGTGGGTGGTGTAGCGCTCGCCGAGGGCGGCAAGCTCGGCGGCGGTGAGCTGGGCGATGAGCTTGCCCTGCCCGGTGAGCGGGTCGAGGTAGCCGTAGTCACGGCGCAGGTCGCGCCAGTAGGCGTCGTCGGAGTGGGTGATGGCGTAGCCGTTGGCGTCGGTGATGACCGCCAGGTTCTCGAGCGCGTCGTAGCCGTAGGTCGTGACGTAGCCCTTCGGGTCGGCGACGCTTAAGATCTCGCCGTTCTGGTCGAAGCTGAAGACGGTGGTGTGGCGGTTGGCGATGTCGTCGGCTTGAGCGCGGTAGCTCGCGTCGTGGTCGTAGCGATGCTCGTCCCAGTAGGCGTAGTAGCCGTTGTCGAGGCGCCAGGCGACGTATTCGGCGTCGTTCGAGCGCTGGCGCTCGATGCCGAGCGCGTTCAGCATGCGCGTCGTGCCGCCCTGGTATTGGTTTTTCACCAGGTCGAAGTCGTAGCTGAACTCGGTGCGATTGCCCTCGGCGTCGATGAGGGCGCTCAACACCAGCTTTTCGTTGCCCGAGCCCTGCGCGACCGTCCGGTACTCGAAGGCCAGGGTGCGCGCGGCGGTGCCGTGGTCATCCGGCAGGCGGACGCTCTTGAGCGTGCCGTCGTTGTAATAGGTGTAGTGAGTTTCGTGACCCTCGCGGTCGATCACCTCGACCAGGCGGTCCTGGTCGTACTCGTAGCGCACCAGCACCGCCCCGGTTTCATCGCTCACCGAGGCGAGGTTGCCGTGGTCGTAGTGGTAGTAGATGACGTGGCCGTTGTCGTCCTCGATGGCGCTCAGGTTGCCGTGGTCGTACCGGTAGCTGATCGCATTGCCGTTGGTGTCGACGCTCTTGACGATGTAGCCCGTGTGGTCGAAGTAAAGGCGGGTTTGATCCGAGCGGGTGAGGATGTAGGTCTTGGCGGGCTTGTCGTAGACGATCTCCTCGTAGGCCCCGGGACCGTCGACCGAGACGTATTTGCCGCTCGTGGCGTCGTAAGTGAAGGTGAACTGGCTCGAGTCGGGGTTGATCAGGATGATCTCGTGCTTGCTCTCGATGTGGGAGAGTTCAAGAAACATCGACAGCGTCCAGCCCTTGCCGACGTCGGTGTTCCACTGGCCGCGGCTGTTGTAGGTGCGCAGCTGCAGGAAGTCTTCGCCCTGCGACGGCAGGAAGGCGTCCTGGTGCCGGATCACCAGATCGCCGTTGCTGACATTGACGTAAACCGACTCGCCGTGCCCGGGCTCCCCGGCACTGGTCTTGTCGTTGCGATTGAGGAGATAAAGGGAGCTGTCGAGAAGACCGGTGCCGGCGCCGCCGATGACTGTGGCCATGTGAGATTCCCCTGTTGTCCTTATGTAGTTCAGCTGATCAAGTGTCGTTTATTCGGATTCGCGGATCGCCGCGTTCAGTTGCGGCGCGCCCGGATCGGCGGGCTGAGCGAGAACAACGCGCTGCGGGCGGCGCCGGGCGCCCGCTCCACCTGGGCCGCCCTCCCTGCTGCAACACCGCGATGCACCCACGTCCAGATTCCCATGCCGGTTCTCATGCTGCTGTGCCCCTGTTACCGATCCTGTTGGCCTATGCGTCGCCTACCCGCCCGCGGTGGGTACCCATTACGGCCTTCACCTCGCGCTGGCTATGTATTGGTTATCCAGCGGACGGAAAATTTGTTTAGGGTTTTGGAGAAAATATTTTCCGAGCAGGTCCGCCGGCAGGCCATGAGCATCACACACAACTTCACCATTCGTGCTTAACTGTCTGTTTTTGTTGCTATCTTCACATTTGCGCCTGCCGGACCCCGCTCTCCCCACAGCGCGCTGCCAATACGCGGCTTGAACCTCAACCCATGCAGCCGCCAAACTCCGGACGCCGCCAGGCCCTTGCAGGTATTTCTCACCGAAATCCCCAGCCGCGTCGCAGCGCGCCCACTTTTCCGTTTACGCCTGACTGACTCTGCCCTAGAATTTCCACACTTCTTTCAAAAGCCCGTGAGACCGAACGGCGCGGTTACCGACTGGAACTCACGCACCAGGGAGAGCACACACCATGACGACGAACACCGCCGAACGACTCGATGCCGACGAACTGCTGCACCTCGCCATGCGCGCCAGCGAAGCGAACCGGCACGAGGAATCGATTTCCTATCTCAAGCGCGCGCTGGATGTCTCGCCCAAGAACGGCAAGATTCACTACATGCTCGGCGCCGAGCATGCCCAGATTGGCCTCTACGACCGTGCCGCCGAAGAAATGGCCAAGGCGGTAGAGCTCGATCCGACCCTCCACACGGCCAGCTTTCAGCTTGGCCTGCTGCACATTACCTCCGGGCGCGTCGGTCCGGCGGAAGCCGCCTGGAAGCCGCTCGACGCCCTCGGCGCGGAGCACCCGCTGTATCTTTTCAAGACCGGCCTGCTGCATCTGGCGCGCGACGAGTTCGAGCAGTGCGCGGAGCATCTCAACCGCGGCATCAGCCTCAACAGGCAGAACGAACCGCTCAATAACGACATGCGCCGCGTGCTGGCGGATGTCGACAAGCACCTCGGCAAGCCCGCTGACTCTGGCGCGGCGCCGACCGCGACCGAGAAGTCCACGCCGTCCAATCACGTGCTGCTGTCGGCCTATCGAAAGAATCGCAGCGACGACAAGGAGTGATTGGCCTGCTTCGTTCCGGCTGTGGTCAACATTTCGCTTCCGCAAGCATCGCCGGAAACTGAATGGATCCGATTTCCCGGTTGAACGGCCTCATGGAAGTGCTGCGGCGCCAGATCGCCGACAGCGCCCGTCGACTGGACGCGGCCGGCAAGCCCGGCACACCGGCCACGCGGTCCACGTCCGCGGCTGCGCCGACTGGCGTATCGGTTCAGCAACTGCGCCGGCAGATTACTGATCGCCTGCGGGCAATCGACAAATCCGATCCGCGCCAGGGCGACAAGGCCCGGCGCATCTTTTTCGAGTCTGTCCTTCTATGGGAGTTCGGCGACGCGCTGCTGCGCGATCGTCGCGTCGATGATGTCATCGACCATATCGAAACCGCCTTTCGCTCTTCGCCCGATCTCGATCGCCAGCTTGGCGAATTGCTCAATCAGCTCGCCGGCGACGCCCCGGCGCCTTAGCGCGAAGCAGATCCACGATTGGAGCAGGTACCGGCGACCCGATCACACGCTCACGTCGAGTCGGCTGTACGAACGGTAGGCCTCGCGAATCAGCTGCAGCGCATGCGCATGCAGTTGCGAGATTCGCCCTTTCGAAAGCCCAAGCTGTGCCGCGATCGCAACAAAGTCCATCTGTTCCAGGTAGTGCAGCCGAATGATTTCCCGCTCGCGCTCCGGCAGCGCCCCCACCACAATGTTGAGCTGATCCTGGACGCGCCGAACTTCGAAAACCCGATAGGGGTCGCTTTCGGAGCGCTCATCCGGCTGGGAATGCAGATCCGAGTCTTCGAGAATGTAGCCAATCGCGAGTCCCAGGGTGATTTCCACCAGTTCCTCGAACGCATCGCGGCCTTCGATCTCGGCGTTGTGCAGTGACTCGGCCCGCTCCCGCACGATCTCGCGCCGGTATTCCCGCTGCGCGGCATGCTCGCTAGTCTTGGGCAATGCATTGAGAATTGCGCCGCGAATGCGGTAACTCGCGTAGGTCTCGAAGCGCACCGCCCGCGACGGGTCGAACCGGTCGATCGCTTCCAGCAATCCGACCCGCGCGTACTGGACATAGTCCTCGTAGTCAACGCTGTCGTCCGGGCGCTGCGCGTACAAGGAGCCGGCTAGCCTTCGCGCGAACCGCAGATAGCGTTCCGCCAACCGCGTGCGTGCGCCGGGATGACGATGCCGGGCATAGTCCTGCCACAAGGCCCGATCTTCGTCAGCCTCGCTGTCGGCCCTGGAGCGCCGTTCCGTTCCCTCCATCCGCGACCGCCTTCAGTGGAAACTCGTGACAACCGCCCGAACCACCAGATTCCACCCGTCAATCAGCACAAACATCAACACCTTCAACGGCAGGGAAATCATCATCGGCGGTACCATGAGCATGCCCATCGACATCAGGATGCTCGATACCACGATATCGATCAGCAGGAACGGCAGGAAGATGATGAAGCCGATCTGAAATGCGGTCTTGAGCTCGCTCAACATGAACGCCGGAATCAAATGCAGCGTCTTGATCTCGTCCACAGACTCCGGCGGGCTGGCCTTGGCGATGTCCAGCATCAAACCCAGGTCCTGTTCACGCGTCTGGCGTATCATGAAATCACGCATCGGCTCCAGGCCCCGGTTAAACGCCTTCTGATAGCTGATGCGCCCGGCCATGTAGGGAGCGAATGCCTGTTCGTTCACCTGGTTGAATACCGGCAGCATGGTGAACACGGTCAGGAACAGCGCCAGGCTTACCAGCACGGTATTCGGCGGCGTGTCCTGCATCCCGATCGCGTGCCGCAGCATCGCCAGCACGATGATGATGCGCGTAAATGCCGTCATCACGACCAGAATGGCCGGAGCCAGGCTCAGAATCGTGAGCCCGATGAGCACCTTGACGGCATTGGCCAATTCGCCGCGGTCGGCCGCCTCACTGCCGATGGTGATCTCGATCCCGGGCAATCCTACACCGGCGGCGTGCACACTCGCCGACCAGATCATGGCCAGGCCCATCCACAGCGTGGGGCCCACGAACGCCCGTCGCGATGCCATCAACCACCCGCTACACATCGCGCCGCTCCGCGCCCCGCTCATTCTTTGCCGGCCGCTGCCAGACGCTCTTGATCCGGTCCCCGCTCTGGGCCAGCAGCACTTCGTCCGAATCCATCTTGACCAGGAACAGCGTCAGCCGCGGGGTCACCCGACGGATCTCGAGCACCTCGATCCGCTGCCCGCCGGCGGCCCGATAGCTGTAGATCCCCGGTGCGTAGCGCTTGAGCAGATAGACGGCCCCGACGCCCACGACCAGTACCAGCACGAATCCCGCCAGGACCCGACCGACCAGCGCACTACCGGATGGACCCTCGGCAGACCTGAACGGGATCGCGGCCCGCTCTCCGCCCGCGGCCGGCACGTCGGCGCCGGCAGACAGGTTGCCGGTCAGCAACATTGCGAACAGCGATACCCGCAACAGGCGGCGCATGCGATCAGGCCGAAATCTCGGAGATCTGCACCCCAAAGTGATCGCCGACCGCCACCAGCTGTCCGCGCGCGATGACCTTGCCGTCCAGCATCACGTCCACCGGCGCACGAACGTCCTTGTCGAGGGTCAGAATCGAATTCTCCTTCAACTCGAACAGTTCCTTGACCGTGAGTTCGCTCGAACCGGCCGACACCGTCACCCGCACCTTGACGTTGCGAATGAGCTCCAGATTTTCGCCCACGAGTTTCCGTCCCTTTTCCGCTCCGGCATCCAGATCGGCAAGCTTGATCTTCTGGATCGTCTTGGAGCTCTCGGCCACCGCTTTCTCTGCCATCATCGTTACCCCTCTCCCCGCAAGAATATTATGTTGCCGTCAACTGCACGGCCCGCCGGCCGCGCACGGCACCAAGGTGCGCACCACACACACCCTGGCCGCCATCAAACATCACCATCAACGGATCCTTGATACCGCGATCGAGACGCAGCACATCGCCCACCGACAGTGATTGCAGCTCGGCCAGCGACAGCTCCGCCGATCCGACTACCACCTCCACCGCCACCGACTCCGCTTCCAGCCCCTCGCGCAACGAAACCAGCGGCGCTGACTGGCCGGTTTCGCATGCGGCGCCCTCCGTCCAGCGCGCGAGCAGCGGCCGCCCCAGCACCAGCTCGAGACTCACTCCGGCGCCAAGCGTCACGCTCGCCGCCAGGCGTCCTGTCCCGGGACCCCCAACGTCGACGCTGGTGGTGTGCTGCGGCGACGCCGCCACATCACTATCGCCAGCAAGCCGATCCAGGAGTGTTGTCAGCAGCGTCTCAGCGAGCGCCGATCGGATCTCGCCGTCGACACTCTCGTCCGGCGCCATGCCGGTAAGCAGCGGCTTGATTCTCGAAACCCAGCTCTGCGGACAGAGCAGTGCGAGCGTGAAGTCTTCCGCCGGACCCACCCGTCGCCAGTCCGCGCTGCCCGCAGACGGTAAAAAATCCCGGCGGACGTCCACCTGCACGACGCTGGTCGCAAGCCACTCCTCGGCCCACTCGCGGACCACAGATTGCAGGTGCTGCCGGACGCGCTCGATCTCCGAGTCGCCGTACAGACGGAACTGTGACAGATTCATCCTTTACCCCGCTCAGCCGCGCCGGTTTATCTCGAGCAACTGCTGAATCATTTCATTTGCCACCGAGGTTACCTGCGAACTCGCCTGGTAACCGCGCTGGATGATCACCATGTCGGTAAACTGTTCGGTGAGATCGACATTCGACAGCTCGATCTTGCCGGCCACGATCTTGCCCATGATGTCGTCGCCGGCACCCTGTATCACCGGCTTTTCATCGCCGTTGTTCTGGAACATCCCGCTTCCTTCGACCGTGAGATTCTGGAGATCCTGGAACCATGCCAACGCCAACCGTTCGCCGGCCACTGTCTGCCCGTTGGAATAGGTGAACTTCAGATAACCCTGCTCATCCATGGTTGTCTTCGTGAGACTGCCGGCTGCATAGCCATCCTGACTGACCACCGCTACCTTCAGATCCGCACCACCCGACGCATAGGACACGACTCCCGAGAATGATCCAGGCTCACCGAAGTTAAAGATGATATTGCTGGTTGGCACGCCATTGCCGGGCGAATATGTGAACGACATGGTGTTGGCGCCTTGTGTCGGCGCTCCGTTGCCCTCGAACCGGATCACTCCGCTCGCGATCACTTGCGTAGCGTTGACCGACGGCTCGCGCACTTCAACAGTCCAGGCGCTGCCATTGGTGACGTTAATGTCCCGGGTAAAGTTCAGCGTCAGCTGGTGCACCGCCCCGTGCGTATCGTAAACCGCGACATTCTGGAGCACCTGCGAGCCGGTTGACTGAACCAGGTAACCGTTGAAGATTACCTCCGATGTTGCCTTTGGCGCGTTCGACCGCCGGCCGTCCAGCTTGATGTCGACTAGCCCAGTACCCTGCAGACCCATCAGGTGGAAACCGCTGGTACGCTCCACCAGATTGCCGTCGGCATCGAACTCGAACTGCCCGGCACGCGTGTAGGTGTACTTTCCCTCGTCGCGCAGCACGAAGAAGCCGTTGCCGTCAATGGCCGCATCCAGCGCGTTTCCGGTTTCCCGCAACTCGCCTTGCCGGAATCGCAGCGTCGTCGCCGGCGTGTCCACCCCCGACCCGATCTGCATCGGCGTTTCTTCGTTCCCGCCGCCGGTGGTTGTGTACCGCAAGAACAGGTCGCGGAACGCCAACTCGGCCGACTTGAACCCGGGGGTATTCAGGTTCGCAATATTGTTGCTGAGCACATCCAGGCCTTTCGAAAATGCCAGCAGGCCGGTCTTGCCGGTGTAGATGCTTTCGAACATTTCGTCTCCTCCCTGCGTTACGCGCCCGGACTGCGGACCAGCGACACCTGCGACAGGCGCACGCCGGTGAGAAAGGCCCCGTTCGTCTGCTTGACGGTCATCACTGGCACACCGCCCTGGAAGGCGACCGTCGTGACGACGCCGACCTGCGCCGCACCGTCGGTCTGTACTTCCACCTCCTTGCCGATCAGGCTCAGCGCCTGGCTGGCCGACTGAATCGCGAGCAGGGTCTCGGTGTTGTCACTCTGCTGGCGACTGATCTCCAGGGTGGTGAATTGCGCCATCTGCGCAATGAACTCCTGGTTGTCCATCGGCTTCAGGGGATCCTGGAACTGAAGCTGGGTCAGCAGGATCTTCATGAAATCCTCCTGACCCAATGTCGCATTCTTGGGCGCGGTGCTCGCCGTTGCTGCCAACCCGACGCTATCGACTGCCATGATGCCTCCCGTTCAAAGATTGCCTTGGTGTGTTTGCCGCCATCCGGATCACGGATACCCCTACACTGGCTCGTTCCGCCGTTTGCGTAACAGCCACAGGTCGTCCATCTGCTTCTGCTCGTGCCGAAACACATCCTGGTCGCGTTCCGACTTCTGGCCTTCCTTGTGCTTCTCGAGGGTCAGCACTCCTTGCTTGACACGCTGTACGTGTTTGCGCGTCTGATCATGCATCTTTTCGGCCTGCTGCAGCTCGGCGAGCCGCTCCCGGTGCTCGGCGCGACGCATCTTGAGCAACACGGTCAAACGCTTGTGGTGATCGGCATCGATACTGGCTCCGGCCGTAGCCGCCTGACGGATTGCGGTCTCGATCTCGACAATCGCCCGTCCGATCCGCTCACTCGCCTCGGCGCGCTCCTTGACCACCGCGCGCGCCCGTACTTCGTCCGCCTTGGCAATGTCGAGGTCCCACTGCCGCGCCTTGAGCAACGGCTCCATGCGGTAACGAAATTGCTTCTCCGGGTTATCCATAACACCCTCCCTCAGGTTGCCTTCTTGCTCAGAATGCCCCGCAACTGCCGCATCGCCGCATCGCGCGCCACCGGCTCACGCGGCCCCTGTGTCAGGAACTTTTCCAGATCCGGAATCACGCGCATGGCATGGTCGAGTTCCGGGTTGACTCCGGCCCGGTAGGCGCCGACATCGATCAGGTCCTTGGAGGCCTGGTACACGCTCAACAGCCGCACTGCCTGCTTCACGGTCTCCAGATCCTCGTTCGTCGCCAAATCCGAGATCAGTCGGCTCACGCTCGCCAACACGTCAATCGCCGGGTAGTGGCCGCGATTCACCAGCTTGCGCGCCAGCACGATATGGCCGTCCAGAATGGCCCGCACCGAATCGGCCACCGGGTCGTTCAGGTCGTCGCCCTCGACCAGCACGGTATAGAACGCGGTAATGGATCCGCCGCTGTCCGACGCCCCGCCGCGCTCCAGCAACCGCGGCAGCATGGCGAACACCGACGGCGTATAACCGCGTGCGGTCGGTGGTTCGCCGATCGAGAGCCCGATTTCCCGCTGCGCCATTGCGAAGCGGGTCACCGAGTCCATGGTCAGCACCACGTCGCGACCCTGGTCGCGGAAGTACTCGGCAATCGCGGTTGCCGACAGCGCCGCGCGCATCCGCACCAGCGCCGGCTGGTCCGAGGTCGCCACGACCACCACTGACCGCTTCAGACCTTCGGGCCCGAGAATGTCTTCGATGAAATCCCGGACCTCGCGCCCGCGTTCGCCGACCAGCGCGATGACGTTGACATCGGCGTTCATGTTGCGCGCGATCATGCCGAGCAAGGTGCTCTTGCCGACGCCGCTACCCGCGAAGATGCCGATCCGCTGCCCGCGCCCGATGGTCAGCAGTGAATCGACCGCGCGCACGCCGGTCTCGAGCACCTGCTTGATACGCGTCCGGCGCAGCGGATTGATCGGATCCGGATACACCGGATAGTGCCCCGGCAACCGCGGGAGCGGTCGGCCATCGAGCGGCTGGCCAAAGGCATCCACGACCCGCCCGAGCAGGCCGTCGCCGACGTTGGCGAACACCGGCTTGCCGGTGGCGATCACTTCGCTGCCGAGACTGATGCCGCGCAGTTCCTCGTAAGGCATCAGTAGCACCTTTCCTTCCTTGAGTCCGATCACCTCGGCACGGATCGGTCCGCCCTGCGCACGCGAATGTACCTCGCACAGCTCGCCGACGAAGACATCCGGCCCCTGCGACTCCACCACCAGGCTGAAGAACTGCGATACCCGGCCGGTACGCCGGACGAAGTCGGTCGATCGAACCGCGGCCAGGTAGCGTTTCATGCGTCACCTGCGGCGTCGGCATGGCGCGCACGTCCGGCCAGCAGCGCGTCCCGCAACTGCTGCAGCTGGATCTCCAGGCGACCATCGAGGTTGCCAGCCGGTGTCTCGAGCAGGCATCCGCCGAGCACCACCCGGTCGTCACCCAGCACCTCGATCTGCCCGACATTGAGCCCGGCCACCAGCTCTTCGGCGCAGGCCGCCAGCACCGGCTGATCGTCGGGGTGCACGCGCACCACCAGTCGACTGCGGTCCTTTGCCTGCCGAATCACCTCGCGCACCACCGCCGTCACACCCTGATGATCGAGGAGCGCACGCCCGATGATTCTGGTCACGGCTTCGTACACGATCTCCGCACCAACATCCAACAGGCCCTCCACCTGCTGCTCGAGCGCCGCGCGTGCCGACTGCATAAGGCCGCGCAAATGCTTCAGCTCACCCGCAAACTCGGCCTGTACCTGTTCACTCGCCTGTTCCAAACCCTTCGCCAAACCCTGCTCCAAACCCTGCGCGTAACCCTCCTCACGGGCGGACTGGCGCATCCGCTCCAACTCGGAACCGAGACGCTGCTCGTATTCTTCGTAGGAAACGGTCCGCGGCTCGGTTGGCGCGCCATTGACTGGCGCTGGCGGAGGCTCCGGTGCCAGCGGATCGCTGCGCGCGCTCGTAACGGCTCGATCGACCGACGCCATCTGTCCAGCCGCCATGCCAGCAAGGGGCGCCGCGTGGCTCCCCACATCCGGCACTATCCCCCGACTTGCGCTATGACCGCCGACTGGCTCGTCCGCCGGGAGTTTTTCGCGCAACGCATCCTCTCCGCGCCGCAACAGCACCGGCTGCTTACCGAGTTTTGCCGCGCGAATCAGCGTGTCCATCACTCCGCACCCGCTGGCGCACGCGCCGTTTCGATTCTTCGCCGCGCCGCGGCCACCAGGCGCTCGAACGGGGTCGGCTCCGGCTCCGGGGGATGCAGCGAATGAAGACGCCGCACACAGGCATCGATCACCGCCTGCCGAACTGCCGGCTTCACCCTGGGCTCCAGCTCCCGCGCCAGCCTTTCGTAACGTTCCAACTCCACGGCCGGCCGCTGCGCCAGAAAGCGCGGCAGCCACGGCCACGCCGTGTACATCAGCACCAGCGCCACAATCCAGTCCGGCTCGCCCTGCAGCAGCGTCGTCACCACCGCGACATCCGCTGCCGCCAGCGTTGCCACTGCCGTCTTCTCGTCCACCGCAGACTCGTCGTGCGGTTTCGCGTTGTGTGCCGGCGTCGCCGGGGTCTCGGGCGCACCAACGGATGCCATCGCACGCTCCAGCCGCGCACGCTCATCCGCCGAGAACTGTCCCAGCATCCATTCCCGATCGGCACCATCCAGCTCCCGCAGCAGGCGCGCCGCCTTCTGATATCCGGCGCTCATCCCCTGGCATCCTCCACGGGCCGGTTCTTTTCGGCTTCGATCCAGCGCTTCATCTCCAGGAGCAGGCTCTCGCGCTGCTCCTGCGCCATCTTCTGCTGCTGGGCACGGGCGCGCTCCGCCCGCCACCGACCGGCGAGCCACAGCCCCGCCAGCACCACGAGCAGGGCACCGACGACGCTGGCCGCCGGCGTCGCCCAGTGTCTCCCCGCCGCTGCCGTCGATTCGCCGTCTGCCGGGGTCGCATCACGCGCCGCATCAGTCGCACCCGTATCGCTCTGCATGAGCTGGTCAATGGAGTGCACCGCAATGGCGTCGCCGCGCGCCTCGCTCAATCCCGCCGTCATGCTGATCAGGGTGCGCAGACGCGCCAGCTGCTCCTCGGTCATCGCCTTTGGCACCAGCACCCCGACGCTCAGGCGTCGGATGCCGCCGGGTGCGGTCACCACTTCTTCGACGCGCCGCCCCACCTCGTACTCCACCTCGGTCGAGGAGTTGAGCCCGCTGCTGTAAGTCGAGGCATCGCCGTCTACTGTCTTGGTGATCGGCCCTCCACCCTGGCGCTGCATAGCCTGCCGCTTCCGGACCACGATACCGCCCTCTTCCCCGGCGTCCGTCCGAATGGGAATGACGTCCTGCTGGGTACGCTTGATCTCGTCGTAATTAATGGTCACATCGACACTGACGATGCCCTGCCCGGGTCCGAAGGTGCGATCCATCACGGCCGCAATCTTGCGTGTGAGATAGTCTTCCACTTCGCGCTTCACCCGCAGCCGGGCGCCGCCGGCGGCAGCCGGGCTGTCGGAATCCTCCACCACCGAAAGCGCGACCCCGCGCTGGTCGAAGACCGTAACCATGCCCGGCTCCATTCCCGGTGCCGCGGCCGCGACCAGCCGCTGGATACCGGCGATCTGGTCGGCGCTCAGGCGCCCGCCCGGCTTCAAAACGACGCTCACCGATCCCTTGGCCTTCGACTTGTCGCGCTTGAACAGACTCGCCTCGGGCATCACCAGGTGCACGCGCGCAAACTTCACCTCCTGCATGGACATGATCGTGCGCGCCAGCTCGCCCTGCAGCGCACGCTGGTAGTTCACCTTCTGCGTGTACTCGGTCATGCCGAGATCCTTGTTGTCAAAGATCTCGAAGCCGACCGCCCCGTTCAGCAGCGTTCCCTTGGACATCAACGCCAGCCGGCTCTCGTGCACTTGCCGTTCCGGCACCAGGATCCGGGTGCCGTTCTCCTCGAGCCGATACGGCACCTTGCGATGCTTCAGTTCCTCGACGATCGCCGCCGCGTCACGCTCGTCGAGATCGGCGAACAGCACCCCGTAATCGGTGCGCATCAGCCACACGGTCAACGCCACTACCGCAACCAGCGCAGCGCCACCGGCCACCATCAAACCCAGCCGGCGCTTCTCGTCCAGCCCCTCCCACATGACACGGAGGTTCTTCCACAATTCATTCATGATGCACCTTCATTCCATCACCTGGCTGCCGCGCCGCTAGACCTGCATGCGCATGATGTCTTGGTAGGCATCCAGCAGTTTGTTACGCACCTGCACGACCAGCTCGAACGACAGCTTTGCGCGCTCGAGCTGGATCATTACCTGGTGCAGGTTGTCGGTCTCACCCAGGGCCAGCTTTCGCACACCGTCATCGGCGCGAATGATTTCGGTGTTGGTCACGCTGACCTGTTGCTGCAGCCAATCGACGAAGTCGGTTTTGGGTACCGGCTGGGCGCCGCGCGTGGCGATCGCACTGGCCTCCGCGGCAGCGCCGGTCAGGGTCACGGGATCGATCATCAGCGGTCACCTCCGATCTCGAGCGCCTTGAGCGCCATGGTCTTGGCCATGTTCATGGCCCGCACGTTGGCCTCGTAGGCCCGGGTGACGGTCATCAGCTCCACCATTTCCGATACCGGATTGACATCCGGGTAGGCGACAAAGCCCTTGGTGTCGGCATCCGGGTGGCCGGGCTCGTACACCAACCGCGGTGCGCCATCGACCGGTTGCACCGTTGCCTCGTACGGGGTGGTGTACGGCACCCTCCCGGTCAGCGCCTGCAGCGTCGCATCAAACGATACCAGCCAGGTCGGATGTGCGACCACCCGCAGCGGCCTGTACACCACCCCGTCCGGCGTACCGCTGGTATGCGCGTTGGCCAGGTTGGCCGCGGCGACATCGAGCCGCATGCGCTCCAGGTTCATCCCGGCGGCGCTGATCTCAAATGTGGTGAACATTCCCATTAGCCCCTCCCTTCACGCACGGCCATGCGCATAATCGACCCGTTCTTGGATATCGCCGTGAGCAGCGACTGGTAATACACGGCGTTCTGCATCATTTTGCCGATCTCGGCGTCCAGCCGTACCTGCTCGCTGCTGCTGACGCCGCTGCCGCTATAGGCCGGATCGGCCTCCACGCGCGGCTCAACCCCGGCCAGCGCCTGCCGCACCTCGGCGGCATCGTTACGCCGCAACAAGTCGGCACGCAATAACTGCAGCTGCTCGTCGAAACTCACCCGCAACGGCGTGTACTGGGGGTTGGAGGCGTTGGCAATGTTGTTCGCCAGCACGCTATGCCGCAGGACCGCTACGTCGAGCGCGCGCAACGTCAGGTCCTGGGTGATGCCCACCATGAAGTTACCGGTATCCATTGCCCTCTCCTCTATGTCTCATTTCTCGTTCGCCAGCAGCAGCCGTCCCAGCCCGAGATCCATCTGGCCGGCCAGCTCGCTCGCCAGCATTTGCGTCAGGGTCCCGCCCATCACCGACCACTCCGATCCCTCCTCGCCGGTCGCGGTCGACGGCAGCGCCCCCGCTTCGAGCAGCATGCGCAAGATCAACGCATCAAACTCGCGCCTCACGGTTTCGGCCGACGCCCCCTGCAGGTCGGCGCCGACACCCGGCATCGCCGCCGTAATCGATTCGATTCCCATCATTGGATGACGAGCTCCGCGTGCAAGGCCCCGGCGCGCTTGATGCTCTGCAGGATCGTAATGATGTCGCGTGTACTGGTCTTGATCTGATTCAGCGTCGCAACGAGCTCGTCAACGGTGGCGCCATCCGGAAGCGCCACGCTGGCCGCGGCTTCCTCCTGTGCATCGATACGCGTGCTCGGTACCACCGCAGTCCGCACCCCCGGTCCGGTGCGCCAGTTGTAGCCGTTGGGCTGCGACACCAGGTAGTCCGTGACGATCGATACCCGCAGGTCGCCATGCGTGACCGCCACCCTGGACATCCGCACATCGCCGCCGGAAACCACGGTTCCGGTGCGCTCGTTGATCACAACCCGCGCCCGCTGATCCGGCTGCACCGGGATGTTCTCGACGCGCGCGACGAAATCCACCAGCCGCGGGCGCTCGCTTTCCGGAAGCGTGATCTCGACCCGACCGGCGTCGCGAGCAGTGGCGATGCTGGCATTCATCTGCTGATTGATGCCGGCCGCGATGCGGCTGGCGGTGGTGTAGTCCGGCTGGTTCAGCAGCACCCGGATGACGCCGTCGGCGTTCACGATCTTGGCCGTGACCTCGCTCTCGACCAGCGCGCCCTCGGGAATATTGCCGGCGGTCGGGTGGTTTTTCTGCAGCATGTTGCCGAACTGGTCGTACTTGTAGCCGCCGATCGAGACGGCGCCCTGGGCAAGCGCGTAGACCTTGCGGTCGGGCCCATAGAGCGGCGTCATCAGCAGCGTACCGCCGACCAGACTGCGGGCATCGCCGAGCGACGAGACATTGACGTCGACCCGGTCGCCGGAGCGGGAAAACGCCGGCAGGGTTGCGGTCACGAGCACCGCGGCGACGTTGCGGCTGCTCAGCTGTGCCGCCGTCACAGTCACGCCGAACTCGCGCAGCGTATTGGCCACCGACTGCAGAGTGGCCTGGCTGCGCGGCGAATCGCCACTGCTGGCAAGGCCGGTCACGATGCCGTAGCCGACGATCATGTTCTCGCGGATACCGTCGATGCGCCCAAGGTCCTTGATGCGCACGCCGCTGTTGGCCGCGCCGGACAGCGCCATGCCCGCGAGCAGCAGTCCCACCACCAATGCCAGTGCGTTTTTCATAGTATCCACAGCCAGTCGAGCAGCCGGGTCAGGAAGCCCGGATGCTGCTTCTCAGCCAGCACACCCTTGCCGACGTACTTGATCTTGGCGTCACCGACGCGCGATGACAGCACCGTGTTGTCAGAGCGGATGTCCCGCATGCGGATGCGGCCCTCGAGGGCGATCCACTGCCGCTCATTATTGACCTCGATCTCCTGCTCCCCCTTGACCCACAGGTCGCCGTTCGCGTCGACCGACTGCACCGCCACCGTCAGCTGCGCCAGGAACTTTCCCTTGCGCTCAATGGTGCCACCGCCGTCGAACTCCTCCTGCAGATTCAGCCCGAGGTTGCCGGCACTCGGAGTCGTTCCGGTCAGCGCGCCGCTCACCGCACCGCTCTTGTTGGTCGATGTGGCGGCGGTCGTCGACACGCTGGCGATCTCGGTGATCAGCACCGTCAGGTTGTCGCCCGGGCGAAATGCCGGGTGGTCGGCCACCCACGCCGAGTAGTTGTCGGCGTTGTAGAGCGAGTCCGCCGCGACCGTACCGGCAGCGACCAGCCACATCGCAACTGCCCCTGCTGCAATCCGCTTCATGTGCATCACCTCCGCAAGATTTCGACGACGCCGATGCCGGTCACCTTCGCCAAATACACCTCCACACTTCCCGGGTTGCGGACCCGGATGACCTCGCCGGCCTGGCCGTCCTGCTGTGCCACCCCGCGGGCCTCGATTTGCACCCGTCCCGTCGACACACGCACCGCCACCTGCTGCTCACGCACCACCGGTGGCGCCGGCTCGAGGTCGCCACGCCGCACCACCGCATTGGCGGGCAGGTAGCGCCGCGCGCGCAAGCCGCTCAGTCCATCCACCGAATCCAGGACGGTGCTGTCCAGCACCGTCACATCCCGCTCGCGCATCACCACGTCCTTTTCGCCGACCGGGTCGCCAGGCCGCAGGGCGCGCTGCGTGGTCAACAACGGCCGGTACGCCGACACCGCCAGCCACACCGGAACACGCCGCACCACCCGGTCACGACGTGACTCGAAGTGAACCACCACCCGCTTCGCCAGCAGGTTGTGCTCCGGAAGCACCGCCACCCAGCCGCTGGGCATCGCATCCGGCAACGCCTCGACCGCCCGCGCCACCGGCTCGATCTCGATGCGCACCAGCTCCGGATGGTCGGCGCGCAGCCGTTCCTGCACCAGCCGGCGCGCCTCCTCGACCAGCAGGTTCGCCCCGCTGCCCGCGGGCACAGGGACCGAGACATCGGCGGCACGCACGGCGGCCGCCATGATGGTCATCCCAACTGCCAGCAGGAGCTGTCGATTCATGTTTAGCGATACAGGCTGTTGCTGATGCTCAACAGTTCGTCCGAGGCCTGCACGACCTTGGCGTTGATCTCATAGGCCCGCTGGGCCACGATCAGCGCGACCATTTCATCGATCAGCCGCACGTTCGAACTCTCGAGGAAACCCTGGCGTAGCAAACCGGCACCGCCTTCGCCCGGTACCTGCGGTGTCGCGATCCCGGAATTCTCGGTCGGCACGAACAGGTTGTCGCCGAGCGCGGTGAGTCCGGACGGATTCTGAAAGGTCGTGAGCTCGATCTGGCCCAGATCGACCGCGCGATTCTCGCCCGCCACCGTGGCCAGCACCTGCCCGTTGGCGCCAACCTGGATCGAAGTCGTATCCGCCGGCACCTGGATCGAGGCATTCAACGGATAGCCGTCGCGCGTCACCAGTGTGCCGTCCGCGTTCAGCTGGAAGGCGCCGTTGCGGGTATAGGCGAGCGTGCCGTCCGGCATCTGGATCTCGAAGAACCCCTGCCCGGAGATGGCCAAGTCGAGCGGCTCGTCGGTCTTCTTCACGTCGCCCACGGTAAAGACCTTGCCGACCGACGCCACCGCGGCACCCATGCCCTTGCCGCCCTCGGTCGCCGCGGCGGTGGTCGTCCCGGCCTGGCTGGTGGTCGCCACGCTGCGATACAGCAGGTCCTCGAAGTCGATGCGGCTGCGCTTGTAGCCGACCGTGTTCACGTTCGCCAGATTGTTGGCGACCGTATCCACGTTCAGCTGCTGCACCTGCATCCCCGTTGCGCCGATATACAGTGAATCCAGCATTGTCGTTTCCCCTTACAGTTCGCCAAGCAGATTGATCGCGCGGTCCATCATGTCGTCATATCCGCGCAGCAGCCGCTGGCTGCTTTCGAAGTGCCGCATGGTCTCGATCATGTGCACCATTTCGTTCATCGAGGTCACGTTCGCGGCCTCGACGTAGCCCTGCCGCACCCGCGTCGATACCGGCTCGACGTACTCCGTTGACTCGGTGGCGGCAAACATGCCACTGCCGAGCCGCTCGAGGGTGCGCGCGTCGGTGACCTCTACGATCCGCAGACGTGCCACCTTGTTGTCGCCGTCCCATACGTAGCCCTCGGCGTCGATGCGCGGCTCCGGCGAGCTGAGCCGGATCTCTCCACCCTCGCCCTGCACGACATGGCCGCTCTGCGTGACGAGACGCCCTTGCTCGTCGAGCCGCAGACTGCCCTGACGCGTGAGCCCCTCGCCCCACGGTGCGTCCACGACCAGCAGGCCGCTGCCCTCGAGCGCGATGTCGAGCGGTCCGGCGGTGTACTTGAGGACGCCGCTGCCCTGATCGGTATACGACACGACCGAGGGCGCCGACGCGCGCGACACGGTACCGGCAGAATCCGCCATGCCGGTCACCAGATCGGCGAACGGACGCGACACTGAAAGCTCACGCTTGAACCCGACCGTGGTCAGGTTCGCCAGGTTGTTGCTGATGACCCGCATGCGCTCGACATCGTTGAGCATGGCGGCACCGGTAAGACTCAATGCGTCCACTATTTTCCCTCCCTCCGCTTCTGTTCGACGGCAAACACATGCGCCAGCAGTGTGGCCACGACCTGAAACAGATCCGGCCCGATCTGGGCGTCCATCGGCAACCGGAACAACTGGTCGAGTAACGCCTTGTCCTTCACCACCACCGGGCCATCGCCGGCGTTGCCCTTGCGCAGGATCTCCTCGGCCATCTTGCCGCTGCCTTTCACAATCAGCTGCGGCAGCCCTTCGGCCGGCTCGTAGCGCAGGCCCACTACCTTCTTCTGCTCGGTCGCGTTGCTCATGGCCGTGCGCTACACCAACCGGTTCAGTGAATCCTGCCGGATCACATGCTCGACCACCGCCTGGGTCGCGCCCCCCGCCACTGCCGCGGGCCGTGTCTCGTACACCACCTCATCCAGCGTCCACCCGAGCTGCTGCAGCGCCTCGCGCAGCGCCGCAGCGTGTTCGGCCATGAACGCGGTGGTGTCGCTGTCTTCGGTCGCCACCTGCACGCGCAGCCGCTCACCAACCACACGCGCGCTGATCTCCACGCGCCCCAGGGACTCGGTGTTGAGCGAGAACACCAGCTGCCGGTGGCGCGCCGCCGGCTTCTGCTCGCCGTCGCGCTGTTGCGAAAACAGCGCCAGATCCACCTCGACCAGCTGGTCGCCGAGCAGCAGCGGCAGGGTTTCATGCCGATGGGCCACGCTTCCGCCGGTCTGGGCGTTGAGCAGCCAGCGACCGAGATCGCGGATCCCGCGCTGGTCGCGCTCTTCGCCGTCCGCGCGCACCTGCCGCACCGCCCCCGGCGCGGCACCCGCCACCGGCAGCGACATCTGCGCTGTGCCGCTCGCAAGCTGCTCGCGACTGTCGTGCGCGCGGGCCCGGTCCTCCATGGCCGTCTTCAGCATCTCACCGAGCTGCTGAATCGCCTGTGTCGGTGCCGCCACGGCCCCGGGCGCCGCCGCCTCCAGCTGCGCCACCACGTCGGCGGCACTGGTCGCCGCCGGGCGTCGCGTCAGATTCGTATACAGCGCGCCGAGCAGCTCGCTCGACTGCGGCAATCCGAGCTTGCTCAGCATGATCCCGGCGAGTCCCATGCTGGTGCCGTCGGCGGCGGCGCGCACCGCCTTGCCCAGCTGGGCGCGATCGGCCGGGCTGAGCGTTGCCTGGTAGCGCCCGATCAGCTGCTCGAGCAGCTGATCGCCGCGGGTCCCGACGCCCTCGGGCAACGACTCGCCCGGCAGCGGCATCGCCGCGCTCGCGAGATCGGTGGCTTCCTGCGCATAGATTCGCTGCAGTTCGACCCGCTCGCCGACCGCCATCACCCGGCCGTGGATCAGCTCCCCGGTGCGCAGCGGCACCACGCTGTCTACCACCCGCTCGTTGCCCTCGAAGCCGACCAGGTAGCGGCTCTGATCGTACTGCCGCAACACCCGGCCCTTGAGGATCTGCCCGACGGTCAGCTTGTCGGCGAACTCGCTGGCGCCGGCGAGGTAAAACCGGTTGCCCGCACCCTGCAGCGCTGCCGAGGAACCTGCCGCTACGTTGGTAATGCTCATACCGCCACCATCCCGAAGGCCTTGAGATTGACGTTGTTCGGAATCTCCGTGAGCGACAGCACCGACAGCTGCGGCATCATGCGCTCCGTGAAGCGCCGCACGTGGCGGCGCAGATTCGGCGCACACAGAATCACCGGCATCAGGTTGTTGGCCATCATGCGCTCCACCTCACCGGCCAGTCGGCGCAGCACCTGCTCCGCCACACGCGGCTCCAGCACCAGCGCGGCACGATCGTCGATACTGCGGATCGCGCTGCTGATCGCCTGCTCCACGCTCGGATCGAATGTCAGCACATGCAGCTCGCCCTCATCGGTCATGAGGCTCTGGCAGATGGTCGAGCCCAGCCGCTCGCGCACCTGCTCGGTGAGGTATTCGGGCTCCTTGTTGCGGGTGCCGACGTCGGCCAGCACCTCGAGAATGCCTTCCATGTTGCGGATCGGCACCTTCTCACGCAGCAGGTTCTGCAGCACCTTCTGCACCTCGCCGAGCGACAGCACCTTCGGAATCAGTTCCTCGACCAGGCTCGCCTGCTGGGTGCGCACGCGGTTCACCAGCCGCTCGGTCTCGGCCCGGGTCAGCAGGTTCGGCACCTGCTGCTTGATGACCTCGGTGAGATGCGTGAGCATCACCGTGGCCGGGTCGACCACCGTGTAGCCGGCGTCGCGCGCCGGCTTCTTCTGCTCGTCGGCGATCCACACCGCCGCCAGCCCGTAGGTCGGATCCTTGGTTGCGACACCCTCGATGCGCGCCCGCTCGCCACCCGGATTGATCGCCAGCAAGCGGTCGGTGATCACCTCACCCTCGGCCACCTTGGTGCCGTAGATGTGGATGTCGTAGTGATTCGGGCCCTGCTTCTTGTTGTCCTTGATGCGCACCCGCGGGAACACCGCACCCATATCCAGCGCGAACTGCTTGCGGAACGCCACGATCCGTTCCATCAACAGGCTGTTGTCGCCACCGACGAGCGGAATCAGGTTCTGACCCACTGCCACCTCAATCGGCTCGACCGTCAACATGCCGTACAGATCGTCGGCGTCGGAGCCGTCCTTCTTCGCCACCTCGGCCGCCTCGGCAGCCTCATCGACCTTGGTCTGGCGCGCCACCCAGAACAACAACCCGGCAACGCCAACCAGAAACACCACCGGCAACACCGGCATGCCCGGCATCATCGCCAGGCCGACCAGGCAAACCATCACGATCACGATGGTCCTCGGGTGCGACAGGATCTGCTTCGCGACTTCCTGCCCAAGCTGGGCATCGGTGGCAGCGCGCGTCACGATGATGCCAGTACCGGTGGCAATGATGAGCGCCGGCACCTGCGTCACGATGCCGTCGCCGACCGTCAACAGCGTATAGGTCTGCAGCGCCTCGCCCCAGCTCATGCCGAGCTGCGCGATGCCGATCGCCAGGCCGCCGACGATGTCGATCAGGATGATAATGATGCCGGCGATCGCATCGCCCTTGACGAACCGGCTGGCACCGTCCATCGAGCCGTAGAAGTTCGCCTCGCGCTCGATCACCTTGCGCCGCTCGCGGGCCTCGTTCTGGTCGATCAGGCCCATGTTGAGGTCGGCGTCGATGCTCATCTGCTTGCCGGGCATGCTGTCGAGCGTAAAGCGTGCCGCCACCTCGGCGACACGCTGGGCGCCGTTGGTGACCACCACGTACTGGACCACGATCAGCACCATGAACACGATCAGGCCGATCACGTAGTTGCCGCCGACCACGTAGCTGCCGATCGCCGCGATCACGTTGCCGGCGTTGGCGTCCGCCAGGATCAGGCGCGTGGCCGCGACATTGAGCGCCAGCCGGAACAGTGTGGCGATCAGCAGCAGCGACGGAAACGTGGAGAACTCGAGCGGCCTGGCCATGTAGAACGTGAGCAGCAGGATCAGCAGCGCCAGACTGAAGTTGGTGATCAGCAGGAAGTCCAGCAACCCCGGCGGAATCGGCGCGAACAGCACCATCAGGATGCCGACCAGCCCGATGACCAGCACCAGATCGCCCTGCTTGCCGAAGACCTTGCGCACGGCGTCGATCACAACCGCACCTCCACCCGCGCCTCACCAGCCCGCCCGGCATACAATTCGGCATAGACTTTCGCCACCGGCTCGAAGAACTTCGCGCCGACCGGCTGATCGATGTCACCCTCGCGAAACAGGCCGCGCGCCAGCGGTGGCAGTTCGAGCACCGGCACGCCGTGGGCGCGCGCCACCGCGCGCATCGCCAGCGCCAGCTCGCCGGCCCCCTTGGCGGTCAGTGTCGGCGCGCTCATGCGCCCCTGCTCGTAGCGCAGCGCGACCGCGAAATGCGTCGGGTTGGTGATCAGCACATCGGCGTCCGGCACCCGCCCCAGTGACTTGCTGCGCTTGGCGGCCTCCCGCTGCAGCTCGCGCTGCTTGGCGCGCACGTGCGGATCGCCCTCGCGCCGCTTCACCTCTTCCTTGACCTCGCGCGTGCTCATCATCATCTTCTTGCCGAAGTCCCAGCGCGTGTAGGCGGTATCGATCGCGGCCACCAGCAGCACGACCAGCGCCAGCTTGAACAGCAGCGTGGTGATATCGTTCATCAGCAGCGGCGCATAGGCCTTGGGGTCCATGTGCTGCAGCCGCAGCATGTCCGGCAGCAGGGTCTCGATCACCAGCATCGCCACGAACCCGAACAGTGCCAGCTTGATGAGGCTCTTGACGCCCTCGAACAACATGCGCCGCGAGAACACGCGCTTGAAGCCGGCCACCGGGTTGATGCGCTGCGGATCGGGCTTGAGGGGGAACGCGCTGAATACCGGCCCGGTCTGGATCATGTTGGCGCCGATCATGACCAGCACCGCGACCAGAAAAATCGGCGCCAGCAGGAACACCGTGGTCGACACCACATCCCGGAAGCCGGCCACCAGGTGCGGCACGTCGAACACCACCGACGGCGCGAGCACGAACGTCTGCTGCGCCAGCCGCAGCGCGTTGCGAACCAGGCCCTCGCCCCAGCCGTACAAAATGCCGAGCAACGCCGCGATCACGAAGAACGAATTGAAGTCCAGGCTCTTGGCGACCTGGCCACGGCGCTTCGCCTCCTGCAGCTTGAAGGGCGTGGCCTGTTCGGTCTTGTCCTTTTCCTGCTCAGCCATCGCTCAGCCCAGTACCCGCTGCCAGTAATCGAACATCCCCTCGAACACCCGTTCCATCACCGGGCCCATGTATTGCATCGACATCACCAGCACCAGCAGCCCGACCATGATCTTGAGCGGCAGGCTCACGATGAACACGTTCATCTGCGGCATGGTGCGCGCCATCACCGCCAGCGCCACGTCCACCAGCAGCAGCACGAAAATCACCGGCGCCGCCAGGGCGACCGCAAACACGAACATGGCGCCGAACTGCGCCACCACGGCGGCCGGCTCCAGTGCGGCCAGCGACGAACCCGGCGGCAATTGCACCAGCGAGTACGCCAGGCCGCGAATCACGAGGTGATGGCCGTCGACCGCGAAGAACACCGCCAGCGCCACCAGGTTGAGCAAGGTGCCGAGCAGCGGTGACTGGGTGCGGGTGGCGGGATCGATGAGGCTCGCCACCCCGAACCCCATCTGCAGATCCATGATGCGCCCGGCGAGCTGAAACGCGGCAAAGGCCGTGAACACCCCGAAGGCGAGCAGACCGCCGATCACGAACTCGCTTGTGGCGGCAGCCAGCAGTCCGCCGATGGAAGCCAATGCCGTTGCTGGCGGCAGAGCCACCGCGCTGACAAGCGCAACGGCGAGCGCCAGCACCAGTGCCACGCGGGTCGTAGCCGGGATGCCGCCAAACGACAGTAACGGCGTCATCACCAGCGCGGCGCCGATGCGCACCGCGACGAGCAGCACGCTGACGATCCAGCCGGTGTCGATCAGCACGCGCATTCCCGCCGTCCCTCGCTAGACTAGAAGTAGGCTGGAATGTTACTGATCAGGGTAGTGGCGAACTGCACCACGGTGTTCAGCATCCATGCGCCGAACGCCATCAGTGTCAGTGCGACCGTGAGAACCTTGGGAATGAAAGTGAGGGACACTTCCTGGATCTGCGTGACCACCTGCAGGATGCTGACGAGCAGGCCCACGACCATGCTCAGCCCCAGAACCGGAAGTGCAACCAGAAGCGCGGTCCACAGCGTGTCCGCGCCCAGCGCCAATGCGAAATCGCTGGTCAATTCGCCCATACAGCCTCTCCCTGCCGCCGGCCCATCCGTCGAGCCACGACTGTTATTCCAAACCACCGTTGCACCCTCCCTAAACTTGCACCCCGCTTTGGCGGATATACAAGTGGCGTATCCCTT
>Ga0316622_100000225_pt1 | contig 30361 bp, 26 predicted proteins | sample OWC_Aug_OW2_C1_D_FD_207646 | JGI IMG/M metagenome (GOLD analysis project Ga0316622, IMG submission 207646) | Wetland soil microbial communities from Old Woman Creek delta, Ohio, United States - OWC_Aug_OW2_C1_D5_C | ecosystem: Environmental > Terrestrial > Soil > Wetlands | place: USA: Ohio... | reverse complement strand
CTCTCCCACTGGTTCCACCCGCCCTGGCGCAACGTACCGGTCGACGACCGCGTGGGCGTCATGGTCAAGTACGCGGACGCGGAGGACGGCGAGGTCGGCGCCGACGGCACGGTGCGCAAGGCCGTCACCGCACGCGACCGAGAGCGGCTCTCGGCCGCGGCCGGAGAGGTGCGGGCGCTCATGGAATCCTCGGGCGTCGAGGGCCCCTTCATCGAGGGCGTGCTGAACGGCGGCCACCTGGGCGGGACGGTGCCCCTCGCGAGGAGGGACGTGCCGTCGATGAGGCCCGCGGGGCTGCCGGAGGGCCTGTGGGTCGCGGACCTGTCGTTGGCGCCGCGGTCGCAGGGCATGCCGACATCTCTGCTCGCGGCCGCGCTCGCGCTTCGCGTCGCGCGGCGCCTGCACGAGGACCTCGGCCGCGCCTGAGACCACGCGGTGCGCTCCCACATCCCGACATCCGATATGGGTGGTGGCCAGTATCCTGCAGCCGCCGTGCCATGGCGTGTTCCTCTCACCGCGTGAGAGCCGTGCGAAAGGTTACAAATATCGCACGTCCCCTAGTGGCCTGGAGGGCGGACCAGCCATGCTGTCTAAGGGTCATGGAGTGCTCGGCGCGCGCAAGATGGGGGCCTTGGCACTGCTCATGCTCGTCCTGGGCCCGATAGCGATCGGGATGCTCGGGGGCGCGTACCTCAACCACCCGCCGTGCCGCACGGGCGCGCCGGGCGAGGGCACGTGCCAGAACTGCCACGGGACCTACTCGCTCAACTACGGCGAGGGGTGCATCATGGTCATGGGCATCCCCGAGACGTACGAGCCCTCCTGCACCTACACGCTCAACGCCAGCGTCTACTCGCCCGGCATGGATCGGTGGTGCTTCGAGATCACCATCAAGCCGGTCGTCCCCAACCACCCCATCGGCTCATTCTCCCTGTGCGACTCTCGCGGGACGTGCATCAGCGAGGACCAGAGGTACATCATGTCCTCGCGCTACGGCTGCGGAAACGCCATCAACGGGACCCGGTGCTGGGAGTTCAAGTGGACCGCGCCGTCGCGGGCCGACAGCGACCTGACCTTCTACGGCGTGGGCATGGGCGAGGACGGCGGCGGCACGGGCGGCGACTGCGTCTACACGTGCATGATGGCGACGCTCGCGCCGCCCCGCGTGCCGGACCGGCCCGCTGGCCTCCTCGCCGAGCCCGGCGACGGGTGCGCCAAGCTCACTTGGTGGATGCCGGAGTGGTGCCCCGAGGGCTGGACATACTCCTCCTACCGCATCTACTGGAGCGACCAGTCCACCGGCGGGTCGCGCTTGCTCACCGAGGTGGACGGCACTACCTACGAGCACATGGGCCTCACGAACGGCCGCGCCTACCGATACCAGGTGGCTGGCGTCAACCGCATGGGCGAGGGACAGCTAAGCGAGATGGTCACGTGCACCCCCGCGAGCGTGGCCATGCCCCCTCGCGCCCTGGACGCCGACGTCAGCACGGGCGGTTCGGTGCAGCTCTACTGGCAGGACCCGACATCCTGGGGCGCGGGTTCGGGCCGGTTCTACACGGTGCTGCGCGGCGAGCACCCCTGGGAGATGTCGGTCGTGGCCCAGGAACTCACGTCCCCCTCGTGGGTGGACACGACGCTGCCGCGCCACAACCTGACCTACCACTACATGGTGCGGGGCAGGACCTCGTCCGGCGACGGCCAGGTGGCGACGGTCTGCCTCGTCGTCCCGCCCGCGGCCCCCGCGGCGCCAGTGTGCGTCGAGGCCACCGCGATGTCGGGCCGCGTCGAGGTCACCTGGCAGGCGCCCGCCGACGACGGCGGCGACGCGGTTCGGTGCTACAACCTCTACCGCACCGTCGCGGGAGGCACGCCGCAGCTCCTGGCGGAGCGCATGTCCGTCACGTGCTACAACGACACCTCCTGCCTCTACGGCACGGCCTACTCGTACACCGTCACGGCGGCCAACGCGGCCGGCGAGGGCGCGATGAGCACGGCCGTCGAGGCGCAGATGGCCCTGCCAGCCACCGAGCTCGACACCGTCGACCTGGACATCGGGGACATCCCGTTACCAGCAGTGGGAGCCATGGCGGCGGTTATAATAATAGGCGCGGTGATGGTCGGGCGCCTCGCCCTCAGGTCGCGCAGCGACGAGTGACGGGGCCCAAGGCGGTGTGCGAGTGAGGGGCGGCTTGACGCTCGCGGCAGCGGCTGTGCTTTTCGCGATCGCTGCGGTCGCGCTCGTCCTGGCCTCGGACACCGTCGACGCCCACGCGCCCGAGGGGCTCACGCTCGTCTTCGACGACCGTACCGACGTGCTGACGGTGAGCGTGCGCCACAACGTCAAGGACCGCACGACCCACTACGTGAGCTCAGTAGAGGTGTGGCTCAACGGCGGCGAGGCCTACGAGCGCCCGTACACCTCGCAGAGCGCGGGCACGTTCACCCTCCGCGTGCGGCTCGACGCCCAGGATGGCGATGCGGTCATGGTCAAGGCGTACTGCGTCCTCGGGGGGGTGAAGGAGGAGGCATTCACCGTCGCCCCTGGCATCAACGAGGCCGGGACGAACGCCGGGCGGGTCGGCAACGTGGTCATGACACACGCGGCCATCCAGGTGGTCGCGCTCGTCCTCGCGGTACTGGCGATGCCAGGCGGCCTCGGGTTCCTCAGGGCGTTCAGGACCGGGACGGCGCCGAAGGGGCGGCGCAAGCTGCACGCGCGCATCGGCATGGCCGCCGTGGCGCTGTGGGTCGTCGGCGCGCTCGGCGGGGCCTACATCGTGTACATGACGAGCGGCATGTTCCTGGCGAGCCCGCACGGCTGGCTCGCCATCGGCACGGTCGCACTCGCGGCCATCGCGGTCGCCGCGTCCTCCCCGAGGTTCAAATCCGCGGGCTACGGCGCGCGCATCACCACGCACGCCGCCCTCGGCGTGCTCACGGCCCTCGTCGCGGCCGGCACCATCCTGCTGGGGCTGATGGCGTTCGGCGTGCTGGCCCTCTGAGGGCGCGCGGGGCAAACGCAATTATCCCCGTCCTCGGTACGGCAACCTATGCAAGGCGACGCGCCCTTCGAGGCACGGACGGTGGCCGCGGAGGCCACCCCCCCGCCCGAAGGGGCAGAGGGGAGGGCGGCGATGAGGTCCGCCCTGTTCGTGACGACGCTCGCCTCGTTCCTCACGCCCTTCATGAGCTCTTCGGTCAACATAGCGCTGCCCCAGATAAGCGACGACCTCGACGTGGACGCCGTGCTGCTGGTTTGGGTGGGGACCGCCTTCCTGCTGGCGGTCGCCATGTTCCTGGTCCCGTTCGGGCGGGCCGCGGACATCTACGGGCGCAAGCGCGTCTACCTATGGGGCATGGGGGTATGGACGGTGTTCTCGCTGCTGTGCGGGCTGTCCACCTCGGGCGAGATGCTGGTCGCGATGAGGTTCCTGCAGGGCATCGGGGGCGCGATGATCTTCGGGACCTCGGTGGCCATCCTCACGTCCGTGTTCCCCGCGAGCGAGCGCGGCCGCGTCATCGGCATCAACGTGGGCGCGGTCTACCTGGGCCTCTCGGTGGGGCCCACGGTGGGCGGGCTGATGACGGACTCCTTCGGCTGGAGGAGCGTGTTCCTGCTCATCGTCCCCCTCGGCATCGCCGTCGTGGCCGTGGCCCTCGCCAAGCTCAGGGGCGAGTGGGCGGGCGCGCGCGGCGAGCCGTACGATGCCCCGGGCGCGGCCATCTACGTGGTCATGGTCCTGCTCACGATGGGGGGGTTCGCGCTCCTGCCGTCGCGCGGGGGCGTCGCGATGCTCGCGGCCGGGCTGCTGGTGCTCGCCGCGTTCCTCGCGTGGGAGCGCCGCACGCGGTTCCCCGTGTTCGACATCGGCCTGTTCCGCGGCAACCGCGTGTTCGCGTTCTCGAACCTGGCCGCGCTCATCTCGTACGCGGCCACGTTCTCCGTCGTCTTCTTCATGAGCATCTACCTCCAGGACGTCAAGGAGCTCGACGCGAAGCGTGCGGGGCTCGTGATGCTCTCGCAGCCCATCGTGCAGGCCGCGCTCTCGCCCGCGGCGGGCAAGCTGTCGGACCGCATCGAGCCGCGCGTGGTCGCGTCGGTGGGCATGGCGATGCAGTTCGCGGGGCTGCTGCTGATGGTGATGCTCGACGAGGGCACGGCCATCTGGCTGGTCGTCGCGGGGCTCGCGATGCTCGGCGTGGGCTTCGCCCTCTTCTCGTCGCCGAACACCAATGCGGTCATGAGCGCGGTCGCGATGGGCAGGTACGGCGTGGCCTCGAGCATGGTCGCGACCATGCGCGCCATCGGGCAGGTCACCTCGATGGGCTTCGCGGCGATGCTCGTGGGCATCTACGTGGGCGCGAACAAGGTCTCGGACGGTCACGAGGCCGAGTTCATGGACGCGGCGCACGTGGCCTTCATGGTCTTCTCCGTCCTGTGCCTCGTGGGGGTGCTCGCGTCGCTCGTGAGGGGCAACCTCAGGGACAAGGGCACGACTCCAGCATGATGAGTGGCGCTGTCCCTTTGGCGCGCGCCAAGGCTCAGGCCCGATTCTCCGGTTGTGGCCCGCCGCCGGCATCAGGGGACGGGAGCACGGGGGGGCCGCCTGCCGACGGCTGCGAGAACGGGTTGGCATTGATCGCGCTGCACCGTCTGCACTGCACGTACGTGTCCTCCTTGGCCATGAGGAGCAATGCCCCGCACATCCTGCAATGGATGTTGGCCGCGTAGGGGGCCACGAGCGTCGCCATGACGTCGCGGTGGAGGATGAAAGCGCTCATGGGGATGGCGACCGCGGAAAGGAGGAGCAGGGGCATGCCCAGCAGCAGGGAGGGCACGAGCGCGTCGCCGAGCGATGCGAACATGAAAATCCAAACCACGGCCGGGAGGATGACGAGGACATAGAGCGCCCGCCGGCCCGTGTTCCCACTGGCGCGGTCCCTGAGGGACCACGCCAGCATCATCACCGGCGCTGTGAGCAGCACCATGATGGGGCCGAACAGGACGCCGCACATCTCGGCCTCGTACGGGACCGAGAGCTCACCGTAGTCGATGTACTCGCCGAGCATCACGAAAGACGGTATCGAGAGCAGCCCGAGGAGGACGCCGTCGAGGACGGACAGCCCAAGCATCGAGGACGCCCTCGACCTCACGCTCAGAGTGCCACCCCCACGACCAGCAGTATGCATGCGGCCGGGTACGTCGCCAGGGGGACTATGGGCAGCACCCGTCCGTAGAGGTCGCGGGTCGGGATGGGCCAGATGAGGAGGTAGACGAGCACGGCGCCGGGGACCGAGAGGAGGATGGCCGCGCCGAGCATGAGCCACATCCGCGGGTCGCGCACGGTCCTGCCCCCGAGCCCCCAGTGCCACCTGGCGAGGGCGGCCACCACGAACCAGACGAGGATGGCGAGGAGCGCCACCAGGAGCCCGGCGAACGCGCCCGCGTAGTCGCTGAGGAAGGCCGCGCGCGCCGCCTCGGCACGGCGGTCCTCGGAGCCGGACCGGACCGTGGACTCGAGGTCGAAGTCCGGGTTGGCCTGCGACATCTGGAAGAGGTAGAGGTGGCCACCGGCGAGGAAGGCGTCACGGGAGCCGGCGATGTCCAGGTCCTTGCCCTCTGGCACGCGGAACAGCACGTCTATGTCCCCGACCGGGTTTGGCCATCCCACGCTCGTGCCGAGGGGGAAGAACACCTTGCCAGAGTCCAGGGGCAGCTCGATGGTGAGCGCCTCGCCCGCAAAGTCGGTCGAGCCGAACAGCGCGTCGATGAGCTCGTCGGCGATGTCCTGCAGCGAGCTCTTCTTGATCCACCAGTTGTCTTGGGATTGGCCGTAGGTGAGCCGGAACTCTTCCTCGAGGTCGTCGTAGCCGATGTGGTACTTGAGGTCCTCGACCTCGGCGCCCGTCCTGACAGGGTCCTCGCGCAGCTCGTCCGCTATCCCGGCCGTGGTGTTGGGCACCCACCGCTGCAGCATGGCGAAGTCCTCGGCGTCGATGGGCGGCCTCGACGCGCCCTCGACGACGGCGAGGTAGTGCGTGCTGTAGCGCTCGAGGTCGCCCTGGGCGGGCAGGACGAGGCCCTTCTCGAGCAAATAGTCCGCCAGCCGCGGGCCGGCGTCCACGCCGAACACGTCGACGGAGAAGCCGTCGAACTCGTAGTGCTGCACGGGCTCGTTGTCACCCCATCTGACCCCCTCGCCCCCAGCCCCCAACGAATCTTTGCCCTCGCTGTCCTCGCTGACGAGGTGCAGGTTCTCCCTGATGTACTCGCCAGGCAGGGTGAGGAACATCGAGCCGAAGAGGCCCTGCAGCGATTCCGAGGTCTCGTCGCGCATGTCGGACCAGGCCTCGTCAGGGTCCTGGCGGACCACCTCGTCCTCGGCGCGGTCGAGCAGCTGCTCCTGTCTGAACTCCGACTCCTTCACGGGCCTGCCCGTCACCAGTGCGGGCAGCGTGCGCAGCGGGACCATCATCGTGAGGTTGTCGCCCGGGTCGAGCGAGTACACCGACAGGAACAGCGTGATGCGCTCGTGGGTGCCGTTCACGAGGTCGACGCGCGCGAGCTGGCGGCTCTCGTACAGCGAGCCGAACACCTTCTCGGCCTCATCCTGGCCGAGCGTGATGGACGGCATCCCGTCCGCGGCCACGGGCATCGCCGGGGCGGCGAGGAGCATCACGATGAGCAGCGCCAGGACAGGCCGGGCAGCTCCTCGACGGATGCGCTCTTCTCCCCCTGCGCTCAAGGTTCGTGGCGGATGGACCATCCCATGACCCCCGATATGCTTGTGCATCGCCGGCCGAGCGTTCGGGCGGCGGGCCAAGCTTGCATGGCCAGTTGGGGAGGCGCCGCAATAAACCTTTTGGTAAGCGATGGCACCGTCCGAACGGCGTGCCATGCGAGGGATCAGAAATCCACGGTCTCGTAGACCCTCACGTGCAGCTCGACGGTCACCGTCCCGGTCGGCGCGGCGTCGGTTGCGAGCAGGGGGTTGTCGGTGTTGTCAACGACCAGGACGTAGGATCGGTCCGTGTCGGGGAGCGTCAGGTTGGTCATCACCGCGGACACGTTCTCGAACCTGCGCACGGCCGAGAAGGCGTTTGTGCTCTGGTTGCCGTAGACGAGCTCGTACTGGTCCTCGTCCATGAGGTAGACGTCGAACCGCCGCCCGTCGGTGGAGTTGATGTCGACCTCGATGCGCCTTGAGACGAACCCCGCGCCGAGGTCGAGGCGGAAGTGGCCACCCACGCCGACGACGACCTCCTCGTCGTAGCTCTGCACGAGGTCCTCGCCGCCGCCCGTGAGCCCTCCGAGGAGGAAGGCGATGATGGCGAACGCGATGAGGCCCACGATGAGCAGGAGGATGATGGCGGTGAGGAGGGGTACCCCGAGAAAGGTCTTGCCCTGGGGCTGCGGAGGGGGCGGAGGGGGGTACTGATAGGGCCACGGCGCGCCCGGGGGCATCTGGTGCCGGGGCATCGCGGATGGTCCTGGTGCGGCCGTGGTCATGGTCTGCCCACGGGGGATATCCCCTGGGCGGGCCTAATATACCTTGCCATGGCCCGCGCCCTTATGCCAGCAAGGCCAAATATCAGCCCTCCGTACACCTCGTGCGATGACAGACGGTGTCGAGGTCGGGAGCGCCTCCGGGGGACTCGTGCGACCCCTGGCCCTGGCCATCGTCGTCATTGGCGCGTTCATGGTCGTCGAGCTCGTGGGCGGCTGGCTCTCGGGGAGCCTGGCCCTCATGAGCGACGCGCTGCACATGCTCACTGACACGCTGGCGCTCGCCCTCAGCCTGTGGGCCGTCGGGGTCGCGCTCCGCCCTCCCACGCGGGAGAGGACCTTCGGCTACCACCGTGCCGAGATACTCGCGGCGCTCCTCAACGGCTCGACGCTCATCGTCATCTCCGTGCTCATCTTCTACGAGGCGGCGCGGCGGCTCCTCGACCCGCCCGAGGTCGAGGTGCCCCTCATGCTCGCGGTCGCCGTGGCGGGGCTCGCCGCCAATGCCGTGGCCGCGTGGCTGCTGCACGACCGCACCTCGCACAACCTCAACGTCCGCGGCGCCTACCTGCACGTCGTGGGCGACCTGCTCTCCTCCATCGGCGTCATCGTGGGCGCGGTGCTGATGCTCGCGCTCGGGTGGTGGGCCGCGGACGTTGTCATCTCCATCGCCATCGGCGTCATCATCCTCGCGGGGGCCTGGAAGCTGGTAAGCCAGTCGACGTCCGTCCTGCTCGAGTCGGTCCCGCCGCACCTCACCATCGAGGAGGTCCAGAGGGCATTGAGGGAGGTCGAGGGCGTGGTGGACGTGCACGACCTGCACGTGTGGACGCTCTCCTCTGGCCTGCACGCGATGAGCGCGCACGTCGAGGTCGACGACGGGATGGTCAGCGGCTTCGGTCGGCTCCTGGCGGAGTGCGAGCGCATGCTCAAGGAGCGGTTCTCCATCTCGCATACGACAATCCAGGTCGAGTGCGGCGCATGCGAGATGGACGGATGTCCCCTCGGCAGGCACGGATGAGGTGGGCTGTGCCCCCGGTCAGGGGCGTGGTCCGATGAAGGTCCGGAATGGGAAAGGGGCACATCACATTGAGAGGTGCTCCCGCCGGGATTCGAACCCGGGTCCCTGGCTCGAAAGGCCAGGATGATTGGCCGGCCTACACTACGGGAGCGTTGGCCTCTTGAATAATGCGCTGCGAGATATACCTTTCCCACCGAGCCTGGAGGGACCGTGGTGTTGGCACCCGGGCAACATCGCCATGCATGCCCACGGCCCGTCCGACGCTCACATCACCGCGAGGAACGCCCAGTAGACCAGCACGTTAACGAGCGTGAGCGGCACCCCCACCTTTGCGAACTCCGCGAAGGACAGGGTCTCCCCGCCCTTGCGCTCGGCGTTCTGGATGATGATGACGTTGCTCGCGGCGCCCAGGATGGTCAGGTTGCCCGCGATGGTGCCTCCCGCCGCGAGCGCTACCATCTCGGATCGCCCCGCGCCCGCCGCGAGCAGCATCGGGATGTAGAGCGCTACCATGGGCACGTTCGAGATGAGCTGGCTCAGGGCGACGCTCACCAGCAGGATGAGCCCCAGCGACGTGATGTCGACCCCGTCCCCCTCGATGAAGCCCTGGAAGAAGCCCGAGTTCCAGACCGCCTGCATGAGCACGAACATGGACGCGAAGAACACGAGCGTCGCCCAGTCCACGCCCTTGACGACCCGGACGCGCTTGGGGCTCAGCAGCAGGATGGGCGCGGCGCCCGCGAGCGCGATGTAGGTCAGGCGCAGGTCGTAAGTGTCCTGCCATCCGAGGAGGACGATTGCGACCTTGACGGCGATCATCGCTAGGATGATGGCGAGCGAGGCCTTCACGAGCGTCGCGAGCCAGGGGTCCTTGATGGGCTCCGGCGGATGGGCCTCGATTGTCCTATCGAAGGCGTCTTTGAAGAACAGCCGCAGGAGGACGTAGGCGAGCAGGAGGTTGATGAGCGTGGGCAGGAAGAGGTATGCGAGGAACGTGACGAACGGGTTGGTCAGGATGCCGTGGGATTCGCCCTCGACCGCGATGAGCAGGTTCTGCGGATTGCCGATGGGGCTCATGACCGAGCCGATGGTGACCGCGAAGGCAAGCGCGAGCAGCAGCATCTTGGGCGGGAGCGAGTGCCGCTTCGCGAGCAAGAGGACCATGGGCGTCCCGATGATGGCGAGAGTGTCGTTCATCAGCAGTGCCGAGGCGAGCCCGATGCCCAGGATGAGGAGCAGCACGAGCCTCCCCGATGTGCGGGCCGACCCTAGCATCCGGTGCGAGAGGTGCTCCAGGTATCCGGACTCCTCCAGCGCCTCGCCCACGACGAACATTCCGAAGAGGAACACCATCACGTCGACGTTGATGGCCCCGAGCGCGTCCGCGGGCGAGAGTTGCATCGTCACCAGGACGGCGACCGCGCCGATGAGCATCGCCTGCCAGATGTGGATGCGGACGTTGCCGACCCGGCGCACTACGATGAGCGCGAAGACCACGAGGAGGATGACAATCGAGACCGGGGGCCACATCTGCTCTCACGGCGGGCGCGGGCCGCCGGGGCCGGTAACGCCCTCCGCCCCAAAAACCCTTCCAATCCGGACCTAGCCAGGTGGTCGCGGCGATGGCGAAGCTTTATTAGCCGACCCCATCATATACGCGTCGGGATGCACATGAGAGGCACAATCGCCACCCTCCTAGTGCTAGCCATGCTGCTGGCCGCCGCCCTCACGGGGTGCCTGGCCAAGAAGCTGGATACGGACGACGACGGCACGCCGGACGACAAGGACACCGACGACGACAACGACGGCATGCCCGACGACTGGGAGAAGGCCCACGGGCTCGACGCCAAGAACGCGACGGACGCGGGCGTCGACCTGGACAGCGACAGCCTCACCAACCTCCAGGAGTACACGAACGGCACCGACCCGCGCGCGGACGACACGGACCACGACGGCGCGCCAGACCCCTGGGAGGTAAGGTACAGCCTGGGCGCCGCGAACGCCTCGGACGGGCCGATGGACCCGGACGGCGACGGGCTCACCAACGTGGAGGAGTACTTCAACTCGACCGCGCCCAACGCCTCCGACACCGACGACGACGGCATGTCGGACGGGTTCGAGGTGCACGGGGGCCTCCTGCCCCTGGACCCCGGGGACTCGCAGCAGGACCCCGACGGCGACGGCCTCTCGAACCTGCGCGAGTCTGGCGCGCGCACCGACCCGCACGAGCGTGACACCGACGGCGACTCGCTCCCCGACGGCTGGGAGGTCGACCACGGCACCGACGCGCTCGACGCGGACGCGTTCGAGGACCCCGACAACGATGGCTGGGACGCCGACGGGGACCTGACCATCGAGCCGTCCGAGCGATACTTGAACTGGATGGAGCACGAGAACGACACCGACCCGCAGAAGGCGGACACGGACGGCGACGGGATGACCGACGGCTTCGAGGTCCTCTATGGCCTCGGGGCCCGCGACCCCTACGACGACGAGGAGGACCCCGACGGCGACGGCCTCGAGAACATACGGGAGTTCCATGCCAGGACCGACCCCCAGGACGAGGACACGGACGGGGACGGCATGCCGGACGGCTTCGAGGTCGAGTGGGACCTCTCACCGACGTCGCCCATGGACGCCACGGGCGACCCCGACGCCGACGACCTCGACAACCTGGGCGAGTACCTGGCCGGCTCCGTCCTGACCGACCCGGACACCGACGGCGACGGCGTGCTCGACGGCCACGACGTGGCCCCGCTCGCGGACGTGGCCATCAGGGTGTCCTTCTACCACCTCGTGTTCGAGCCCATGGTGGAGGGGGCCATCGACAACCCCGCGACCGAGCGCCACTACGAGTTCTACGTGCGCGTGTGGGTGGCCGGCGTCGAGGTGTGGACGACGGTCGTGCGGACGCTGGACCTGGAGCTGGACCTGACGATGTGGGTGATGGTCAACATACCGGACGACCTCGTCACGGTCGCCGTGGCCTTCCAGCTCTGGGAGAACGACACCGCCGAGACGGAGGGCCTCAACGCGGACGACCAGTTCGACGTCGACGGCGAGGGGCCCGACATGACGTGCAACATCGCCTACGACATGACCTCCGGGCACTGGACGGGCGACACCACGTCCGAGCTCGCCGACGGCCACGCGGACGGGCTGCCCGCGGACCCGGCGCGCCCCGACGCGGCCATCGGCTTCAAGGTCGAGGTGGTGTCGGCACCGGGCGGCGCCGCATCGGCACTCTAGAAGGGACGTCCCGGGACATGCGGCCATTGGGCCTCGGAGCCCCGCATCCAGGCGGTCGCGGAGCGGCGATGCTGGTCGCCCATACCTTTTTAAAGGGGTGCGCGATTAGGGGGAGACACCCACGCCTTTAGTCGGAGGAGTCAGAGTGACAAGGGAGGTCAGGAAGACCAACGAGTACCTCGTGGCGCTCATCGAAGAGCTCTACAAGGCCGCTCACAGGGAGGAAGCTCCCATCTGGCGAGACTTGGCGCGGCGTCTTGAAAGCTCCAACCGGCACCATGCCGAGGTCAATGTGGGCAAGATAGACCGCTTCGCGCAGAAGAACGAGCTCGTCGTCGTCCCAGGCAAGGTCCTGGGCTCCGGCGAGCTGACCAAGCCCGTGACCGTGGCCGCCTGGCAGTTCTCATCGCAGGCGCGCGACAAGATAACGGCCGCGGGGGGCAAGGCGACGACCATCGCCGAGCTCGTCGCGTCGCGCCCGAAGGGCGACGGCGTGCGCATAATGGGGTGAGACGATGGCTGAAGTCGTCATCATCAACGCGGAGGGCGCCGTGCTGGGTCGGTTGGCGACCGACGTGGCGAAGCGGCTGCTCAAGGGCGAGACGGTCGTCATCGTGAACGCCGAGCGCGCGGTCATCACAGGCCGGCGCGAGGACATCCTCGAGCACTACAAGCACAAGCGCGACCTCGGAGGCGCCCGCATGGGCCCGCTCTACCCGCGCATGCCCCACCTGATGGTGCGGCGCACCGTGCGCGGCATGCTACCGTTCAAGACCCCGCACGGCCGCGAGGCCTACAGGAAGCTCAAGGTCCACATCTCCGTGCCCGCCGAGCTCAAGGGCAAGGAGCTCAAGGTCGTCAAGGAGGCCATGAAGCCCCCGACGCACGGTTCCATGACCGTCGGCGAGGTCTCCAAGCTGCTCGGCGCCAAGTGGGAGGTGAGGGAGTGAAGGTCACGACCAGCTCCGGAAAGCGCAAGATGGCCGTCGCGCGCGCCACCGTCCAGGACGGCAAGGGGCGCGTGCGCGTGAACCGCGTGCCTCTCGAGATCCACCAGCCCGTCCTCGCGCGCCTCAAGATGATGGAGCCGCTCGAGCTAGCGGGCACCAAGGTGGCCAAGGTCGACATAGACGTCCTCGTGGAGGGCGGCGGTGTGATGGGCCAGGCAGAGGCCACCCGCACGGCCATCGCCCGCGGCCTGGTAGAGTTCTTCGAGGACGACGACCTCAAGGCCAAGTTCCGAGCGTTCGACCGCAGCCTGATAGTCTCCGACCCCCGCAGGAAGGAGCCGAAGCACCAGCTCGGCCGCGGCGCGCGCAAGAGACGCCAGAAGTCGTACAGGTGAGCACATGATCGTACCCGTGCGCTGCTTCTCGTGCGGAAAGGTCATCGGCGGCCTCTACGAGCCCTACGTGCACATGCTGGAGGACGGCAAGAGCCCCCACGAGGCCCTGGACGAGCTCGGCCTCGAGCGGTACTGCTGTCGGCGCATCTTCCTGGCGCACGTCCCGCTCATCGAAGAGGTCATGCCGTACTGATGCCACCCGCGCGGCTCCCCCCGGCAAGGGCGTGTTCGACAGAGCCACAGCCAAGGCCATGCCCCGGGCGTGGGCCTCTCCCCTACCGGCGAGTGACGCGCATCACCGTGGGCGGGGCCTCGGTCGGCGGGCTCGTCCCATCGTAGCTGGAATAGCCCATCCGAATGGTCTCCGTCGGGGGACCATGCACCGGTACCGCGCTCTCGGCGCCCCCCCTGCCCGTCACCGCCTTGAGGCGCTCGGCGGCCGCGGCGCGCTTGCTGCGGTCCCACGAGCGATAGCCGAGCAGAACCGCTGCGAGGGCGGCGAGCGCGACAGCCGCGAGCGCGAGGCGCAGATCACCCAGCCCGGACGAGCCTCCACCTCCCCCGCCACCGGTCCCGCCGCCGTCGCCACCGCCACCGCCACCGCCACCGCCACCGCCGCTCTTCCCGCCCGCGTCGCGCCACGGGTAGTCCAGGCGCTGGATGTCGAAGCTCCCGGAGGCGGGGTGGTGCACCTCCGCGACGATGGCCGAGCCGTCGGGCACCCAGCGCACCGGCCCGAGCCTCTCGCGGCCCTCGGTTATCCACCGCACGGCCGAGCCGTCCGCGGCCATCACGCACAGGCGGTCGCCGCCCGTCGACCGGTCCTCGAGCACGAACGCCAGGCGCTGGCCGTTGGGGCTCACCGTGACATGGCCCTCGCGCAGGTCGTTGAAGGTGAGCTGCCGGTGGTCCGAGCCGTCCGAGGCCATCGACCAGACCTCGGGCGCGACGCCCGCGGCCTCGTAGGAGGTGTAGTACACTCGCGAGCCGTCGACCGAGTAGGTCGCGCCCCACTGCTCCACGGGCTCCCCGGCGAGGAGCCGCGTGGTGTTCGAGGCCAGGTCCAGCTCGTGGACGTCCCCCTCGGCCCCGAGAAGGACGCGGTCCCCCGTGGGGGACCAGTCCGAGAGCGTGGCGTCCTCGAGCACGAGCCCCACCGTGTCGAGGACGGTGCCGTTCGCGTTCACGACCACGACCTCATCGCCGTCCCGGAGGAATGCGATGCGCGCGCCGTCCGGCGAGATGACGGGGCACTCGTCGGCGTGGTCGCCTGTGGTGAGCCTCACGGTGGCCGAGCCGTCTATCGGGGCCATGAAGATGGCCGAGAACCCCCCATCCACCGCCTGGGAGTAGACGATGTACCGCCCGCCCGCGTCCACGTCGGGCGCCGACCGCCCCTCGTTGGAGCCGAAGACGGAGTACCAGCTCCCGGGCTTCTCGGGGCCATCGCCCATGGACCAGGCGCTGTACCTGTCGCCCGTCGGCGGCGAGCCGGTGACGTTGACCCAGGCCCGGACGGGCTTCGCGTTCGCGGCTGGCCCGGAGCCCCCCTCTGGCATCGACTCGGCCAGGACCAGGAGGCGGCACTCGTAGACCCGCGGGACGGTCCCGGCCTGTGTGGTCACATGGACCAGCACGGTCTCGGACGAGCGCGCGCGCACGGGCACGGGTGCAGGGGTGTCGAGGAGGAGGCCGTACCTCTGGAGCCCGAACCAGTAGGGCACGGTGACGGTGTAGCGCTCGTCGACGCTGCCGACGTTGCGCAGCACGAACGCGAAGTCGACGCTGCTCTCCTGCGGCACCGAGGTCACTATCGGGTCCGAGGCGTTGACCCAGAAGCCGCTCCAGGGCCTGACCCGCACGGTCGCGGTCGCGACCGTCTCGTCCGCGGTGCCGAGCCGCGTCGAGGCGCGGGCGGTCACAGTGACGGTCGTCGTCTCCCCCGCCAGCGCGCTCGCGGGCACCGTCACCGCGATGATGAACGACTGCGAGCCAATGCCGCGGTTCACCACGCGTGATGGGGTCACGGACACCGTCCAGTTCCTGTCGGTGGAGACGGTCAGGTCCGCCGTCGCGCGCTGGTAGGCGGGCTGGTCGAAGCTGACGTTGCCGGCGATGGAGGCCGTCGCGGCCACGTCGGTGGGCTGCGCCTCGACCGCGGACTTCTCGAGGTCCATCCCCACCGCGAGGTCCCCCGGCCTGGCCGCCGCGGGGGCGGCCACGACCGCTACGAGAAGGAGGACCGTCAGGCAGGCCCGCCCGGCCGCAGTCGAACCGCTCCAGTGCCGCCTCACGATTTCAAAAAGGGGCCTTTACGGTTATCAAGCTTGCCATTCAACGCGGCCGATGGCCGTCGGGGCCAAGGGGCGCCCGGGGCGGGGGCTGGCGTCGGCCGGGGGATGGGGGGTGGAGATGGGGCCCGAGGTGGGCCCGCCGAGATTCGAACTCGGGTAACCAGCACCCCAAGCTGGTAGGATACCAAGCTACCTCACGGGCCCTGTGGGGGCTCCGTATGGGGGGTGCCCTAGATAACCCTTTCGAGCCGCCAGGCGTTGCTGGATGCGCCACGCCGGCCCGTCGCCGAGGTCGCGTCGCGGCCGACCATGGGCGTTGCGACCGAAAGGGCCTTATCCGCTCCCGACCCTCAAGAGATGCGATGGCGCTCAGGGCCGACGAGGGGGCCGAGATAGGGGTCTTCGAGGACCTCCAGACGCTGCTCGTCGTGGTCGTGGGGCTCACGGTGCTGGTGGCGAGCGCGCTTTACAACTGGGGCGTGGTGGCCAGCTTCGATGAGGGGCAGGACCTCTACGATGCGGCGCGTGACGTGCTGCGCGCGGTCGAGGCCTGGGACCGGCTCAGGGCGCGGGACCAGCTGCTCATCAAGTACGACGATTTCATGCTCCACCAGCCCGAGCTCGCGTCGATTTACAGGAACAGGAACGTCTCGGACGACTTCGCGGAGCGGGTGAGGGTCGATGCGCACTACAACGTGACCCTCGACGACCTCGACGTGGGCGACGCCGAGCACCGGCGCGACAACCTCACCTTCTCCTACTACGAGTTCGGGGAGCAGGTGCCGGACGGTGTGGAGCTTGTCACGCTGCGCACGCACTACGCGCTGGTCATGGCCACGAACGTGACCAGCTACTCGCAGGACGTGTCGGTGAGGCACCTGTGCCTCGTGACGGTGGAGGTGTGGCGATGAGGCGCCTCGCCGCGGTCCGTGCCAGGCGCGATGCGCAGGCGGCCATCTACGACGGGCTGCTCTTCCTTATGGTCGTCATCCTCATCTCCGTGGGCATGTTCCTCTGGAGCGCGAAGCTCGTGGCGGACGGCCCCGCGTTCAGTGGCGCGACCTACCAGGACCTTGCGGCCGACCAGCTCGTCACCGTCCTGGGGCTCAACGTGGGGGCAGAGGGCATCAATGTGAGCTGCACGAACTCGAGCGGTACGTTCTCGTTCGAGCTCGCGTCGGCCCCCAACGTGAGCGCTGGCATCCGCACAGTGGATTGGGCGCTGCGCGCCCACTGCGCGCTGCGCGACTGGGCACTGTGGTGCAACGGCACCTTCCGTGCCCAGGGGCTGCCACCGGCGGTCGACGCGGCGTTCGCGCGCGCCGCGCTCGACGGCACGCACTACGCCTGGACCTTCGTCGTCGGGGGCGAGGCCGTCATGTGGGGCTCGGACGACACGACCATGCTCGGCGAGGGCGACCTGCCGACCCCGCGGTGTGCGGAGGAGAGGACGCTCTGCACGGTCCCGTCCTCTGGCGAAGGGGGCGCCCCGGAGCCGCTCGGGGTGGTCAGGTACTACCTCTGGCTCGCCTAGAGGCCCCTGGGCTTCCTGGAGTCGGCGGGGGCCGTCGACCGGCCCTGCCCCGCGTCCCCCTGGTCGAGGCCCGTGTCCCGCCGCTCCACCAGCTGTGGCTCGACGTCCCCGCCCGCGACCTGCGGGAACATCCGGCGGGGCTGCGACTCTGACGAGGGCGCCCTGTAGGCCCCCGCGGCGGGGTCGATGCGCTCGTCCTCCTTGGGGACCTCATCGTCCTCGGAAGGGTCCTCGTCCCCCCCAGCCGGCTCCTCGGACTCCTCCTCCACGGCCCCCTCACCGCCGGCGTCCGTCCCGGGGGCCGGCTGCGGGGCGACGCGCTCGTAGTTGCGCTTGGGGGCGGATGCGGCGGCCGGCGCTGCGGGCGCGGGCTGGTAGTAGGCGACCTTGGGCGCCTCCGGCGCCGGCCCGGCGGCGGGCCCGGTCCCGGTCGTGGTGCCCCTGCGGTCGCGCTCGAGTATCAGGTCGACTAGCAGGCGCCTCACCCGCTCCGGGTTGCTGATGCCGAAGAGGCACTCGTCGGGCGAGTCGAACCCGCGGTTGGCGTCGTACTTGCCGTCCTCGGTGCCCGTGTAGGGCCTGATGGTGCCGACGCCGAGCACGCGCCACAGCAGGCTGCGGGTGACCTTCCAGTCCTCGATCTTCTCGAACCTCAGGTCGGTCTCCTTCGTCGACAGCAGCCGGTACCGGATGACGACGCGCAGGTCGGTGATGTAGTAGGTGAAGGCCCTCCGGTAGATCTCGGCCGCGAACAGCGAGATGAGCGCGATGAACAGCCCGTAGGTGAGCGGGAACACGCGCGTGAACTCGCCTTTCATGTAGTCGAGGGCGATGCCTATGCCGATGACGAGCCCCACGACCACGGCCGTCCAATAGGCGACGCGGAAGGGCCCGCTGTAGAGCCGCATCGCCCCCAGCCCCACCAGCGCTGCGAGGCCCACCCATATGAACATCGGGAAGCTCGCGTGCCCACCCTCGTCCCAGAGAATGTCCTGTGCCTCCGAGGGGATGTAGAGCAGGGCCGTGAGCAGGATCATCCACACGAGCAGTGAGAAGCCCACGACGTAGTACCTGAAGAACGCGAGGATTGCGGGGTGAAGGACCTCCACGAGCTCCTCGTGCGCGCCCAGCACCGACTGGGCGTCCTTGACCTGGGCCGGCGTCGGGATGCGGACCACCACCTTCCGGGTACCGGTCGCGTCACTTGACGGGCTTGAAGTTGTCGGCGCACAGCACGCTGCAGAACTGGTACTGCTTGCCCATGATTACGCGCGTGTACGCCCCGCCAGGCTTCATGACCTTGCCGCACGTGTCGCAGGTGACGTCGAGCTTGCCCGCGACCTTCCCCGCGCCGCTCGCGGTCGCGTGCCCGACGTCCTTCCCGACCCCGACGACGCCGTGGCCGACCTCCTTGCCGACCTCGACGGTCTTGTGCCCGACGTCCTTCGCCACGTCCGCGGTCCCGTGGGCGACCTCCTTGGTGCCCTCGGCGACCTTCGAGCCTGCCTTCTTGAGCCTCTCCTCGGTCTTCTTAAGGATGGGTGACATCGTCCTACCTCGCGCTTGATGCTAAGGGGACGGTCCGGAAATAAGCCTTTCTGCCCTTCGCGGGGGGGGCCAGGGCGCAGCGCGGGGGGCCGGTCGCGACGCTCACTCGACCGTGACGGACTTGGCCAGGTTGCGCGGCTTGTCGATGTGGCAGCCCCTCAGGAGCGCGGTGTAGTAGGCGAGCAGCTGCAGCGCGACCACGGCGACGACCGGTGAGAACAGCGCGTCCGTCCTTGGGATGGGGATGAGCGCGTCCACGACCTTGGCGAGCTCGACGTCGTCCTCGTAGCCGACCGCGTAGACGGGCGCGTCGCGCGCGCTCACCTCGCCGATGTTGGATATCATCTTGGGGCGCACGGGGTCGTCCACCACGACCGCGACGACGGGCGTTCGCCCGTCGAGCAGCGCGATGGGGCCGTGCTTGAGCTCGCCGGCGGGGTAGCCCTCGGCGTGGATGTAGCTGATCTCCTTGAGCTTGAGCGCGCCCTCGAGGGCGACCGGGTAGTTGATGTTGCGGCCGATGAAGTAGACGTCCTGGCAGTCCTTGAGGCGATGGGCGGCCTCCCGGATGGCCTCGTGGGAGTTGAGGACGGTCTGGACCTTGGCGGGAAGGCGGCGCAGCTCCTCCCGCAGCCGCCGGAGGTCCTCGGCGCCTACGGTCCGGCGCCGGAGGCCGAGCGCGAAGGCCAGAAGGTACAGCGCCACGACCTGCGTCGTGAACGTCTTCGTCGCGGCGACGCCTATCTCCGGGCCCGCGCGCGTGTAGATGACGTCGTTGGCCTCGCGCGTGATGGTCGAGCCCACGACGTTGGTGATGGCGAGCGTGCGCGTGCCGCGGCGCTTGGCCTCGCGCACCGCCGAGATGGTGTCGATGGTCTCGCCGGACTGCGTGATGGCGATGACGAGCGCGGACTCGCGCGCGAGGTTCGAGTACCTGTACTCGGACGCCATCTCGACCGTGGTGTCGACGCCAGCGATGGACTCGATTATGTACTTGCCGATGAGCCCGGCGTGGTAGGAGGTGCCGCAGGCGACTATCTTGACCTTGTCCACGTCCTTGGGCGCGAGCGCGACCAGTCCCTCGTCGGTGATCCGCCCCATGAGGGACTGAAGGATCGCGTGGGGCTGCTCGTGTATCTCCTTGAGCATGAAGTGCTCGAAGCCGCCCTTCTGCGCGTCCTCGAGCGACCAGTCGATATGGTGCGAGGGCCGCGTGACCTTCCGGCCGGACAGGTTGGTCATCCGGAAGGAACCGGCCCTGAGCTCGACGACGTCCCCGTCCTCCAGGAACGTGAAGTCGTTCGTGAAGGGGAGCAGCGGCGTCACGTCCGAGGCCATCACCACCTCGCCCTCGGGCGACACGCCCACCACGAGGGGGTTCTCGCTGACCGCGCCCACCACGGTGCCCGGGTGGTCGGTGTGCACCACCGCTATCGCGTACGAGCCCCTGACCTCACGGAGGGCCTTCCTGACCGCCACGACCAGGTCGCCCTTGTAGTGGGACTCGATGAGGTGCACGAGCGTCTCCGTGTCGGTCTCGGAGGTGAACTTGTGACCACCGGCGAGGAGGCGTTCCCGCAGCTCCTGGAAGTTCTCGATGATGCCGTTGTGGATGAGGGCCATCTTGCCGCCGCAGTCCGTGAAGGGGTGCGCGTTCTCGTCCGAGGGCCGGCCGTGCGTCGCCCACCGGGTGTGCGCGATGCCGGTCGTGCCGGACGCGGGCTCGAGCCGCCTCTCCAGCTCCGCTATCATGCCCTTGGCCTTCTGGATCCTGAGGCCGCCCCCCTCATCACCGAGCACCGCCACGCCCGCGGAGTCGTAGCCGCGGTACTCGAGGCGCTTGAGGCCCTCTATGAGGAGCCCCAGCGCCTGGCGGTTGCCGGTGTAACCCACTATCCCGCACATCCCGGGCCCCCCTACACCACCCTCGCGCTGTCGGGGATGTCCTTGATGATGCGGTTGCCGGCCTCGATGCGGCAGTAGGCGCCGATGGTCCTGCCCGCGTCGACCACGACGCGGTGGCCTATCTCGCAGCTCTCGCCGACGATGCTGCCTATCTTGTCGATCTGGATGAGCTCGTTCTCGATGAGCAGCAGCTTGGGCTCGGCGCAGGTGACGAAGTGCGACTGGATTGTAGTGCCCTCGTCGATGATGCTGTGCGAGACGTAGGAGTGGCCGCCGATGGCCACGTTGTCCATGATGACGCTGTTGCGAACCTCCGTGAACGGCGACAGGGTCACGTTGTGCCCGATGGACGTCGTCGGGTAGATGACCACGTTGGGGCCGATGTCGCAGCCCCGGCCGATGGACACCGGGCCTTTGATGTAGGTCCCGGAGCGGAGCACCGAGCCCTCCCCGATGGACACCGGGCCCTGGACGGTGACGCCGGACTCGAGCGTGCCCGCCTGCCTGGACGGGCCCCCCGCGAGCACCCGGGCGTTGAGCGACAGAAGGTCCCACGGGAACACCACGTCGAGCCACAGGCCCGTGGTGAGCTCGCCGCGGATGGCGTAGCCCTCGGCCATGGCCGCCTGGAGCGCGTGCGTGAGCTCGAACCGGCCCGCGCCCACCTCGCGCTCCAGGAGGTCGAGGAACCTGTGCGAGAAGTGGTAGATGCCCGTCGATATCAGGTTGGAGATGCGCCTGGGGGGCTTCTCGATGATGCTCGTGACCCGGTTCCCGTCGAGCTCGACCACGCCGTACTTGCGCGGCTGCGCGCTCTCGGTGCACAGCATAGTCACGTCCGACCTGTGGTCCAGGAGCTGGGCGACCATCGCCCCGTCGAGGATGTTGTCCCCGGGGACGGCCAGGAAGTCGCCGTCGAGGTGGTCCTTGGCGCACAGCAGCGCGTGCCCGGTCCCCAGCTGCTTGCGCTGGACCACGTACTCAAGGTTCACACCGAAGTCCTTGCCGTCCGCGAAGTGGGTCTGGATGCGCTCCTTCTGATAGCCCACGACGACGACGATGTCCCTCACGCCCACCTCGCGCAGCGCGTCGATGGCGTACTGCATGATGGGCTTGTCGCCCACGCGCAGCATCACCTTCGGGCGCGAGACGGTCAGGGGTCGCAGTCGCGTGCCCTCACCGGCGGCCAGTATGACGGCCTTCAAATCTCTCCTCTCCTCGTTCCTGGGCGGACGGGCCCGCTCACCTCTGGCGGTCGAGGATGCTCTCCAGGACCGCCCGGGGGATGTCGGGCCGCACGGCCCTCACGGACCGCTCGAAGATGTCGAGCTGGGCCGAGAAGGTCATGGCGTAAGGGTCGTCGAAGCCCTCGACGGCCTCCAGGCGCTTGATGATCAGGTGCACCTGCGCCTCGGTGAGCTTCCCTATGGAGAAGACGCTGCGGTCGCGCTCGCGGTCTATCCTCGTGCGCAGGGTCCCGAGGGCGGTGGTGAAGAACCCCAGCTTGCGCGCGCGGTCCGAGCCGATGTTCTTGACGAGCCCACACTGCTCGCAGAAGGGCTTGTGCTGGACCGGGACGCGCTCGACCTCGGGCGACGAGGGCGGGAGCCACTCCATCTCGGTGTGGGGGCAGTCCTCGTGCTTATGCTCTCCGAGCCGGCTGCGGACCATCAGCTACCCGTGCCATGTAAATGCTGTGAGTACTTAAACATTGTCACAATTGGCGCGCTGGCCAGTATGTCCGGGATGGCGTGCCGGCCCTCCCCTCGCGGCCCCGACGGCAATGAATAAAACCGCCCACCGCGTAACGGAGGAGCGCCATGGCGCGCTACTCCGCCCTCGTGCCCGCCGCCGGCACGGGCACCCGGCTGCGGCCCATCACCTTCACCCGGCCCAAGCCACTGGTCTACGTGGCCGGCAAGCCCATCCTGGGCCACATCCTCGACCACCTCGTGGGGGTGGTGGAGGAAGTCACCGTCGTCGTGGGCCACCACGCGGACAAGGTCACCGCCTACTGCGAGCGGGCCTACGGGGACCGGTTCACGTTCCACTTCGCGCACCAGCGCGAGCTGCTCGGCCTGGGGCACGCCGTCCTTGCCGGGCGTGGCCACGTGCCCCCCGGGGGGCTCATCGTCACCCTCGGCGACGAGATCTTCGGCGTGCCCTACCAGAGGATGCTGGAGGCCCATGAGGCCAACTCGCCGTGCGCGGCCTCCGTGGGCATCAAGCGGGTCCCCGACCCCCGCAACTACGGGGTGGTCGAGCTCGCGGCGGACGGCCGCGTGCTGGACCTGGTCGAGAAGCCCGAGACCCCCCGGTCCGAGCACGCGCTTGCGGGCGTTTATGTGTTCGAGCGCGCCGACGACATCTTCGAGGCCGTCGACGCGCTCATCAAGGCGGACACGCGCACGCGGGGCGAGTACCAGCTCACGGACGCGCTGCGCCACATGGTCAGGGGCGGGGCCGTCATGCGCACCTTCCCCATCGACACGTGGTACGACTGCGGCCGGCCCGACATGCTCCTGGACGTGAACCGGCGGTTGCTGGACGCCGCGCCCCCCGCCTCCCTGCCCGTGGCGGGCGCGGCGCTGGAGGAGGCCGTGCTCGTCGCCCCGGTGGCCATCGAGGGGCGGTGCCGCATCCAGCGGAGCGTCGTGGGCCCCCACGTCTCCATCGGCGATGGCACCCGCGTCGAGGGCTCGGTCATCTCGGACTGCATCGTCGGCGAGGGGTGCGAGGTGGCCGACGTGGTCCTGAGGGGCTCGGTGCTGGCCGACCGCGTCGTGGTCCGGGGCAGGTCGCAGCGCATGACCGTGGGCGAGCAGACGCACATGACGATGGAGTGAACCATGGCCAGGGGCGCTGACTGGGATGGGCCAAGATTGATATACCGAACCTGGCATGACAAAGGCGCATCGCGATCAAGCGGCTGAGGAGGACGAGGCTTGGCAGGTCCCTTCACGGGCGGAGCGCCCCCCGACATGGCGCGGTTCATGCCCCCCCCGCAGGAGGCGGCGCCCTCGGCCGAGGACCTCAGGCGAGAGGTCGAGCGCGTGCGCGCGCTCGTGGAGCACCACTTCCAGGTGACCGACCTCAGGTACGACCAGGAGGCCTTCGCCTACTTCGTGCAGTTCAGCATGCCCACCCTCGAGGAGGAGTTCGACGACCTGCGCCGCGAGATGCTCGACGCGGGCTACGTCCCGATGCTCCTGCGCGAGCACGGGGGGCTCATCGTGTACGTGAGCCGCCTGCCCAAGCGCAGGTTCAGGAGCATCCGGGTCAACATCGTCCTGCTCGTCGCCACCATCGCAACGACCATCTTCGCGGGGATGACCTTCGTCTCGTCCTACGAGGAGATCGGCATCTGGACAATGGAGTCCGTGTGGAAGGGCGCGGCCTACTTCGCTGCCCCGCTCATGCTCGTGCTGAGCCTCCACGAGATGGGCCACTTCCTCATGGCACGGCACCACCGCGTGGCCGCGAGCCTGCCTTTCTTCCTCCCGGCGCCCCCCATCCTTGGCACCTTCGGCGCGGCCATCTCTCTGCGCGAGCCCATCCCGTCCAAGCGCGCCCTCATCGACATCGGCGTCGCGGGACCCATCACGGGCTTCATAGTCGCCATTCTGGTCACCACCCTGGGCCTCCTGCTGAGCGCGTGGGACCCGCACCCGACGGGCGACGACGCGTCGGTGTACGTCATACTCGGCACCCCCCTCATCTACCAGGTCATGGACGCGCTTCTCCCCACGCCCGAGAACACGCTCATCCATCCCACCGCGTTCGCGGGCTGGGTGGGCTTCCTGGTGACGTTCCTCAACCTGCTCCCGGTGGGCCAGCTCGACGGTGGCCACATCGCACGGGCGCTCCTGGGCGACCGCGCGAGGCTGATGGGCTACGTGACCATCGGCGCCGTCGTGATGGTCTCGCTCGTCACCGGCTACTGGGGATGGATAATCTTCCTGGTCATCATCGTGTTCTTCGTCTCCGTCTCGCACCCGCCCCCGCTCAACGACGTGTCGCCGCTGCCCCCATCCAGGGTCATGGTGGGCGCGGTGGCGTTCATCCTCCTCGTGGTCTGCTTCGTGCCCGTCCCAATGGCGCCCTCGCCGCTGCATCCCGACCTGGAGGCCCAAGTCGAGCCCGCGTACATCAACGTCGCCCCCGACGGGCGGGCGAACGCCACCCTGGTCATGAACAACACCGGCAACACGCGGTTCACCGCGAGGATAGACCTGCAGGAGGACCACGGCTGGAACGTGACCTTCGGCGACAACATGAAGCACAACGGGGCTGACAGGGGCCGCATCGATGTGCTCAAGCGCAAGAGCGAGGGCTTCATCACCCGGCTCAACATCTCCGTCGCCCCGCCCCCCGGGTCGGACCTGGGCACGCGCGAGACGTTCACGGTGGAGATCAGGTACGTCAACGACAAGGAGCAGGACGTCCTGATCTACGCCAGGTTCACCGCGACCGTTGGCTGGCTCGAGCCGCGGGAGGTCCCGGCGCGAAACCTGCTTGCCATCGACCGCGTGTTCGATGTGCCCCTGAGGTTCAAGAACCTCGTGCACAGCACCCTCGACCTGCCCACGCGTTTCGCGGTCAACGTCACGGTGCCCGGCGGTGCCGAGGGATTGCTCACCAACTCGAGCGCCGAGAACGTCACGGTGGACGACATCCGGTCCGCCACGTCCCTGGACGAGCTGCTGCTCGCCAACAACGAGACCGTGCAGCTCCACCTGTGGCTCTACGCGGCGCCCGGCACGCCCCTGATGGCGCATATCCATGCCGACATCACGTTCGCGCCCGAGGGCGCCAACATGACCATCGTGCAGCCGGTCCCGTTCGACATCGTCAATCCCAAGTACGAGGTGTGGCTCAACCCCGTTTACGAGAACGTGACGTTCAGGTCGGGGGAGCGGCGCGCGGTCGCATTCCAGCTACGGTCCAACAGCACCGAGAACGTGACGGTCCGCTTCACCTACGCAGTGGACGCCTCCAACTTCACCATCGTCGAGAAGGACGACGAGCTCGTCCTCCCGCCAGGCTACGACCAGACCAAGAGCATCATAATCGACCCGGTGGGCGACGTGGGTGCCCACTCCCATCTCGTCATCGAGATGGTGTACGGGCCCGAATGGAGGCGCCTCGTGTCCGTCACCATCGACCTGCTCGTGACCGAGGCGGCCGGTTCCTGAGGGCGGCCCGGCGGCGGATGGCGACCAGCAGGGCCGAGACGGCGAGCAGCGCAATCGCCGCGACGACCGCCGAGGGGCCCGGGGTCTCCTCCTCGCCGACGCGCCCCTCCCAGTCCAGTGCCCTCACCTCGACGTGGCGGTCGCCGGGAGCTGCGGAAGCCAGCCCCTCGAACAGGACCTCCCCCGTCGCGTCCCAGATGGTGAGCCGCAGCGCTCCGTCGGTCCCGAACGACACCCTGTGGGTCTCGCCCGCGTTGATGACCGCCGACAGGGACTGCACCGTGTCGCCGGGGAAGTACACGGACCAGGGGTGGAACGCGGCCACGTACTCGACCGAGCCGTTCGCGGGGGCGGGAAGCGTCACGTTGAGCGCGAGCTCCGCGGGGAACTGGTCCATGGTGCCCAGCACCGCCCCGAACGGGTTCAGGTCCGCGAGCGAGAGGTTGCCGAGCCCCACCACCTCCAGGGGGGTCCTGTAGGACGCCGTCGCGGACGCGCCCTCCTTGGAGAACCGCACGTCGGCGACGGTCGCCGCCGCGGTGGACGCGTCCGGCGAGAACGCGAGCAGCATGGTGGTATTGCGCGACTCGTCGTGGAAGCCCAGGATGTAGTTGGCGAGCTGCACGCCGATGCTCGCGTTCTCCACGCGCGCCTCCCGGTAGGTGTAGTCGATGCGCCCGTCGGCGCCCACGTCCCACGAGTAGGACACGTCGCCCTCCATGTCGGTGTCGAGCTGAGCGGCGGGGCCCGTGAGGTTGCCGCTGCGGCCCAGGTAGACGAGCACGGCCGGCGCCTCGAGGTGGATGGCGAAGTCGCCCTCCTCGGGACGGTCGCGCACCTCCAGGCAGCCCGCCGCCGGCACGCACAGCAGCGCGGCGACGCACACGACGACCAGGTAGCTCCTCATGCGGGTCAAGGGGCCCTCTACGTGCGACCACGTTGAAAAATGTTGCGCGCGCGCGCGCCGTCCGTCGGGAGGGGGCGGCAGGGCCCGGGAGCGGCAAGCAAGGTTCTTATCCGGGCGAAGCCCTACGCGGGACGCTGGGAAGGGAGGCCTGAGACCACGAAGAACCAGCCCCTGTCCGCTGTCCCGCCGGGGACGGCGCCGCCGCTGCCCATCGAGATCACCGCGGACACGCTGAAGGAGGCCTCGTCGCGGTACCCGCTGCTCGTCATCGACTGCTGGGCCCCGTGGTGCGTGCCCTGCAAGGCCCTCACCCCCATCGTCGAGCAGCTGCACGAGGCGTACATGGGAACGATAACCTTCGGCACGCTCAACACCGACGACCAGCAGGAGCTCGCGATGGAGTTCGGCATCATGGGCATCCCCACGCTGCTCGTCATCAAGAACGGCGAGCACGTCGACTCCATCGTCGGCGTGAAGCCCAAGGGCGAGCTCGAGCGCAAGCTCAAGGAGTACCTCTGACGCGCGTCCCTCCCGCGCGGCGGCGCGCCCGAGCGCGCCCCGGGCCCTTCCCGGGCGGCATGTACTCCGCGTTGGCGCGCATGAGCCAGACCTCAGGGTTGAGCGCCTCGTCCACGACGAAGGTCGAGCCCGTCACGACCACCACGCCGTCACTGCCCGCGAGCCTCTTCGCCCGCGCGAGGGCCCTGCGCGGGTCCGGTTCGACATGCGAGCGCGCAGGGTCGGCGCCGAGGTCGGTCCACAGCCGCCTGAGCCGCCTCGGGTCCGCGCCCCTGTAGCGTGCGCGCGTGAACACGACGCTGTCGGCGAGCGGCAGCAAGGGCCGCAGCATGGGCAGGTGCTCCTTGCGGCGGGCCATGCCCACCACGAGGACGATGCGACGGCCAGCGATCTCCTCCAGGACGGTCTCCGCCAGGGCGCGCATCTTGGCCGAGTTGTGCGCGATGTCCGCGTACACGCGGGGGGCCACCTCCTCGAACCTGCCAGGCATGCGCGAGGACGCGAGCGCCGCGGCGCAGTCGGCCGCGGGGACGCGCGCGACGTCGAGCGCGACCGCGAGCGCGAGGGCCGCGTTGTACCACTGGTGGCCCCCGCGCATGCCGAGCTCCCATTCGCGACCCCTGAACCACATGGTGCGTGCGGTGCCCCCCTCGGGCACCACCTCAACGAGGGGCGCGCCGATCCGCACGGCCTCCTCGCGCAGCACGCGCAGGACCGAGCCCTTGGTCTCGGACGTGTAGAGGGGCGCGCCGGGCTTGGCGATGCCGGCCTTGTGGAACGCGATCTGCTCGATGCGGCTGCCGAGCTGGTGCATGTGGTCGCGGCTGACGTTGGTCACGAGCGAGGCCGCGGGGAGCACGACGTTGGACTGGTCGTACCGGCCCCCTACGACGACCTCGACGACGGCCCACTCGCATCCGACCTCGAGGAAGTGGGCGAAAGCGGTCGCGAGGATGACCTCCGGGAAGTGCAGCGCGAACCTGGCGTCGTCGCGGCACAGGCGCTCGGCCGCGGGCACGACCGTCCCCTCGAACACGCGCACCAGGTCCTCCCTGGAGATGGGCTCCATGTCGACGCGGATGCGCTCGCGCAGATCGAACAGGTGCGGGGATGTCAGAAGCCCCGTCCGGTGGCGTCGCGAGAGCATGGCCGCGAGCATCCATGCGGTCGAGCCCTTGCCCGACGTGCCGCCCACGTGAGCCACGCGTATGCGGCGCCATCCGGGGCAGCATGCGTCGAGGAACCGGCGGGTGACCTCGATGCGCTCGAGCCTCTCCTCGGTCGTGGGGCGGTGGACCTCCGACCTCCCGACGAGGAAGCGGGGCAGGTCGTAGATGCGGTCCATCGCCAGAAGATAGTCCTTGCGTCCCACGGCCACGGAACGGACCTCCGGGGCGGTCTTCCGGGGGCATGGGGCGATGCGCTCATGAGGCTTTCTGTCCCCCCAGGCAAACCTTTATGGCCGGGCGGGGGATTCGGTGGATGCCGGGCCATCCAGCCAGGATGACTGGATAGCCCGTGAGGGCGGTCCTGATGGACTCACAACCCCCCCGTTCGTACAAGTCTTACCTGGATATCCCCCTGAACGACGCGGTCGACCCTGCCGTCGCGCAGCTCGTGAGGCTCGAGGACGAGCGCCAGCGGCGGAAGGTCATCCTCATCGCCTCGGAGAGCATCTGCCCCAAGCCCGTCCATGACGCGGTCGCCAGCACCTTCGCGAACCTCTACGCCGAGGGCCTGCCGTCGCTGCGCATGTCCCTCTGGGACGCCGGGAGGCTCATGGACTTCGACCATCAGCTCTCCTACCACAGGCGCTACACCGACCGCAGGTACTACAAGGGCTGCGACTACATCAACTTCATAGAGACCCTGGCCCAGCGGAGATGCGCCGAGGCCTTCGCCACCAAGAGCGTTAGGGCCGAGGACATCTTCGTGAACGTGCAGCCTCTCTCTGGCGCGGCCGCGAACAACGCGGTGTACATGGCCCTCGTGAGCCCCGGCGAGACCACGATGGGCATGGCGCTGGACTCGGGCGGCCACCTCACGCACGGCTCGCCCGTCAACAGGTCGGGCCGCTACCACCATGTCGCCCCCTACACGGTCGACCCCTCGACGGGCCTGCTCAACTACGACCTCATCGAGCAGGCGGCGCGCAAGGCGCGGCCACGGCTCCTCATTGCCGGCTACTCGGCCTACCCGCGCACCATCGACTGGAAGGCGTTCAAGGACATAGCCCACGACGTGGGGGCCTACCTCCTGGCCGACATCGCCCACCCCGCTGGCCTGGTCGCGGCCGGCGAGTTCCCGTCGCCCGTGGGCATCGCCGACGTCATCACGTTCACGACGCACAAGACCATGTGCGGGCCCCGCGGCGCGGTCATCATGTCCACCGACCCCGAGCTCGGCAAGCGGCTCGACTTCGCGGTCTTCCCCGGCGAGCAGGGCGGCCCGCACATCAACGCCATCGCGGGCAAGGCCGTGTGCTTCGGCATCGCCAACACCGAGGCGTTCCGCCTCATGCAGCGCGCCGTCAAGGAGAACGCGCGCGTCCTCGGCGAGACGCTCGAGGCCGAGGGCGTCCCCCTGGCCTACGGCGGCACGGACTGCCACTACGTGATGGTCGACCTCACCCGCGTGCCGACCGTCACGGGCGAGACGTCGAGGGGCGAGATCGTCTCGCGCATCCTTGACATGTGCGGCATCACGCTCAACAAGAACACCAAGGCCGGGGACGACAGCGCGGTCCACCCGACGGCCATCCGCCTGGGCACGACGTGGATGACCCAGCAGGGCTGGGGCCCCGAGGACTTCCGCAAGCTCGGGCGCATCATCGCGCGCGTGCTCAAGGGGATGCACGTCTACCACTACCACGGCGCGCGGAAGCCCCGCGGCCGCGCCAAGGTCGACGTGATGCTCTTCGAGCAGACCAAGCGCGAGGTCGAGCAGCTCCTGCGCGACACGGACGTGCTGAGGGCCGAGCAGATGGTGTCCGGCTATCCGCACTACTTCCGGATCCCAGGCCAGGACACGGGAGAGCCGATGCCGCTGTTCCAGGGCCGGCCTGGCAAGAACGAGGGGCTGCTCGCGGTCGACGCGACGGCCCACGGGGTCAGCCGTGTCACGGGCGAGCGCGCGAGGCTGTTCGTCCAGGGCGTGGTGACGGCCGACATCTGGAGGCTCAAGCCGCACCAGTCGGCCCGCGCCTTTGTGCTCGACAAGGATGGCCGCGTCATCGACGACGTGGTCGTCGTCAGGGAGCCACCCACGGAGGCGCGCGAGGACAGTTACCTCTTCATAGCACACAAGGGCCGCCACGACCGCCTCGTGGGGCACC
>Ga0316622_100000224_pt1 | contig 30369 bp, 24 predicted proteins | sample OWC_Aug_OW2_C1_D_FD_207646 | JGI IMG/M metagenome (GOLD analysis project Ga0316622, IMG submission 207646) | Wetland soil microbial communities from Old Woman Creek delta, Ohio, United States - OWC_Aug_OW2_C1_D5_C | ecosystem: Environmental > Terrestrial > Soil > Wetlands | place: USA: Ohio... | reverse complement strand
GGGAAGCGGTCCACGCCTGCGCCTATGCATTCTAGGCACCGGCGCGCTCGGCGCTGCAACTCCCTCAGCGAAGCGAGTCAAGGCGCTGCAGTGCGTACACGGGCGAACAAGACAGCGACATCTCGATCGAACACATTAGACATGCAACTTGAACCGACCAGCGAGCAAGAACCCCGGCCGAGACGCGGCGCCCCCGACGATCCCCAATCTTCGCACCACAATGGAATCAATCGGCTGCGAGGGCGCTACGACGGGCAAGAGCCGTAGAGGGATGGAAGAACCGGTCGGCGGCCTGCGCAACCCACGGATCGAGCTCGGTCGAGACCGAGGCGGCCGCCCCGTCGCCCCAGCGCTCGCCGGCCCAATCGGCCAGCCAGAGAGCGCGCAGGCCCGGATCGTCTCCGGCGGGACATCCGGTTGCCGCTCCAACCAGTCCCCATTCTTCCAGGCTTGCGATCAGGCGCTCGCGCCAAGCCCGGCAGCCCGGCGCCGAAGCCTCGAACAGCCGCCAGTCGCCGGGAACCCCGCCGGACCAGGCGGTCCACGCGGCGAGGTCGGCCGGCGTGAGGGTATCGAGCTCGAGAAAGCGCGTGAGGAGCCCGGCGCTGTCGCAGGCAGCGATCCACTCCGAGACCGGCTTGCGTTCCAGACGCGCGTCGGGCGCCAGGCGGACCCGTTGTCGGTCGACCGCGTCGCCAGGCGTCACGAACCGGCTCGTGGTCAGGCGAAGCGCGCCTCCCCGCTTCAGCGCCTTGAAACGCTGGATGGTCCGTTTTCCGTAGGTCTCTTCGCCCGCGATCGCCGCCGCCCCGGCTCCTTGAAGGGCGCCGGCAAAGACCTCGGCCGAGCTCGCCGTCAGGCTGTCGACCAGGAGGACCATGTTCAGGCCGGAGAAGAGGGCCGGGTTGCCCGACCGGATGCACTCGCGCTCCTCGATCAGGCGGCTCTCCGTGCGGACGATCTCAGTGCCTTCATCGAGGAACATCGAAGCGGCTGCGGCCGCCTCGTCGAAAAGCCCGCCGGGGTTGCCGCGCAGGTCGACGAGCAGGCCTTCGAGCGGGAGCCCGTCCCATTCCTCGAGCACATCCCGCAGCTCGGACGCCGTCCCGACCCCGAAACGCAGGATGCGGACGACTCCGACGCGGCCGCCGCGGATGCGGCTCGCCTCGACCGCGGGCAGCTCGAGATGCTGGCGCTCGACGAGCAGGCGGCGCGAGGATCGTCCGGAAGGTTCGAGGATCTCGAGCCGCAACGCCGAGCCACTTGGGCCGCGGATCAGCCTCGAGACATCTCCGGGAGCGAGCCCGCGCAGGCAGGTGCCGTTGGCGTATACGAACCGGTCCCCGGGCCGGATACCCGCCGATCCGGCAGGGGAGCCGCGTTGAACCGAGCGCACGACCGGGAGCTCGCCGTCGCATCCCAATCCGACTCCGATGCCCACGTACCCGCTCGAGGTGCCCTCGATCAGCCGTTCCCACTCGGACTCGGAGAGGAGGCCCGTCTGCGGATCGAGCTTCCGGCAGATGCCCTCCATCGCGGCCTCGAGCAGAAGCTCAGGCGAGAGCTCGTCGACGTACGACCGGTGAAGCCACTGCACGACTTCCGTCAGGGTGGCCAGAGCCGCGGCCAGGGAATCGGGATCCGTTCGGGCAACTGATTCTCCCGCAATGTCTTCATGGACATCGGCCGATACGCGGCCGGTGGTCCCGACGACGACGGAGCAGAGGAGGGCGCAGGCGGCGGCGAGGACGAACCGGGCTGCCGGCCGAGGAGACGTCGCCGGAGAAAACCGGCGAGAACGGATGACCTCGATGACGATATTACGCACAAAGTCAATTATATCATACCGACACGACCATTCTCATCGGGGTCGGGCCGCCTCCCGGGGCGTTAGCCAGGAAGGAGAAGAGTCCGGTCAAGTGCTTTTGCTACAGTCGATTGAATGCGCAGGTCGACATCGGGGCCGATCCGGAAGCCTGGTAGGGGCTCAAGAAGAGGTGGGAGAAGCAGGGACGTTCCCATTCTCACGGCCCCGACCCGGGGGCGGCGCCGCATGGCCGGGCAAGCGGGGTCATGTCCCCTAGGATCGGAACTCGAGTCCCTCGACCCATGCCCAGATCCGCGCCGCGATCTCCCGGACATCCAGGCGGGCATCGATCACCCGGTAGCGTGGCGGCCCGGACTTGCGGGCGTGGGCCAGGTAGGCCTCGCGCACCCGCTGGTGAAAGGCCAGGCGTTCGCGCTCGAGCCGGTCCTCCACCCGGTCCCGCTTGCGGATGCGCTCCAATCCCTCTTCCGCCGGAAGGTCGAGCAGGATGGTGAGGTCTGCCCCGAGCCCGCCCGTCGCCGCGCGGTTCAGCCGCTCGATCAGGTCCAGATCGATACCGCGGCCCCCACCCTGGTAGGCGATCGAGGAATCCGCGAAGCGGTCGGAGACGACGACCGTTCCCGCCTCGAGCGCCGGCAGGATCAAGGTGCGGACGTGAGCCCGGCGGGAAGCCTCGAGGAGGAAGAGCTCCGTCAGGCCGTCGATCTCGCCGCCTTCCCAGCGGAGCAGGAGATCCCGCAGGGCTTCGCCGAGAGGAGTGCCCCCGGGTTCTCGCGTGACGAGGCACTCCCGGCCCGCCTCGCGCAGCCGCTCGGCGAGAAGCGCGATCTGCGTGCTCTTTCCGCAGCCTTCGATTCCTTCGAAGACGAGAAACAGGGAAGTGCGGGCGGGGCTCATTTCGAATGGACCGCCAAAGGGTAGCGGTCGTTCTCGGTACGGTCGGCGGGCGGGGCATCTTGCGGCAGGCCGTGGGCCGGTCGCGGCCTTCCGGCCGTCAGGCGCCGCACATGGCGAATCCTCTGCCCCACGGTGATCCAGCTCAGCACGCTCAGCACGACGAATCCGGGGGCCCAGGCGCGCGAGCCGAGCAGCACCATGGCGACGACGATCGCCATGCGCAATCCGCGATCGGCGATGCCGATCCGGCAGGTGAGCCCGAGGCCTTCGGCCCGGGCGCGCGTATAGCTGACGAGGAAACCGCCCGTCACCGTGAGGGCCCAGGCGAGGATCCAGAAAGCGCCCAAAGCGCCCCCGTCCATCGCCTCGCCCAGCAGAAGGCCGGTGAAGATGAGCGCGTCGGAAATGCGATCGACGGTCGAGTCGAGGAATGCGCCGAAAGAGCCGCCGCCACCGCGCAACCGGGCGACGTCACCGTCGAGAAGATCGCACAACAGCCCGAGGAGCAGGAGGAGAAGGGCCAGGCGCGGTTCGCCCAGAGCAAGACTCGCCGCGGAGAGGGCGATCAGGACGAGGCCGGTCACGGTGAGAGAATCGGGGGATACGCCCATCCGGGCCAGCAACCGCGCGAGGGGCAGCGTGACCCGGCGCAACTTCTGCTTGGTCTCGAGCAACATGGGTTCCCCGCCTGGACATCGCCGGCTCATCGCCCGAGGCCCGGCCATGGGTGCCGGGCCGGCCGCCCCCGAACGGGAGGGAAACGACCGGCGGGCGCGAGCGTCTCTCTGACCGCAACGCAGGAAGCGGCCGGGGAACGCGGGCTAGACGTTCGCGACCATGTCCTTCAGTTGCTTCGATACCTTGAACACCGGCACTCTGCGCTCGGGCACGTGAACCGGCTGCCCCGGATTCTTCGGATTTCTGGCGACGCGCGCCCGGCGCTGCCGGACCTTGAAGGTCCCGAAGCCCCGGATCTCGATGTGCTTGCTCGAGACCAGCGCGCGTTTGATCGCCTCCAGGAACTCATCCACGGTATCGGCCACGTCCTTCTTCGTCAGCCCCGTACGATCGGCGATTTCGTCGACGAGATCCGCCTTCGTCATGAGCCCCCTCCTTGGCTGCCACCCGCGCTGTGCGTGGAGCGACGGCGACCGCGCTCGGCCGCACCCACACTCGCCGCAACCTCACAAACCGCAAGACATTGCTACCTAGCATGACCCTCCGGGGGTGTCAACACGAAAAGCTGATCCCCGGGGCACCAACATCAATGCCCGCTGTGCCTTCCGACCTCACAGCGGCTATCCCGCCGGAAAACCGCCGCCGGCCCGGCCACCATTTTGCTGATCCGCGGCTTCGGCCTGCCGCCGCAGCGGACAGCGCTCGGAGGCACGGTGCGGACCCGCCTGCGGCGCGGGCGACCGCACTTCGAGTCGTGCGCCCGGCCTGGCGCCGGCTATCGATTGCGCAGTTCGTCCAACGCCCGCGCGATGTTGAAGAGGTCGAACTCGATCATGCGGAGAACGCAGCGAAGCTCCTTCCGGTGCCAGAAGACGCACATCGCTTCCTCGCTTCGCTCGCGCGGCTCCACCCAGACCTTGCCGGCTCGGCAGAGTTGCCGGCTGACGGGACAGAAGGGGTACTCGATATCCGGTTCCATCGGGGGGACACCCTCCCTCGCAAGGGTCGCGCTCGTCCACGTGCCGGACGGGCGTGAGACACGGGCCGCCGGGATGAGGCCCGGGGGCTTCCGGGACGCCCGCGTGCCGCCTTCATTCCAGCGTCACTTCGAACTTCTCCGGCTGAACCGGCTCGATCGACACCGATCCGCCCACCGACGGGCGCCGCATCTCCACGCTTCCCATCAGCGTGTAGGTTCCGCCGGGCGGAAGGCCGCGGGCTTCGATCGAGACCCGCAGATCGTCCGGCTGCAACAACTCGATCACGCTGCGGGGCCCGCTGACCGTGACTCTTCCCATTTCGGGAACGATGCGCTCGAGGCCCACCCCGCGCGACCGCAGAACCTGAACGGGCAGATCGTGGAAGGTCCGTGAGACCACTTCTTCGATCGTCACGCGCACGGTCACCTCGGCCGGGATCACCTCGCAACCGCCGCACTCCTCGATGACGAGCGGGACGCGCGCCGTGATCAGATCCTGGCGGCCGCTCACGTCGATCACCTCGGTGGGCGCCTGGGTGTAGGCATCGAGCACGTCGGCCGGCCCGCGCACCGAAACCGATTCGGGCTCGACGACGATGCGGCCGTGGACCGTGTACCCCGGCGCGACGCGGCCCTCGAGGCGGGCGACGACGGGCAAGCGTTTCGCGAGCATGCGATCGAACTCCAGGGAGATGGAACGGGGCGACTCCACCGTGATCGCCTGCACGTTGAGGTCCGCGGGCAAGCGGACGTCTTCAGAGACGAGCGGCCGCTGATAATGGCCCGGCCGGGCGGCCCCCACTTCGACGACCAGGTGCGCGCGCTCGAGCCGCGTCCGCATTTTCAGGAGATCGATTCCCACGCCGCGAAAGCGCACGCGCGCCTCCTGCGGTACCGAGCCTGACCAGGTAAGCCCTTCGGGAACCCCGGCCAGCTCGAGCGGGACCTCCATCACGACTTCGTTCTCCTGGCTGACGAAAACGTGGAGGTAGACGAAGATCGCCAGGAACAGAGCGACGATCTTGGTCCCGGCGTTCAGGAACACGCGTTGTCTCAAGGCTTCCAGCAAGCGGGGCTTCCTCGTCGAGTCCGAGAAGGACCGCGGCAGTATAGAAAGGCATCCGGGCGCTGTCAACGCGGCCATGGCATCCAAATGCAAACCGGAAACGAAGCTAGCGGAGGAGGGCCCAGCTGCGCCTGAGCGCGAGGGTGATCGAGGAGAGCCGGGCGTCGTCTTCGCCCGCGCTGTGCAATTCACGATCGAGGAAGGCGTGGAGTTGCCATTCCAGCGAACCGGGCAACCGGCCGCCGCCGATCAGGGAGAGCTCGAGGAAGTCGTAGTCGGTCTGGGCAAACGAGAAGGAGAGGCCGCCCGCGTCGAAGACGAGGCCTTCCCCGTCGCCGCGGTAATCGCGTTTCCCGGCGAGGAGGGCGAGCTCGATCCACACCTCGCCCAGCCCTTCGCCACCGCGCGCCTCGACCTCGAATCTCCCGCCGAGCGAATGGTACTCGCCGGTCGCTTCATCCAGCCAGAGCCGTTCGGCGGTCGCTCCCACTCCGCAACGGAGGCTGGCGAGGCGATCGGACGGGGCGGTCTCCATCAGGCGCAGCAACGCGTCCGGATCGGTGACGCTCAGGAAGTCGTGCGCGAAGAGGACGTCGGCTTGGAGGCGCAGGCGATCGGCGTTCAACGAGCCGAGCCCCTCGATCCCCGCGTCCAGCGTGTCGTCGACGGCGGGGGGATCGTAGCGCGTCGCGCTCGCCTGGAACCCCGTTTCGATTTCGAGGGGAGCGAAGAGGCGCTGCCAGTCGCCCTTCAGCTCCGCGCTCCAGTAGGAGCGCAACGACGAGGAGTGCTCCTCTGCGTCGGCTTCCAGATAACGTCGGCGTTCGCCGCGCAGATCGAGCGTCCAGAATCCCGCCCGGGCGAATCCGTTGTAGAGCAACTCCAGGGAACCGGCGTCGTAGGAGCCCGTCCGGCCCAGATCGGTGCGCTTGGCGGCGAAATCGAAGTACATCGACCCGCCGCTCGCCCCGCCGGTCGTGAGTCCGAGGCCGGCGCCGGCCTTGCGGTAATCCAGGAAGAACGCATAGAGCGCGGCGAGCGAGTCCGTCTCGACCGCTTCCCCGCCTGCCCAGGAAAGATCGAGCGAGCCGCGCCCGACGGCGCTCACTCCCGTTCGGCCGATCGGGCGCTTCCAGCGCACATGGAGAAGCTCCTGCCCGAAGGAGAGCCGCGCCCGCTGCGTTCCCGCGCGGTCCTCGCGTTCGTCCTCGATCTGCAGATGGTTGCGCAGCGAAAGGCCGCGGAAGGGACCGGAATCCCAAGCCGCCTCGCCTTCGCCCCAGAGCGCGCGCCGCCGTTCGCCCCAGCGGCTTTCGAGCTCGAAGCGCGGAGACCCCGCGGACGCCCCCCCCGGGCGCGCCTCGAAACCGAAGACGGCCAAGGCCTCGGTGTTGCGATCGTCGTAGCGAAGCGGCTCGAGATCCTCGGCCGTCGGATCGATGGAGCCGGCCGGGTCGAACCAGCTGGACAAGCCGAAGGACTGCTCCTCCCCCTCGATGTCCAAGCCGCTCGAGAGGGAAAGCCTTGGCGGAGGGGTCGAGACGTAATCTTCGATCGCCGTCGATGCCGAGGGGGACGAGGCGGGGGGAAGGGAATCGAGCGGCGCGGCCGGGGAGGAGTCTTCGCGGGAAGCGAGGGCATGGGCGCTCAGGCAGCCGAGCAACGCGGCGAGCGCGAGGGCCGGCCGCAAAGCGTCTCGCCGGCGTGCCTGCCCGCCGGCTCCGCGCGCGCCTCCCCTGCCCGCCGGTCGATGGCCCACGATGTGCGTCCCTGACCTCCGGCGGAGCCTACTCCAATTGCGCGTCTTCCACCGCGCGTCGCAGCAACGATTCCGCGGCGACGAGAGCGGCGAGCGCCTCCTCGAGTTTGCCCGATCCAAGCAGGCCGCGCGTCTTCGCCAGGAGCTCCCGGCCATGCTCGAAGGCCTTGCCGGCTTGGGCGCCTGCCGGACCCGCCACGATGCGCCCCGCCATCTCTTCGTAGAGGGCCTCGACATCGTCCAGGGTCGCGGTCAGCTCCTCGACGCTTGGCAAACGCCGCAGCCGCGCGAGCACATGCAGCGCCTTTTCGCGGGCCGAGGCGCTCAAGCGGAAGGCGAGGCCGGGGTGGCCCTCCCCCAGCGCCTTGCGCGCCTGGGCACCCAGCGCGTGCCCCTCGTCCAGCAGCGGGCGCACGGCCTCCGGCGAGCCTTCCTCGCTCCACCTCGCCGTCGCTTCCGCGAGCAGCGTCTCGGCGCGCTCGACGGACGTCTCCGCGGCCTGCAGCGCCGCGCCCGATCCGGTAGCCGCCCGCTCGGCGCGCTCGATCAGGTGCTGGGCGAGCGTGGCCAGACGCGCCGCCCGCGGGTCGCCTTCCTTCAGCGCTCGGCGCGCTCGCGCGAGCTGCTGCAGGCCTTGCTCGAAGAGACGCCGGGCGAGCGGGCTCGTCGACCGGGCGAGAGTGGCCGAGATCTGGGCCGCCCGGTCCTGCGCGCGCTCGATCATCGTCCCGATCGCCTCGTGCGCGCGCTTCTCAATCCCCGCAGCCTCGATCGCCTGAAGGGCCATGCTCCTCGCGCTGCGGGTGAGGTTGTGCGCAGTGCGCAACCCGGCGCCGGTTCCGTGGAGGAACTCACCCCAGGCCTGGCGCTGCAGCGAGCGCGCCTTGCGCAGGCGTTCTTCCGCGTAGGTGTTGCGTGCCTCGGCCACTTCCTGTCCGGCGCGCTCGACGAGCGCGTCGGTGCGCTCGAGCTCCAGTTGGACCTGCTCGTGCCCGGGACCCTGACCGAACGTGCCCCCGCCCCCGGCCGGAGGGCCTTGCTGCGCCCGCGCTGCCGGATCCATGCCCGCGCAGAGAACGGCGGCCAGGAGAGCGGCCCGCACCGCGGCCATCGCCCGCTTCTCCGCCTGACCCATGACGAACACCTCCTGCCCCTTCCGGTACACTTCTCCCGCTTCAGGGCTGGATGCCGTGCCTCTCCATGCGCGAGTAGAGCGTCCTGCGGGTGAGCCCGAGCAGCGCGGCCGCACGGCTCTTGTTGCCCCCCGCCTTCGCGAGGGCCTTCAGGATGAGGGCCTTCTCCAACTTCTCGAGGGAGAGGCCTTCATCCGGGATCTCGATCTCCGGCAAACAGTTGAGGGCCGGCTCCCGATCCTCCGCCGCCTTGCCCGTCCCTGCCCTCCAGCGCCCTTCGCCGAGAATGAGGGCCCGCTCGAGGAGATTCTCCAGCTCCCGGACGTTTCCGGGCAGAGGCATCCGGCGGACGGCCTCCCGGAAGTCGCGGGGCAGGCTCTCCAGCTCCAGCCCACGAAGGTTCAAGAAGCGTTCCACCAGGGGGGGAATGTCCTCCGGCCGCTCGCGCAGCGGAGGAACGACGATTGGGAAGACGTTGATGCGATAGAAGAGATCCTCGCGGAACCGCCCCTCGGCGATCGCCTCCTCGAGGGGCCGGTTGGTGGCCGCGATCAAGCGGATGTCCACGCGGACCGGCTCGATCCCGCCGACCGGGAGGAAGGTCTTCTCCTCGAGAACCTGGAGCAGCTTGAGTTGGATCGCGGGCGAGATGTCGCCGATCTCGTCGAGGAAGAGCGTGCCGCCGTCGGCCGTCGTGCAGAGGCCGTCCTTGCGCCGCACCGCGCCCGTGAAGGCGCCCTTCTCGTGACCGAAGAGCTCGCTCTCGAGCAGCGTCTCGGGCAGCGCGCCGCAGTGGATCTTCACGAAGGGCGCCGCGCGGCGCGGGCTCACGAGATGGATCGCGCGGGCCAGCGCGCTCTTGCCCGTGCCGCTCTCGCCGCGCAGCAGCACCGTCACCGAGGTCGCGGCCACCTTGCGCGCGAGCGCGAAGACGTCGCGCATGGCCGGGCTGCGAGCGACCAGGTGCGCGAAGCTCGCCTCTTCCTCGAGCGCGGCAACGCGCTCGCTCAGCCGCTCGCGTTCGCGGCGCAGGCGGCACTCCTCGTAGGCCCGGGCGACGCGCAGCACCATCTCGAATTCCTTGTACGGCTTCTGCACGTAGTCGAGCGCTCCCTCGGAGAGGGCCTCGCGCGCGCTGTCGAGAGTCGCGTAGGCGGTGAGCAGGATGAAGGCGGTCTCCGGCCAGCGGCGGCGCACCTCGCGCAGCAGGGCGAGCCCGTCGGGAGGCGGCATGCGCAGATCGGAGACCACGAGATCGAACCCGCCGGAAGAGAGGAGGACGAGCGCTTCTTGGCCGGAGCCCGCTCCGCTCACGCGGTAGCCTTCTTCCTGGAAGAGGTCTTCGAGGTTGCGCCGCAGCTCCACCTCGTCATCGACCACGAGAATGCGGTAGTCGCGTTGGGTGAAGCTCCGCGGCGGCGCGGTGCGCTCCCCGCCGGCTGCGCGCCCCGCCACTTCGGATTCGGGCTCCGTCGCTCCCGGAGCGGATCCGGCCGCTCCGGAACCGGGCCTCGCCGTTTCGTCCTCGCGGGCGGCCGGCGGCCGCGTCCGGCGCTTCTCAGGCATGGTCCACCTCCTCGCCCCGGCCCGTTGGCGCCGGCGCACCGGCCGCGCGCATCTCGCTGCGCCGCCTGGCGGGATCTTTCTCCGGGCGGCCGGGAAGCGCTCCCGCGGGTTCCGCGGCCAGAGGGATCTCGAGGGCAAAGGTCGTCCCCTGCCCGGGCGCGCTGCGAACCGAGACGCGCGCGCCGTAGAGGTCGAGCATCGAGCGCACGACAGCGAGCCCGAGACCCGAGCCTCCGGGCTTGGTCGTGTAGAAGGCTTCGAAGGCGCGCCGCCGCTGTTCGGCGCTCATGCCGATTCCGGTGTCGGCGATTTCGAGCGCGAGCCGGCCGCGTCCCGGGCGGGCGGAGATCGTCAGGCGCCCTCCCTCCGCCATCGCGTCGCGCGCGTTCAGCAACAGGTTGAGCAGCACCTGATGGAGAGCGGCCGGCGCCATGCGCACGCGCACGCTCTCCGCCTCCGCGACCGCCCGCTCGACCGCGATTCCTTTGCGCGCGAGCTCGGGTTCCAGAAGCGCGAGCGCGCCGTCGAGCACCGGGCCGAGATGCGCGGCTTCCTCACGCAGATCGGCCGGGCGGGCGTAGGAGAGGTACTGGGCGAGAATGCGGTCGAGGCGGGCGACTTCCTTCGGAATCGCTGCGAACCAGGAGAGGATCTCTTCGCGGGGCGCGCCCTTCTCGATCTTGGCCGCCACGCGCTCGCTTCGCGAAGAGATCACCGCGAGCGGATTGCGGATCTCGTGCGCGAGCACCGCCGCCAGCTCCCCCGCCGCCGCGAGCGCGGAGGTCTCGCGCAGCGTGCGCTGCGCGACGACCTGCGCGCGCAGCAGGCGCGAGAAGAAGAACGCGAGCGAGAGAACCGCGGCCATCCCGGCCGCGCCTCCGGCGAGCAGCTGGCGCCGCAGGCGCCACAGGCCTTCGAAGAAGCTCGCCCCTCCTTCGGCCCCGAGAGCGCCGAGCACCTCGCCCCGCTCGTCGAGCACCGGGGCGAATCCCGTCTTCAGGTAGACGCCGCCCACCGCGTAGAGGTCGCTTGCCGCGGGAACGCCGGCGAGCGCCGCGGTGGCCGCCGCGAAGTGCAGCTCGACCGCGGGGTTCTCCTCTCCCGGGAGGATGCGCGCGTCGGGATCGAGCAGGTGGCGGCGCGCGGGGTCGAAGAGCCAGATCTCGCCCAGCCGCGACTCGAGACGCACGCGGGCCAGGAATGCGCGCAGCCGCCCGGCCGCTGCCCCGCCGGGATCCTCGGCGAGCGCACGCATCTCGGCCGGCGGGATGCCCGCAGACGCCGCCGCGGCGACATCCATCAGGCGGCCGCCCAGCTCCTCGTCGATCGCCGCGCGAACCTGGCGATAGATGAGGACCGCGCTCGCGTTCAGCACGAGCAGGAGCAGCAGCAGAAAGATGCCGATCAGCGGCGCGCGGGCGGGGATGGCGAAGCGGCGCCGGAGCGCGCCCGGCCCCAATCGCGTCATGGCGGCCCACCTCCCGGTTTCACGCGCATGGACAGGCGTTCGCGCTCGATGATAGCGTCCTCCCGTCGGGCTCTCCCACCGAAAAGGAGCGATCCGCGATGCCGGAAGAGTCAGGCTCGGAACCGAACCTCCCGCGGCTGCGGCCGGTGGAGATCCTGCCCGTCACTCACCAGGGCCGCCGGCTGATCCTGCTGCGCGACCCGACCGGCATCGCCGCCGATCCGCTGCTCCTCTCGCCCGCCTCGGTCACGCTCTTGAGCTTCTTCGACGGGCGCCACACCGTGCGCGACATCCAGCTCGCCGCCGCGCGCGGGAGCGGGCAGATCATCCCCGCCGGACAGATCCACGACTTCGCCGCCAAGCTGGAAGCGAACCACTTCCTCGACAGCCCGGGCTACCGCCGCCATCGCGAGCAGCTGCGCCGCGAGTACGCCGCGGCGGACGCGCGGCAGGCGCAGTTCGCCGGGCACGCCTATCCCGCAGACCCGCGCGCACTGCTCGACCAGATCTCCTCCTACTATCGCGGGCCCGGCGGCCGAGGCCTGCCCGTCGCCGCCGTCCGGCGGCCGCCGCTCGCGATCGCCGCGCCGCACATCGACCCCGCGCGCGGAGGGCCGGTCTACGCAGCCGCGTACGCCGGGCTCTGGGGCGCGCGGGTCGAAGGCGTCGTCGTGCTCGGCGTCTCGCACGCGGGGGGGCGCCATCCCTTCATTGTGACCGCCAAGGACTACACGACTCCGCTGGGCAGGTTGCGGGTCTCGAAGGACAGGCTCGCCGCGCTCGCGGCGGGGCTCGACTGGGACCCGGACGACCAGGAGGAATTGCATCGCTGGGAGCACTCGATCGAATTCCAGCTGATCTTCCTGCAGCACGCCCTGGGCGAGGGAAGACTGGACGGGGCCGTGGACCCGGGTCGCGACCGGGGCAAGGCAGGCCCCGAGCTGCTGCCGATCCTGTGTGCTTTCTCCTGGGAAGACCTCGCGCTCGATGCGCCGGGAGGGCGGCGGGCGCGGATCGACGGCTTCCTCGATCATCTCCGCGGCGCGCTCGACGACTCGGGCCGCGCCTGGCTGATCGTGGCGGGAGTGGACCTCGCGCACGTCGGCCCCCGCTTCGGCGACGCCGAGCCGCTGTCCGCGCAAATGCAGATCGAGGTCCACCGGCGCGACCGGGAGATGCTGGAAACGCTCGTCTCCGGGGACACGGCGGGCTTCATCGAGGATCTCGCCCGCGACCGAAACGCGCGTCGCATCTGCGGGCTGGGCGCCCTCTACGCGCTCGCAAAGCTCATGGAGGGCCGGCGCGGGGAAATCGTCGGATACGACCAGAGCGCCGACGCGGCCTCGGGCAGCCTGGTGAGCTTCGCGGCGCTCGTCTATTCCGCAGGTTGAGTCAGGCGCGGCCGGACGATCCCGCGCGCGCGCCGCGCCGCGGGAGGCTCTCGCCCTCCGCCGCGCGAAAGGCGCCTACGAGCTCCGCCCTCCCCGCTCGAAGTGGAAGCCGACCTCCTCGAGATGGTGGATCGAAGCGACCAGGTCCTCGCGGCTGACGGAGAGGGTGATGTTCACCGGCTCGTTCAGCTCCGTGCGGACCGTCTCCTGGATCACGTCGAACCCGACCACGCCGGCTCCGCAGGGCAGGTGCAGGTCCTGGACGCCGTCGTTGTCGTGGAAATGGAGATTCACGATGCGGTCGCGGAACTGGACAATCCACTCCTCCGGCGCGAACTGCGAGAAGCAGGCCGCGTGGCCCACGTCGCAGCAGAAGCGGAACCAGGGAGAGTCGACCGCGTCGAAGAGGCGCACGATCACCTGTTCGTCCGACTCCCAGGTGTTGCGCAGCGCGACGATGACCTCTTCCTCCTGCGCGCGCGCGACCAGCTCGCGCAGGCTGACGATGCTCTGCTCGACCCACCAGTCGATCTCGTCGGGCCGCACGTGATTGCTGAAGCCGCTGTGGAAGATCGCGATGCGCGCGCCCAGGATCTTTCCGATCTCGAGGCCTTCCTGCATCGCCTCCATGCTGTGCTCGAGGATGGTCTTGTCGTGGCTGGCCAGCTTGAGGTCATGGTGCGGCAGCTGGGCGATCACCTTGACCCGGTTGCGGCGCAGCTCGATCGCCAGCCGCTCGAGATCGCGGATCGAGACCTCGGCGTTGTAGCTGGTGTCGGCGAGGTCGACTTCGGCGCTCAGCCCATGCTCGGTCAAGAAGGGGAGCGACTCGCGCAGCTGCGCGAGCGCGACCGGATAACTGAGGGGGAAGACGAGCATGCGTTCCTCGGGCGCGGCCTCCCCGGCCGCGGGATCGCCGGCCGCCTCTGCGGACGTTTCGGCTCCGCCGGCCTCCGCAGCAATGGCGCGGGCCTCGTCGGCCCCGGCCTCGACCACCGCTTCGTCCGCGGCCGCGGACGCGCTCTTCTTCTCGCGCACAGCCTGCTTCTTCTCCAAAGTTCACTCCTCCCCGGGCCGCGCCCGGCCCGGTGCGGGACCCGCCGCGGCCCCTACTGCTTCACCTTCTTCACTTCCGCAACCATCGCGGGAACCACCTTGAAGAGATCGCCGACGATACCGTAATCGGCCACCTGGAAGATCGGGGCGTCGGGGTCCTTGTTGATCGCCACGATGCACTTGGACGTGCGCATGCCGGCCAGGTGCTGGATCGCGCCCGAGATGCCCACCGCCACGTAGAGCTTCGGCGAGACGGCCTTGCCCGTCTGGCCGACCTGATGGGAATGATCGATCCAGCCGGCGTCGACCGCCGCGCGCGAGGCGCCCACGGCGGCGCCGAACACGCCGGCGAGCGCGCGAATGAGCGCGAAATTCGCCGGCTCCTTCAAGCCGCGTCCGCCGGAGACGATGATCTCCGCCTCCTGGACGTCCAATTCCCCCTCTTCCTGCTTCACGACCTCGAGCACCCGGGCGCGGTGCTCGGCGGGAAGATCGACGGCGAGCGGGCGCACCTCGGCCTGGCGATCCATCGGGGCCGGCACCGGATAGGCGCTCGGCCGCACGCTGGCGATGGCCGGCTTGCGCGTCGCCCGCACGGTCGCAAAGACCTTGCCCCCATACATCGACTTGACCGCCTGGAAGCTGCCGTCGGCCTCTTCGAGCGAGATGCAGTCGGTCAACACCGCAAGGCCGAGCCGCGCCGCCGTGCGGGCGAGAAGATCCTTCCCCATCGCCGTCGCGATCAGCAGGACGAGATCGGGCTGGAGGGTCTGGATCGCCGCGGCGAGCGCGGCCGTGTAGCCCTCGCTCCAGTACCGCGCGAGGCGAGCGTCCTCGACGGTATGCACCGTCTGCGCCCCGGACGCCCCCAGCGGCGCGGCGAGAGCAGAGACATTCTCGCCCACGAGAAGCGCGTGCACCTCGCCGCCGAGACGGACGGCGAGACCGAGCGCCTCGGCGGCGCTCTTGCGCAGGATGCCGTCCCGCTGCTCGACGAATACCAGAATGCGGCCTGCCATCCTCGCGACCTCCTAGAGAACCTTGGCCTCGGTCCGCAGCAGCTCGACCACCCGGGGCACCGCGACCTCGACTTCGTCGGCGAACTTCTTGCCTCCCGTACGCGCGGGCGGCGGTGCGAGCGAGACCGTGCGCACGCCGGCGGCCGCGGCATTCACCTCGTCCGGGGAGGCGTTCGGGCGCACGACCTCGATCGGCTTGCGCTTGGCCGCCATGATGCCTTTCAAGGAGGCGTAGCGCGGCTCGTTCAGACCCTTCTCGGCCGTCAGCACGGCGGGAAGGGAGATCTCGACCAGCTCCGCCCCGCCCTCGATCTCGCGGTGGACGCGTGCCTGCCGGTCCCCGGTCCACTCGATCTTCGTCACTAGGGAGGCGTGCGCCCAGCCGAGTTGCTCGGCGAGCGCGACCCCGACGAGATCACTTTCCACGTCGATGCTCAGCTTGCCGCACAGGACGAGGTCGGGCTCGAGCGCGCGGATGACGTCGGCCAGGATGCGCGCCGTCCCCAGGCCGTCGCCGCCCAGGAACGCCTCATCCTGCACGATGACGCCGCGATCGGCGCCCATGGCGAGGCACTTGCGGATCTCGGTCTGGGCCTTCTCGGGGCCCACGGTCGCGATGATCACCTCGCCGCCGCCGCGCGCCTCGCGGATGCGCAACGCCTCCTCGACGGCGTATTCGTCATAGGGATTGACGACCATCTCGACCTCGTCGAGGCGGATCCCGGTATTGTCGGCATCGATGACGATGCGCGCCTCGGAGCTCGGAACCTGCTTGACGCAGACGACGATCTTCACCGCGGGTGCCTCCGCTTCGAATCCAATAGCCGTCCCTTACGGCCGCGCAGAGCGGAAGAGCGGCCGCAAAAAGAAAGCTCCACAGGGCCGTCAGGCTCGCGTGGAGCAGACTCTCCACCCATCGAACGTCCGGTGGGCACTCCGCCGCGCATGGCCCCGTATCCGCCGCACGACGGGTGCGACTTCGCGTGTGCCCGGACGGGCTAAATTTGAACGCTAGCAGAGTTCCCGGACAGGGGTCAACCGAAATGGCGGGCTCCCCCGCGGGGGCCGCTGGGGCCGGAGGGCCGGCGCGCTGAGAGGGCGCTCGGGTCGACCCGCCGGGCGCGGCCGAGGGGCGGGCCGGCGGGCTCACCCGCCCTCGGAGGCCAGGGAGCGGAGGACGTCCGGGAGGTCGTCGGGGGGCACGGATTGCCAGGTTGGAGGAGGGACGGGCATCGCGGAGGGTGTGCGGCCGGCGGGGCGCAGCTCGCGGATCTCGAGGCTGCCGCGGATGTCGAGCGCCGGGAGGAGGAAGAAGATCGCGCCTCGGAAGTCGGGGCCGACGAGCGGAGGCTCGTAGGCGACGCGCACCAGGGACTCGCCGTTCGCGGCGAGCAGGCTCCAGCGCGAGACGGCGAGCGTTCGGGCGTCGATCACGACTTCGACCTCGCCGGGGATGCTGCCGGGCGAAGCGGGGTGGCCGCGCAGGATGAACTGGCCGTCGTGGCGAAGGACGCTCGGCGCCAGGAGATCGGCGGCCATCGCCTGCGGGGCGAAGAGGCCGGAGGCGAGGCGTCCGAGAGCCGCCGCATCGCCGGAAGGATCGCGCCCGGGACTCGCCTGGCTGAAGAGCTTCTGGCGCGGCAGGAGGAGAATCCAGGAGTCGGTGCCCGCCCACAGGTTGAGCACGGGCGGCAGAACGCCGGGACGAAGCTGAAGCATCCCCCCGCCGGATGTCGACACCACGAAGCGGGCGTTCAAGCCGGGAACGCTCTCGTCTCCAGCTTCGACGCGTAAGAGCCCGCGGCCCTCGAGAACCTCCGTGGAGCGGTCGGCCCGGAGCGCTGTCAGGAGGGTGGACTCGTCCAGCGGGCCGGAAACGGCCGGGGGCGGAGGAGTGCCGGTGCGCGCGCAGCCGGAGAGGGCCCAGCAGAGCCCGAGCGCGGGCCATGCGCGGCGCAACAGGGCCCGGATCCGGCGCGGCGCGAAGCGTGGTTCACGGCTCATGGAAGCCCTTTCCGCCCGGGTTTCGCGCGACCGTCGCGCGTCCGCGCCGCCGCAAACCGCGCCCGGAGCGGCATGGAAAGAACGGGCTGCATCAGCCTTTCGGCCAGACCGCGCGCGGTCTAGAATGCACTCACGCAATCATCCGGCGGCTTCGCCGGAGATCGCCGGGCCGCCCGCTGGCACCAAGGAAGGGGCGCGGACACGCGATGCCGGGCAGTCTGGAGCAGAAGCGGCGGCCCGGGCAAGGAGCAAACCAGTTGCTGGACCTCGACCTGCCTCCTGAGGCTGCGGCCTTCACGATCCTCGACGTCGAGACGACCGGCCTCGAACCGGAGGACCGGGTGATCGAAGTCGCGGCCGTGCGCCTCGCCCGGTTCCGGGAGGTGACGCGCTTCGAGACGCTCGTCAATCCCGGCATCCACATTCCGCACGAAGCGACCGGGGTGAGTGGCATCGACGACGATCTCGTCTCCGGGGCACCCGAGTTTCCGCGCGTCTGGCCGATCCTCGAAGCCCTTGTGCTCGACAGCGTTCTCGTCGCCCACAACGCGGCCTTCGACCTCCATTTCTTGAGCGCCGAGCGCAAGCGCGCGGGCCTCGTGGGCACCTGGAAGGGGCCCGTGCTCGACACCCTGCGTCTGGCGCGCAACACCTGCGCCCTGCCCGCCTACTCGCTGAGCGCGCTTCACCAGAGCCTCGGGCTCCCCGTCGCTCCGGCGCACCGCGCGCTCGCCGATGTGCTGGCGACCGAGGCGCTCTTGCGCGAGCTGGTCGCCCGGCTCGGCCCGCGCGCACGCACCTTGCGCGACCTGCTGGCCGCGCAGGAGCCGATTCCGGTTTCGTGGGAAGAGCTGCCTCAGACGGGCATCGAGTCCGCGGTCGGCGAGGCTTTGACGGCAGCGGGGCAGGCCGGGGTAGCCGTCGAGCTCGACTACGAAAGCCACACGGGCATGCGCCACTATCGCGTGATCCCGCACCGGCTGGAGCGCAACGGTCCGCTCTACTACCTGTGCTGCACGACCGCTGGCAAGCCGGATGAGCAGATGGTCTTTCGCGTCGATCGAGTGCGAGGCGTGCATGCGTCCGCGGACAGTTAGCGTCTGGGAGACAGTTGGGCGGGCGGGGGACGGCCGCGCGAGAAGGAGTCCTTGCGGAGCCTCCGCGTTCCCCATGCTCCGTTTGCTTTTCGCGCTTCTCCCTCTCTGCTCCATGCTTCTCCTCGGCTCCGCGATGGCATTTCCGGAGGCAGGCGCCGGAATCGGCGAAGGGCCCGTCGCCCGGGAGTTCCATCGCGCGGCGACCGAGCAACGCCTCGTCCGCCGCGGAGAGGCGGGCCTCCTCGCCGGCCTCGCGGACACCGCCCGGGCGAACGCGGACGCGACCATCTGGACCATCAGCCTCACCGACGGCGGGACCGCCCTCTCGGCCCATGAGGCGGCGGAGCGCCTGGGACGGGCGCGGCGCGATCCGATGAAGCGCCTGCTCTTCAGGCACGTCCTCGGCTGGAGCGGTCGAGAAGCCCCCGCCGGAATCCTGCCTCTCGGTCCCGGCAGCCTGCGCTTCCTGCTCGATCGCCCGGATCCTGCCTTCCCCGCGCGGCTCGCCGAGATCGAGGCTTCGTTGTGCGACGAGACGGGCGTCTCGAACGACGCGGGTTGCGGCCCCTTCCGCGCGGACGTCCACCTGGGTGCGGAGGGTCACGGCCTCGCGCGGCCCCGCCCCGCCCTCGGCGCGATCGAGCGGTGGAATGTGCTCGAAGCCGGACCCGCGGGAACCGCCTTCGATCTCTTCGGTGCGGCGGGCGTACTCGCCGATGCCCAGGGCGGCATCGTCCGCCTGGGGTTCGTGCTGCCCGGCGTGCCGGAGTATTGCTCAGCAGGCGGCGGTCCGCCCGCGGCGGAGAGCGGCCTTCTCGCCCACTTCTTCCTTCTCGTGGCGCCCGGATCGAGAGCCGAAAGCGCGGATCTGCGATCCGCGCTCGCCGCCGACGCGATCCTGCCCGGCGCTCGACCGGCATCCTGGGTTCCTGCCGCCCGGCTCGTTCCCGGCGGCCGCTCGCCGGGGCCTCCACCGCCCGCGCCGGCGAAGGCGTCCGCCCGCCCCGTTCTGGTTCTCGCCTACGATGGCGGGGAGCCGGTCCTGCGCTGCATCGCCGAGCGCGTCCGCGCGGCGTTGTGGACCGCGGGACGGGATGTGCAGTTGAATGGACCCGGCGGGGACGAGCCCCCCGAATCCGGTTCGGGCGGCACGCCCGATCTCACGCTCGTCATGGGGCTGACGCGCAAGCGCCCGGAAGCCTGGGACCACCTGCGCCTGCTTCTCGCCCTCGCGGGCGAGGACCGGCGCGAGGAGTTGTTGCAGGCCGCCGAGAAGGAGGGCGCGTTGCCCGGCGGCGACCCGTTCGACGAGGAATGGCGCATCGCGGCGGCCCTCGAACGGCGGCTCTCGGCCGAGGGATCGATCGTGCCGCTGCTCGTGGCACCGGTTTCCTGGTGGCTCGAAGCCCCCGGGTGGCCGGTCGAGCTTCTCGACGGAGTGCTCCCGGTCTGGGGGGAACCGCTTCGCCCGTTCGTGATCGCTCGCAGCGACGCTGCGGCGCAGAGGGATGCGGAACCATGATGCGAGACGAAGAGGTCCGGGCGGGCGGCGCCGAGCGGGCGCCCGTATGGATCGAGGTCGACGCGGCGGCCTACCGCCACAACCTGCGTGCGCTCGGGAGGATTCTCGCGCCGGGCGCGCGCCGCATGGCCGTCGTCAAGGCGAATGCCTACGGCCACGGAGCCCGGGTGGTCGTGCCGCTCGCGCTCGCGGAAGGCGTGGACTACCTCGGCGTCCACAGCCTCGAAGAGTATCGCGAGATCGCCGATCTCACCGGCGGCACGCCCGTCTGCCTGCTCGGCCCGACGCTGCCTTCGCAGGCCGAGCAGACGGCCGCGGCCGGCGTCGAGCCGACCGTCTCGGAGATGGAGGTTCTCTGTGGCCTGGCCGGCGCCGCCCGCGCGCTCGCCCGCCGCGTGTCCGTGCACGTCAAGGTCGAGACGGGCACCCACCGGCAGGGCATCCTCTTCGACGAGATCCCCGCCTGGGCGGAGTTCTTCCGCGGCCATCCCGAGGTGCGCCTGCGCGGGATGCACACCCACTACGCGAACATCGAGGACACGACCGACCACACGATCGCGCGGCGCCAGTTCGCGCGGCTGGAAGAGGCGCGCCGGCGCTTCGGCGAACTCGGCTCTCCTCCCGAAATGGTCCATTCCGCGTGCTCCGCGGCCGCGATCGTCATGGAGCAGACCCACGCGGACCTCGTGCGGCTCGGCATCGCTTCCTACGGGCTGTGGCCCTCGCGTGAAACCTATCTCTCGACCCTGCTCTCGCAGCGCATGGGGCCCGAGCTCGTGCCGGTGCTCTCGTGGAAGACGCGCATCGCCCAGATCAAGGAGGTCCCGGTCGGCGAGTACATCGGCTACGGCTGCTCCTTGCGGACGACGCATGCCATGCGGCTCGCCGTGCTTCCGGTCGGCTACTACGACGGCTACCCGCGCGCGCTCTCCGGCCGCGGCTACGTGCTCATTCACGGCCGGCGCGCCCCGCTCGCGGGACGCGTCTGCATGAACATGACCATGGTCGACATCACCGATCTTCCGGAAGCGCGGCTCGAAGACGAGGCGATCCTGATCGGGCGCAACGGCGGCGATGCGGTCACGGCCGACGCCCTCGCCGCCCTCTGCGGCACGATCAACTACGAGATCGTCTCGCGCATCGGCAGGCACCTGCCGCGCGCCGCGCGCGGAGGGCGGGCATGACGCGCCTGCCGCCCGCTGGCGCGAGCGGCCGCGAGGCGAAGCGCGCCGGGCCGGGCCGGCTTCCGCCGGCGGGGATCATCGCCGGAGCGGTCGTCCTGCTCGCCGCGGCGACGGGCCTGCTCGGATTGGAGCTCGCCGGCCGGAGCTTTGCCGCTGCGGAACGGGCGCGCGCGCTGCGCTGGTGGGACGATCTCGAGACGCGTCTCACCGACGTCGGTCCCGTCGCGGACCTTCCTCCCGTACCGGACAGTGGCGCGGGAGCGCCCGAGGCGCAGGCCTGGATCGATCTCGCCGCCGCGCGCCTGGGCCGCCCGCTCTGCCGCCTGGTCGACGGGCAAGGGCGCGTGCTCGCATCGGCGCACTGGCCCGCCGGAATCGGCTTGCGCCCGGGAACTCCCGAAGCAGGAAGCGTGCGCATCCTCGACGAGCCGCTCGCCCGAGGGACAGGGCTCGCCGCGGCATCTTCATCGATCCTACCTGGAGAGGACGACCGGGTCCTCGTCACCGGCGTCTTCCTCGACGATCCTCTCACCTGTCCTTGGACTCTGGCGCCCGCGCCGCCCGAGGCGGGACTCTCTGCCGGAACGGAAGCGGGCGGGCGATCCGGGCGCCCGTCCGGGGAGGCGGTGCTCGTCGGCGAGGCGGAGCATTCCGACGCGAGGCGGATCTTCGCCGGGCGCCTCGCCGCGGCCGAAGTCCCCGGCCGGCGCCCTGCGGTCGCCGCCGTGATCGCGGGCGCCCTCCTCGCCGGCGTCGCAGCGGGCCTGGGGCTGCAGCACCACGCCCGGGCGCTCGCGGCGATGGGGCGGACGGCGAGGAGGCTGCACGGCGATCTGCTGCCGCCCGCCGGGGAGACGGGGCGCATGGGCGTCGCCGATCTGGACGCGTTGATGGAAGCACTCGCGCGCGAACGCGTGCGGCTCGCGGCCCGCTGCTGCACCGCCCAACGCCTGGCCGGATGGCGCGGCGCGGGCCGGGCGCTCGCGCACGAAGTGCGCAACGCCCTCACCCCGATCCGCATCAGCCTCGAGCTGTCCGCGCGGCCGCGGAGCGGGCCCCCGAACCCCGCGCTCATCAACGAGGCGCTGAAGGCGCTCGACGCGGCCGAGTTGCTGCTCGAGGAGTTCTCCGATTTCGCCCGGCTTCCCGCGGGCGCTCCCGAGCCGTGCGATCTGCGCGAATGGGTCCGGCCGGTGATCGCGCGCTGGCTGCCCGGGCGCGCGGTCGCCGTCGAGATCCCCGCCGAGATCGTTCCGGTCGAGATCGACCCGGCGCGGCTCGAGCGCGCGGTCGGGAACCTGCTGCGCAACGCCGCCGAAGCGGCAGGCGGGCGGGAGATCCGCGTCCTGCTCGGCATCGGCACGCGCGAACTCCCGCAGCGCGAACTAGTCTCGTCGCGCTCCTGGGCGCGCCTGACCGTCTGGAATGCGGGGCCGCCGGTGCCGGACCATCTCGCCGGCCGCATTCTGGAAGGCGGAACGACCACGAAGCCGGGAGGCAGCGGTCTCGGCCTCGCCCTCACCCGGACGATCGCTCTCCAGATGGGCGGTGGGCTCGAGTACCGCCGGAGCGGCGAGGGGGTGGCATTCGATTTGTGGCTCCCGCTCCGCCGGGCGCCGGAGACCGCAGTCGACGACGCGGGAGCGCGCGGGAGGACACACGATGGGCGATGAGCAGAGCGCCGAGCGGCCGCTCGTCCTCGTGGTCGACGACCACCCGGGCGATCGTCTTGCCTTCGAGACGCTTCTCGGGGAGCAGTACCAGGTGGCCAGCGCGTCGAGCCTGCGGGAGGCGCTCGCCCGCGCCGCTCAGGAGCCGTTTCCCGACGCCGCGCTGCTCGACGTCTACCTTCCCGACGGGACGGGCCTCGATCTGCTGACCGCTCTTCGAAACCTGCGCCCCGATCTTCCCGCCGTCATGGTCTCGGGCCGCGGCGACATCGCGCTCGCCGTCGAGGCGACCCGCCGCGGGGCCTTCGACTTCCTGGAGAAGCCTCCCCGCTCGGAGAGGCTGCTGGTCGCGATCCGCAACGCCCTCGCGCAGCGGAGCCTTGCCCGCGACCGCGATCGTCTGGAAGAGGAGAATCGCGCGCTGCGCGACGGGCAGGGGCGTCCGACGAAGTGGATCGCCGAGAGCCCGACGATGCGCACGCTCCTCGAGCAGGTGGCGCTGGTCGCGCCGCGCCGGGCGCCGGTCCTCGTCCTCGGGGAGAGCGGCGCGGGCAAGGAGGAGATCGCGCGCATGCTCCACCGCCTCGGCCCCACGCCCGACGGGCCCTGGGTGGCGCTCAGCGTGCTCGAGGTGCCCGCAGACCTCGTCGAGTCGGCCCTCTTCGGTCACGAGAAGGGGGCCTTCACCGGAGCGATCACCCGCCATCGCGGGGTCTTCGAACAGGCCGACGGCGGGACGCTCTTTCTCGACGAGATCGGCGAGACTCCCCTCCCCCTGCAGAAACGCCTGCTGCGCGTGCTCGAGACGGGATGCTTCCGCCGGGTGGGAGGCGAACAGGAGATCCCCGTGCACGTGCGCATCATCACGGCCACGCATCGGGATCTGGGCGCGGAAGTCGCGGCCGGCAGCTTCCGCCTCGACCTCTATCATCGTCTCGCGGTCGTGCCCTTGCGCGTGCCGCCCCTGCGCGAGCGCCCCGAGGACCTCGGCCCTCTCGCCGAGTACTTCGTCGAGCAGTTCTGCCGCCGCGAACGCCTGCCCGGTCGGACATTCGCGCCCGCGGCGCTCGATCTCCTCCGCGCCCAGCCGTGGCCCGGGAATGTGCGCGAGCTGCGCAACGCGATCGAGCGGGCGCTCATCCTCACTCGCACCGAGCCGATCGGAGAGCGGGAGATCGCCGCGGTCCTCGGGGGCCTCACGCATCCCGGCAGGACCATCGCTTGGCCGCTCTCATCGCCCGGGCCGGAGCACGGAGCGGCGAACGGAATCATGGACCAGGGTGCGCCGCGCGCCCGTCCGGAAGGGACCGCGGGCACGCCGGAGCCGGCCGCGCGGCCGGCTCCCTCATCCTGGGATGAGCCCGGCGGTTTCGCGGCCAGCCGGGACGGCGGCGCAGGGGCGGCCGGCGCAGAGCGTTACTCACTCAGCGTTCCTCGTCAGGCGACCCTTGAACAGGCGCGCCGCGCGCTCGAGCGCCGGCATCTCGAGGAGGCCCTCGACGCGGCAAACTGGAACGTCACGCGCGCGGCCGAGCGGCTCGGCATCGATCGCACGTACTGCCATCGTCTGATCGTCGAGCACGGCTTGAAGCGCCCGGGCACGGAGTAGCGCCCGCCTCTGCGGCCCACGGTCCTCGGTGGCCGCGTGAGTTGCGGACGAATGTCCACATCCCCCTCTCCTCGATCCGCTGCGTGCCTGCGCCGGTCTCAGGGCTGAATCCGCGTCTCGCGGGGATGGCGTTCCGCAACTCGCCGCAATCACGTCACTTCTTCTTGGTCGCGGCGCTCGCGCAGCCGGCCGGCCGAATTCTCGCGCGCGGCTGCCAGCCGTGGCGCGCAGCTTGCATCCGTGCATGCAGGGATGCAGCGCAGCCGCACGCGAAAAGGAGAACCCATGAGCAGCGGACGATCGCAGTGGCGGAGAGCCCGGGTTCCGCTCTTGGTCGTCTTTGGGGCGCTCACCCTGACGTATCTGGTTTTCATCGGACAGTGGGGCCGCGCGCCCATGCAACCCGCGGACGACCTGCAGCCGGCGTCCGGGGACGAAGGAATCGGCGATGACCCGAGCGCACGCACCGAGCGGAATGCAACTGGAGCGCTGCTGGAATCGCCGATCGAACCTGCGAGCCGGCCGGAGGGCGCGCGGCCGCTCGCCTCGACTCTGGTGCATGACGCGGCGAGATCCGTGTCGGCCGCGATCGCGCCCGAGGAGGCGTGGGCGGAAACCGTAGCGGACGAGGATGCCGTGCCCACCGGCATCGCGGCGGCGACCGCGCGTCCCCTGCCCCCGGAGGTGCCGGCTCCCTGCCTCACTCCCGTTCTGCGCGACGAGATCCTCGAGCGGGTGGAGTCGGAGACGAGTAGCGCTGCAGACCGGGCGATCGCCCGCGCGCTCGTCGCCCTCGAAGAAGGCGATGCGCTCGATGCCCTCGATCTGCTCGAAGGCTGCCGGGCGAAGGAATGGGGCGCCGCCGGCCTGTGGGTGGCCGGCCGGGCGTACCTGGAGTTGGGAGAAGCGGAGACCGCGCGCGAGCACCTTGAGCGGGCGAGCCTCGAGGAGCCCGACCGCGCGGAGATCTGGATCGCGCTCGCCCGCGCGCATCGCCGGGCGGGCGACGCGCGGCTCGCCTTGCGCGCGGCCCAGCGCGCCCTGCGCTTGGCGGGCCGGTCGGCCGCCGCGTGCAGCGAGGAGGGCCAGGCGCTCCTCGCGCTCCGCCGGGCCGATGAGGCGTTGGCGGCCTTCGAGCGGGCCGTCGCGTGCGACGCCGCCGCGGCCGAGGCCTGGAACGGGATCGGGCTCATCCAGCTTCAGCGCGAGCGCTTTCCCGAGGCCCGCGCTGCGCTGGAAAGAGCCGCGGCGGCTGAGGACGCGCCCGCTCACGTGCACAACAATCTCGGCCTGGTCTACGAGCGGCTCGGCTACATGGAGTGGGCCGACCGCGAATACGCGCGCTGCCTGGAAGAGGACCCCGCCCACCCGACCGCCGCGCTGTCGCGGGAGCGGATCGCGCCCTTCCTGGCAGTCCGCCCGCAGAAGCGGTAGCGCGAAACGAGTCCTGACCCGTAGCGGGGCAGTCTCGAAACCGGTCAACCGCGCCGCACACCGGGAGAGAGGCTGCCCCCGGGTCGTTTAGGGCGAGGTTCGGACGCACGCCCCTGACGCCGGCTTGCGAGCCGGCGACGGCTCTTGAATCGCTGCCAGCTTGCGAGCCGCCGCCCGTTTCCGAACCTCCGCTCGCCTTCCGCTTGCGACCCGTTTCCGACCGGCATTCAGGAAATCGGCGCCCCGGCGGGAAGGTCGTCGAGGGTCGTGAGCAGAACCACGCGCTCCCGCGCCGAGCCGGCGAGGAGCATGCCGCACGACTCGATCCCACGCAGGCGTACCGGCTTCAGATTGGCGACGACGACGATCGTCTTTCCCGCGAGCGCCTCCGGCGCATAGTGCCGCGCGATCCCCGCGACGATCTGCCGCTGCCCGAGCTCGCCCAGGTCGATCGTGAGGACGAGGAGCTTGTCGGCGTTCGGGTGGCGCTCGGCCGCGATCACGCGCGCGGCGCGCAGATCGAGCGCGGCAAAGGTCTCGTAGGCCACCTCGGGCTTGGTCGCTCCCTGTCCGGACGGTCCGTTCTCCATCTGGCCGCTCTCCTTCCGTGAAGTCGAACGCGTGCTTCACTCGCCGCCCGCGCCGCGCGGACGGCATCCTCTCTCGCCCGCCGGCCGCGGGCTTCCTCTCCGATCGCCCGCCGCCGGCGAGCCGCTCACCTGCTCGCCGCATCCCGCCGGCCGCGATTCTCTTCCTGCGCGGTCTTCAACAGCGCGTACTTGAGCCAGACCGAGTAGCAGCCCATGCCGGCGATCAGGCACCCGCGCCACCCCTCGAGGAAACCGCCGCGCAGGAGATAGCTCTTCAGGCCCTTCGCGAGCGGATGGAGCAGCAGCGCGGCGGCGCTCACCCGGCGGCCGCGCAGCGGCGCGGCCCAGAGCTCGGCCAGCTGCTCGGTCTTGCGCACATGGTGGCGCAGGTCGCGATAGGAATAGTGCCAGAGGTCGCCCGGCAGGAAGCCGACCCGGCCGTCGATCACGACGCCCTCGTGCACCAGCCGCCCGTCGAATCGCGCGCGGTCGCGCCGGAACAGGCGCACCTTGCGGTCGGGGTACCAGCCGCCGAAACGGATGAAGCGGCCGAGGTAGTGCGTTCGGCGATTGACCGCGTAGGCGGACGGCGCGTCGTCGCCTTCATCGCTCCGGTCGAGCACACCCTCGATCGACGCGCGCAGTGCGGGCGAGACCTCCTCGTCGGCGTCGACCCACAGCACCCAGGGATGCTCGACCAGCGTGAGGGCGTATTCTTTCTGCGCGCTGTAGCCTGCCCAGGGATGGATGCAGACGCGGGCGCCTGCGTGGCGGGCGATCTCGACCGTGCCGTCCTCGCTGCCCGAGTCGACGACGACGATCTGATCCGCCCAGGCGACGCTCGCGAGAGCGCGCGGGAGGCGGTCCGCCTCGTTGAGAGTAATGAGGATCGCGGCGATCGACCGGCGCCGGCTCATCTCGCCTCGCATCCGCCGTCGTGCGCCCCTAGACGGCGTTTCCGGGCGGGGACGGGCGCAGCGGCTCGGCCCGGCCTCCGCCTTGCGGGCGGGGGGCAGCCTCCCTGCCCTTCGGGCGCGCCGCGGCGGGCGCCGGGCGTCTGGCGGGCGACGGCGGGCGCGCCGGCCCGCGCTGCGCGATCAGCTCGAGGAGCAGCTCTTCCAGACGTTCCCCGAGACGATCGAGGCTGAACTGTTCCTGCACGCGCCGGAAGCTGCGCTCCCCGAGGCGTCCGGCCCAGGCGAGATCGTCAATCAGGAAGTAGATCGCCTCGGCGAGCGGCTCGGGACGGCCGGGCGGGACGAGAAGCTCATCCTCGTCGATCATCTCCGGCAACAATCCCACCAGGCTGCCGACCACCGGCACGCCGGCGGACATGAATTCGAGCGCGCTGCGCGAAAGCGCTTCCGATCCGAGGCTGGGAATCACGCCGACGTCGAGCGCCGAGGCGTAGAGCAAGGGATCCTCGACGAATCCGGCGAAGATCACGCGCTCGGCGATGCCGAGTTGCGCGGCGAGCGCCCGCAGGTCGGCGACCGCGACCTCCTTCTCCTCGCCGATCACGAGCAGGCGGAAGTCGCGTCCGCGCGCCGCGAGGAGGCCGGCCGCCTCGATCAGCGTGTGATGGCCCTTCACCGGCGAGAGGCGCCCGATCGTCCCGATCAAGGGAACGCCGGGCGGAATCTGGAAGCGCTGGCGGATCTCCTGGCGCGCCTGCCGGCGTCCGGCGCCCGGCCGCCAGGCGGTCGCGTCGAGATCGATGGCGGGAGGGATGACCGTCGCCCGGCCGAGGTGGATGCCGAGCGGGTGCAGGTGGCGCTCGAGCATGTAGGCGCCGCTCACGACGATGCGGTCGGTGCCGCGCTGATAGAGCCAGCGGTGCGGGAGATCCGGCCGGGGAGCGCGCGCTTCGCTGCGCACGCGCACGAGCGGGATCTTCATTCCGCGGCGCGCGAGATGGGCCTCGAGATGGCCCGAACCGGTGTGCACGAAGATGGCGTCGATGCGCTGGCGCGCGAGGAAGTGGCGCAGGCGCCGCACCGTCTGGGCCCAGTTCCACGGGCGCAACTCGGCGAAGCGCAGCTCGACGGGCACCGGCACGCCCGCGCGCTCGGCCTTCTCCAGGACCGGCGTGCCCGCCTGGCCTCCGAGCCAGCACGAATGCCCCCGCTCCTGGAGCGCCTTGGCCATGGTCACCGTGTTCCAGGCAAGCGCGCTGCTGAAGCGCAGCAGGGCAATGTGCAGAACCCGCAACTGCCTCTCCATGCTCTCTCCATGACCCGCCGCCCGGGCGGGATCGAACGGGTGCGGCGGCCCGGCCCGGCGCGCCGCACGCGCGCGGGAACCGCCGCGAGATTGGAACCTTTCGACTCTTACCATGTCAGACGGGCGGCGGCAAGCCTGCCACGCGGTGTTGCGCGGGAGACGGGCTCGGCGAGGGGCGCGGAAGCCACTTTCCTTTTGACAACCGCTACCCCGGTCACCAAGATGATCCCGTCTTCCTCGACTCCGCAACCCGAAGGGTGCGCGGCCTGTCCCGAGCGCGCCGGGGGATCGGTGGGGTTCGGGCGCCGGACCCGGCGGAGAGGTATGTGGTCGAGCAACACGGGCAGGCGATGAGCGGACGGCACCTTCTCCCACGGACCGCCGCGCGCGGGCTGGCTTGGGCTGCCGCCGCGGCCGGTCTCGGCATCTCTCTCTCTCTCTCCGATCCGCCGAACGCGGGCAGCCTTTCGGCCGCCGCGCAACCGGCCTCCGCGTCCGCCGCGGCAGCGCTCCGGGCGGCGGGCCCCGAGGGGGGCGGCGGGGCGGCGCGAGGAGTCGAATCGCGCGCCGGCGCCCTCGTCCTCGCCCACCCATCGCCCGGCGAACGCGCCGCAGCGCTCACGCTGGCGCAAGGCGAGCCGGTGCTGCTCGGGTACCGCGTCGTCCGGCCCGACGGGCCGGCGCGCGACGGCGACAGGGTCGAGTTCTTCACCTTCTGGGCGGGCGCCGACACGGTGTGGGTCGATCTGCGCGCGCTCGATGCCCTGGCCGCGCCGCGGCTCGGTGCCGTCTACGTCGGCGACTCCTCGATCGTCGCCGGCGACACGCTGCACACCTGGCCCTGCTACTGGAGCGCCCAGCGCATCTCGCCGGACAATCCGCTGCCCGACGCTGCCGGGCTGCCCGCCGTCGTGAGCGCGGTCTCGGCCGCAGGCGACACGACGACGACCGACCTGGTCGCATTCTGCCTCTCGAACGATCCGCCGCGGCATCTCGGCACGGTGATCGACGCGCCGGCGAACCGTCTCTTCAGCGACGGCGAGCGCACCGTGCTGCGCGCGCGCAACGGGGAGTTGATCCACGTCGAGACGACCTGGCACTACTCGGTCCCGAGCCTGTTCGTGACCGGCGATTTCTCCGCGGCCGATGACAGTTTCGCGGCCGAGCGAGTGATCTACGAGCCGGTCGCGCAGCCCGCCGACAGCGTGCAGACGCACGGCATCTACTACCGGCTGGACGACCAGGCGCAGGGGGAGGATTCGCTGCGCGTGCCGGTGCGCGTGATCGGCCGCGACGGGGGCTGCGGCGAGGGCGCGTACACCTTCCTGATCGACCTCGACAATCGCGGGCCCGCGGGCCGGCCCGTCTTCGACGACCTGCCGGCCACGGCGCTCGAGCCGACGCTCATCGTGACGGGCACCGCCCCCCGAGGCTCGGAGGACGTGCGCATCGTCCTCAACCAGGCGCGTGAGTACCTGGCGAGCATCGAGATCTACGGCGACACGCTGTGGAGATTCCGGGACACGCTCGAGCTTCAGGGCGGTGCGAACCACATCGTCGCCTACGGCCGCGATCTGGTCGGCAATCTCTCCGAACCCTCGCTGGCGGCGACGATCGATCTCCTGCACGCGCCCGAGTTCAAGACGTGGCAGCTGCTGAGCCCGGTCGTGCTCGATCCCGACACGACCGTCTCCGCCACGGTGCGCGACGGAGACGTGGTCGTTTTGCGGAGCTACTGGGACAGCCGCGCGGAGTACAACCTCTTCGCCGACTTCTCCGCGATCGACGCGAACTTCGCGCCCGAGGCGGTGCTCTACTCGCGGTGCGAGGATCGCGAGGCGCAGGTCGGCGGGGAGACCGAGACCTGGGCCTGCTACCAGATCGAGTACCGCATCTCGCCCGACAATCCGCTCGACGACGCGGCCAACCAGGTCGTCCCGGTCACCGCGTTCGATCCCTCCACCGGCTTCAGCCGCACGACCACCTCGCTGCGCCTCTGCTTGAGCAACGCCCCGCCGGTACATCTGCGCACCTATCCCGTCGACAACGTCCACTACAGCGTGCGCGATGGCGATTCGCTCATCGTGGCGCGCAACGGCTCGACCATCCGCCTGCACACCGAGTGGATCGTCGGGAACCGCCGCAGCCTTTCGGCCGACTTCTCCCTGCTCGACCAGCACACTTCTCCGCAACGCC
>Ga0316622_100000223_pt1 | contig 30406 bp, 61 predicted proteins | sample OWC_Aug_OW2_C1_D_FD_207646 | JGI IMG/M metagenome (GOLD analysis project Ga0316622, IMG submission 207646) | Wetland soil microbial communities from Old Woman Creek delta, Ohio, United States - OWC_Aug_OW2_C1_D5_C | ecosystem: Environmental > Terrestrial > Soil > Wetlands | place: USA: Ohio... | reverse complement strand
GCTCGATTCCCCAGTGGGAAGTAAACCAGCGCAGTGGGGTGTTTCCGAGTGTGAGTATCGCCTTGGGTCTAAACCGCTTGATGGTATCCTCAAGGTATGGTCGGCAGTGGTCGAGGGCTGCCCGCTCATAGGGTGCTCCAACCAGCAAGTTTCCTGGGGGCTGGCAGTTAATACAGTTTGCGAGCAGGAAATCGGAACGGTCGAAGTTCCTACCATGGCCAGGGTAGAGTGTGCGCCCAACCAGTCGATCCCAGGTCTTCCCTGCGGGCCCAACCAGCGGCTCTCCTGCTCTTGCTTCCTCGCTTCCCAGTGCTTCTGCAACAACGAGTACTCCCGTTGACGAGCCATCGCCTCCAGTCCTAGCGAACCCAGCTCCCTGCTTCTCCAATGGGCACCCAATACAGCCTCTAGGTTTCCCACTCACTTGAGGAACGCCGCTGACATGGGCCACTTGCCCCCAGCGTGAAGCACCAACGGGAAGCTCCCGGTGGGGTTGTAACGCCACCTCCCGCTTACGCGGGAGAAGTTGCTCAGGTCACTTTCTCCGAAGGTGGTGAGAGCTACTTTCGCTTCGGAGTCTACAAAGAGTCCAGTAGGGTTCTGCACCATCTCCCTGGTCCAAGCCAGCTGGTCATTTACCTCGTACTCAGGACACCTGGCTAGGTAGGTTGCTACCTCTCCCCAGATCACTCCAGAGTTAAGGAAGGGGAGAGTCCCCGAGAAGAACCTGCTGTAGCACTTCTCTGGGTAGCAGTCCAAGCTGCCTGAGAAGTTCAGGGTGTACTTGGGGATCTCCAGCTCTCCCGGAGGGCCCAGGAAGACCGAGTCCCAGGCATCTACAAAGAGAAACTGGTCACAACTCCCAGACTGCTTCAGAAGCCTGCTCTTGATCAACTGGTGCTTCTTGGCGATGAACTTGTGGTAGCTCTCCTCGTACCTTCCAGGGAAGGGGGACTCAAAGAAGGAGTGGAGCTTCCAGCCCCAGCGCCTAGCAGACTCAAGGAGGTCAAAGTACTTCCCCCCTTCCTTGGTGAGGATGGTGAATGTGAAAGGTTGCTTAGCCACAAAGGGCCTCCAGCCACTTGGGCATAGGAGCTAGAGGATCAGTGAGACTGGTGCCGGGGGAATGCACCACCAGAGGTTGCGCCCCTGTGGGCTTGTACCTTAGGCGGTTTCCTACCCTCTCCACCTGTCTCATCAGGACTCCTATGATGTTAAGTGCTACCTCTGCCTTGGCGTCCACCTGGAGGCGTTCCCTCCCCAGGCTCTGCTCGAAGGCATACCTCTGGTTAAAGTAGTCTTGGTTTACTCGCTCCCCGTAGTTAGCCAGGTAATCCCCAGCCAGCTCCTGGAGCACAAGGGAGTCGCCCCAGATCACTCCAGCATTGACATACCTGAACTGGTCCAGCCCTACAGGAGGGTAAGCTTCAGGTGCGAACCTGGTAGTGCCCCGCTGCCACTCTCCTAGCAGGGGGTCCCCACAGAAGGAGAGCTTTCCCTTCTCAAGTTGCAACTCTCCTGGGGGTCCTGCGAACATGGTGTCCCAGGCATCCAGGTAGAGGAAGTACCTAGAGTCAGAGTGCCTCAGGGCTTCCAGCTGGCCCAGCTGCTCCGCCCTGAAGGTGGTCTTGTCCCAGCTGCCCTGCTTCCTGATGTCAAGGTTCCATCCCCAGTAGTCCGCAGATGCTTTTAGCCTGACGCACCCAGGGTGGTCAGGCTGGTCGGTCAAGGTGAAGGTGTAGGGTCTAGAGCCCAAGGGCTGCCCTCCACTTCCTGCGAGTGCTTTCCGAAGCTTCTGGAGCTTTACTGCAAGCTTCCAGGTAGCTCTGGAGCTGGAGTGGGTGGTTCAGGGGATCCTCAGACCTTATCTGGGTCAGCTGGCTCTTCAGGCTGGGGTCCTTCGGGAGCTGCCTCACTTGCTGGTTCCACACTTCCTTCCACACTGCTCCTAACTTCCTCCCCCTGGACATCAATCACCTCCCCATCAGCAAACTTGTTGGTCATCTCAAACACGGCCTTCATACGCCCATACCGGAAGGCCTCCTCTAGGGCTGTAGCTACCACCTGGTAGACTTGCTCTGGGCGCACTAGATCCTGGAGTGCCCCAGCCCAGTACTTGGACCTGGGGCCGACCTCTTCCAACGGCACTACCTCGATCTCACCCATGCGGGTGAGTAACTTTTCTCTAGACATCACTTGCTCCCCCTCTCCCAAATCCCCTTCTTCAGGATGAATGTAAACCCCGCTGTCTTGGGGTCAGCCCCTCGCTGATGCGCGAAGACCACCTCAAAGTGAAATGGCGCAGGCCACACACTCCGGTAGTCGGTCATAGCTGTGAAGCCTACCTGCTTCTCGTACTCCCGCTGGCTGAGGTAGGTTAGAAGCTCCCTAGAGTAGACCCTTCTGTGTCCAGGGTCTTGCCAGGCCCAGATGCTTTCCCACCAGGGGGTGGTAGCACAGACCAGGCCTCCGGGCTTGAGGCAATTCCAGATCTCCTGCCAGAGACGGAAGAAGAACTTCCAGTTGCCTACCCCGCCCAAGTTGCAAAGCACCTCATAGGCGTGGACTTCGTCAAACTTTCCATCCGGGATGGAGAGATGCTCCAGGACCTCGTAGGCGTGGATTTGGTCGAAGAGCTTCCCGTGGACAGGCCATGGAAACTCCTGCAGATCCCACACGAAAGTGGGGTTGCTGGCAGGGTCCATATCCACAGTGACCACTTCCTTGAAGTTGTCATCGAACATCTCCCCTTGGGAGGCAGCTTCTGCGTCATTCGAGCCCACCCGGACATTCTGCCTGCGGGAGTTGCCAGCTCCCAGCACCAGCACCGCGTCAAGCATGCTTTAGCTCCTTTGGACTCTTGGTATCCCAGCTGCCACAGTCCTTACACCACACCTGGATGGTCTTGCCTTTAAGGGCAGAGTACTTCCAGCCTCTGCGCTGGAGACGCTCGCTGCTGCAGGTGCGGCAGCGCCAGGAGTCATGGGTCACTCTGGGGTGTGCCAGGATGAAGGGAGCCAGGCGCTTGTAGGCTTGCTCAGTGATGTCCACGTCTATCCGGCAGTGCTTGACGATCCGCTTCATCGCGGCTTTGTCGCCCCAGAGCACCCTCTCGAAGTCCTGCGGCGGGTTATACCATTTGTTGGTGAGTCCAAGATGACGGGAAACGTTATCAAGAGAATTCTTTGAGAACTTGAATCGCTTCCAGACCTTTCCCCACAGGTCCAAGGTTGTAACGGTCTTTGGAGCGGCCAGTCGGTGGATTGCGCTACGGGTACGTAGAAAAGGTTCATCGTGCCCGGAGGAGTACCAACCGACAGCAACATCTGCTTCATCCCAGACCTCCTTCACGAACCACTTGATCAGCTCCTTGTCATCCAGTGGATGCTTCCCGGGGATGTCATGGATGCTCTTGACGTGTGTCTGCTCCTCTCCAAGCCACTTCCACCCGATGCAGAAGATACTCCCATAGTCAGCTTGGAGCCCCCGGGTTTCGATGTCCCAGAAGAGTACCTTGGCCTTCTCGGGCTCCTTAGTTCCCATCAGCTTGGGGGACTGCAGCGGGCAGCTCCTCTTCCTCCGGGCCGACCAGGAACTCCTCGATGTCTACGATCCTGCTGTTGAGGTGCTCCAGGGCTCCGATCAGCATCACCATGTGGTTAGCCAGGAACTCCAGCTTCTCCTCCACTGTGGTAGGGGGAGCAGGATCTTCCTCTTCAGGCTCAGGCACTTTCTCTACTTCGGTCACTTCTTCACCTCCCCATATACCAGCCCATCCCCAACCATGGAGTAACCAGCTTTCTTGTAGTAAGCTGCCAACTCGTCAGCGCTGAGCAGCTTGTCCGCCAGACTGCTGCCTCCGCCCAGGCCCTTGGGAGGATTAAGCGAACCAAGATCAGGTACTTCCTGTCCGATTGGATCTTCACCAGGCCTAAGGGTCTCGAAGAGGAGCCCCTGAACGTTAAACAGCATTGCACAAAGGGCATCCTCCCAGAGCTTACCGCCAGCCCAGCCACCACCTTCTCTCCACTGCCCCCAGACATCCATGAAGTGCCTAAAGAGGCTCTTCAGGTAGGCTTCCCTGGGGATTCCTTTCTGCCAGTTGTCAGCGTCCCTCAGCTTGCCATCCGCCTGGAGCCTATGCTCCTGCATGTACTCTGCGAAGCGGCGTAAAACTAGAGGGCTTAGAAAGCCCTCATAGTCCAGCTTGCCGTCCTCCTCATCCCGGGTAGCCCCGGTTGGGAACTCTCTCATATTTCCTCCCCCTTGAAGTAAGTTTTCGGGTCATACTCCACATGCAGGTGCTCGTTGGGTTGACCCTCGTGCTCGAAGACCACATCGAACCCCAGTGGTCCTAGCTTCATCTTGCAGGCCCCTGCGATGCCCTTCCCCAGACCCGCAGAGTGCTTCGTGCGGAAGTCAAAAGCAGCACCCTTGTAGTGCTTGCTGCCTTCCATGTGCTCTCCGTCGTTCGCCGATGTTACCACAGTGTCAAGCCCCCAGCGAGTGAATTCCTCTCTGACAGCCTCCAGGGCTATCAGCATCTGGGGCTGGAGCTGCTCCAGGCTTACTCCTGGTTTGAACTTAATCATCTTCCTCATCCTCCTTTAGGGCTCTAGCTGTCTCTGCAGCTTCCTTCTCCAGCACGTCTGCCCTCCGGTCGAGCCAGTGAGCGTAGTCATGAACCGCGTGCACAAGCTCATGACCAAAGGTCTTGAACTGCCTCCACTGGGGGGCGTCACGATTCAGCACGATCTTCCCACCGTTGGTACCTTGTGCCCAGTAACCGAAGACATCAAGGCCCGCTTCGCGCCTAATTTGCTTGTCGGTGCGATACCGTACCGTGATAGTGAACCCCCCAGGGAGGGTGAGCTGTGCAGCGGGCAGGGAGACGTTAGGCTTCCTGACCACTGAGCAAGCTCACTTACGCCACAGGAGGAGTCGGCTTGGTCTGGAAGAACACTCCAGTAACAGCCGTGATCACCGCCCAGACGATGGAGACCCACTCTGCAGTGGTGACTACCGCGTCGGAAAGGGCGATGTTGTACGCAGCGCCGAAGGCAGACGCGCCCGCAACTAGGGCCGCAGCTATCAGCGTAGGGGTAAACTTAAACATAGAGGCACCTCTTTTGATTTGCAAGCCTAGCTTTACGACGCTGACCACGCCCGGCTTGGAGAGGCTAGGATCAGCTTTAGGCGACTCCGGCCTAGGATAGTGGAGCCGCATGTACTCAAGGACAGCTTTTTGCACATCCTGCAAGGAGGCAGTAGGGTTGGCAAACCGCGCTTGGCGGAAAAGCTCCCTCCACTTTAGCTCCCACTCTTCAGGAGTCATTGCTCTAGTGGGAGTTCCTTCCCACGGAGGAGCTTCCAGGCTCCTAGGTGGGCAGATGCCCAGCCCCAGCCCCTGGCTTTGAGCACTGCCACCAGCTCACTGTAAGTGAAAGGCTCGGGGTCCTGGGGCACCAGGAAGGAGATCTTCGCCCCAGCATCCGCACTTAGGGCCCCGCCGAAGGTCTTACTTACCCGCACAAAGGCCCCGATGTTGTCCTTTACTTTCACCACCAGCGCAGCGGAGGCTTGCTTACTTACCAGGTCTGCATTCAGCACCAGGACTCCCCGCTTGGAGTTTGGCACTGCAGCAAGGAAGCTGTCGATCTGGCGGTTTACCGCTACAGGGTCGAAGAGTCCCATCTCAGGCTTTCCTAGTCTTGTCCAGGTTGCTGAGCTTCAGGGGCTTGCTCGCAAACTCCCGGAGCTTCTGCTCGGACATCTTTACCTTGGTTCGCTTCCCCTTGCGTTTGAGGCTCAGTTGCAGTCCCATGAACCTTCGCTGCTTCTCTGAGCTGCTTGGCATTTTCCATCTCCTTCTTGAGGGCCTCCACCTGCTCGGTGGAGAGCTTACTTACATCCACTACATGATAGCCGTTTATCAGGTACTTCGGGTCATTCTCGTAGGGGTTCGGGAAAGCCAGCGCAGGGAACCCTTCCTGAGCAGCTACCTGCCCCATGAACGCCGGCACGAATGGCTGGAGCTTAAGATGCCGAAGCAGTAGCCCGGTGGTGCCTGCTACCTTAGGCTTGGGACTCATTCCATAGAGCCTCAGGCCAAAGGAGATGTCCTCACCTCTTAGGTCTAGCCCATCCGAGGTAGGGTCCCTAGGGAACCAGTGCCAAGGTCCTGGGCACTCTTTCTGCATCCTCTCTAGGATGGCCCTTTTCATCAGCACCCATCCAGTGCCGCCAGTCCACACATCCATGTAGGTGGTGTTAGGCTTCAGGTTGACCAACACCGAGGCTTCGCGGCTGAGGTTCTCTGGTGCCCCAAAGATGGAGTTTCCACTGTTCCCCAGCACATAGTTCCCGAAGAGCACATCCAGCCCCAGGCTTTCCATGATCCCGAAGGTCTTGTTGATCGCATCAGGAGGGAAGGAGATATCCACATCTACCATCATCAGGTGAGTGGCGTCTCCTGCTGGGAGTGAAAGGAAGTTCCTCACCAGCCGGTTCCTAGCTGAGTCCACATAGCAACTCTGCTCGTGCATGCAGAGCGGGATCATGTTCCCGGAGTACCTGAGCATCTTCGCCAGGTCCATAGCGAAGGTGGTAGGGCAGGTGCCATAGGAGTGGAAGCCGACTACTATCCTAGGTGCGGGCATCTTTTACCACCAGGCTGGAGTCTTTCGGCGTAGGACCAGGGTCTTCCTCTACAGTGGGCTTCTCTGCTTCTGCCTCGGTAACTAGGTGAGGAGCACAGACATTAGTGTCCAGCTTGGTGCCTAGCCAGATCTGGGTGCAGAAGCCATTACTCGTGATGTGGGTACCCTTGGTGGAGACTTTCTCTCCCTGGGTCAGGATGATGATGTTGTAGTCCTTCAGCTGCAGAGTGATAGGCTTCTTCGGCTCAGGGGTGAAATACACTATCCCCAAAGCGATCAGAAGGCCTAGCACTGTGCCCCACGCCAAGCCCCTCACTGCGGGTCCCTCAGCCGACGCCATACCCCCTTCAGGGGGGCAGCTGTCCAACAGCCATTCCCGTAGTACACCGGGTGGAACTCTTCGTAGAGTCCCGAGTCATCATGCCGCTGGATGAAGATGCTGTCAGTCATCTTAGCTGAGCACTCACCCCAGGCCAGGAGCTGGTTAGCTAGCACTTCCAGGGTCTGCTCCGGTGGTTGGCCACAGCGCTCCCCTACAGCCTCCATCGCTGCCAGCACCTTGGAGCGCATGGTGGTGGGGCTGTCCGGGGCTCCCACCCAGAGCTGGTCCTCCAGGATGAAGCACGCTGGAGTAGGCAGAGTGCTAGGAGTGGGCAAGGGGCTGGGTGAGGGTGAGGGCTGCGGGGCCGGCGGCGTGCAAGCTACCACCCCTAGCAGAAGCAGTCCCAGTGCCAGCTTCCTCACTGTGCCACCATGTAGTTGCAGAGATCCCCCAGGCCTGTCACGCAGTGCAGCTTCCCACTGCCAGAGCCATTCAAGACAAACTGCATCGGGTTCCCATGGGGGCTCAGGGTGAGGCTCCCACTCTCAATTGAGTAGGTGGGGTAGCCATGGAGAGCTTTCTCTTCACAGGCAGGACGGAAAGGATCTCCCTCTGGCCTGATAGGTCTCCCATTTGCCTTGGGCGTGCAGTCCCACCTGGTGCCAGAGCCCCAGGCTCCGTGGTTCTTGCAGCTGATCTCTGTAGCGTTAGGTACCGGGAAGGGGCAGCCTTCGATGTTGACTCCATCACAGCCCTGGGCCATGAGGCTTAGGGTCTGCTCCATCTGGTCCTCGGACATTCCTCCTCGCCAGAACCAGTGGGCCTGACCAGCAGCCCTAGCTCTGCAGTAGAGGATTCTTTCCGCTTCCGGGCTCTGCGGGGGGTTGTGCTCATTATTCGAGGTCCACTTCCCATACTGGGGAGAGTCCACGAACTCACCATGAAGCTGGATGTAGTCTATCTGCCCAGAGTTCATCACCTCTTCATGCTCCGAGTTGGTGCCGAACATGTGGACCACTCCGCAGCCAACCTCCTGCTCTAGGGCCCTGACCTCTTTCTGCATCTCAAAGCTCCAGCTAGGCTGGTAGCCATCAATCTGGCCGATCTCATTCCCATCCTCCCAGATCACATTCGCAAAGCAGCCAAAGGTCTGGACTGCCTTCTTCAAGAAGTCCTTGTGTGTCTGGGTCAAGGTTTTTCCGCAGGCGTGCACATCCTCCGCAGGCCAGGGCATCTTCTGGTCTCCCCAGACCGCGTGCTTGCACTGCCAGCCGTCGATGAGGTCCACTTCCACGTTGGCTCCGCGTTCCCCCACGTAGCGGACTTCGTCACTTGCCAGCTGCCAGAAGTCCTCACAGAAACCTAGGGCCGAGTTGTCCCCGTTGTAGGGGCCACACTTTGCTGAGAGCGAAGTGGTCCACCTGGGGTCGGTCTCCTTCATGTAGGGACCCAGCCTCATGTGGAAAGCATTCACCCCCTTGGCCAGGGCGTAGTCGCTGAAGCGCTGGTCGAAGCCAGTCCAGCCACCGTGCCAAAGCTCGTCGCCATCCCAGCAGGGGATGGCTCCGAAGACCAGGTGGGGGATGCCCCCTCTGGAAAGCTGCCCCTCTGCCTGCCTTAGCAGGAGGGGGAGGAACTCCACCACCTGTCCAGGTGGGGGCGTCGGGGGTGGCGTAGGGGTAGGCTGGGGTCCTGGACCGGGGCTTGGACAGGCTGCGAGGACTCCTACCATCCCTAGCGCCAGCAGCAACTTACGAAGCATTTTCATAATCCTTTTCCTCCTTAGAGAGCTTTCCATTCTACCTCGGAGGTGGTGAAAAGTAAAGGAAGACCCATCGCTAGGTCTTCCTTCGGCCCATTCACCGCGTCAGAGGGTTGCTCGCTAGAGCCTCCTGAAAGAAACCCCACTGCCCTGCTGCAGTGGTCACTTTCCCTTATAGATAAGTGCTGGTAGCGGAGGAAAGAATCGAACTTTCCCTCCAGGGATATGAGCCCCAGGTCATCACCAGATGCCCCGCAGAAGAAGTCAGGTGGCCCCCACCTCGCCCCTGACACCGAGCCACGCTCCCTGGCTCCTCCCTCCCGCCACTAAGGACGGGTTACATTACCTGGAATAGCTTACTTCTCCAGTCGCAGCGATCACACCAGCCAGGCTTCTCTACGCAGGCTCGGGAATACCAGCTGCGAAGGTGATCGCAACAGCTTCCCCCGCGACGATCTCGAAGTCGAGGATGCCGAGAAGCTCTCTGACTCCCGCTCCCAGGTCAGCATCTGCAGCTACCGTCACCTGGAAGTTTCCAACCGGCCCAACAGCCGCAACCGAGGCGCTGAGGCCATCAGGGGCTACAGTGAGGGCAAGGCCAGCAGGGTCAGAGACTGCCCACGCCGGGACTCCATCCAGCTTCGCAGCGTTTCCCTTGGCGTCCACCGCGGCAATCGCCAGTCCAACCTTCTCCGTATCTTTCATCGTAACTGCCATGTATCCGTCTCCTTTAACTGTGGCTTGGGAGGTAGTTACCCCCCAGCGAATGCTAAACTTAGGTACCGGGATCGGCTCGTGAATGCAGATCTGCCGCTGTTCCCAGTTGACTGAAAGGCCTAGGCGCACTGACTACCTCCTAAACGCTTTTAGCTTAGCAGAACTTCCGCTGAGGGGCAACTCCTTGCTAGTTAGGCTCGGTCGAACTCCTCGATCCGGTGCTTGGCCTTGATTACACCTTCGACCATGACCTCCTGGAGGCGAGCTTGGGCTTTCTCGCTCTTGCCCTCCAGGGACTCGATCACCGGGACGTAGGTGAACTCCCCAGCGCCGCCCACGTTGAAGTCGTTCGTGTAGGCACGCTCATCCAGGTAGGCGTCTCCTACCTTAGGGGTGCGGTTGGTCCATCCCACCCTGACACGTACAGGTGCCGCTGCGGACTCCTCCAGGGCATCCTTGAGGTCGGTGTACCCCACGGTGCCACCTAGCGTGATCCCAGCTGCCCGGAGGTACTTGGCGATCTCACTAGTCTCCCCCTTGTGGTTCCGCTCCTTGCGGGAGAAGGAGAAGATGTACTTGGTCAGGGGCCGGCGCAGGCGGATCGTCTGACCCTCGCGGTCTAGCAGCTCGCCACAGACCAGCTTGGCCATGACAAAGGGCTTGCCGTTCTTGTCGGTGCGCTGCTCCACAGTCACTTCTCGGGTGGGGTTGGTGTAGAACCCAGGGTCGATCAGCTCGTAGTCGGTGTAGTCAGGGGTTTCAATCTGAATGTCGCCGGAGAACTCAGTGTCCCCAGCGATGTCGGCAGGAAGGGTTGACATTTTTCAGTTTCCTCTTTCTCTATATGCCTTTACAGGCCTTTTGGTTAGTGGAGAGTTACCTTTTTCTTAGTCGCTGCAGGCCCCTCCCCAGAAGCCTCAGCGCGGTCGAATGGTAGCAGCTGGTGCAGGATGATGTCAAACTGAAACATCAACTTTGCCAAGGCTGCGTTGCGAAAAAGTATCCCGTGGTGCTCATTCGGAAAAAGCACCACGAGTCCGTCATGTCCTGGCTCGGAGGAAACAGCCAGCTCGAATACGTCCGGGTTGGTGATCTCCGCCAGCACCATCGCTTTGTCGAGTGGCTGGTCCCAGGGGATCTCTAGCTGGAGCGGCGGCTTCTTGGAGTCGTCCTGGGTTGTCATGCGTACCTGCCAAAGTCTTTAATTCGGGCAATCTCGTGCTCCAGGGAGGCAACCCGCTGCTCTCTCTCCCTGGTGGGCTGAACCTCTGCAGCCTCCCACACCTCCAGCACGCGGGCGATCCTCTTCAGGGAAAGTGCAATATCTTCAGCAATCCTAGCTTCTTCGCGGTTCACTTGAGCATCTCTTCCCCTGCCTGGGCCTTCGCTGCAGCGATCAGCTCGAAGAGCTTCTGCATGGTGTTGCCGGAGGGTGGGAAGTCTAGCAGGGGCGGCATTCTACCTGCCACCGGGGCAGAGGTCTTAGCCCTGAACAGGAAGAGCTTGTTGTCCGCAGGGTAGTGGGGAGCTAGGAAGAGCTTCCTTTCCACCACCTCCAGGCCATTAGCGTCCTTCACCACGAGGCCTTTCTCTGTCTTGGCTACTCCATCTAGGTGGATGACATCTGTGAACCAGGGGATACAAGTCGCAGTGAGGGCTTGACCCGGTCCCTTGGGGCCGTAGACAGCTTTCCCGTCCTCCTCGCCACGATTCTCAAGTGCGGTCCAGAGGACCCTTCCAACAGGGATGCTCTTGGTGTTGGCGACGAACTGTCCAAGGTAGGCTTGGGAGTCTCCGTAATGCTGCTGACCTGGAGCGCTAATTTTGTAAGCGCTGCTTGCATCGCCCGGCTTGTCTTCAATGCTGCGGCCTCCTTCAGGGTTGATGGTGCGAAGGCGTCTAAGAAGTGCGTCTCCGAAGGAGGTAAACCCCTCGAACACCACCGCACCCACTGCATCGAAGCCATTGTCGTATGCAGTTCGGGTTTTGCAGAATGTCCCGGCTGGTAAAGTCACACCACAGCTGGCGCATTTCGGCGGGAGTGAGAACCCCTTCGCACCCACATTTTCCTTGCAGGAGGGACACTCCTTCCACTTTGAGAATGGCGGCATCAAAGGGCTGTTCGGCTCCTGGGGGTCCTCCGGCCAGAAGCCCTTGGTCGCTAGGTCGAGCGTCAGGAACAGGCTCTTCTCGTCCCACTGGTCTACGTTCCATATCTCTGCGATTCCTTTCTCTAGCAGGACGCTGTAGGCATTCGCGGTGCCGCCTCCGTCCATGTTGACTACCCGGGTTTTCTTTCCTGACTCCTTGAACGTGTAGGCGGCCAGCTGCGCCCCGAGGGTGCTTTTCCCCATCCCGCCCTGGCCGTAAACCATGATGACGTTGGAGGGGGTGACGATAGCCATTAGAGCAGCCCCAGCCCGAGGAGGCTGAGCGCCACCAGGGCTACTCCCCATCCCAGGAAGGCAGCCTTCTGCCACCAGCTGATCTCCGCTTCCAGCCGGTCCTGCTCGCTCGCCGAGCAGCGAAATAGCTGCTCTGCCAGGGCCACCAGCTCGTCTACCTGCCTCACAGTCTCCTCCTGCTTATCCATGTAGGACCTCCCACTTTCCGTTTCGCTCATACCTAAATGTAACCTCCACCTTTGGGCCTACCAACTTGTCTAGCTCCTGCTTGAGGAAGCGCATCTCCAGTTCAGGGAGATCCTCATCAGAGAAGTCTGTAATGTCGTACCTTGCGTTGATCAGCACATCTACCTTCAAGCTTCCTCCTTCGCAGCAGCAGCAGCTGCCTCTGCTTCGTCCCTTGGGCTCCTGCGCCTGGGGCGCAGGAAGCCCTCCCTTAGCAAGTCTTCCGGTTCTGCCCTCTGCAGGCAAAGGTCCTTGAACGCACACCTCCCACAGTCGTCACTCCAGTTTTGCCAGAAGAAGGCATCGCTTTCCTCTTGGTCTCCAGCTTCCAGGATGTAGTCGATTTCATTTTCCTGCCTGACTAGCTGCTTGAGCCACTTCTCCACCAGGGCGTCCTGCCTCAGCTGGGGAGCTGACTCCACGAAGTGCTTGGCTAGGAAGTCAAGCGGGAGCCAGCTTACCCATGCAGCGATCCCTTCGCCGAAGGGGAAACTCTCTCGGGCAGCGTCAAACTTCACGCCTCCTCCCCCGTTCTCGGTCCCGTAGGTGGTCCCTGTTTTCGAGTGGTGCTTGTACCCACCCATCAGGCGGGAGGTGGACTTCCCATTGTACATGGGACCTTTCCAGACTCCCAGGTAAATGCATCCACTGATTTCTACGCCTAGCCTTGCCTCTGCGGCGAGAGCCTCTGTCCATCCTTGTGGGTCGAAGAACCATTTCTTGGTCCAGTCCTTTACGTCAGAAGCAGTTTTCCAATTAAGTACCCAGCAACTCCCGTCGCTGCGACTCCTAACCACAGCATCAGCTCTTGTGTACAGGACCACGTTGGGGCTGATGGGGACTTCGAACTCTTCTTCGACACTAAGCACCTCCCATTGGGTGAAGAAGTCTTCGCGCTTGGCTCTTTCCCAGGCTAGGAAAGCTGCCAGGAGCCAGTTGTGCCAGTAAGGCTCCAGAGGGAAGACCTCTGCTACAGCAGCTGCTGCGGCATAGGCTTCTTGGCCTGTGCCTCCTTTGAGCAGCACTTCTGCTCCTGAGTGCCAAACTATCCCAAGCGCATAGTGCTGGTTCATCCCGGTGGATTCTTCCAGCCCTAGAGTGGAGTCTTCCCCGAAGGGGCCACTCAGGTACCTCCAGTAGCCCTTCCTCGGGCACTCCCTGAAGGCGTCGAAGGAGGATCTACTTATATATCTCATCCCTTACTTTCTTTCTCCTCCATGCCTGGAAGTGTTTCCTCACTATACGGCAGAAAATAGCAGAGCCTGCTATCCCAATGCAAAGGCCCCACCAGAACATCTCACATAGGATCGTCATCTTTAGTCACCTTGGCGTCTTCCAGCTGGACACCTCCACCTTCCAGCGCACACATGAACTCGTTGAAGCACCGGTCCTCCGCGGTGTCGCGGAAACGCTCCCTGGTGGGAGAATGCGGGTCCCCTGTGATGTAGCCTGCATCCGCCAGGCGGTTCAGCATGAAGCCGAAGCTCCTGTGGAAGGCATCTTCTAGGAGAGTGTATTCTGAGATCTTCATGCTAAGCCTCCAAAATGTAGGCAGAGGGCTTCCATGTGCCATCTACCCGCCTGATGCCAAAGTGGTTCTCGTAAGTGATGCAGTCCCCTGGACCGTCGTTTAGTTGGTAGACCGTGTAGCTCTCGCAGAAGGCCCTCTGGTGATACTCAATGTCTTCCTTCAGGAACTGCGCTACTTGCTCCTCGGAGAACTGCACACTCCTGAAGCAGGACTTCTTACTCTTGCAGGTGTGCCAGCCACACTCGGTGTTCCAGAGCTGGGCAGCTGGAGCTATCTTCCTGAGCATCCCTATCCTTTCCATCACCCCTGAGTCAGGCGGCTCTGTAGTGCGGTAGGGGTGGAAGCCTAGCTTCCAAAAGCTGTGATCCCAGGCTTTCTTCAGCCACTCCAGGGACTTGTTCCCCAGGGAGGAGATTCCTCCCGTGATCATCTGCTTCTTCAGGAAGCTGTTGGCGTAGAGCCAGACTTCCTTCGCCTCTTCGGGGGAGTACCTGCTGTCCCACTCGTTGCCTAGCTCGACCAGCTGACTTTCTGGGAGGAAGACTAGTTCTGGCACCCAGTTTGCCACCACCTCAGGGGAAGCATTCACCAGCAGGAGGGTCTCCAGCTTGGCAGCTGAGCCCTCAGCCAGGATGCTGGAGATATAGCTTGGGTCAGGGACATCCCTCCTGACGCCGTCGTAGCCTAGTCGCTTTACCGCTGCTAGAGTCTCCGGGTCAGTGGGGTAGTCGTAGACGTTTAGGAAGACTTTCACTTTTTCTCCTTCAAGAAGGCTAGAAACGGACTTGACTTTTCTAGTAACTCAATTAGAGAGGGCAGAAGTCGAGCTTTCAGCACTTCCGTTGCGGATTCTAGACCAACAAACTCCACTCCACAGCGAGAGCAGAATGGCTTACCTTTACGCCACTCAGTCTCCCCATGGAAGCGGGGTTTGTTATTGACATGCCTTCCTACTAGGTGTCCACACTCGTCGCAGTGATCATCTGTGTACTCAGGTTCGTACTCTACCTCAGAGCCATCGCAAAGGGCAACTTTCACGCTTAGTCTCCCCCTCCATGATAGCAGCCAGCCACCAGGGGGAAGTCCCCACCTAGGAAGCGAACTGCCTCGGCTCTGCGCCGCTTCACCAGGCCTGGTAGGGGCTTGCCTCCTGCGAACTTCCACTTGGCGAACTCCGCAGCTGCGGCTCTGCGGTCTTTACACTGGATGCATCTGAGGAGGGTGCTCTTCCCCAGGGCTCCTACTCCCACGTTGAAGGCAAAGCTCACCAGGGCGTCCATCTCCCAGGGAGTGCAGTTGAGATCTCCTACCAAGCCCTCTACTCCAACTTCGGTGCGGTCTAGGTCTTCCCCTAGGATCCTCTCTGCCTCCTCTGGGTCAGCAAGGTAGGGGCCTAGTCCCTCCCCTAGCTTCACCACATGCCCGTAGCCTATGGTCTGTACCCCCACCGGGTCGCTGTAGGCTCCCAACTTCAGGCCTTCAAACATCTTCACCATCTCTTTGCACACTGGGGTTCGCTTCACTCTGGATCCTCCTTTAGGTTTTCCTCATGCCCGTCTACAGGCTGAAACTTCTCTGCCAGGGCTCTAGCTACTAGCTCACTCCACTCCACCGGCACAGGCTCCACGTCTGCACCTACGTCGAAGCGCTTTGGTAGCTTCCTCTTTAGCGTCCCATGGCAGTGCCCGTGGAGCATCAGGGCTCCTGCCCAGGACGCCTTCCAGGTCTCCAGTGGGTAGTGGCAAAGCTCAGCCCTTGAGCCGCCTAGCTTGAAGGTGTAGAGCTTTTCCACTCGCTCCCATGGCAGGCGCATCACTGCAGGGTTTCGCTCATCGTGGTTTCCTACCACTAGGCACTTTCTCCCTCGGAGTTTCCAGAAGAGCTGGTAGATATCTTCCCCCTCCGGGTGGGAGAAGGCGAAGTCCCCCAGAAGCCAGATCTCGTCCCTCTCCTGGAGCACTGTGGAGTTCCATCTAGCTACCAGGTTCTCGTTCATCTCCTTCACAGTGCTGAAGGGCCTGCTGGTGTACTTCAGGATGTTCTTATGGTTGAAGTGAGTGTCAGCCCAGAAGTATACGCTCAAAGCCTGGGTTCCTTTCTCTTAGTTGAAGCCCAAGCTTCCAGGACCTCTTCCACCAGCTGGGCCTCGTCATTCTGCAGGTTAGCTCTCAGCCTGCTTAGCAGCGGGTTCCACCCCAGCACTTCCAAGCGGTCAAGGGCCAGCTTCAACTCAGGGGAAACTTCCAAGCAACCCTTTCCCCCGTGAAGCGGTCCCAGGCTGCGCCGCAAAAGGGGCAGGCCCAGTAGCTCACTCCATCATACCCTCCTTGGATCTCTACCCCCACTAGCCTGGAGTAGGTCTTACCATCTACCTGGTAGAGAAGGTCATGCTCACAGTGTGGACACCTGTCAAGTGGTGGGCTAGGTCGGTCTAACTCTTCAGTTTCCAGCTTGTGTAGCTCTAGCTTCTTGTGCGGCAAAGTAGGCCTCCAAGCGCTCCCTGGGGGAGCGGGGATCCTCGACTACATCTCCAGCCCAGGCAAGGTAGTTCTCCCACGCAGCTTTGTGCTGTGGGGGGAGAGCTTCCTGGGCCACCAGGTGCTGGTATTCCTCCAGGAGAGAGTCCTTGAACGCCTGGGGCAAGGGTACTTCCTCGTAGACCATCTCGTGCCAGAGCTGCTGCTTGGTGTCCCAGCTTAGCGAAGGTTCGGGCTGCTTTACCTGAAGTTCTCTAACCATCTAACCTCTCCTCTCCCGGGCCTTGGCGAAGGCCTGGGCAAACCTGCCAACTTCCCTCTCCAGGAATGTCAAGTTTCCAGCTAGGCCCTTCTCCAGGGCCTTGTCGCAGATCGCCCCAGCAGCGAAGAGCTTCACTAGGTTTTGGTGCTTCTCGGAAAGGGCTTTCGCTTTCTCTCCCAGCTCCCCCCACTCCTGGGCTGCGCGGTCGAGCATCCTGGAGATGTCTGTGCCCCTAGGGTCTTCCTTCTTCTGGGTGGCTACTGGAGCACTGGAAGCTCGGATCTTGGAGGTTTCCTCCCTTACTTCCCTAGCTCCCGCTCCGTCCCTGATAGCTCCTACTGCTTTGCTGATGCTCTTAGCTGCGTCCTTGGCGGCGGCTTTCTGGGCTGCTTTGACTTCTTTCTCTTCCGCTTTCTTGTCTAGCTCCCGAAGGCGCGCTTTGTAGACCAGCTGGGCTTGCTGCACTACCGCCCTAGCCTGGTCATGTCCTAGCCCTTGGAAGGCTCCTGCCTTGCAGACCTCCAGCTTGATCAGCTCAAGAGCGTTGATGGCAGTATGCACCCGGGGTGAGGCCCTCCCATCCTCAAGGGTCCAGCCCAGGTACTCCGCTACTGTCTCTGCTGTGAAGGGGAAGGTGTTTTGCGGACCAGCGAAATAGCGGTCCCTCTCCGGGGTCTCCAGCTTGACCACCCCCGCAGCGTAGGCTTTCAGCACTGCGCTAACCGCATTCATAGTCCCCAGCATGAAGTTGGTGCCGAACTCCTCCGCGTTCTCCGCCGCCATCATCTTGAGCATGTCGTCGTCAGTGATCTCGCTGACCACTACCTGGAGCCTGGAGACTTCTAGCTCCCTGAGGGCCTGCACTCTGTGATGACCATAGGCTAGCTGGAAGATCCCCTCCTTGGAGGGGTGCTCCCTGACGATGATGTTCGGCCAGATCCCAGTGCTTCTGATGCTTTCCTTCAGACGCTCCAGCTTGTCCGTCCAGAAGGGGTAGTTCTCGATGTCCCTGAAAGGGTTAGGCTCCAGCTGGGAGAGCTTAACTTCTTGGAGCTTACTCAGAAGGCACCTCTTCTTCAGCTTCCCACTCTCTCGGTGCTAGGGCCTCAGTCGCTCTAGCTGCGGGGTTGGACTGCTGCAATGCTTCTGCTCTCTCAAACTCCCTAAACCAGGCTTCTTTGCTCACTTCTTCTCCTTGAAGCTAGGCACGTAATGGTACGTATAGGCTTTCTCTAGCTTGTACACCCTCACCTCGTAACCGTTGTTCTCTCCAGAATCGGGGAAAAGCTCTTTCATAAACTCCCCCAAGACTGTGGTAGGGCTATCCCCAAAGACGGGAGAATCGGGGTCATCCGGCGAGATGCCTACGTAAAGGTCCGGGGGTGCTACTTTGGCTGCCTTGACTTTCTTCACTTGCTCTCCTTTTGGTTTGACCGACCACTCTTGAGGTGGTATTCTACCAGCCTTCAAGGGGAGGTTCAACTGCCAACTACGACAAAGACATCAGTTAAGTTAGTGAAACGCTGGCACCTGCATGCTACCTGTGGTCACTGCGGGCATGGCTGGTACCCTGTCAGCGAGGTGCCGCCAAAGATCTGCCCGAAGTGTAAGTACCTGCTGGACTTGCAGGTTGCAACCTAATGGCGCGGGAGATTCGCACCTTGATCTCCTGGGAGGACTTCAAGGAGAAGGAGTTCCCAACTCCTCCCTGGCTGATCGAGCCCTACATCCCTGCAGATGGAATAGTGCTGCTGTGGGGTGAGACTTCCACCGGGAAAAGTCCCCTTGGCTGGCACATGGCAGCAGCGGTAGGGGCAGGGACGAACTTCTTCGGGCTTCCTGCTACCCAGGGGAGGGTGCTCTACCTGGAGGTGGACACGCCCCAGAGGCTGGTGCACAAGAGGCTCTCTGTGCTTCCAGCTGCCCCGGGGGTGGACTTTCTCTTCCTTCCGCCCTTAAGCGTCCCTGAGGTGGCCCCTGCTGACCTAGCGATGCTCGAAAGGGCAGCTGCCCGCAACTACGACTTGGTAATCATCAACACTCTCAGGAAGGTCCATGACCTCAATGACAAGGAGCCGCAGACGCCTAAGGTGGTTTACTCGTTCTTCCAGCACCTCTTCCCGGGGACTGCGCTGATCTTTGTCCACCACACCAAGAAGTCTCAGCTGGTGGATGGGAAGCACACCACCGGGAAGGAGAAGGAGTCCTTCTCCGGGGCGATGAACTGGCTTAACGACGCCCAGGTGGGGCTCTTCCTCCAGCGCTTCGAGAAGGAAACAGAGGGGATCAATCTGCGCCTATGCCACGAGAAATCCCAAGTCTCCGAGCTGCTAGGCTACATGGGCCTCTTCCTCGACCCCAGGGATGGGGTGAGCCTCAGCTGCCCTAAGTTCGACCGCCTTTTCTCAGTCTATGACTTTATGCACAGCCACACTGAGCTTAAAGGGGTGGCTCTAGACGCTGCGATGGCAGCTGCTTTCAACTGCCACGCCAAGACCGCGTCCAGGCTTCGGCATCTTGTGGAGGATGGGGTGTTCCCCGGAGCTAAGTGGCTTGGGATCAGAGGCCATGACGAAGACCTGGTCCCGCTCTAGCGGCCCGCAGGCACACGCTACGGACAAGATAGGGTTTTGGACCCAACTTGTCCGGCGCAAACACTTGAGTTTGCGCGACTTAGCCGAGGAAAAAGTGCCAAGACAGGTTCCTTTAGTATATATAGTAAAAGGGAACCTGTCCGGCGGGGAGAGGGGGAGGCCCACTGGGGTCCTCCCCTCCCTCCCTTTGCTGCTAAGCTCTTTCTGCTAAGCTACTTGAGCCAGAGCATGACGAGAAAGAGCAGAACGAGCTTAATGGTGATCTTCACCTCTTCGGATAGTTTGATACTTCCCTCCTCTTCGCCGCTGACCCCTCTCCAGGGTCCCGGCCTTAAGCTGGACAACTTCTACAGTGGTGACTGCTGCTCCCCGCTCAGACTCTTGGCCCGCAGCCGCTCCACCTCTGCCCGCTGCTCCTCGCAGCACTGTCGTAGCCCGTCGGCAGCACACTGGACGGCTGCTAGGTCTGCCCGCAGTGCAGCAACCTCCTCGGGTAGCGGCCAGCCGTTCGAGAGAGCAAACGCGGCCTTCCCCGCCTCGGTCTTCAGAGCATCGACAGTGCCACGCAGCGCGTCCCGCTCGGCCTCGGCTTTCTCGGCGCGGACAAGAGCCCGTGTGAGCATCGTGGTCATGGTTCTTCTCCGTTCAGGATGCGGACGGTGGGGCAGGGCCAGTTCTGAGCGCACCCCCAGCAAAGCGTTCGGTCGGACTCGTTGGTCCTGAACTGCGGCACTCGGACGTGCAGCGCCAGTACCTTCTCCACACGGGCAGCGAGTTCCTCCACCTTGTAGTCGGTTATGTCGAGATCAGTCATCAACTCTCTGGCGGTCGGTGCTCTCATGGTCATCGCCAGTCGGCTCCCTCTCCTACCTTCTGCTTGCTCACTTCGCCACTTCGGCAGCGGGGTCGTACATCGTGTACTCGCTCATGGCCTCCCTCCCTTCTTCTTTCTCTTCTGAAAGGCCCTGCAGAAGGCCTTCATGACTTCCCATTGCTCTTCAGTGGGGTGCCTGCAGCTGCTCTTGTTGAAGGGGTTGAACTCCCTGTGGCAGTGCTTCCGCCAGGTGGAGAGTCTCCCGTACTTCCTGAGGAGGTTTTCCAGGAGGTGGGACTCCAGCTCTTCCCCGTCTGGGAGAAGTTCCTCCATTTCCTGGTGATAGTCGTCCCTGTAGCCTCCTCCCCAGGAGTCCCAGAAGAGCACCGGGAGGAAGGTAGTGCTGCAGTAGCTCAGCACCAAGGGGAGGTTTTCCTTTTCCAGGATCCTCAGGATCCTCCTAGGAGAGATCCCACTGACCCCTGCGAGGGCGAAGGGGCTGATCCCGGAGTGGTAAGCGCCCCAGCAGCAAACTAGCCCCTCCAAGTAAGCATGTGGGGACTTCTCCAGCTGGCCACGCTTGATGTAGTGCCTCGCGTTCAGCACCTGCTCCAGGTCCTCTACTGCCTCCTGCTGCTTAGCGGTCAGCATCTTCTTTGCTCTCCTGGAAGAGGGCCACCAGGTCTTTCAAAACTTCCAGGGTTTCCTGGGCTTCCAGCTCTTCCAGCTCCAGCTCTGCCTGCTTCAGGAGGTTAGTGTGTCCTCCCCTGGGGGAAGGCTTCCCTTCCCTGTTGGACTTCCAGCTGGAGTGCAGCTCTTTTGCTTCCTTGGCGTCCTTGAAGGTCTTCATGCAGTCACCCTGAGGTTGGCACATTTGTTGCAGAGGCACCTAAGCTCCCCTGGGGAGAGAGTGATGGTAGAGATGGGGGTCCTGGGAGTGGTAGCAGTCCCTCCGGTGACTGGGTAGATGTCACTCTGCCAATGCCACTCCTCTGAGCCATCTAGCGTGTTAAAGCTCTCCCTGAAGAAGTACCCACTACCAATCATATTGCTTACCCTAGAAGGGGCAGCTCCTACATCCTCAGGGAGGATCTCATGCGCCCTGTCAACCAGGTCGTAGAGGCAGTCAGTACCCACTGACCCAGCACAAGGTGCACACTGGAAGCGCCTGAGCACTTCCTCCCGAGGCTCTCTCCTCTGGAGGTTAAGGGCCTCCTCCAGGCAAGCTGGGCAGTACATCCCCACGGGGAAGCCTTCTGACGCCACGTTCAAGTAGATCGCATACCCACGGTAGAGGTGGATAACCCGTTCGCAAGTCCAGGGCCTCTGGCAGCCCCTGCAGACGCCATGCTCACGCATTTTGGAACCTCGCTACCACTGAGGAAACATAGCGTTCAAGGGTGCCGCCGTGCTCCAGCCCTGGGCAGGTGTTGACTTCCAGCACATAGCAGTCCATCATCCCGTCTACACCCTCTCCTGTAAGGCCCACATCCACAGCTCCGAAGTCAAGGTCGAGAGCTTTCACGGCTAACCTGCCCTGTCTCACTGCATCCTCCGGCGCTCCCCCACAGTAGGAGATCCTCCAGCCGTTGGAGTGGGTCCTCACCCAAGGGTGGGGATTCCTGACCCTGGGCAGCTTCTTCCCTGATCTGAGGAGCTTGATGTTCCCTGCTGAGGTGCGGAAGAAGTGAAGCCGCCACTCTTCGATCAGGGGAAGTTTCTCAACGTAGTAAGCTATCTCCCCAGGGGGGATGGGCCTGGTGAAGTCCCTCCCCTGCTGGTGGAGAAGCGTCCTGGGGTACCAGTCTGCGCCCCAGCCCTGGAAGTCCCAAGGAGGCACTGGGACTCCCTGGTGCTCCAGCCTGACCAGCTGAGCTAGCTTGTCTGTTCTGCTCGAAGCGTTCAGGAGCCTCCCCCCGTAGTCAGCTGCATCCTTCCTACTGCCTGTCCAGTTGACCCAGCCTTCTAGCTCGGGCCACTGCTGGAGTGCTTCAGCGAGTCTCCTCGCGGTCCCACTGGGGTGGTCAGTAAGTACTTCAATCATCTGTCCGGCTCCTCTTCCTCTTCCAATTCCTCATGGAAGTCATCTTCATCATCTAGGGGCTCGTCCTCGTCCTCTTCCTGCTCCTCCAGGTTAGTCCCCAGGGTAGCAGCTAGCACACCCAGGTAGTTCTGGGTGATCTTCGTGCTCTCCCTGGTGTTGAGCCTGCTGTTGTCAGTGCCCAGGTTGACCCATCTGACAGGGCAGGTGGAGAAGCTCCCTAGGGTGTAGACGAGCCAGTTAGTGAGGTTAGCTTCTTTGTAGGGATCCAGCACCACTACTTGCAGCGTGCTTTGGTCCACCACCAGGGGGGGAGCCTGCATGCGCCCATACTCGATGTCCCTGATCAGCTCCTTCACCTTAGGAGTCACCGCCAGGGCACCTACTTTAGGTCCCCGGACGCTCCTAACTCCTACTCTCTGCTCTTGCTCAGCCTCGGGCAGCAGTGCGAGCATCAGCAAGCTCCTTCTCTAGCTTGGCCAAGATCTCCTGGAGTTCAGCAATGCTCCAGACGTTCTGGAGGTTTGCAGTGGGGAGAACTGGAAGCTTGGCAGGGGGGGCTTCTTCGCTTTCGTCCTCTCCCCTTTCCCAGCTCTTCCCCCAGACCACCAGGCTCTTCCCTCCGCGGTTGGCGTAGGTGGTAGTGCTCTGCATGAAGCCATCAGCAGGCTTCCCGACCCAGTTGCCCCAGAAGCCGAAGTAGCCCCAGGGATCTTCCGCTGCGTCGTCCTCAGGAGCCCAGTCAGGGGAGCTGCTGAACAGGAGAACCCGGGAGCTTTCGTTGACGAACCTGATCACCCCAGGGCCCTTCAGGTGGGTCAGCCAGGCGAGCCCTCTGGAGTCGCTCCAGGGGCCTTCTGGGAACTCTTCCTGGGACGCCAGTCCCGCCTGGAGCACTATCTCTTCCCACTTGGCAAGGTGCCCGTTATGGAAGAGCACCTGGCTGCAGGTGCCTTCAAGCCAGGTGGGAACCCCTTCCCCCACAGGGAAGGGGTGGGTCAGCAGGAGGCTCTTCCCTCCCACCGAGGCTGTCCTGAAGTGAATCGCCAAGGGGAAAGGAATCTTCTCCTTGTTGATGTACTCCAGGACCTCCTTGTGGTCCTTCAGGCCCTTCTTCCACTCGACCAGCTTCTTCTCCCTGTTCAGCCAGGCGAGGCCAGCTCCGTCGTCGTTAGAGAAGGCTCCTGCTTCCAGGGCATCCTCAGGGGGCAACTTGGTTCCGCAAGCAAAGATCACACACATAGAAAGCTTCCTCTTCAGCCTTTGAAGGTCTTGGTTCTGGAGAGAACTTCTTCACCCTGCGCAGCGAGCCAGGAGTCTACCAGCTTGAAGTACTTGTCCGCGAAGTACACCGCCAGGGATGCGTCCCTGAAGGTGGGGAGTGCGCGGAACTCCACTGTCCCATGGAGTCCGTAGGAGAAGTTCAGCCACCCGTAGCGCGAGCGGTTGATCCCCTTCTCCTTGATTCCCATCTGGACGCCTGCATCGAAGAACAGGTCACAGAAGGTGTTCGCCCCGTGCATGCGCTCCCAGAAGATGTGCTTCTTAGGGACTCCCCTTTCCTTCCCAGCTTCCAGCATGGAGTCCCTGAGAGTCAATAGGAAGCTCTTGCTGGTCAGCTGCGCGTAGCTAAGGTGATCTACCAAGCTGATGTGGATGTGGAACCCGCAGGTGCGGTTAGTGCGGTGGGGAGGCTCTGCATTCGGCCAGTGGGAGGTGAGCCAGTTCACCCACTCAGGCTGGGACTCTGCGGGGAGGTAGGGGAAGGGGGCACTTACAGCTTCCCCCACATGGGGTGGGTTGATTGGGATGTCGCTTTTGAGCGTCTGCCCATTGATCGAGTGGTCTGTGATGAGGGCGATGTCAGGGAAAGGGCTGATCCCTGCCTTCCCATCCCAGCCACCCTCGATCTCGAAGCCTACACGAGAAAGCTTACTCATGCATACAGCTCCTTCCCCTCAAGGAGTTCTTTGAACTTCGCGGAAAGCGTCACCCTCCGCAGCTCTTTGGCCCAGATGTCCTGGACTGCCCGGCAGCAGCTGGTGAAGTAGTCCTCCCAGTTGTTCAGGGAGATGGGCAGCTGCCAGAGGAGGTCCATCCCTTCACCTAGCTGGGAGTGGAAGAGCCAGAAGAGATTCGGCTTGTCGCTCTCTGGGAAGTAGTCTGTGTAGTTGGGGTGGGCGATCCCCTCGGAGCGATGGTAGCTCCAAGTGTCGAGAGGGATATAGAAGAGGGGAGTCCCTGCTTCGGGAGTAGCTGGGTGCAGCAGTTGGGCCAGGGGATGCCTGGCACTGAGCGCTTGGGGGCTGCTGCTGAGGGTCTGGGAAGTCCTAATCCACTCCGCGAAGGTTGGGCTCTTCGCCTTGATGCGGACTCCCCGCCTGTCCAGGTCCATGGTGAGGTAGTCGAAGTAGACCAGCTCACTAGGGAGCTTCACCGAGACTTCAGTCACTAGTTCCATTAGGGGAGTCCTTTGCAGCTTCTTCTTTGACTAGGGGGCCTGTGAAGCCTGCCTTGCTTTGGTTACTCTGCCTTCTCAGGTAGTTCCTCAGGAGCTTGCTTAGGAACTCCCCCTCGCACTCTGGGCAGAGTGTTAGGTAGTTGCGGGAGAAGTTAGCTACCAGCACCAGCTTTGGTGCTACAGAGCAGCTGTCACATGGGCCACCTACACTGGTGGGGACCCTGCTCAGCTCCATCTCGATGAGGTCGTCTAGGTCTTCAGATGCCATAGTTATCTCGGATGTTCTCAGGGGCTTCCTTGCACCAGTGGGTCCAGTACTCCTTGAAGCCCGCGTGGCCTTCCGGTGCCCAGGGCCTTGACCAGACGCCACAGTCGGGGAAGAAGCCCCTGAGGAAAAGCTCCCTGAGCTTCTTGCAGATGCTGGGGAGGTCAGTCTTGGTGACTGTGGTGGGGGTGTAGTTCCAGTCCGGGAGCTGGAGGAGGGGCTTGGTGGTCTCCAGGAGCTTGAAAGCCATGTCAGGGTCTACTTCGTTGATCGCTTGCTGGATGTCGTCCTGCCAGGCGAGGTCGTACTTACGCCACATGTCACGGTAGAGGGCTCCTCCCAGGGCGTACTTCCAGATACCTGCGAAGAGTGACCAAAGGGCCTGGTGGTCCCAGATCCTGGAGCTGAGAGCGCGGTACTCCAGGCCTCCATAGGAGGCCTGGAAGCGGAACTCCCCAGCCTGCCCATAGAGCTTCCTCCTGGCGCGCTCCAGCTTATCACCGAAGATAGCCACACTGGCGAGTCCCAATGTAGCATCTGCTAGCTTGATGAAGGGACTCCAGCACTCCTGGGGGACAGGCTCTGCAGCAGAGAAGCCCTGGAAGCTCATGTGGAGGTGGGCCCCAGCGGTGCGGAAGAAGGTCTTCTCTGGGTCTACGCTGACCACTTTCTGCTTCTGCTTGTAGGCGTCCAGCGCAGGGACGCAGCCCAGAGTCTTCAGGTCAGGAGGGAACTTGTCCATCATCTTGGGAGTGACAGCTACCCAGGGCCTGGTGGTGAAAGCCAGGTGCTTGGCCATCCTAGGAGGCTCCCCCTTCAGCAGGGTCCCCTTGGTGTCGTTCCACATGTAGGCTCTGCAGCCTCCGGGGCTTACGTTCACCTCCACTGCTAGGCCATCCCGGAAGATCTTCACTGGAGTGTTGTAGCTGGTCACTGAGGGGGTGACTTCTCTTGCCCAGCTGTAAACTGTAGGGCTGGGCTTCTTGTAGCGCTGCTTGAACTTCTTCTTGTAGACCTTCCAGCTTTTTGCTGCATCCTGCATGGGGTAGTAGAGGTAGCTTGGTACTACTTGCTGCTTCCTGGTGTCCCAGAGGAAGAACTCGGAGTCGTGGCCCATGCTGGACATTTCCAAGCTGGGCAGCTTGTAGGCATTCTGCGGCAGGTCTGGACTAAGGGGATCCTTGATCATCTTGCTAAGCTCCTACTTGCAAGGGAAAGTCAACAGGTACTTCTCTGTGGGTTGAGGGACTCTGGTAGAGGAAGGGGATGTAGCAGGAAGGAACTCCCTGCTCACGGAGGGCCTTCACAAAGGGCTCTCCGTCTGTGCTGATGGTGGAAGTGCAAACTACCCCTTTCAGTTTTCCTCGGCGGAAAGCCTCCACCACCATGGGGACTGTAGAGAGCTTCTCTGCTTTCCAGTCCCCTAGGTAGATGGAGTGGAGGAGCAGGTCCCAGCTGGTAGGGTTCTTCTCATGGAGGAGGTATCTCTCCAGCTCCCCAGCGGAGTTGACTACTTTCACCCAGTAGCCACTCCCTGAGATGCGGAAGCCGTTCCCTCTCTCAACAGAGCCATCTGCTACGAGGATCTTGAGGAACTTATCCTCTGCTGAAGGTGCTGAGTATGTGCAAGTCACTAGTGGGGGACTCCTTTGGTTTGATAGCCTTCCTTGATGATGTTGGTTAGGCGCTTGGCCAGGAGGTCAAGGCTGGTGGCTCGCTCCTCGCCTTTGAGGAGCTGCTCCTTGAGAATGGACTCCCGAAAGGGAGTAGCTCCCCGGTTGATAGCTCCTCTTAGGTTGTCAGCTAGCTCCTTTTCCCCGTACTCCAGCCTGGAAACCCAGTCAAGGTAGAGCTTCAGCACATCTGGGGAAGCGTCCTCCAGGAGCTGGAAGTCCTCACTGTCCCAGTAAGCTTCTGGATCATCTGGATCTAGGTGCATCCTTGGTAGCCTCTTGCCATATTTGCTTCTCCAGCTTTCTAAGTGCGTCCTGAGCAGCAGCAAACCTTTCTAGTAGCTCCTCTGGAATGTCTGCTTGGACTAGTCCTGTTGAGTCTGTGGGGGACTTGATGTAGAACAGTCTCCCATCATCCCAGCCTAGGCTAACTTGCATGCTTTTTTAGGGCTCTCCACATTTGGATTTCTTCTCTTGTAGCAGGTCTGCACCAACCCTTGCCAGTGACCCGGTAGAAGTGCCTGCACCCCAGCATGAAGTGCTGGATCTCCCAGCCGTGGCGCTTGCCCCAGGGGGTTTTGACTTTTAGTGCCTCCACTTGCTTTGCTACTCCAGGTAAACCACTACCCGCTTCACTTTGGCCTGGCTAAGGGCCTCCATGCAGCATGGGCAGGGGCTGCCATTGCCTACAGAGCCGTCAGAAGCTCTGGTCATGAGGGTGTAGAGGGTGGCTCCCTTGCTGCAACTGCCAGCCTTCACGAGGGCATTGATCTCTGCATGATGCCCAGGGGAGTTAGTAGCCACAGCGAAGATCTGCTTTCCCTTGGCTAGGAGGGCTATGTGCCTGTAGCGGTGGTGCAGGGAGTCCCTGCTGCGGCGCAGCAGTAAACTGTGAAACTTCATGTCTAGTCTTTCTCCAAGCCTCAGCTTCATCAGCAGGGTTTAGCTTGGTTGCCCTGGAGGGGGAGGAGGGTCCCCCTTTCTGCACTTAGCCAGCTTTCTTTCTCAACATTCGCCAGAAGGCAGCAGCACACCACCTATCGCAGAATGGTTCTGCCTGTATTCCCAGAGCAAAGTAGGGACGTATGGTGCTCTTCAGGCACCAGTGGCAGTACATCACTGCACCTTGCACTCCCAGGTCTTCGAGGTGGGAAGCTGGCCACACTTCTTGGCATCTTCCAGGGCCTGCTCACAGCTGCAGCTTCCCAGTTGGTCAGGTGGGCAGAACTTGGAGCTGTCGAGATGCTGCTCATGGCCTTCGCCCTGGGCCTTCCAGCTCAACACCAGGTTGTAGTCCTTTCCAGGCTTGCCCTTGTTGGACACATGACAGATGCCCTGGGGAGCAGGGGTGGGAGTGGGAGTGGGACAGGGAGTGGGGGTAGGAGCTGGAGTCGGTGGAGGCGTAGGTGGCAGGGGTGTAGGAGGTGGCGCCGTGGGCGGTGGAGTGGGTGGCAAGGGTGTAGGGGGCACCGGAGTGGGTGGGGGAGGGCTAGGTGGCTGCGGTGGTGGTGTGGGGCAAGGTGGGAATCTCATGAAGTGATAGGCTAGGAGCCCTTCTCCCCTTCCACAGTCTAGCTGCACCAGCTCACAGCTCTGGAAAGCTGCCACCACCGGGAAGTCTGCTGCACCATCTGGGACTTTGAAGTACTCATCTGCCAGGGGCTTCTGCTTGCTCACATTCGCAGGGTCTGCCTCGTCGAGGACCTGGAAGGCCCGGTAGCGGATCACTTGCTCCTGCCCTGTCCGGTTAGTCACCAGGCAGAGCTTATCTGCAAAGCGTGCAGAAAGCCCTGGCTCTAGAGGTGGCAGCTGCTGCTCCACTGGCAGAGCAGGTGGTGCTGCCTCTGCTGGGAGGCCTCCTGGCCCTGTGGTAGGGATGGTGCTGCCTCCTCCGCAGGCTGACAGCCCTGCCAGGAGGATGGTCCACTTTCTAGTCATCTGATGTATCCTCTCCTGGCCAAGTCGCCTAGCTCGCTCCTGAGGCAGCGCACTAGGCACTTCAGGTAGGCAGTGTTCTCTTTCTCCTCTGCTAACTTGGCTCCCAGCCAGATGTTCAGCGTGAGGCTGCAGGCTAGGAGTGCTGAGAGTGTAGCTTCGAAAAGGCTCATGGTCAGCTCCCGAAGGGCCTGGAGTAAGCACTGAGCAGTCGGCTGCTTTGCTGCAAGTGCTCCTTCGCTCGCTTGTGGATGTTCTCTGCTGAGAAGTGCTCTTCTTGCACTTCCCACTTAGAGGGCCTTCCTTGGTGCTCTAGCAGTGCAGTCAGGTCTGGTGCAGGTCCTAGCTCCAGGGGCTCAAGCAGCCCTTCCAGGGGGTCTGCTGCTGCGGGCTTCTCGACTTTCCAAAAGTCTGTGAGGGAGAATCTACCGATCTTCATTTCTTTCTGCCTTTCAGGTGGGACAAAAAAAGAGCGGAAGGAAGTCAGCGCACCCGCTAGGGATGCACTAGCCTCCTTCCGCGACCTTCAGCAGCTAGTTGCTCTTCTTCCCGAAGACGCTCAAGGCCCACTTGCTGCAGGGTGGGCAGTTCTGGTCGAGGCTGCTCTTGAGCCCGCTGCAGACCGGGCACTTGTGTGATGGGGGAAGCGGGTTGAGCCAGGGCTTTGACATATTGCTACTTCCCCTGCTGGGGCGGGTGGGCAGCTGCCAGCTCTTCGAGGGTGGTGGTCAGGTTCCCGTTCCTGCGCTTCCAGCCTTCCCGACGGAAGTCCTTCAGCTGCGCGAGGCTCAGTCCTCGCTTGGCTGCTTCCATCCTGTCCTTCTCGCGCTTCAGGGCCTTCTTCTCCTGCTCCAGGTGCCACCTGGCCACGTTCATGGCGATGTGCCAGGCGTCTGCCTGCTGCTGCTGCGGGGTCTGCGTCTTGGCTTCTTCCATCTTCTCTACTCCTCGCCTTCTAGAATTGCGAAGCAGAAGGCTGCTAGAACTACGGCTGCTGCCAGGAAAACTAGCTTGACTGCCACGATGGCTACCAGGTACCAGTCCATGTCTAGGCTCCCTCTGGCGTGAAGTGCTTCCCCTTGCAGAAGGGGCAGGGCTGGAGGTGGTAGTGGTGCTCCTGCTTGGCAGCGTCGAAGCGCCCCCTTCGGAGAGCTTCCTTCTTCTGCTGAAGCTGCTTCTCGTGCTGCCACTTGAAGGTCTGCTCTCTGGCCACCTTGTCTGCTGCGAGCTGGTCTGCCATGCTGAAGAGTGTAGCCATGGGCTAGCTCTCCAGGTACTGCTGGATCGCCTGGAGCTGCTTGGCCATCCGCCTGCAGCGCTTGATGTAGAACTCGCAGTCGCTGAGGAGATGGGTGGGGCGCTGGTGTGGGTTGCCGGCAGCCTGGGTGATCTGGTAGTAGGTTCTGACCTCCACCGCGTGGATGAGGTCGGGGACGCTGGCGCTGACCGGCTCCATCTCTGCCACTACTGCTGAGCCAGTGCCTTCCTCGTAATTCTTGGGAAACATCTAAGGTCTCTCTTTCTCCTGCTTTCTAGGCAGGAGAGAAGCAGCAAGCTTCCACTTGCTCCCTCTCTTCTGACTAGAGAGAAAACAAAAGAACGCAGGAGGGAGAAGGCTCTCCCTCCCACGTTCAGGGCTTCTCTCCTACTTCGCCGCCGGCCTCCAGAGGAGGTCCGCCCCGTCGCGGTCCCGCATCGCCACGATCTCCACGCCGATCTGGGCGAAGAGGCCGGCGAAGTCCTCCTTGTCCTTCTCGGTGAGGGCCTTGAACTCCTGCGAGAAGTCCTTCAGGTCCTTGCCCTCGCGGTAGCCGAAGTGGTCCCGCATCGCCTTGATCAAGGTCTTCTGCTCGGACATGGCTTTCTCCTGCAAAGTGGGCAGACTCCCACTGCTAGAGAGTCAGCTCTGACTCTCTAGCACTAGGCTCTACCCCTGCAAGGCTTCCCCTTTCTATCTACCTGCCCAGAGACAGGTGCAACTGCGCTGCGAGAAGCATCTGGATAGCTTCGCTCCTCCACCCAGTAGCGTCTCCCTGTTGATCTCTCTCCTGGCATATATATTCCATTGCAAGAGCCAGGATCTCCAGGGCATCCTGCGTCTCCGGCGTGCGCCTGTGGAAGATCCGCATAGTTTTCTCCTTTCTATCTACCTGCCCAGAGAAACAAAAAAAGGACGCCAGCCCCTTTCGGGGCCAGCGTCCGCTCAGGCAGAGTCCACTGCTCTGTTGCCGTCTCTGGTTGGCTCCTGGTGTCCCTGCTAGGC
>Ga0316622_100000222_pt1 | contig 30486 bp, 30 predicted proteins | sample OWC_Aug_OW2_C1_D_FD_207646 | JGI IMG/M metagenome (GOLD analysis project Ga0316622, IMG submission 207646) | Wetland soil microbial communities from Old Woman Creek delta, Ohio, United States - OWC_Aug_OW2_C1_D5_C | ecosystem: Environmental > Terrestrial > Soil > Wetlands | place: USA: Ohio... | reverse complement strand
CGAGCCGACGAACTCGCACGGCGCAAGCAACGTCACCGATCCCACCCGCGACATTGGCGACACGACGGGGCTGGCGCTGACCGACGACCGACCGCAGTGGTTTGAACCCCTTACCATCGTTGCCGCCGTGGGTGCCCCCGGGGCCGGTGGGCGCTACGTGCGCCGTGCGATTGGGTGAACGGCCCTGCGTTCACCCAATCGCTCAGGCGCCGGGTGTCGAGCGGGGGGATCGGGTGCTTTCCGGGCGAGCATGTCGTCTTCGCGAGCCCGGAAAGCACCCCGATCCCCCGCCCGCCACCTGCCCGACGGCGCCAGCGAACTTGCAGGAGACGGGGCCGTCCCCTATCCTAGGCGGCCCGCTTGAGCCTCCTCAGGCCACGACGGGCACTCCTTGCCGCACCGAATACCCGGGCGGCTTCAACCACAGGGAGCACTGACGGTGCGTCATTACGAGATCGTGTTTCTGGTCCACCCTGACCAGAGCGAGCAGGTTCCTGCCATGGTCGAGCGCTACCGCGGCATCATCACCGCGGGTGGCGGCGCGATCCACCGCGTCGAGGACTGGGGCCGCCGCCAGCTGGCCTTCCCGATCGACAAGGTTCACAAGGCGCACTACGTGCTGATGAACGTCGAGACGGACAAGAAGACGCTCGACGAGCTCACCGGCTCCTTCCGCTTCAGCGACGCCGTCATCCGTCACCTCGTGGTGTCGATGCCGGGCGCCGTGACCGAGCCGTCGCCGATGGCACGGGCCGAGGAAGAGGGCGGTCGCGCCGAGGACTCCAGTCTGCCCGAGAGCACCGACGACTCGGTGTCCGGACACTGAATCCTTCCAGCTCGCGACCGCAAACAGTTACACGAATCCGGACAGGGTGACCCATGGCACGTTTTTTCCGTCGCCGTAAGTTCTGCAAGTTCACGGCCGAGGGCGTCGAGCGCATCGACTACAAGGACCTCGCCACGCTCAAGGGCTACATCACCGAGACGGGCAAGATCGTCCCGAGCCGCATCACCGGCACGCGGTCGAACTACCAGCGCCAGCTCGCGCTCGCGGTGAAGCGCGCGAGGTTTCTCGCGCTGCTGCCGTACACCGACCAGCACTGAGCCGAGCGGGCGCTGCGCGGGTGACCGCGGGTGCGCGCCATGAACGGGAGCTTCGCAAGCTGGATCGCCGACCGCCCTGGCCCGGCCATCGTCGTGACGGGGCTGCTCGGGCTGTTGCCGCTGTTCGGACTCGGCTTCGCATTCTTCCTGCCCGGCGCAGTGCCGGCGCTGGTGATGCTCATGCGCGGCCCGCGTGCCGGGCTGCTGGTCGCGGCCGGAGCGAGCCTGCTGCTCGCCGTGGCGATGTGGGCCTTCGGCCGGCCAATCCCGGTCGGGTTCATCTACTCGCTCTGGGTTCTGGGGCCGCCGCTCGCGCTCGGGCTGCTCCTGCGCCGCAGCGGATCGCTGGCGCTGTGCCTGCAGGTGGCCGTGCTCGCCGGTGCGGTGATGATCGTGCTGCTGCACGCGATGCTCGGCGACCCGGAGCGCTTCTGGGCGCCGTTCGTCCGGGACCTCGCCGAGGAGATGCAGCGCCGCGGCCTGCCGATGGACCTCGAGGAGGACGGGCTCATCGAGACGCTGGCGCGGACCCTGTGGGGCTGGGTGACGGTGCTCACGGTGCTGCTCGCGATGTGCGCGCTGTTCCTGGCTCGCTGGTGGCAGACGCGGCCGCAGCGAGCGGGCCACTTCGGGGCGGAGTTCCAGCAGCTGCGCCTCGGCGTCGTGCTGGGCGGTGCGGCGGCCGTCGCGATCGTGGCGTCGCTGCTGAGCACTCAGCCGCTGGTGGACGACCTCGCACGCCTGTTCCTTGGGGCGCTGATGATCGTCGGCCTCGCCGCCGCACATCGCTTCAAGGCGGCGGGTCGCCTTGGCGGGCCCTGGCTCTGGCTGATTTATGTCCTGCTGGTGCTGGCGGCGCCGATCACAGTCGCCGCGCTGGCGGGATGGGGCTTCGTGGACAACTGGCTGCGTTCGCAACGAGCGGCGCAGCGCGCGTGATCGATTAACCATTTGAGATCGAGGAACCAACCATGGAAGTGATCCTGCTGCAGAAAGTCGCCAACCTCGGCGGCATCGGCGACAAGGTGAAGGTCAAGCCCGGCTACGGCCGCAACTACCTGCTCCCGCAGGGCAAGGCGGCGGTCGCCAACGCGGCGAACCTCAAGAAATTCGAGGAGCGTCGCTCCGAGCTCGAGAAGCTGGCGGCCGACGAGGTCGAGAGCGCGAAGCTGCGCGCCGGGCAGCTCGAGAACTTCCGCCTGTCGCTGACCGCCAAGGCCGGCGGCGAGGGCAAGCTGTTCGGCTCCATTGGCACCGCCGACATTGCCGAGGCCCTCTCCAAGGCCGGCATCCGCATCGAGCGCAGCGAGGTCCGCCTCGCCTCGGGCCCGATCCGGCTGGTGGGCGAGCACCACGTCAGCCTGCACCTGCACACCGACGTCGTCATCGACCTTCCGGTGGACGTGGTCGCCGAGGACTGATTCGCGCACGGCGGAAGACGAAATGGACCAGGACGGGGGCGGCGCCAGGGCGCGCCGGCGTGTGCGGCCCGTGAGCGAGACGGACTCGCTGCGCGTGCCCCCGCAGTCCGTCGAGGCCGAGCAGGCCGTGCTGGGTGGCCTGCTGCTCGACAACAGCACCTGGGACTCCATCGCCGACCGGTTGCGCGCCGAGGACTTCTACCGCCGCGACCACCAACAGATCTTCACGGGCATCGCGGAACTCTCCGCCCGCAGCGAGCCGAGCGACGCGGTGACGCTGGCCGAGTACCTGGCCGCGAAGGGCCTGGCCGACGAGACGGGAGGGCTCGCCTATCTCGCCGGGCTGGCGCGTGACACGCCCACCGCCGCCAACATCCGCGCCTACGCCGACATCGTGCGCGAGCGCTCGCTGCTGCGGCAGCTGATCCGGGTGAGTGGCGAGGTCGCCGCGAGCGCCTACGAGAGCGAGGGGCGCACCGCGGCCGACCTCGTGGACGAGGCCGAGCGGCGCGTCTTCGAGATCGCCGAGCAGGGGCGTCGCACCGGTTCGGGATTCGTGCCGCTGCACGACATCCTCGGCGCCACGATCGACCGGCTCGACATGCTGCAGCAGAGCCAGGGGCAGCTGACCGGAGTCAGCACCGGTTACCACGACCTCGACACCATGACGGCCGGACTCCAACCCGGCGACCTGATCATCGTCGCGGGGCGCCCCTCGATGGGCAAGACCACCCTCGCGCTCAACATCGCGGAGAACGCCGCGATCGGCGCCGGGACCCCGGTCGCCGTGTTCTCGATGGAAATGTCGCGCGACCAGCTCGCGATGCGCATGATCTCCTCGCTCGGCCGGGTGGACCAGAGCCACCTTAGAACGGGCAACTTCGGCGACGAGGACTGGGCACGCATCAACGGCGCGATCGCGCAGATGAAGACGGCGCCGATCTACATCGACGACAGCGGTGCGCTCACGCCCACCGAGGTGCGCGCCCGCGCCCGGCGGTTGAAGCGCGAGAAGGGCGGCCTCGGCCTGATCGTGGTGGACTACCTGCAGCTCATGCAGGTGCCCGGCACCAAGGAGAACCGCGCGACCGAGATCTCTGAGATCTCGCGATCGCTCAAGGCACTCGCCAAGGAACTCCGCGTGCCGGTCATCGCCCTGTCGCAGCTGAACCGCGGCGTCGAGCAACGCACCGACAAGAAGCCGGTCATGTCGGACCTGCGCGAGTCGGGGGCGATCGAGCAGGACGCGGACCTGATCGTGCTGATCTACCGCGAGGAGGTGTACGAGCCGGAGACGCCGCGCAAGGGCATCGCCGACATCATCATCGCCAAGCAGCGCAACGGGCCGACGGGCGAGGTCCACCTGACCTTCCTCGGCAAGTACACGCGCTTCGAGAACCTCGCGACGGGCGACTACGGCTACGGTGCCTGAGCCGCGGACGCGCCGGAGCCATCGCGTGAAGCCCCCGATCCGCGCCATCGTCGATACCGCCGCGCTGCGGCACAACCTCGCGCGTGCGCGCGCCATGGCGCCCGCGTCGCGCATCATGGCGGTCGTCAAGGCGAACGGCTACGGCCACGGGCTGGTGCCGGTGGCCCGGGCGCTGACGCCGGCCGACGGCTTTGCCGTCGCGCGTCTCGACGAGGGGCTTGCGCTGCGCGAGGCGGGACTGGCGAACCACATCCTGCTGCTCGAGGGCGTCTTTAGCCCGGAGCAGCTCGCGACCGCCGCCCAGCAGCACTTCGACCTCATGGTGCACAGCGTCGAGCAGCTCGAGATGCTCGAGGGACGCGCGGGCACCGAGCTCGTCTCCGCGTGGATCAAGGTGGACACCGGCATGAACCGCCTCGGGTTCCGCCTCGAGCAGTTCGCGGACGCCCATACCCGGCTGCGTCGCGTCGCGAACGTCGCCGCGGACCCGACGATCGTCACGCACCTCGCGAACGCCGACGACCTGGGCGACGCGAAGACCGGGGAGCAGATGCGGGCCTTTGCAGCCGCGACGGCGGGACTGGCCGGCGCACGCAGCATCGCCAACTCCGCCGCGCTCATCGCCTGGCCCGACACCCGCAGCGAATGGGTGCGGCCCGGACTCGCCCTGTACGGCGTATCGCCGTTCCCGGACGGCACGGGCGTCGGGCTCGGCCTGCGGCCGGCGATGATGTTGCGCAGCGAGGTGATCGCCGTGAAGGACGTCGCCCGGGGCGAGACCGTGGGCTACGGAGGCGCTTGGCGAGCCGCGCGACCGACGCGCATGGCCGTGGTCGCGGCCGGCTACGGTGACGGCTACCCGCGCAGCGTCCCCTCGGGTACGCCGGTGCGGATCAACGACCACCGAGCGCCACTGATCGGACGCGTCTCGATGGACATGCTCACCGTGGACGTCACCGACCTGCCCGGTGTCGCGACGGGTGATCCGGTCGTGCTGTGGGGCGACGGCGTGCCGGTGGAGGAGATCGCGCGGATGGCCGGCACGATCCCGTACGAGCTCATCTGCGGCGTGAGCCAGCGGGTCCACCACGAAATGAGCTAGCCCTGGCGCCCGCGGGCGCCGGGCCGCCGCCGGATGCCGCGGCCACGGGTCCGTGGCCTAGCTCGCGAAGAACCCCATCTTCACGCCGGCGAGCTGCAGTACGTCGTTGTCGTGGAGCCGGCGGGCCTGGGGTCCGATCGCCGTGCCGTTCACGAGCGGGTAGTCGCCCTCGCGCCCGCTCTCCACGTGCACGATGTAGTAGCCATCGGCGCGCCGCGTGATGGCCGCGACCTGCACGCCGGGACGGCCCAGCGTCGTGAGCGTCTTCACGAGCTCGAGCTCGCGGCCGGCGAACTGGCCGGACAGCACCTGCAGCTTGGCTTTCGGCAGCACGCCGCCCAGGGCCGGCGAAGGGGCCGGTGCGGGCGTCGCGGCCGGTCCGAGCAGCACCGCCGCCTCGCGGGGCTTGATCAGCATCGTCCTCTCGAACTCGTCGGCCGGCTCCTCCGTGTCACCGTCCACGAAGCGCAGCGCGTGATGACCCACGGTGACCACGTCGCCGTGCTGGAGCGCGTGCTTCTTGACGATCTTGCCGTTGACGTAGGTGCCGTTGGTGCTGTTCAAGTCCTCGAGAAACGAGTCGTTGAGGATGTTGATGATGAGCGCGTGGTGGCCGCTCACCGCAGCATTGTCGATGCGGATGTCGTTGTCCGGAAGGCGCCCGATCGTGTAGCGCTCCCGGCTCATGTTGTACTCGGCGAGCAGTTGCCCATCGAGGCTGAGAACGAGCCTGGCCATGCGTCTCCCTGGGTTGAGATTCAACCGAACATCGCGCGGATGCTCTGCAGCACGCCGCGGCGCGCCGGAAAGCTGTCGAGTACCCGCACCAGCACGACCGAGATGTTGTCCCGGCCCCCGTTGTCGTTGCCGAGCAGCACCAGCTGCCGGGCGAGCGTCTGAAGATTAGCACCAAAGGTGCTCATGGTTAACTGGATGTCCTCGTGCTCGACCATGTCCGACAGGCCATCCGAGCAGAGCAGGAACAGGTCGTCCTTCAGGACGGGCACGTCCGCGACGTCCACCTCGACCGTGGGCTCGACCCCGAGGGCGCGGGTCACGTAGTTCTTGGCGGATGCCCGCTGCGCCTCCTGCGGCGTGTAGAAGCCGCGCGCCACGAGTTCGTTCATGAGCGAGTGGTCCTGCGTGACCTGAGTGAGCTCCTCGCCCCGCAGTCGGTACAGGCGCGAGTCGCCGACGTGGGCGATGGTGAGCTTGTCGTCGAAGAAGAGACCCGCAACGACCGTCGTCCCCATGCCCTCGCAGTGCGACTGCGTGCGCGCCGTCTGGTGGATGATCTTGTTGGCGCGCTGGATGGCGTCGCGCAACAGGATGCCCGGCCGGCTCAGTCCGCTGCCAGAGTCGCGCAGGCCGAGGTCCTCGCGCTCGACGGCGTCCTTGAGCAGGCTCATGACCGTGCGCACCGCGATGCCGCTCGCGACCTCGCCGGCCTTGTAGCCGCCCATCCCATCGGCCAGAACGACGAGCCCGATGTCGGGGTCGGTGCCGATCGTGTCCTCGTTGTGCTCGCGCACCCGGCCGGCATCGCTCACGCCCACGCAGCCCAGCTTGCCCTTGAGGTACACGCTCAGTCCCGGCCCGGCGTGTTGAGGCGACGCAGGGCCTCGGCGAATTCGGCGCCGCTCGCGTGGCGGTCGGCCGGGTCCTTGGCGAGCGCGCGATCGAAAAAGGCCTGCAGGCCCGCGGGCAGTCCGGGGCGCACCGCGCCGATCGGCGGAGGCGCGTCGTGCGCGATCTTGAACATCAGCGCCGGCATGGAATCGGCACGGAACGGCAGCTGCCCGGTCAGCAACTGGAAGAGCGTGGCCGCGAGGGAGAAGAGGTCCGCACGCCCGGTGACCGCCCGGCCCTGCAGTTGCTCGGGCGACATGAAGGACGGCGTTCCGAGCACGATGCCCGTGCGCGTCCGGCCTGCGTCGGTCAGCCGGGCGATGCCGAAGTCGGTGATCTTGAGCTCGCCGCTCGGCGGGTCGAACATGACGTTCGCGGGCTTCACGTCCCGGTGCACGACGCCCTGCTGGTGCGCGTAGTGCAGTGCGTCCGCGAGCCGTGCCGTCACCTCGATGGCAATCGCCGGTGGGAGCAGGCTGGCTGCGGCGGTGTATTCCACCAGGTGCCGGCCGCGGAGCAGCTCCATCGCGATGTAGGCCGTTCCAGCCTGCTCGCCCGCATCGTAGATCGTGACGATGTGCGGGTGGCTCAGTCGACCCGCGGTCTCCGCTTCGCGGAAGAACTTGGCGCGTGCCTCCTCGAGCTCGCGCCCCTCGAACTCCGCGGCGAGGGGAATGGTCTTGAGCGCTACCTCGCGGTTGATGACCGGGTCGCGCGCGCGGTAGACGACGCCCATCGCACCCCGGCCGATCTCGTGCAGGATCTCGTAGCGACCGAGTCGTCCCGGCGGCGGGGCGCTGGTTCGTGCCGGCATCGGGGCTCCGCCGGTGTCCTCCAGCAGCGATGCGATGTGTTGTGGGGCTGGCATGATCGCCCCGAAGTATACGGATCCGCTCGCCGGTCGAATTGCCGGAGGCGTCACACATCCGGGCCGGCCGGGCCCTGCGTGCTAGCATCGCGACCCCGCGGCGCTGCGGGACGGGGCGATCGAGCGATGGCCAGACCCAAGACCAGCTACGTGTGCGGCTCCTGCGGTGCCCGGACGCCGCAGTGGCAGGGCCAGTGTCCCGCCTGCCAGGCCTGGAACACACTGGAGCGATCGGCCGCCGCCCCGGCGTCGGGCCACACGCGACCTGCGGCGACGGCGCCCTCCAGTCGCCCGGTCGCGGAGGTTGCACAGGATACGGAGCCGCGGGCAGCCTCGGGCATCGGCGAGCTCGACCGTGTGCTGGGCGGGGGCCTCGTGGCCGGTTCCGTGACCCTGCTCGGCGGAGATCCCGGCATCGGCAAGTCCACGCTCCTTCTGCAGGCCTCGGACGCCCTGAGCCGGGAGCGACCGGTGCTTTACGCCTCGGGCGAGGAGTCCGTCCGACAGGTGGCGTTGCGCGCGAGCCGGCTCGGGCTCGCGTCGGGCAGCCTGCGGCTGATGGCCGAGACGCGCGTCGAGGCGATTCTCGAGGAAGCGGTGGCGACGCGCGTGAGCGTGCTGGTCGCCGACTCGATCCAGACACTGCACACGGACTTGTCCGAGTCGTCGCCCGGATCGGCCGTGCAGGTGCGCGACTCGGCCGCGCGCCTCGTGCGGTTCGCGAAGGACTCCGGGACCGCCGTCCTGATCATCGGTCACGTCACCAAGGAGGGCCTGATCGCCGGGCCTCGCATCCTCGAGCACATGGTGGACACCGTGCTCTACTTCGAGAGCGATCCAGGCAGCCGCTTCCGCGTGGTGCGGGCCGTGAAGAACCGCTACGGCGCGGCGAACGAGATTGGCGTGTTCGCGATGGCGGAGCAGGGCCTGAAGGAAGTCCGCAATCCCTCCGCGATCTTCCTCTCGAGGCACGATGCGGCCGTGCCGGGCAGCGTGGTCACGGTCGCCCGGGAGGGCAGCCGTCCGCTGCTGGTCGAGCTGCAGGCGCTGGTGGACGAGGCCCAGGGCCTGTCGCCGCGGCGCGTGGCCGTGGGGTTCGAGTCGAGCCGCCTCGCGCTGCTGCTCGCGGTGCTGCATCGGCACGGCGGAGTCTCGACTTCGGGCCAGGACGTGTTCGTGAACGTGGTCGGGGGAGTGCGCATCGGCGAGACGGCGGCCGACCTGCCGGCCGTGCTCGCGGTGCTGTCGAGCCTGCGCAACCGGCCGGTGGCGCCGGACACCGTCTGCTTCGGCGAGCTCGGGCTCACCGGCGAGGTCCGGCCCGTGCCGTTCGGCGAGGAGCGGTTGCGCGAGGCCGCCAAGCAGGGCTTCCGACGTGCCGTCGTGCCGGCCGGCAACCTGCCGCGGCGCCCGGTCGACGGGCTTGCGGTGGAAGGGGTCGGCCGCCTCGAGCAGGCCCTAGCGATCGCCCTCTGAGCTGCGGGTTGTCGAATCCACAGGCAGCTTGATCGGCCGCAGGCGCACGGTCTTCACGGCGTTGTCCCCGGTTTGCAGAACGTCGATCGCGTAATCGTTGACGCGCAGGCTGGTGCCGGGCTCCGGGATCGTCTCGAGGTACTCCAGGATCAGCCCGTTGAGCGTGCGCGGGCCGGAGGTCGGCAGCGACCAGCCCATCTTCCGGTTCAGCGTGCGCACGCTCGCCGAGGCATTGACGATGAACGTGCCGCCCCGCTCGCGGTGAACGTCCTTGTGCATCGAGCTCGTGTCGGTGGTGAACTCGCCGACGATTTCCTCGAGCAGGTCCTCGAGCGTGACGAGTCCCTGCACGTCGCCATACTCGTCCACCACGAAGGCCATGCGGCGCCGCTGCCGCTGGAAGTTGAGGAGCTGCGTGTTGAGCGAGGTGCCCTCGGGCACGTAGTAGGGCTCGCGCGCGCGCACCAGGGTCACGAGCTGCTCGCGGTCGAGCTCGCCCCGGGCCAGCAGCCGCGCCACCTGCTTCATGTGCAGGATGCCCACCAGCTCGTCGACGCTGCCTTCGTAGACGGGCAGTCGCGTGTGCCGGCTGTCGCGCAGCTGCGCGAGGATGTCGTCCCAGTCGTCCGAGACGTCGAGCCCGGCGATCTCGTTGCGCGGCACCATGATGTCCTCGACGTTGATGCGCTCGAGGTCGAGGATGCTCATCAGCATGCGCTGGTGGCGGTGCGGAATGACGGTGCTCGCCTCGGCGACCACCGTGCGCAGTTCCTCGCGGCTCAGCGATGTGGTACTGGCCTTCTCCCGCGAGATGCCGAGCAGTCGCAGCACGCCGTTCGCGAGCAGATTCGTGGCCCAGACGATCGGATAAAGGATCCTGAGCAGGACCTGATATACCAGCGCGGCGGGTAGCGCGAGCCGCTCGGGGTACAGCGCGCCGAAGGTCTTGGGCGCTACCTCGCCGAATATGATCAGCACGACGGTGAAGATCCCTACGCCGATGGCCGCGGATGCTTCGCCGCCGACCGAGAGGGAGATCACGGTCACGATCGCTGCGGCCGCGGAGTTCACGAAGTTGTTGCAGACCAGGATCATCCCGATCAACCGGTCCGGCTGTTTGAGCAGCTGTTCGGCTGCGCGCGCACCCGCGCTGCCTTCACGCGCACGGTGCCGCAGCCGATAGCGGTTGATGCTCATCAGCGCCGTTTCCGTGCTCGAGAAGAACGCGGATAGCGCAATCAGCACGACGAGGATCCCGGCCAGCCAGGGTAACGGTATGTCCTGCAAAGCCCGTCAGCCCCAGTGCTTCCCGAGCAGGTTCTCGAGCACCAGCTTGCTGCCGAAGTAGGAGAGCCCGAGCAGCGCGTAGCCGGCGAGTGTCCAGCGCAGCGCCTGTCGGCCGCGCCAGCCCATCCGCCAGCGGCCCAGCAGCAGGATGCCGAACACGACCCACGCGATGATCGCGAGCACCACCTTGTGCACGAGGTGCTGCGCGAACAGGTTCTCGATGAAGAACGCGCCGGTGACGAGCGCCAGGGTCAGCACCGCGAAACCGGCCGTGATGCTCTGGAAGCAGCCCGATTCCACCGACTCGACGGGCGTGAGGATCTTCAGCCAGCCGAGCGGCTGGCGGCTGCGCAGTCGCCTGTCCACGACCACCTGCGCGACCGCCAGCACCGCACCGATGGTGAGGAACGCGAAGGCGAGCGTGGCCATCGCGACGTGGAAGGCGAGTTCCCACCCGGGACGCCCGATCGAGAATTCGCGCGCGCCCTCCGAGAACGCCGCCTCGAGCACCGCGGCGATCCCGAGCAGCAGGGCCGCCATGCCGCGCAGGCGCGGCCGCAGGGCCATCACGATTGCCGTGACCGCGATGACCAGCGAGACGAGGGCCAGCGTGTCGCCGAGCGAAAGCGCGGCCGCCGGGTCGATGCGGCGCTCCTCGACCAGCGCGGCCACGTGCACCAGGACGCCGATCGCGGCGATCGCGACGGCGGCGATGCGTCGGCCGCGGCCGCGATGCGCCTCGTCGCGGTAGGCCGAGAGTCCGAGCCCGAGGGCGCCGAACAGGTAACAGGCGACGGCGATGAGCGGCAGCAGCAAGCGAAATCCCGGGGGAACGGTCCGTGTGTCGAAATGATGGCACATCGACGGGACCCTGAGGAGGCGCCTTGCCCGACCGGCCCCTATAATCCGGGTCCCGGCCGCGCCCAGTGCCGCATCCCTCGAGGTCCCCGATGTTCGACAAGCTCTCCTCCCGCCTCGCCGCCGTGGTCGAAGGCCTGCGCGGCCGGGGCCGCCTCACGGAGGAGAACGTCGCCGAGACGATGCGTCAGGTCCGCATGGCGCTGCTCGAGGCCGACGTCGCGCTGCCGGTCGTCAAGGAATTCATCGACGCCGTCAAGGCGCGCGCCGTCGGGCTCGAGATCCACAAGAGCCTGACGCCCGGGCAGGCGCTGGTGCGGGTGATCCACGAGGAACTCGTGCGCGTCATGGGCGAGGGCGTGCGGCCGCTCAACCTGCGCGCTCAGCCTCCGGTCGTGATGCTCCTCGCGGGCCTGCAGGGCGCGGGCAAGACCACGACCGCCGCAAAGATCGCCAAGTGGCTCAAGGAGCGCGACCGCAAGCGCGTGCTGCTGGTGTCGACCGACGTCTACCGCCCGGCCGCGATGCTGCAGCTGGAGCGCCTGGGCCAGCAGCTCGGCATCGACGTGGCGCCGGCCGAGGCGTCCACGCCGCCGCTCGAGATCGCTCGACGTGCGCTCGACGAGGCACGCCGCGGCCTCTACGAGGTGCTGCTGGTGGACACCGCCGGTCGCCTGCACGTGGACGAGACGATGATGGAGGAGGTGCGTGCGCTCGCGCGGGCGCTGCAGCCGGTCGAGACCCTGTTCATCGTCGACAGCATGGCGGGCCAGGACGCGGTCAACGCCGCGCGGGCCTTCGGCGCCGCGCTCGACCTCACCGGCATCGTGCTCACCAAGGCGGACGGCGACGCGCGGGGCGGCGCGGCGCTCTCGGTCCGGCGCGTGACCGGCCAGCCGATCCTGTTCGTCGGCGTGGGCGAGAAGCCCGACGCCCTCGAGGCGTTCCAGCCGGAGCGAATGGCCTCGCGCATCCTGGGCATGGGCGACGTGCTGAGCCTGGTCGAGGAAGTGACCCGCAAGGTCGACCGCGAGCAGGCCGAGAAGCTCGCCCGCAAGGTCGCCAAGGGCGGCAGCTTCGACCTTGACGACCTGCTCGACCAGTTGCGCCAGCTCGAGGGCATGGGCGGAATGGCGGCACTGATGGACAAGCTGCCCGCACAACTCGCGGCAAAGGCCGGAGCCCTGCCGCAGGGCAACGAGCGCGACATCAAGCGCCAGATCGCCATCATCTGCTCGATGACCCCCCGCGAACGGCGCTTCCCGAAGCTCATCGACGGCTCGCGACGGCGACGGATCGCGGGCGGCTCCGGGACCCAGGTCTCCGACGTGAACCGACTGCTCAAGAACTTCCTGCAGATGCAGAAGATGATGAAGGGCATGGGCAAGGGGCGGGGCGGCCTGCGGGGGATGGTGCAGTCGCTGGCGGGCCGGCTTCCGCCCGGACTGCGCTGACGCGGCCCAAGCATTTCTTTACGCAGGCGATTTCGGTATAGTTCCCGGCTCTTTTCGGGCCGGGTGGCGGCAAGTCCGCCGTCCGGCCTCGGCCGTTCTACTCGCTGAGGCACTGGCAGACGATGGTGACGATCCGATTGATGCGCCGCGGGGGCAAGAAGGAACCCTTCTACCACGTGGTGGTGACCGACAGCCGCCGCAGCGTGGGTGGCACGCTCGAGCAGGTGGGCTTCTTCAACCCGGTTGCGCGCGGCGGCAGCGAGGCCCTGCGCCTCGACCTCGCCCGCATCGAGCACTGGGTGGCGTGCGGGGCGCAGCCGTCCGAGCGCGTGGCCCAGCTGCTCAAGACCTATCGCAAGACCCAGGCTGTCGCAGCCTGATCCTGCGGAGCCCGGCCGTGGTCCCGGCCCGTCCGCCCGTGAGTCCGGAGGACGGCCGTCTCCCGGTGGTGCTCGGCAGGGTCGGCGCCCCGCACGGGCTGCAGGGCTGGGTGAAGGTGCAGTCCTTCACGGAGCCCCTCGAGGGCATCGTCAGCTACGGCCCCTGGGAGCTCGTGCGTGGCGCCAGCCTCGGGCGCCGGGCGGTCCTTGAGTGGAAGCGGGCCGGTTCGGGAATCGCAGTCCTCCTCGAGGGCGTGGGCACCCGCGAGGAGGCCCAGGCGCTTACCGGCGCCGAGGTTCTCGTCGAGCGCTCGGCGCTGGCAGAGCCCGGGCCGGGTGAAGTTTACTGGCACGACCTGATGGGGCTGGAAGCGTTCAGCCTGGCGGGGGTGCCGCTGGGCCGTGTGACCGGCGTGATGGAGTTGCCGGCGCACCCGGTGCTGGTGCTGCGCGGTGAGCGTGAGCGGCTGGTACCGCTGGTGCGCGAGCGGCTCGCCGGCGTCGATCTCGCGGCGGGGCGCCTGACGCTCGACTGGCACCCGGACGACTGAACGGTGAGCGCGTGAGGATCGTCGTCGTCACGCTGTTCCCCGAGTTCGTGGGGCACGCGCTGGGGTTCGGGGTGCTGGGACGAGCCATCGAGCGCGGCGTGCTCGTGGTTGAGACAGTGAATCCGCGGCAATTTGCCACGGACGTGCACAGGACGGTGGACGATCGCCCCTACGGCGGCGGCCCCGGGATGGTGCTGAAGGCGGAGCCCTTGCGGCTCGCGCTGGACGAGGCGATGAGGCAGGCGCCGGAGGCGCGGCGGATCTACCTGGCAGCGGATGGTGCGCCGGTGACGCAGCGCAAGGTGGCGGAACTCTCCGGCCTGGCGGAACTGGTGCTCGTCGCCGGTCGCTACGAAGGGGTGGACGAGCGCTTCGTCGAGGCCTGCACGGACGAGTCGTTGTCGGTGGGCGACGTGGTGCTGAGCGGAGGCGAGCTGCCGGCGCTGGTCGTGATCGACGCAGTGGCGCGGTTGCTGCCCGGCACGCTCGGTGACGCCGAGTCGGCCGTGCAGGAATCGTTCACGGAGGGCCTGCTCGACTGGCCGCACTACACGCGGCCCGAGGTGTGGTCCGGGCGGACGGTGCCGGCGGTGCTGCTCGGCGGCAACCACGCCGCCATCGGCCGCTGGCGATTGAAGCAGTCGCTGGGCCGGACGTCGCAGCGGCGACCGGACCTGCTGCGGCAGCGCGAATTGAGCAAGGAGGAGCGCGGGCTCCTCGACGAATACCTCGCGGAGCAGGATGCGACGCGACATGGGACTTAGGATGCAACCACTGCGAGAAGGTGAGACATGAGCAACATCATTGCCACGCTCGAGAAGGAGCGCATGCAGCGTGAGGTGCCCGACTTCGGCCCCGGCGATACCGTCGTCGTCGAGGTGAAGGTCAAGGAAGGCGAGCGCGAGCGCGTGCAGGCCTACGAGGGCGTGGTCATCGCCAAGAGCAACCGCGGCCTCAACTCGTCCTTTACCGTGCGCAAGATCTCGCACGGCGAGGGCGTGGAGCGCGTGTTCCAGACCTACAGCCCGTCGCTCGGCGCGATCACGGTCAAACGCCGAGGTAACGTTCGGCGCGCGAAGCTCTACTACCTGCGCGAGCGGACGGGCAAGGCTGCCCGCATCGAAGAGAAGGTCTGACCTCGGACCGGCCGGGCGGACCTGAGCCGCCGGCCGGACGGAGCGCCCCCATGTTCCGCACCATCGGACGCCTGCTGCGCTGGGTCTGGAGCGGCCTCGACGGCCTTCGCAAGATCCTGCATCTCGTCCTGATGCTGCTGATCTTCGGCGCGGTCTGGGGCCTGTTCTCCCGGCCCATCCCGCTGGTGCCCGATCGGGCGGCCCTGGTCGTGGCCCCGCAGGGGCCGCTGGTCGAGCAGCTGACCGGAGACCCGCTCGAGCGCGTCGTGGCGGAGAGCCTGCGGCAACGCCCCTCGGAAACCCTGCTGCGGGGCGTGGTGGACGCCATCGAGGCAGCGGCCGACGATTCCCGCATCAGCGTCCTGTATCTCGACGTCGGCGGCATGGGCGGCGCCGGGCTCGCGAAACTTCAGGAGGTCGGGCGCGCCATCGAGGTGTTCCGCGAGAGCGGCAAGCCCGTGGTCGCGTACGGCGACATGTACGACCAGCGCCAATACTACCTCGCGTCGCACGCCGACGAGGTCTACCTCGATCCGCAGGGCATAGTCTACGTGGACGGCTACGCGAACTACGGCATGTTCGTGAAGGACGCCATCGACAAGCTGTCGATCGACTGGAACGTGTTCCGGGTGGGCGAGTACAAGTCCGCGGTCGAGATGTTCAGCCGCAACGACATGTCGCCCGCCGAGCGCGAGGAAAGCCTCGTATGGCTCGGCACGCTGTGGCGCACCTACAAGGACGACGTCGCGAAGGCGCGCGGCTTCGAGCCGGAGCGGCTGCAGTCCTACGCGGACGACGCCGTCGAGGCGTTGCGGCGCGCCGACGGCAGCCTCGCGCAGATGGCGCTCGACGCCGGGCTCGTCACCGCGCTCGACGGCCGCTACGCGGTCGAGGAGCGCCTCGCACTGCTCACCGGCGAGGACGAGAACGGCGGCACCTACGTCGGCGTGGGCCACGAGGCGTACCTCGCGAACACGCGCTCGCAGCGCGTGCTCGGGCGCCGGTCGGACAGCAAGGTCAGCGTCATCGTGGCGGCGGGCGAGATCCTGCCCGGCGAGCAGCCGCCCGGCGTGATCGGCTCGGACACGCTCGCCTGGCAGCTGCGCGACGCGCGCGACGATGACGCGGTCAAGGCCGTGGTGCTTCGCATCGACAGCCCGGGTGGAAGCGTGTTCGCGAGCGAGGTCGTCCGTCGTGAGGTGGCGGCGCTGCGCGAGGCCGGCAAGCCGGTCGTGGCCTCGATGAGCGGACTGGCAGCATCGGGCGGCTACTACATCGCCATGGATGCCGACCGCATCGTGGCGAGTCCGGCGACGCTGACCGGCTCGATCGGCATCTTCGCGATGTTCCCGACTTTCCAGCGCACGCTCGAGCGGGTCGGCGTGCACAGCGACGGCGTCGGAACGACCGCGCTGTCCGGGGAGTTCCGCGGCGATCGCGCACTCGGCGACGCGTCGCGCTCGATCCTCCAGCAGAGCCTCGAGCACGAGTACCGGCAGTTCATCGGCCGGGTGGCCGAGGCCCGCGGCAAGACGGTCGAGCAGATCGACGCCGTGGCGCAGGGCCGCGTCTGGGCCGGCGCCGACGCGCTCGAGCTCGGCCTCGTGGACGAGCTCGGAGGCTATCCTCGCGCCATCGAACTCGCCGCCGAGCTCGCCGACCTCGACGAGGACTACGACGTCGACTTCCCGGAAGCGGGCGTCGGGTTCGGGCAGATGGTCGGGCTGCGCATCCGTGCGGCCGTGGCAAGCCTCGTCGCACCCGTCCTGCCCGCCAGCGTGCTGGCGCCGATCCCTCAGGCGATCACGCCGCTGCTGGCCGAGGCGCGGCGCCTGGCGCGACTCGCCGACCCGCGCAGTCTCTACGTCTACTGCATCGCCTGCGCGGCCGAGTGACCCGGCTGCGCAGGGGCGCGGTGCGGGTCAACGCACGATCTGGTTGAGCTCGCCCTTCAGGTAGCGCTCCGCCATCTTCTCGAGCGGCATCGGCCTGATCCTGGAGGCCTGTCCGGCGCAGCCGAAGGCCTCGTAGCGCGCCTTGCAGATCCCCTTCGCCGCCTTCTGCGCGTCGGCCAGGAACTTGCGCGGGTCGAACTCGCCCGGCTTCTCCGCCATATGCCTGCGCATGGCGCCGGTCATGGCGAGGCGGATGTCGGTGTCGATATTCACCTTGCGCACGCCGTGCCGGATGCCGGTCACGATCTCCTCGACCGGCACGCCGTAGGTCTCCTTCATCTGCCCGCCGTGCTGCCGGATGACCTCGAGCCACTCCTGCGGGACGCTCGAGGAGCCGTGCATCACGAGGTGCGTGTTGGGGATGCGCGCGTGGATTTCCTTGATGCGCTGGATCGCGAGGATGTCGCCGGTGGGCTTGCGGGTGAACTTGTAGGCGCCGTGCGACGTGCCGATCGCGATGGCAAGCGCGTCGCACTGGGTCTTCTGCACGAAGTCGGCGGCCTGGTCGGGATCGGTGAGCAGCTGCTCGCGGGTCATGGTGCCCTCGGCGCCGTGGCCGTCCTCCTTGTCGCCGCGCATGGTCTCGAGCGAGCCGAGCACGCCGAGTTCGGCCTCGACCGTCACGCCGATCGAGTGCGCGAACTCGACGACCTTGCGCGAGGTCTCGACGTTGTACTCGTACGAGGAGGGCGTCTTGCCGTCCTCCATCAGCGACCCGTCCATCATCACGCTGGTGAAGCCCGAGCGGATCGCGCCCATGCACACCGCGGGCGACTGGCCGTGGTCCTGGTGCATCACGACGGGGATGTGCGGGTAGGACTCGACCGCCGCCAGGATCAGGTGGCGCAGGAACGGCTCGCCCGCGTACTTACGGGCGCCGGCCGAGCCTTGCATGATGACCGGGGCATCGACCTCGTCGGCCGCCTCCATGATGGCGCGTACCTGCTCGAGGTTGTTGACGTTGAAGGCCGGCAGTCCGTAGCCGTTCTCGGCGGCGTGGTCGAGCAGCTGGCGCATTGAGACGAATGGCATGGGAGACCTCCGTCGGATTCAGGCGGCCCAGTCCAGGATCACCTTGCCGGACTGGCCGCTGCGCATGATTTCGAAGCCGTCCCGGTACGCCGAGATCGGCAGGCGATGCGTGATGATGGGCGTGATGTCGAGCCCGCTCTGCAGCATGGCGGCCATCTTGTACCAGGTCTCGAACATCTCGCGTCCGTAGATCCCCTTGAGCGTCAGGCCCTTGAAGATGACCTCGTTCCAGTCGATCGCGGTGTTGTCGGGCGGGATGCCGAGCAGCGCGACGTTGCCGCCGTGGTGCATCGTACGCAGCAGGTCGCGGAACGCGCCCGGGTTGCCGGACATCTCGAGTCCCACGTCGAAGCCCTCGACCATGCCGAGCTCCCGCATGGTGTCGTCGAGCGACTGGTGGCTCACGTTGATCGCGCGGGTCGCACCCATCCGGCGCGCCAGGTCGAGGCGGTAGTCGTTGACGTCGGTGACGACCACGTGCCGGGCGCCCACGTGCCGGGCGATCGCCGTGGCCATGATGCCGATCGGTCCCGCCCCGGTGATGAGCACGTCCTCGCCGACCAGGTTGAAAGACAGCGCCGTGTGCGTGGCGTTGCCGAGCGGGTCGAGGATCGAGGCCACTTCGTCAGTGATCGAATCCGGTAGCTTGAAAGCATTGAAGGCGGGGATGACGAGGTATTCGGCGAAGCAGCCCGGCCGGTTCACGCCGACGCCGACCGTGTTGCGGCACAGGTGCCGGCGTCCGGCGCGGCAGTTACGACAGTAGCCGCAGGTGATGTGGCCCTCGCCCGAGACTCGGTCGCCGACCGCGAAGCCCTGCACCTCGCTGCCGAGCTCGACGATCTCGCCGACGTACTCGTGGCCGACGGCCATCGGCACCGGGATGGTCTTCTGGGCCCAGTGGTCCCAGAGGTAGATGTGCATGTCGGTGCCGCAGATCGCGGTCTTGCGCACCTTGATGCGCACGTCGTTCGGCCCGAGCTTGGGCTCCGGGATCTCCTCCATCCAGATGCCGGGGGCGCGCTGCGACTTCACCAGTGCCTTCATGATGCTCAGCCTCTGCGGGTCGCGGCCCGCGCCTGATTCAGTGACGGATTCGGTGCCAGGTTCAGTGCCAGGGTCAGTGGATGACGCCGAGCTCGCGCCCGACGGCGACGAACCCCTCGATGGCCCGGTCGAGTTGCTCGAGCGTGTGCCCTGCGCACATCTGCGTGCGGATGCGCGCCTTGCCCATTGGCACGACCGGGTAGGAAAAGCCGATCACGTACACGCCGCGCTCGAGCAGTCGCTCGGCGAACTGCGCGGCCAGCGCGGCATCGCCGAGCATCACCGGTGCGATCGGATGCTCGCCCGGCACGACGTCGAAGCCCGCCTCGGTCATCCGGTGACGGAAATGGACAGTATTGCGTCGCAGGTTCGCTCGCAGCCCGTCGCTCGACTGCACGAGATCGAGCACCCGCAGCGTCGTGGCGGCGATCACCGGCGGAATGCTGTTCGAGAACAGGTAGGGCCGCGAGCGCTGCCGCAGCCAGGCCACGATCTCGCGGCGGGCCGCGGTATACCCGCCCGCGGCGCCGCCGAGCGCCTTGCCGAGCGTACCGGTGAGGATGTCGATGCGGCCCATGACGTCACGGTATTCGGGCGTGCCGCGCCCGCCGTCGCCGACGAAGCCGGTGGCGTGCGAATCGTCCACCATCACGAGCGCGTCGTAGCGGTCGGCGAGGTCGCAGATCTCCCGCAGGCGGGCGATCGTGCCATCCATGGAGAACACGCCGTCGGTGGCGATCAGCTTCACCCGGGCGTCGGCGGCCTCCTGGAGCCGGGTCTCGAGCTCGTCGAGGTCGTTGTTCGCGTAGCGCAGCCGGCGCGCCTTGCAGAGGCGGATGCCGTCGATGATGCTCGCGTGGTTCAGCGCGTCGCTGATCACCGCGTCCTGCTCGTCGAGCAGCGTCTCGAACAGGCCGCCGTTCGCGTCGAAGCAGGAGGAATAGAGGATGGCATCGTCCACGCCGAGGAACGCAGCGAGGCGCGCCTCGAGGTCCTTGTGCACGGACTGCGTGCCGCAGATGAAGCGCACCGAGGCCATCCCGTAGCCGTAGCGGTCGAGCGCACGGTGCGCCGCCTCGCGGATCGACGGGTGGTTGGCGAGCGCGAGGTAGTTGTTGGCGCAGAGGTTTATGAGCTCGCGGCCGTCGGCGAGGCGCACCACCGGCTGCTGCGGCGACCCAAGGACGCGCTCGGGCTTGAACAGCCCGGCAGCGCGCAGCTCGTCGGTCTGCCGTGCCAGGCGGTCGAGGAAAGGCTGGTCCACGTGCGGTCTCCCTGCGAGGCCGCGATTATAGGGTGCTTATAATCCGCTCGTGAGCCGACCCCGCGAACCTGCCCCTCCGCCCGCCGCTGCCAGCCTCCGGGCCGACCTGTGGCTGTGGTATGCGCGGTTCTTCAAGAGCAGGAGCATCGCGCAGGCCGCCGTCGAGGGCGGGCACGTCCAGGTCAACGGCGAGCGGATCAAGGCCTCGCGGCAGTTGCGGGTTGGCGACCGCCTGCGGATCACGCGCGAACGCGCGCGCTTCGAAGTGGAGGTGGCCGGGATCCCCGTGCGGCGCGGGCCCGCCGCGGAGGCTCGCCTGCACTACGTGGAGACGCCCGAAAGCGAGGCTGCCCGTGCCGCCGCGCGCGAGTTCGACCGGTTGTCGGCGCCAGTGGACTCCGGGCGCCCGGACAAGCGGGACCGGCGCGACCTGCTGCGCGTGCTCAAGGGCCGTGGCTGACCGGGGCCCGAGGTGACGGTCACCCGGAAGCGCTCCGCATGAGCGTGTCGCTGGCCTCGCGCTCCACGCGGCTGTTCGTCGTGCTGGCCGCGTTCTTCGCCGCCAATGCGGTCATCGCGGAGTTTGTCGGCGTCAAGATCTTCGCACTGGAGACCACGCTCGGCCTGCCGCCGTTCGGCTGGAACCTCTTCGGGCAGTCCGGTTCGCTCAGCTTCACGGCGGGCGTGCTGCTCTGGCCGGTCGTGTTCGTGATGACGGACGTCATCAACGAGTACTTCGGCCGGCGCGGCGTGCGCTTCATTTCCTTCGTCGCCGTCGGCCTCATCTGCTACGCGTTCCTGTTCGCCTACCTCGCCATCCACCTCGCGCCCGCAGCCTGGTGGGTGACGGTGAACTCGCCGCGCGGCGTGCCGGACATGCAGGCCGCGTTCGCGAACGTGTTCGGGCAGGGACTGTGGACCATCGGCGGCTCGATCGTCGCCTTCCTGGTCGGCCAGCTGATCGACGTGGGCATCTTCCACCGCATCCGCCGGGCGACCGGCGAGCGCTGGATCTGGCTGCGCGCGACGGGTTCGACCGCGGTCTCGCAGCTGGTGGACAGTTTCGTGGTGCTCTACATCGCCTTCGTGCTGGGGCCGCAGCAGTGGCCCACGGGCCTGTTCCTCGCGGTCGGCACGGTGAACTACGCCTACAAGCTCGCGGCGGCGGTGGCGCTGATCCCGCTCATCTACCTGATGCGCAGGGGCATCGAGCGGTACCTGGGGGCGGAGGAATCGGCGCGGCTCAAGCGCGAGGCGGCGGCTGGGTAGGGGAGGTTACGGCAGCGCCGCGCCGTTCAGTTCACCAGCTGGTTGAGCTCGAAGATCGGCAGCAGCATCGCGAGCACGATCACGAGCACGAGCCCGCCCATGACCAGGATCATAATCGGCCCGAGCAGGCCGACGACCGCCTGCAGGATCGAGTCGAGTTCGCGCTCCTGGTGGATGGCCGCTCGCTCGAGCATCGTGTCGAGCTCGCCGCTCGACTCGCCGCTCGAGATCAGGTGGATCATCATCGGCGGGAACAGCCGGCTCACGCTGAGCGAGCGGCCGATGGGCGCACCCTCGCGGACGCGCACGGCGGCGTCCTCGACCGCGGCCTTCATCGGCAGGTTGGTGACCACCTCGCTCGAGATGCGCAGCGCCTCGAGCACCGGCACCGTGCTGGCGGTGAGGGTGCTTAACGTGCGCGCGAAGCGGGCGGTGTTGCTGCCACGAACCACCTTGCCCACCAGCGGGATCCGCAGCAGGGTGCGGTGCCAGCGGCGCCGGTTCGACTCGACGCGCAGCCATCGGTTGAAGAGGTACCCCGCTGCCACCAGGCCGGCGATCAGCCACAGGCCGTAGTCGCGCATGAAGTCGCTGCCGGCGATCAGCATCTGCGTGAGCAGGGGTAGTTCGGCCTCGCTGCTGCGGAAGACCTCCACTACCTTCGGCACCACGGACACCAGCAGGAAGAACACGATCGCGACGCAGACCACGAACAGCAGCACCGGGTAGAGCATGGCGGTCAGGGTTCGGCTGCGCATTTGCTCGCGGTTGTCGGTGTAGTCGGCGAGGCGCTCGAGCACCGCGTCGAGGTGTCCCGATTGCTCGCTCGCCGCCACCGTGGCCCGGTAGATCTCCGGGAATGAGCCCGGAAAGTCGGACAGGCCATCGGCCAGCGTGTGGCCCTCGGTCACCTTCGAGCGCACACCCAGGATGACGCTGCGCACACGCGGCTTGTCCGTCTGCTGCGAGCAGGCGAGCAGCGCCTCCTCGAGCGGCAGGCCGGACTTCACCAGCGTGGCGAGCTGACGCGTGACTAGCGCGAGGTCGCTGGCACTCAGGCCACGCTGGAAGCCGAGTCGCAGGGGACGGCGCGGCCCGCTGCGCTCCTTCTCCTCGACCTCCTCGACCGCGACGGGGAGCAGGCCCTGCTCGCGCAGCAGCTGCCGGACCTGCCGGGCGGTATCGCCCTCGATAACGCCTTTTCGCTCGCGGCCGGTGGCGTCGACCGCGACGTAGTCGAAGGCTCCCATGCGTCAGTCCTCGCGCGTGACCTTGAGGACTTCCTCGATCGTGGTGACGCCCGAGAGCACCTTGGTCCGCCCGTCGTCGCGGATGCCGGGCGTTCGGGCCCGCGCGTAGCGCTCGAGCTCCATCTCGGAGGCGCCGTCGTGGATCATGGCGCGCATGTGCTCGTCCACGACCACGAGCTCGTAGATGCCCGTGCGGCCCTTGTAACCACCGGACGGATCCCGGCTGCCCGGCCGGTAGAGCGTCGGGGAGGGCGCGTCGTCCGGCAGGTTGAGCAGGCGCCGCTCGTAGTCTCCCGCCGTGTAGGCTTCGCGGGTCGCGGGATTCAGCACCCGCACCAGCCGCTGCGCGAGCACCCCGACGAGGCTCGAGGCGAGCAGGAAGGGTTCGATGCCCATGTCGCGCAGGCGCGTGACGGCGCCGACGGCGGTGTTCGTGTGCAGGGTCGAGAGCACGAGGTGGCCGGTCAAGCTCGATTGCACCGCGATCTGCGCGGTCTCGAGGTCGCGGATTTCGCCGACCATCACCACGTCCGGGTCCTGGCGCAGGATGGCGCGCAGTCCGCGCGCAAAGGTCATCTCGACGCGCGTGTTGACCTGCGTCTGGCCGATGCCGTCGATGTAGTACTCGATCGGGTCCTCGACCGTCATGATGTTGCGCGTACGGTCGTTGATGCGGTCGAGCGCGGCGTAGAGCGTCGTGGTCTTGCCAGAGCCGGTGGGGCCGGTCACGAGCAGGATGCCGTTCGGCTTGTGGATCGCCTCGTCCACGAGCGTCTGGGTGACCGGGTCCATGCCCAGCGAATTGAGGTCGAGGCGGCCCGCCTGCTTGTCGAGCAGGCGCAGCACCACGCGCTCGCCGTGGCCCGCGGGAATCGTCGAGACACGCACGTCCACCGCACGGCCGGCGATGCGCAGCGAGATGCGCCCGTCCTGCGGCAGGCGCTTCTCGGCGATATCGAGGCGCGACATGACCTTGATGCGCGAGACGATGAGCGGCGCCACCGCGCGCTTGGTCTGCAGCACCTCGCGCAGCACGCCGTCCACCCGGAAGCGGATCACCAGCCGGTTCTCGAACGGCTCGATGTGGATGTCGGAGGCGTTCTCCTTGACCGCCTGCGTCAGCAGCGCGTTGATCAGGCGGATGACCGGCGCCTCGTCCTCGCTTTCGAGCAGGTCGGAAGGTTCGGGGATCTCTTGAGCGAGGCTGCCGAGGTCGGTGTCCTCCTCGAGGCCGCCCATGGCGTCCATGGCGGCGCTCGAGCCGCCCTCGTAAGCCTGGCGCAGCAGTGTCTCGAAGCGATCGACGTCCGCCCGCTCGACGGTGAGGGGGCGGCGAAGGTGCCGGCGCACCTCGGCGAGGGCGATCGGCGAGGCGCCGGCCCGCAGCACGACGTCCGCCGACTGCTCGGTCAGCGCGCGCACCAGCACGCCGTGCCGCTTCGCGAAGGCGAAGGGCACGGGCCGCGGCGGCTCGGCGACCCGACCCGCCGCGGCGATGATGGCCTCGTCGGTGAGGGTGGTGCTCACGGCGGCGGCTGGTCGCCGGGCGGCGGCGCGACCGGCTCATTCCCGAACGGCGTCGTCGGGGTCACCGGTGGCGCCGGGGCCGCGGCGGGTGGCGGGAGCGGCAGCGGGGTGCCGTCCGTCGCGCTCGCACGCTCGGCCGGCGTGTCGCCCAGAGGCGAGGCCTGCTTGGCCGGGTTCAGCAGCTCCGGCGGCACCAGTGCTTCGAGCGCGGGCAGCGTCGGCTGCCGCTCGCCGGGCATCAGCGGGATCTTGCCGTCGTTCCGCTCGAGCTGCTGGTTGCGGATGTAGTTGTACTTCGCATTGGTTTCGATGGCCGCGTCCACGCCGTCGCGCAGGATGCGCGGCCGGATGAACACCATCAGGTTGGTCTTGACCTTGTCCACGCTGCGGGTCTTGAACAGCTCGCCGAGGATCGGGATGGACCCGAGGAACGGCACCTGCGACTTCGCCTCGCGAACCTCGTCGGAGATCAGGCCGCCGAGCACGATGATGCCGCCGTCCTCGACCAGCACGTTGGTCGAGATCGTGCGCTTGTTCGTGATCAGGTCGTTGGTGCTGACCTGCTGCGAGCTGGCGGCGATGCTCGAGGCCTCCTGCGAAATCTTGAGGACCACCGAATCGCCCTCGTTGATCTGGGGCGTGATCTTTAGGATGTTGCCGACCTCCTCGCGCTGGATGGTCTGAAACGGGTTGACCTGGCCGCCCGGTCCCGACACGCCCTGGTTGGTGTACTGGCCCGTGACGAACGGCACCTCCTGCGCGATCTTGATCTCGGCTTCCTCGTTGTCGAGCGTGACGATCGAGGGCGTGGCGATGATGTTCGTATTGCCCTGGCCGCCGATCGCTCGGACCAGCGCGGCCCAGCTGAAGCCGTCCGCCACGATCTGGCCAACGCCCATGGTCAGGCCGCTCGGCAGGCTGGCGATGCTGTCGGGGTTCAGGACGCCCTGCAGGATCTGCCCGATCCCGGTGCCGTCGACCGGCTGCACGAAGCCGCCGGCGGGCAGCAGGTTGCCGTCGGAGTCGCGGTCGCCGATCACCCAGTTGATGCCGAGGTCCATGGACTTGTCGAACGACATCTCGACCAGGATGGCCTCGACCAGCACCTGGGCGCGGCGGATGTCGAGCCGGTCCACGATGGACATCACCGAGCGCATCACCTTGGGCGGTGCGGTCACCACGAGGGCGTTGGTCTGCGGCTCCGCCCAGATCGTGATGCTGCGGTCCACGCCGCCGCCGCCGCTGACCATGGCCGGTGCAGCGCCGCCGGCGGGACCCGCCGCGCCGGGCGCCGCGGCCGCCGTGATGCCCTGGATCTGCTCACGCAGCTTCTGCGAGATCTTCTCGGCGTCCGCGTAGCGCAGGTAGCGGACCTGCGTGTCGCCGCCCGCCTCGAGCGGCGTGTCGAGGTGCGTGATGAGCGTCTTCAGGCGCAGGCGCTGCGAGCTCTCGCCGCTCACCAGCACGCTGTTGGTGCGGTCGTCGGCGACCATCTTCACGGTCGGCACGCCGCCACCTTCGGCGCCCGCGGTGACGTACAGCGAGTTGACGATGCGCACCACGTCCGAGGCGCTCGCGTGCTGCATCGGGATGACGTCGATGTTTTCGTCGCCGGTCTGGTCGATGCGCTGGATGATGCGCACCATGCGGCTCACGTTCGCCGCACGGTCCGAGATGATCAGCATGTTGGAGGTCGGATAGGCCGCGAGGTGCCCGTACTGGGGGATGAGCGGCCTCAGGATCGGCACGAGCTGGGCGGCGCTCACATTCTTGACCGACACCACCTGCGTGACAATCTCGTCCGAGGTGGAGCTGATGCGCGAGGGCAGGTCGTTGGCGGGCAACTGGCGGGCGTTGGCGTCGGGCACGATCTTGACGACGTCCCCGGACTGCACGGCCACGAAGCCATGCACCTGCAGGATGGACAGGAACGCCTCGTAGAAGGCGTCGGGGGACATCGGTGTGGAGCTGAGCATGGTGACCTGCGCCCGCACGCGGGGGTCCACGATGAAGTTCTTGCCGGTCACGGCGCTCACGGCCTCGATGATCTGGCCGAGGTCCGCGTCCTTGTAATTGGGGGTGATGGAGCCCTGGCTCTGGCCCGGTGCCGCCGCGGGCATGCCGAGCGCCAGGGCTGCGGCGAGTGCGCCGGCGGCCAGCTTCACTGCGACCCGATCCTTGAACTTGGATTTCATCGTCACTCCGCGGGATCCGGGTCTTCGGAGGCCTCGGGCACCTCGCTGACCGAAATCGCCTCTGACAACGCCCCGGACGCGGCTTCGGCCGCGACCTGGGCAGTATTGATGTTGACCTGCGTACTCTGACCGTTGCGCTCCACCGTGACCGTGACCTGGGCCGCGCTGTTGATGGACTGGAGGATCTCCATCCCCCGCGCCGGGTCGTCGAGCGGCGTGCCGTTGATCGCAGTCACCAGGTCCCCCGGCATCAGGCCGAGCTGCGAGAACTGCTGCCGGTCGCGCCCCGGATACACCCGGTAGCCGCGCTGCTGCCCGTTGGCGAACACGGGCTGCGGCCGGATCACCTCGGTGATTGCCCCCGGGTTCTGCGCCGCGAGATTCTGCAGCCGCTGGCCCAACATGGGGTCGGGCGCCGCCGCGGCGACCGGCTGGGCCGCGCTCATGCCGCCGCCCTGGAACTTCTTGGGCAGGATCAGGGCCTCGAGCTTGCCGCCCCGGTCCAGGATGACGCGGTCCGGATACACGGAGTGCAGCTTGGTGCCGCCCGTGATGGTCTTGCCGACCGCGTACACGCGAGCGGTGGCCGCGCTCTCCCCGACGATGGCGAATCCCCGCTGCGGATCGGCGTGCGCGATGGTCCCGGCCAGGACGAGGTTCATCTGGGTGGCGGCGACCGCGGAGGGATCGGTCTCGTCCGAACCCGAGGCGCCGGGAACCCCGAACAGGTGGGCATTGACGATACGGCCGACGTCCACCGCCGGGGCGGAAGGACCCTGCGGCTGCGGCATCGGGGCGACAGCGGTCGGGACCGGAGCGCGCCGAGCGCCGAGCGCCGTCCAGGTGAGCTGCACGGCCTGCCAGGCGAGGAGCAGCACGAGGCCGGCCGACACCCACAGCGGCAGCGACCGGGCCCAGGCCGCGGGCGTGGACCCGGCGGACGTCCAGGCAAAGGAACCGAGGCTTTTGGGCAACTGCATCGAGTAGGCGGACCCGTGACCCGTCAGGCATTGGCCGAAGCAGCCGCATGATACGGACTTGCGGGACACTGCCTCAAGACAATCGCGCAACTATCGGATGCAACAAACCGTGCACGGATCCCGAATCGGCGCTTGTCACCGCCGGGGCATGGCCCTATATAGGCATGGCGGAAGCAGTGGCAGAGCATGACCGACGAACGCACCCAGCAGGGCCATGGACTGGTGGTCGAGGAGGCGCAACCGCGCACCAAGCGGCCGCCGCTCTACCAGGTCGTGATCCTGAACGACGACTACACGCCGATGGAGTTCGTGGTGGACGTGCTCGAGCACATCTTCGCCATGGACCGGACGACGGCGACCCGCGTGATGCTCGAGGTGCACACCCGGGGCAAGGGCGTGTGCGGGGTGTTCACGCACGAGATCGCCGAGACCAAGGTGGCGCAGGTGACCACCTACGCCCGACAGAACCAGCATCCCCTCCTGTGCACGATGGAAGAGGCCTGACGCCGTGTTGAGCAGCGAACTCGAGATCTGCCTGAACGAGGCTTTCCAGGCGGCCCGCGAGGCCCGCCACGAATTCATGACCGTCGAGCACCTCCTGCTGTCGATCATCGAGACGACCCGGGTGCGCGAGATCCTGCGCGCCTGCGGGGCCGACGCGACCCGGTTGCGCAAGGAACTCGCCGAGTTCATCGACCAGACGACGCCGCGCCTCAAGCAGGACGACGACCGCGAGGTTCAGCCGACGCTGGGCTTCCAGCGAGTCCTGCAGCGCGCCGTGTTCCACGTCCAGTCGAGCGGCAAGAAGGAAGTCTCGGTCGCGAACGTGCTGGTGGCGATCTTCAGCGAGAAGCATTCGCACGCCGCGTACCTGCTCACGCTGCAGGACGTCTCCCGGCTCGACGTGGTGAACTACATCTCGCACGGGCTCGCGAAGCCCGGCGACGAGCGCGAGTCGCGCAGCGAGGAGGCGCCGCAGGGCGAGGGCGAGCGCGACGCCGAGGGCAGCTCGGCGCTCGAGAAGTACGCCACGAACCTCAACCGCCTGGCGATCGAGGGCCGCATCGATCCGCTCATCGGCCGCGCGCTCGAGGTCGAGCGCACCATCGAGATCCTGTGCCGGCGGCGCAAGAACAATCCGCTGTACGTGGGCGAGGCGGGCGTCGGCAAGACCGCCCTGGTCGAGGGTCTTGCGCGGCTGATCGTCGAGCGTCGCGTGCCCGAGGTGCTGGCCGACAGCACGGTCTATTCGCTCGACCTCGGCTCGCTGATTGCTGGCACCAAGTACCGCGGCGACTTCGAGAAGCGGCTCAAGGGCGTGCTCGCCGAGATCAAGAAGCTTCCCGGAGCCATCCTGTTCATCGACGAGATCCACACCGTGATCGGTGCCGGGGCGGCCTCGGGCGGCGTGATGGACGCCTCGAACCTCATCAAGCCGGCGCTCGCGAACGGCGAGCTGCGCTGCATCGGGTCGACCACCTACCAGGAGTTCCGCGGCATCTTCGAGAAGGATCACGCCCTGACGCGGCGCTTCCAGAAGATCGACATCATCGAGCCGACCGTTGCGGAGACGATCGAGATCCTGCGCGGCCTGCGGCAGAAGTTCGAGGAGCACCACGGCATCCGCTACGCCGACGAGGCCCTGATCGCCGCGGCGGAGCTCTCGGCACGCCACATCAACGACCGGCACCTGCCGGACAAGGCCATCGACGTCATCGACGAGGCGGGTGCGCGCCAGCGCGTGAAGCCGGCCGGAGAGCGCGAGATGGTGGTTACGGTCAACCAGGTCGAGGACGTCGTGGCACGCATGGCGCGCATCCCGCCGAAGACCGTGTCGTCGAGCGATCGCGACGTGCTGCGCAACCTCGAGCGTAACCTCAAGCTCGTGATCTACGGGCAGGACAAGGCGATCGAGACGCTGTCGGCGGCGATCAAGATGTCGCGCTCGGGCCTCGGCGACCAGCACAAGCCGGTGGGCTCCTTCCTGTTCGCCGGCCCCACCGGTGTCGGCAAGACGGAGGTGACGCGCCAGCTCGCCTCGGCGCTTGGCGTCGAGCTGGTGCGCTTCGACATGTCGGAGTACATGGAGCGCCACACCGTGTCGCGGCTGATCGGCGCGCCCCCGGGCTACGTCGGCTTCGACCAGGGCGGGCTCCTCACCGAGGCCATCACCAAGAACCCGCACTGCGTGCTGCTGCTCGACGAGATCGAGAAGGCCCACCCGGACGTCTTCAACCTGCTGCTGCAGGTCATGGACCACGGCACGCTGACCGACAACAACGGCCGCAAGGCAGATTTCCGCCACGTCGTGATCGTGATGACCACCAACGCCGGTGCCGCCGAGATGAGCCGGGCCTCGATCGGATTCGTCGCGCAGGACAACGCGCCCGACGGCATGGAGGCGATCCGGCGGCTGTTCGCACCGGAGTTCCGCAACCGCCTCGACGCCGTCGTCCAGTTCCAGGGGCTGGACGAGCGCACGATCCAGCGCGTGGTGGACAAGCTGATCGTGGAAGTGGAGGCGCAGCTCGAGCAGAAGGGCGTCGCGCTGCACGTCGAGGACGACGCGCGGGCGTGGATCGCCCGGCGCGGCTACGACCCGAAGATGGGCGCCCGACCGATGGCGCGCGTCATCCAGGAGCACATCAAGCGGCCGCTCGCGGAGGAACTGCTGTTCGGGCAGCTCGAGAAGGGCGGGCACGCATTCGTCAGCGTGGGCGCCGACGAGCAGCTCAAGATCGAGACCCGTTCGTCGGAGGAGCCGGCGCTGCTCGAGTGACGCGGCGGGCCGGCGGCCCGAAATCCGGGTTCAGCGGCCCCGGTAGACGATGCGGCCCTTGGTCAGGTCGTAGGGCGTCATCTCCACGGTGACGCTGTCGCCGGTGAGGATGCGGATGTAGTTCTTGCGCATCTTGCCCGAGATGTGCGCGGTCACGATGTGGCCGTTCTGCAACTGAACCCTGAAGGTCGTGTTGGGCAGTGTTTCCACCACCCGGCCTTCCATCTGAATTGCGTCTTCTTTCGCCATGCACCCTCTCAGCAGCCCCGCGGGCCGCGCGAATTCTGCATAAAGGGCTATGGCAAAGCAAACGACGCACCTCGCCAGGTCGGGTCGGGCGCGAGTGGGCCGGCCGTTGCCGCGGCGAGCTCGCGCAGGAATTCGCGCCTCGGAAGGCTGCGCGCGCCCAGGCTCGACAGGTGCGGGCTCGCGATCTGGCAGTCGATGAAGCGATAGTTGCGCTCCTGCAACGAGTGTGAAAGGGCGCAGA
>Ga0316622_100000221_pt1 | contig 30490 bp, 28 predicted proteins | sample OWC_Aug_OW2_C1_D_FD_207646 | JGI IMG/M metagenome (GOLD analysis project Ga0316622, IMG submission 207646) | Wetland soil microbial communities from Old Woman Creek delta, Ohio, United States - OWC_Aug_OW2_C1_D5_C | ecosystem: Environmental > Terrestrial > Soil > Wetlands | place: USA: Ohio... | reverse complement strand
CTTCCCCTTCGCGCCAAACTGGTGCACCGTCAGGCAGGCCATCGAGATCATCGAGAAAGCCGCTCCGCAGGCCGAGAGCAGCTCCAACCCCATAGGCCTCCTGGTCTTCGACGAAAAGAACAACCTCCTCGGTTCGCTCGGGATACGGGAGATCCTCAAGGGACTGGAGCCGAAGTTCCTCAACCCGGTCAAAGGGGCACAGGTTCACGAGGAGAGCGAGGCGGAGCTTTCGCTCATCTGGGACTCTATGTTCGACACCCAGGCTCGGCAGCTGGCCGATCAGAAGGTCAGCGACTGCATGGTGCCCATACGCCATTTCGTCAGGCCCGACGACCCCGTCACAAAAGCCGCCTACCTGATGGTCCACCACGACCTCACCTTCCTGCCGGTCCTCGAGGGAGGGAGGAAACTCGTGGGTGTCGTGAAGATCTTCGATGTCTTCAGGGAGCTGTCATCTCTGATATCAAACGCGTAAGGAGCGGACATGGCAGACGCAGTCAGCAGACTACCGCAGGGTTTTATCGAGGTGCCCGCCGAGATAATCCTCGCCACGGAACGGCCCGCTTTCGACTGGAAGCGGGTTTTCTTTATTCTTCTGGGCCTCGGACTCTTTCTTTTCATCTACTACATGCCGGCCTGGCCTGACGCCGTCGATCCTGCCGGCAAGGCCTTCCCCCTCTCCCCGCAGGGCAAAGGGGCCATCGCGCTCTTCCTGCTCGCCGGCATATGGTGGGTCTTCGAGGTGGTGCCCATCGGCGTCACGGCGATCGCCATCGGCGTCTTCCAGGCAATTTTCGCGATACGGTCCGCCAAAGACGCCTTCAAGGACTTCATGGACCCCTCGGTCATGTTCATCTTCGCCTCCGTCGTCGTTGGCCTCGCCTTCACCAAATCGGGTCTCACGAAACGCCTCGCCTACAAGATGCTCGAGGTCGTAGGCGAGAAGACGAGCATGATCCTCCTGGGCGCGCTCGTGGTCACCGCCGGGCTCGCACACGTCATGGCCCACACCGCCGCGGCCGCGACAGTTTTCCCCATCCTCCTCGCCATTTATGCCCTCTACGGGGAGGGGAACAAACAGACTAACTTCGGCAAGGCCCTCTTCATCGGCATGGCCTACGCCGCCGGCGCCGGGAGCGTCATCACCTTCCTGGGTTCCGCCCGCGCCGCAGCGGGGGCCGGCATGTTCGCCGAGTTCACCGGCAGGACAATCGGCTTCTTCGAGCTGACGAAGTATACCTTCCTCATCGGCTGGGTCATGGTCTTCCTCATCTGGGCCTATCTCATGGTGTTCCTGAAGCCCGAGAAAAATGCTATTACAGGCCTAAAAGACAAGGTCCGCCGGCTCTCGAGCGAGCTCGGCGCCATGACCCGGAACGAGAAGTTCGTCATCATCACCGTTCTGGGGGCCATTGCCGTCATGTCGAGCCAGGCCTTTGTCCCCGCCCTCCAGTCCATGGACCGAGCCGCCATCATGCTGGTGTCCACCCTGCTCTTTTTCGTCTTCAAGGTCCTCACCGTGAAGGAGCTCGAGGAGATCCCCTGGAACATCATCCTACTCTTCAGCGGCGCCATGAGCATCGGCTTCTGCCTCTGGCAGACCGGCGCGGCCCAGTGGATGGCCGTGAACTGGCTCATCATGTTCCAGAAGGCCCACTGGCTCATCTTCGTCCTGGGCATTGCCACCTTCGTGCTCATCATGACCAACTTCATCATGAACGTGGCGGCCATCGCCATATCGCTGCCGGTCTCGCTCGTCATCGCCAAGTACCTGGGCGTGGCGCCCGACGTGATCTTCTACTCATCGCTCATCACGGCCGGCATGCCCTTCGTGCTCCTCATCGGTGCAGCACCGAACGCCATCGCCTACGAGTCAAAGCAGTTCACGCCCGGAGAGTTCTTCAGGCACGGGTTGCTGCTGAGCGTGCTCCTCGTGGCGATCATCGGCGTGGCGATCATGACCTTCTGGCCGGTATTGGGTATGCAAACCCTGCTCAAGTAAGCCTTCGCTTCTTCGACGCAACGAATTTGTCTCTGGGGGGGGACTGTATGAACCAAGACTATGCGGAGGTGCTCCTGGAACACTTTCCTGTTGTGTTCCGCGAGGCCGAGTTTGTCGAGGCCAGTTATCGTGCACTGAACGAGTTCGGCTTCACCGCTGACAATGCCATTGCCGCCGTCTGCCTCTGCCGGGACGAGATATCGCAGACACTGAAGAGCACCGTCGCCCAGACATGGGGAGAAGCTTTCAACCTCTCGAGCCTGGGCGGCATGTTCTTCGCGGGCAGGACCGGGCTCATGGCAGCCATGCACCACGCGCCCCACGGCAACGGAAAGGAGCGCTTCGTCTTCTACGCCTTCTCACACATCGCCATCGACGCCGACGGCCGTCTCGGCGTCTGCAAACGGAAGGGTATCCCAGAGTCCGTCGCCTGCGGAGCCCTGAACGCCTTCCGAAAGGAGATGGCCGAGGGCAAGCTCAGCGTGGCCATAGACAACGGCGACATCGAGCAGAGCCTCCTGAAGATGCGGCTGATGCGGGAGATCCACTATGGCACGGTGCCCGACCTGCTTCAGCTCACCCTTCTGACCCGCCAGGTGATCCAGACCGACCTTGAGAGGGAGCTCCAGGCCATCGTGAACATGGCCACAAGCGACTACGCAGTGCTCACCGGGGTCCAGGTCCACGGCCCCGACGGCAACTACGCGGCGCCGTCCTCGTGCTACGCAGTGCTCGACTTCATCCGCCAGGATCTTGCTTTTTCCGGTGAGCCGAATACAGTCGGCGCTGCAGCGGGGTAATGCCTCACAGGCCGCGGGCGCTTCACTGTCGTCCCGTCTCTGCCGTGCCCATCCCACATTCGAAGGAGGTTTAATGAAGGCAAAGGATCTGATGATACCCCTCTACGAACATCTGACGCCTGACACGTCGTTGAAAGATGCCGTCAGGCTGCTCCGCGACGCCAAGCGCGGCGAGGAGAAGGTCGGTGTGAAGGGACTGCCGGTACTCGACTCACAGACCAGGCTCGTCGGCATGCTCACCATGCACGACGTACTCAGGGCCGTCTATCCGGCCTATCTGGCCATGATGAACCTTGGAGATTTCACCTGGGAAGGCATGATCGACTCCCTTGCGAAGCAGGCCGGGGACCGGCCCGTGAGCGCCTTCATGACGAATGTGGTCGTCACGGTGAGAGAAACTGATCCCTTGATGGAGTGCATCGACCACATGCTCAAGAGCAGGATCAAGCGGGTGCCGGTCATCAACGCCGGTGGCGCTGTCGTGGGGATGCTCTACGAGCGCGACATCTTCTTTGCCGTGGCAAAGAAGATGCTCGACGAGCCGAACGGGGGTGTGCTATGACCCAGGAGGTTGCACAAGCATCCAGTCAGGTCGTGATGGGGACTTCCTTCTGGGTTGCCACCGCAATATTCCTTTTGGCCTACGGCATCATCGTGACCGATAAAATCCACAAAACCATCGTCGCCATTGTCGGCGCGTCCCTGATGATCCTCCTCAGCATCGTCACACAGGAAGACGCCTTTCACAGCACGGAACTCGGCGTGGACTGGAACGTCGTCTTTCTCCTCGTCAGCATGATGATCATCATCAATATCATGAAGCCCACCGGCGTCTTCGAGTACATTGCCATCAAGAGTGCCAAGGCTGCCAAGGGACAACCCTTCATGATCATGGCGATCTTCTCGACCGTCACCGCCGTTGTCTCGGCCTTCCTCGACAACGTCACCACCGTTTTGTTGATCGCGCCGGTCACCTTGCTGATCTGCGAGGCCCTCGAGCTCGATGTGGTCCCCTTCCTCATCACCGAGGCCCTGGCCTCGAACATCGGCGGCACGGCGACGCTCATCGGCGACCCGCCCAACATCATGATCGCCTCGAAGGCCCAGCTCGACTTCATGGCCTTCGTGTACCATCTGACGCCCGTCATCATTGTCGTACTGATCGCCTACATCATCAGCATCAAGTTTATCTTCGGCCGTCGTCTGAAGGTTCGCGAGGAGCTGCGGCAGCGCGTTATGGCTATGAACGAGCTCGACGCCATCAAGGACCCGGCCCTCCTGAAGAAGTCCCTCGCGGTGCTCGCCGTCACCATCACGGGCTTCGTCATGCACGGTGCCCTGCACATGCAACCGGCAACGATTGCCCTGTCAGGCGCGGGACTGCTCCTGCTCGTGTCAGGCACCAAGGAGCCCCATCACATTCTTGCCGAGGCGGAGTGGACGACGCTCTTCTTCTTCATCGGCCTCTTCATCATCATCGGAGGGGTGGTGAAGGTGGGACTCATCAAGTGGATGTCCATCCAGGTGCTCGACCTGACCCGCGGCAATCTCTTCGGCACGGCCATGATCGTGATGTGGTTCTCGGCCTTTGCCTCGGCCTTCATCGACAACATCCCCTATGTCGCCACGATGAACCCCCTCATCGTCGACATGGCAAAACAGCTCTGGCCCGACCTGTCGGGCCTCCAGTTGCTGCACCACCCGGACCTCATGCCCCTCTGGTGGTCCCTTGCGCTGGGCGCCTGCCTCGGAGGCAACGGCACCGCCATCGGGGCCTCAGCGAACGTCATCGTCTGCGGCATGGCGGAGAAGATGGGCAGGCCGATCGCCTTCAGGAAGTTCATGCTCTACGGCATGCCGCTCATGGTCGAATCGGTGATCATCTGCACGGTCTACGTCTGGTTGCGGTACTATGTGCTCAAGATCTAAGGGGTACCTCACTGAGTCAGGCTTTGCTTCGCCCTGCCCGATGCTGGCAGGGCAGTGGTGCTGAGAAACCTTTCCGTGCGATACCTCGAGAAAGGCAGTAATGAGTGATGTGAGAGCCTTCACTGGTCACTCGTCACTTGTCACTGATCACGGTCTCTTTGGCTTTGAGGCATCCTGCCTTGCCTCCGAGATGCGGCCAGAAGTCCAAGGCCTGCCACTAACAGCTGTTCCCAGGGAGGGCGCTGCGTGAGACGCTGCCTCTCCTGGGCCTTCGTGCTTCTCTACTGCCTCGCCGCCGTCTCACCCCTGTCACATCGCACGGGTGACGCGGGGCCGCCGGGTAGGCCCGACGGCTCCGCATCGCACCCCGGCTTCCTCTACCTCGAACTGGTCCTCGATCGCTGCCTGCCCGATGACGATGACGATGCGTCTGCCCCTCTCATCATCCTGAAGAAGAAGCGAGCCGTTCTGAGGCACAGCGAATCCGGCCCCGTGCCCGGCGATGACAGCGCTGGCTTCCCTCAATCGAGCGATACCGTAACTGTCCCGGGCCCGGGGACTTCAAGGGACTCCGGCCCCGCACCATTTGTCAGCCACGTCCTTTTGTCACGCCTTGCCTCTGGCCTTTCACCTCCACATTGCGCCTCCTGAAAGACATTTACCAACAGGCTCAGTAGCCGAACAGGGTCCTCCCTATCGCCGGGTCGGGGGTATAATGAAGGAGCCGACGCCTGTTCGATTACAGGCGCAGCGCCTCTGTGCTGCGGAGCCCCCGTGTCGATACACCACGAGGAGGACCGATGACAAGAAACGACCGACTGCTGTTTCCCTGCTGCCTCTTCTTCCTTTTCTGCTGTGCGGCGCTGCAGGCCGGCGCCACAGATGCTCCTTCACAGGTCGACACCTTCATCATTTCAGGCTCCATAGAGGATTCCCACAGGGAGCCTGTCAAGGGTGCTGAAATCCGGCTGCTCGTGAACGGCAAGCCTACCCGCATCGTCTCAGGGCACAAGGAGGTCGACAAGACCGAATCGTCATCGCACGGGACGTACCAGTTGCAGTTCGGTCTTCCACCGGAGGCTCCGGACAGCACCTCGGTGCAGCTGGAGCTCTCCAAGACCAGCTTCAGGAAAACGCTCCTGGACCTGAAGAAGGCCGACTTCGCCCGAAAGGACAATACTTTTTTCACCGCACGAAACGTCCAGATAGCAAGAGTCCTGGGCCCCGCCTTCTACATTTCTACAGGGGTCTTTCTTCTAGCCTATGCCCTGATCTCCTTCGAGCTTCTCCACAGGACCATCGCGGCAATGATCGGTGCTGCCGCCATGCTCCTCATCACCTACACCTTCGGCACGATGAACGCCGATTACCATATCGTCTCCTTCGGCAGGGCCATGCAGGCAATCGACATGAACGTCATCTTCCTCCTCATGGGCATGATGATCATCGTGGGGGTCCTCAAGCACACCGGCGTCTTCCAGTGGTGTGCCTACCTGTCCTTCAAGCTCGCCAGGGGCAATGTCTTCATCCTCTCCGTCATCTCAATGATCTTCATAGCCGTGACCTCGGCATTCCTGGACAATGTGACGACGATGCTCCTCTACACGCCGGTGCTGATCCAGATCGCCCTGACCCTCCGGATTTCACCGCTGATCCTCCTCATCCCCGGGGTCATGGCCTCGAACGTCGGCGGCACGGCGACCCTCATCGGCGACCCGCCAAACATCATGATCGGCTCCTACACGGGCTTCACCTTCATGATGTTCGTCGAGAACCTCACACTGGTCTGCATCCTCGCGGCGATCGCGCTCATCATCTATACGAAGTTCTACTACGGCAAGGACTACTCCCGGGCCAGGGTCGAGGATATTGACGGCTTCATCGCCGACCTGAAGGAGAAGTACAGGATCACTGACCAAACTCTGCTCACCTACGGCCTCATCATCATGGGCATTGTCGTTGCGTTCTTCGCAAGCCACGGGTACTGGCACATGGAGGTGTCCATCCCCGCCCTCTTCGGCGCAGGCGTGCTCTTCACCTATGCGATCCTCACCAGGAGGGTGAGGATGCTCGAGTTGATAGAAAAAGACATTGAGTGGACCACACTCCTCTTCTTCATCTTCCTCTTCATTATAGTGGGCGCCGTGGAGGAGACGGGCCTCCTGGCGCTCATCGCCGACTGGGTGCTCAGCCTCTCGCAGGGCAACCTCGTGGCGGCCATCTGTCTCATCCTTTGGGTCTCGGCCATCATGAGCGCCTTTGTCGACAACATACCCTTCACCGCCACCATGCTACCCATCGTCGCCTATCTCACCAAGGTGATCCCGGGCGCCGAGTCAAACGTCCTCTGGTGGGCCCTGGCGCTGGGGGCCTGCCTGGGGGGTAACGGCACGATCATCGGCGCCAGCGCCAACGTGGTCACCATGGGCATCGCCGAAGCGGCCGGCCACCCGATCAGGTTCTTCGCCTTCATGAAATACGCCTTCGCCTACATGATCATAAGCGTCGCCATCTGTAATGTGTGGTTGCTGATCTTCTACTAATACCAAGGAGGCACCAATGACACAGACATGTGCAATCTCGAAGATCCTGCTTCCCGTGGACCTGAGCGAAGGGTCGCGCAGCACCCTCGATTACGCCGGGAGGCTCGCCGCCTTCCTGGGCAATGCCCTGGCCGGGGTCACCCTGCTCCACGTCACCCCCGCGGGCTTCCTGAGCCGCCACATAGGCTACGTTGATTTCCGGGGCGAGGACCTTGCGCAGTCGGAGCCAATGAAGAAGCTCAGGGATGAGCACATAGGAAGGGATATCATGCCGCTACTGGAAGAGGGCGAACACCTTCTCAGGTCCCGGGGGTGCACGGCCCCTGTAGAGCGCACCGTGGCAACAGGCGACCCTGTCGAGGAAATCGTCCGCGTCGCACAGGAGGGCCGGTTCAGCACCATCGTCATGGCGAGCAGGGCACTTTCCGAGATCCAACGCTTTTTCCTTGGCAGCGTGACCCGCAAAGTTGTGGGCCACGCGCCCTGCGACGTCCTGGTGGTCCCTCCCGGGGCCGAGTTCTCCCTGAAGACCATCCTCGTTGCAACAGACGGCTCGGACTTCAGCAGATCTGCAGCATCCCAGGCGATCAGGCTCGCCCGGTCCTCGGGAGGCAGGCTCATCGCACTAGGCGCCGTTGCCTCAGCCGCGGTCACCGCCCTCGACATCGTCGAGGCGGAGCTGCCAAGGGACCTGATCGAAGAGGAGGAACTCAAGGAAGCAACGGCCAATGTCACCGCCGTCGTCGAAAAGGTAAAGGAGGCAGGTATCGAGGTGAGGGGCCTGGTGGTCGGCGCAGCTCCGGCTGAAGCGATCATCGACACGGCGAGAGAACAAGGTGCCGACCTGATCGCAATGGGCAGCCACGGCAGGACCGGCATCAACAGGCTCCTCATGGGCAGTGTGGCGGAACGGGTACTCACCCTCGCGTCCTGCCCTGTCCTCGTGGTAAAATCCCCCTGCGTGGACTGAGCCTTTGGGGACTGCTGAACCGTGTGACCGAAGGGAGTCGGCCTCCCTGTGAGGTCGGTTCCCCCTTACGATCGTGCTGCTCACGTTTCAGGGGTCCTCAGATCCCTCCGCCACCTTGAACCATGATTGACGTACTCATTATCTCAAAGGAAGCCTCGGGGATATACGCGATTCTCGAACAATGCGCGACGACGGGCCGCGTTAACGATGAGAAGCGACAGACCACCCCGAAGCGACTCGACAAGGAGGGACTGGCCCGGTACGATGTGGCCCTCCTCGACCTCGATGCCGAGGGCTGGCAGCAGAGGCTCCTTGACCTCAAGCTCCACATGCCGGTCGTCGCATTCTCACAGCCGGACCTGCACCTGGCCGTTGAGGCGATGCGGCTGGGAGCCGTCGACTACATTGAAAAGCCGATCACTGCCGAGAGCTTCAGCGGGATCATCTCACGCTACGAGAACCAGGTGCTTGATCACCGGTACGGCTTCGACGAGATGCTCGGCACCAGCCCGCTCATGCAGGAGGTCTTCGCCCTGACCAAGCGGGCCGCAACAAGCGAAAGCAACGTGCTCATCACGGGCGAAAGCGGAACCGGCAAGGAACTGGTAGCCAGGGCCATCCACCGCTGGAGCCGGAGGAAGGAGGGCCCCTTCCTGACGATCAACTGCAGCGCCATACCTGACAGTCTTCTCGAATCGGAGCTCTTCGGTTTCGAGAGGGGTTCCTTCACCGGCGCCGTCCAGTCGAAGAAGGGCATACTCGAGCGTGCCGACGGCGGCACCGTCTTCTTCGACGAGATCGGAGACGTGTCCCCCCTCTTCCAGACGAAAATCCTGAGGGTTATCCAGGAAGGGGAGATCATGCGCATCGGCGGCGCCAGGCCGGCCAGGATCGACATACGGATCATCTCGGCGACCAATAAGGATCTGAAATCGGAGATCACCAAGGGGAGCTTCCGGGAGGACCTCTTCTACCGTCTCAACGTCATAAACATTCATCTGCCGCCGCTCAGGGAGAGAATGGAGGACCTTCCTCTGCTCATACGGCACCTCGTGCGCAAGCACAGCCAGAAACGGCAGGACCTTACGGTCAAGGGTGTTTCACCAGAGGCTCTTAAGATTCTTATGGGTTACCCGTTCCCCGGCAACGTCAGGGAGCTTGAGAACATCCTCGAGCGCGCGCTCTGTATGACTGACCGGGCTGAGATCGCTCCGGCAGACCTGCCATCCTCCCTTCGGGAAGCCGCGCCCCGCAGGGTGACCATGACCTTCAACCTCAGAAACGCTCTTGAATCCACAGAAAAGGAGACCATCCTCGCGGCCCTGCGGGAGACGGACTGGAACGTCTCACGAGCGGCGACCCTCCTCGGCGTGTACCGCCAGCAGCTGCAACGCAAGATCAGGGCCCTCAAGTTAACGCCCGAACGGCGCCCCCGGGAGGACGCATGCGCGACTGACTACCGACCGTAAGGCACGAAGTACCCCCCGCTCCCCCCACCCGCTTGCAGTACGCTGACCACACACACGCTCCTCCATGATTACCCCGACATAGTGCAACTTTGAACTGCATCTCCTGGACGAAACAGGCAACTTATTGATTTCATGGTCATACACGTCGCAGAGCCTGCGTTATCTCGCGGCGCACCCCTTGTGATGCATTCCAAAGATGCAGCGCCAGTTCTCTCATTCCCCGCCACACTTGCCCACCGCAAAGAACTGCTTCGGCCCTTGGCAGTGCCTTCCAACAAACGATTGCTCACCTACACTGTCATTCCAGACTTGATCCTCCGATCACGTCGGAGAATGGAATTCGGGCTCTCCAAGGCCCTTGGATTGTCCGGCAAAGCCGGACAATGACAGAAATAATATCTTATATACAGTAACTTGCGATCCTCCCTCATGACCTGAACGTTCCTGCAATGGTCACGCGCGCACATCTTCAGAGGGCACGACGCACAGAAGACAAAAACCTGCCGCTGCAATCGAGAGACTGTTGATAAGTTCCGATCAAGCGTGGGCCGGAGCGTCGTGTGATGCAACGCACAGTTGCATGTCAGGGCGCCACCGAAAGACTGAATATACATATTTTCAACTAGTTACAGTGATGGCACGGTACTTGTTCTATAAGAAAGCAAGAGGACGAGATGAAGAAACTGATAACAACCAAAGACACAGCCTACGTGGCAGTCACCTTTCTCGAACCCGGCGAGTACGACAGGATCAGCGACATCGAGGTCTTCAGCCGCCAGGCAGGGAAGGATACCAGAGCAATGATAATCAAGAGTATAAAGAAGAGTTCAGGAGGAAAGAAATGACTCACGAGTTGATGGCACAGGCGGTTTACATGATGGCAGTGGCCTTCACCCTCACAGTCCTGCTGGCATTCCCCTGCGAGTGCTACAATGTCTCGCTCCCCTGCCTCAAGGCCTGGATGCGCCTTAAGGCCCGCTGGATCACCATGAGAGACATGCGCAGGGAAGCAAAGCGGAAGACTTACTGGGAGGTCGACGTCCGGGAGATGTAGGAGGTATCGCCGGGCGGCGGGCGGAGCAGGAAACCCCGCTCAGCCGCCTGTTGCTGATCTACCACCCCTTGGTCTGGAGAATCTCCTTGAGATGCTCTTCGTGTTTCTTCTGGACGACCAGTATCCTCTTGTCCCTCGCCTCGTCGATTCGCGAGAGCAGCTTGTTGAGGTCCACCGGCTTTTCCATGAAGTCGAGGGCCCCCTCCTTCATCGCCTGCACCCCTGCCTGAAGAGTACCGTGGCCGGTCAGAATGATGACCTGCACGTCAGGCTTGTCCTTCCTTATCTTCTCCAGAGTCTCGAGCCCCGACATCCCCGGCATGGAAAGGTCAAGAACAATGGCGTCAAAGTCCTCCCGTCTCACGGTATTCAGGGCATCCTCGCCGCTCGTCGCGGTGTCGACCTTCAGCCCTCTCGTCTTGAGTCTCTGGGAGACAACTTCGAGAAACTTCTCTTCATCGTCCACGAGAAGCACGCGGGCGTTGAGTTCTTCCGGCATTTCTTCCACCTCCTGTGTATCAGCGGTTCCTGCCGCAAACCTGTATTTTGTCTGCTGCGCGAAAGGCGGGGTCTCCGGGAGGCGGAGGCCCATCGGACTGCAGACCCTGGCGAGCGAGAAAGAGCATCACCCTTGACGTGCCACGTCGGCCTGTCATCTGCGAGTGGTTCGGGTGATTGAAAAAGGTCAGGGCACACCCGGCCCGCATTTCTATAGACATGCAACTTCCGGTCCCATAACCTCATGCTGGCGGCTCCTCTGAAGGCTTGATATCGCCCTTCCAGTTCTTCCGATGAGGGGAGCCCCACGCTCCCGGATGTATCCTTTGAAGTAATTGATTTTTCTGTGCACTTACGAGGCATTCCTCGGCAAGACTCAGGGACTGACACGCCGCGGAAATCGTGCCCTCTTCTCACAGTTCTATCGCCAAGGCCTCAACTGCGGACGGCAGGAGCGAAACAAGAGCAATATTTTGCTCCTTCCCTGCAGTGATTCTGCTGCGGGTTCTCCGGTCCAGGAACAGTTCTCGAGGTCTTCAACGCTCGACGGGCGGCTGTTGCTCCAGGAGCGACGCCGAGCCGTCACCCTGAGGTGAGAACAGGGCTCCTCCCTCAGTGGATCATGCTCTCCGCTATCTTGATGAGTTCGAAGGGCGGCGCCATGAACAGCACAGTGCAATGAAGGCCGCTATCGTCCCAGGATATCCTGCTGCAGGTAGTGCCCCCGGGGCAGGCGCCGACCTGTAGCTCCGCTCTTCTGCCCTTCAGCGGGTATGCGGTCTCCTCTTTCACCTCCAGCATCGGGATCCTCTCCAGCTGCGAGTACCTCCCCTGCAGCGAAGACTGGATGATCACCAGGGTCGTCCCAGCCTTCTCAGCTTTCCTGAACTCCATGATGACCGCCTCGTAGGGTTTCTTCTGGGCCAGGATGACTGTCGGCGGCCAGGCGACGCCTTCCGGGAAGTACGTGGGCACAAGCACCCTGTCAAGCTCGAGTACCCTCTTCACCTCCTCAACGCTGGCATACTGCCGCATGAAATTCTGCTGCTTCAGCGAGGGTACTCTCTTCGCAATCACCAGAAGCGCCAGAAGGACAAGGGCCGCAGCAACGAAGAGCAGGAGACTCCGCAGCATCTTCTTTATCAGATTTTCTCCCATCACACTTTACACGACGAAATAGTTTATCCCGATGATGAGCACCAGTGTCACCCCGTAGGGAATGCTCCAGGGTGTTTCGTCCCGCTCGGCCTGCTCTATGCTCAGAATCCTGCTCTTCAGAAGGACATCCTGACTGTACTGCTCGAGAGAGGACGCCATCGCCCTCACACTCTGCCCGCCTTCGGCGGTGTCATAGTCCTCCGGGGTGGGCCTGAGCATCTCGATGGCCTCGACGAGTCTCTCCGGTTTCCCCGTGAGGCCCACTGCGATCTCGTCGCAGACCATTTCCTCCTCCTGGGCGAGCCTCCTGAACTCGATCATGGCGAGGGGACTGAAGAACATCGCGACCCGGAAAAGATAGGCGAAGATGAGAAGGGGCCGCCTGCTTCTCTGGATGTGGCCTATCTCGTGGGCAAAGGCTACCTGGAGGTGCTCCGTATCGAAAGCCTCCAACAGTCCTGTTGACACAAAGATCCTCGGTCTGAGCCCTGTGGAAGAGAAGAGCACCAGGTCCTCGTCATCGAGAATCGTCACCCCCTCTTCATCGAAGGGCAGGTCAGCCAGCGCCTCAGACACCTTGCGAAGGTGACCGGGGTCCTCCGCCTCCTCAGGCTCCTCCCCGCTGCTCCTGGTCCTCTCCAGCGTGTGCATCAGCATAGGCAGGACCTCTTGCACGAAGAACACCAGCGAGGTGATTCCCAGGACTCCGCCAAAGAACACCATCAGCGGCAGACCCTCCCAGACTTCGAAGAAAAGCCACCGATTGCTGTCAAAGAGGGTGTCGAGACGGAAATACACATCACCCCGCCGGGGGGACAACAGCTGGTAGACCGGATAGGACACAACGGGCAGAAGGATGACCAGAAAGCGAAAACGCTGTTTTGCCCGCGGCTCTTTCACGTTCCACGCGAGGAACGCACTCTCGACCAGCGTCAGGGCGATGACAGAGTGAAGAACCGACTGCACCACATACATTCCCCAATAAGAGGAGACGAAGGCATTCAGATCCCAGAGGGGTTTCATTGGTTCTGATATAATATCAAAACTTCACAGCCCCTATGTCATTGCAGATCCCCGGGGCCTCCGTGCAGCGCCTCACCCTGCCCTGCGGCTGCAATGCCGTAACGTTGCCTTGGACACCAAGCCGTCGCCATGAGAATCGACCTTCACTGCCATGTCGTGGGAAAGGGCTCCGATATCCGGAGGATCAACGGAGAGGTCTATTTCAACGTCGATGACAACAACCACTGGCTCACAGGACTCCTGTACCACCTGGTCGAGATGGGCCTCAAAGACCTTCGAGCCGATCTCAACCGTGACGGGACAATATCCACCGACGAGTACCTGGCCCTGCTCTACAGGCTGCTTGCCGATTCAGAGGAGATTGACGGCATGGTCCTGCTCGCTCTCGATGCCGTCTATGCATGCGGAGGCGGAGAACCCGACACTGAGAGGACCGACCTCTGGGTCTCGAACGCGTTCCTCTCGGAGCAGGTGAAAGCCCTCAATGAGAAGCTCGTCAGAGAGGGGAAGCAGGGCAAGAGGTTCTTCTTCGGAGCTTCAGTGAACCCGAACAGGAGGGACTGGGAGCGTGAGCTCGATTTCGTCGTCAACCGAACAGAGGCGGTACTCATCAAGCTCATCCCCTCGACGCAGCACATCGACATCTCATCGGAGCGCCACCGCGACTACTACAGAGCGCTGGCCGCTCACGGTATCCCGCTGCTCTGCCACGCCGGGCCGGAATACTCATTCCCCGAGGGTATCCGCATGGCTCACCTGGACAACTTCAGATTCCTTCGGAGACCCCTTGAGGCCGGGGTCACCGTGATCGCCGCACATTGTGCGACGCCGGTATTCCCCCTCATCGACCGTGATGAAACGCGTGAATTCCTCTCTTTCATGCACGAGGCAAACGCCGACGGAAAGGTCCGTCTCTGGGCCGACACCTCCGCACTCTCACTCGCCACAAGGGTCAGCCTTGTCCCTTGGATCGTGCAGAGCTTCCCGCCGGCGTGGCTTGTCCACGGCTCAGACTTTCCCATCCCCGTCGACGCCTGGCCCCACCTCCCGTGGGTCGCCCGGGGTGTGTCCAGGGAGGAGTACCGGGCAATCGCCGCAACCGGAAATCCTCTCGACCGCGACGTGAGGATCAAACGGGCCTACGGGTTCTCCGAGACGATCCTTGAAGGTGCTGAAAAGGTCCTCCGCCTGCCTCGACCGGCACCAGGGCTTGAGCAACACTGACGGACTTCCCGCGGCCGCCGCATAGCACGGAAACCGAAATCCAGAGATGGTGAGGGCACTCAGGGAGCGCATTGCTCCGCTTTCGGTCTCGGTTCACGGCGAAAGGACGCGTCAAACAACCCCGACTGCCTGAGTCCGCAGGGTGAGTTTCGAGGTTCTCGCGGAACGAACGTGGAGCGGTCAGGACAGAGCGCCCGGGCGGAAGAGAGCTGGCGTTCTCCGTCTGAGGAGTGCGGTCTTAGGCGCCCTCTCTCGCGTCCCGCTCCGCCTGGCGAAGGACCCGGGCTGCTTCGTCACAGGACTTGCAGGGGGCCAGCTTCTTTATCATCGCGTCGAGGGGGTGGTCGGTCTTCTTCCCATCCTCCCCCAGCAGAAGAGCAATCAGCTCCTTGTGCGCCCCTTTGTCGCTGACAGCTCTCGCCCTGTACTCCCAGACTGTCCTGAGAGGGAAGATACCCGCTATCAGCTTGAATACCTTGATGCTGTGCTCGGGGGTGCTCGCAACAGACACGAGGACGCGCTCTCTGTTGTGAAACCTCATTTTGCAGAAGCAGTGCCTGTCCGTGTTTATATAGGCTGTGACTTTGGTCATGCCAGGCACCAATATTAGCAGGAACCGGAGCCAGGTTCAAGTCTCATGCGCACCCGTCATATCGAGAAGAGAGGCCTGTGAGAGACAGCATGAGACTCCTCGCATGGGATTCCATTAAGCCCCTCCCTGACAGGCAGATTACACCGGACGTCAAAGAGCCCTACCGCTTCTTCTGCGCGAGCCTTTCATCACGGCGAAGCTTCGCCTCGCGGTTCCTTCTCATCTCCTCATCGGTCTCGGGGACGAGCGGGGGAATTGCCAGCGGCCTGCCGTCGCTGCCGAGGGCGACCATGGTGAGGTAGGCCGACGCACTGTGCCTGACCTCACCGGTCGTGATGTTCTCAGCCTCGACCCTGACGCCCACCTCCATCGAGGACTTTCCGGCAAAGTTCATGCTGCCTTTCAGTATGAGAAGGTCACCGACGAACACGGGCTTCAGGAAGTCGAGCCTGTCCACGGAGGCCGTGACCACATTGCAGCGGGCGTGGCGGCAGGCCACCACGTAGGCCGTCGTGTCGATGTGCTTCATGATGACGCCGCCGTGCACATTGCCGGCCGGATTGGCGTCCTCAGGCAGCATGACTTCGGCCATCATCACAGAGGTTTCACGTACTGTCTTCCCCTCCACGGTCGCCTCCCTTAGTGTTTGAAGGCTCTTTGCCCCGTGAAGACCATGGTCGCCTTGGCATCGTTGCAGGCCTCGATGACCTCGAAGTCCCTGTCCGACCCTCCGGGCTGCACCACGGCCGTGACCCCTTCCTTGAGACCCACGTCGACACCGTCCCTGAAGGGGAAGAAGGCATCGGACACCATGGCAGAGCCGATGAGGCCGCCCTTCTGCTTCTTCGTTTCCTCGTCGATCACCCTGAGGGCGGCAGCATCGCGTTTTCCCTGCGCCGCTTCGAGCTCGAAGACCTTGTAGGGGATCCCGTACTTCCTGAAACAGAGGGCATCGGCGTACTTCGTGTAGGCCTTAAAGACCGCAATCTCCGCAACGCCGACACGGTCCTGCTCGCCTGTGCCGATGCCGACAGTGACCCCGTCCTTGACGTAGATGACGGAATTCGAGGTGATGCCCTGCTCGACGCTCCAGCCGAAGAGGAGGTCTTCATATTCCTGAGCCGTCGGCTGGCGCCTGATGGCATACTCCGTGCCTTTGTAGGTCGTCTTCGCAGGAAGGAAATCATCCTTCGTCCTGATCCTGTTGACCGGTGACTGCTGGACGATGATGCCGCCGTCAATGAGGCACTTGAAATCGACAAAGCGGAGACCCCTGTATCCCTCGATCTTACCGATCTTGTCGATCCTGACAATCCTCAGGTTCTTCCGCTGCGCCAGAATCTCTACGGTCCCGTCCTCGTATTCGGGGGCGCCGACGACCTCGAGATAGTTGTTGCTCACCATCTCGGCCGTTGTCTTGTCCATGGCCCGATTGACCACGAGACACCCCCCGAAGGCTGCAATTCTGTCGGCCATATTCGCCTTGTCGTAGGCTTCCGCGATGGTCGCGCCGTAGGCGACACCGCAGGGATTGTTGTGCTTCATGATGGTGGCGGCCGGCCTGGCCGAGAGATACTTCAGGACGTTCAGGGCGTTGTCGAGATCTGTCAGATTTGTCTTGCCCGGGTGCTTGCCGGCCTGTATCATGTCGGTCTCGGAGATTCTGCTCACCAGACCCCTGCCCGGTTCGATGTACGTGCAGTCGGCAAGCGCCAGGTTGCCCTTCACGAGCTCGTAGAGCGCCGCCTGCTGATCAGGGTTCTCTCCGTATCTGAGGCCCTTCTCAATGAGGTCCCCGCTCTTCTCGTCGGGTATCTTCCAGGCCCTCTTCCGGTACACCAGCGTCTGGTCTCCGAAGGATATCTTCATCTCCTCCGGAAAGTTGTCATCCATGATCGTCTTGTACATCTTCTTCAGCTCTGACATGTTCCCCCCTCTCCTTGGTCTATGTGGTGCGCAGTATTACTGTTAGCAAAAACTGTGATGGGTCATGGGTGATCATTGCAATTGCAGAAGGACCTCTGCGATTGGCAGGGCAGTGGTGCTGAAAAGCCTTTACGGGCCACACCTTGACAAAGGCTATCATGAGTGATGAGTAATCTGTCACTCGTCACGTGTCACTGCTCACTGTCTCTGCGGTACCCTGCCCTCCATCAGACTATCCGCTCATGCTCCGGTCACCCCTCCTTCAACATCTCCTCGACCGTGATCTTCACTCCCCGTGCGAGCGCGGCAAGGTTGTACCCGCCTTCCAGGGAGAAGATGACGGGCTTCACCGTCGAGGACAGGATTCCCCTCACGATCGACCTGATGCCCTCATCGGTGACCCGAATGCCCGAGAGCGGGTCCTTGACGTGGATGTCATAACCGGCCGACACAAGCAGCAGGTCGGGAGCGAAATCATTCACCAGGCGGGGAAGGACCTGGTTGTACACCGGGCTGTAGTCGCCGTCGTCGGATCCGCTGTCCATGAGGACATTGAAGGTGAACCCTTCGCCTCTTGCTCTGCCCCTCTCCGACGACCGCCCCGTCCCCGGATAGTGGGGATACTGATGGGTACTGAAATAGAAGACCGAATCATCTTCCTCGAATATGTGCTGGGTCCCGTTGCCGTGGTGGACGTCGAAATCGATTATGAAAATCCTGCCGTATCCGATCGTCTGCGCATACCGGGCGCCGACTGCCACGTTGTTGAAGATGCAGAACCCCATGGCACGGTGAGCCTCGGCGTGGTGGCCCGGGGGGCGGACAGCGCAAAAGGCCCGCTCGATCTCCCCCTTCTTACACCGGTCCACCGCCTCCATCACCGCACCGGCGGCGTAACGGGCGGTTTCGAGGCTGTCTTTGGACATGTAGGTGTCGAAGTCCAGGTGGCCCGTTCCGAAACGCTTGAGCTTCTCAATGTATTCCTTTGTGTGGACGAGGGCCACGTCCTCAAAGGTTGCCCTTCGGGGTCTTATGTGAACCAGGCGGTCCCACACAGCCGAAGCCCTGAGGACATCGACAAGGTGGATAAGACGGGTACTGTTCTCCGCATGCCCCAGCGGTGTCTCATGCTTCAAGAAAACGTCGTCATACACAAAACCGACCTTCACCATGACGGTGCCCTCCCCTGTCGAGTCACGCTTCGCGTCTGCACGCCATGCTCAGAACAGCCTCACCACAACCTCTTCCCCCGCGTCCAGCCCCAGCCTGGCCGGGGGTATCACGACAACGCCGTCAGCCCGTACCAGCGTCGTGATGAGACCGGACTTCCCCAGGACCGGGACTGCCTGCAGCGCTCCGTCCCTTTCATCGAGAGACACCCTGATGTGATCCTCTCGCCCCGCTGCCGAAGCGACGCTCTTCGCCATCCGTGCAGTGACCGTCTTATCGAAGTCACGACCGGCTGACTGTCCCGACAGCCGCCTGATAAGCGGCCGTATGAAGAGGTCGAAACAGACGGCAACCGCTGCAGGGTGGCCAGGCAGGCCGAGCACGGGTGTGCCCGACACGATGCCGCCGATCATCGGTTTGCCCGGTTTCAGGGCCACACCGTGGAAGAGCACGCCGGGGTCACCGAGGTCGTTGATGATCTGCAGTGTCATGTCCTTTGTTCCGGCTGAGGTGCCGCCGGTGATCAGGACCATCTGCGCCTCCTGAAGAGAGGCCTCGACCGCACGCCGGATGACCTCGTAGTCGTCCTCGAATATCCCTTTCCTGAGAGGAAGGCCGCCGGATGCGGCGATCAGCCCCCAGAGCGTGTATGAATTGATGTCCCGGACCTGTCCCGGCTTCAGGGGACGGTCAGGCGGCAGGATCTCATCGCCGGTGGAAACGACGGCGACCACGGGACGCCGGGAAACCGCCACCCGCATAATCCCAAGTCCTGCCAGGGCTGCCACGTCCTGAGGCCGCAGCCGATGACCTCTCTGAAGGACCGTCTCGCCCGAGGCCACATCCTCGTCGCGTTCGATGACGTTCTCCTTCGGCGCCACGGACTTCATCACCTCGATCATGTCCGCCGAGACCGCCTGCACATGCTCGAGCATGACCACTGCGTCCGTGCCGGGCGGGAGCATGCCTCCCGTGGGGATGCGGGCTGCCTCGGCCCTGCCGACCGGGACGTCCGCCGCGGCTCCCATGAGCACTTCGCTCTTCACCGTCAGGTACGCCGGCGCCGTTTCTCTGGCGCCGAAGGTATCGGCGGCGTTCACCGCGTAGCCGTCGACCGTTGACCGGGCAAACCCCGGCAGGTCTTCTGGTGACAGGATGTCCTCTGCGAGGACCCTGCCGTAGGCCTCCCCGATGGGGCACTCCTCGGCCGGCACGCTCAGAGCCGGAAGAGCGTTGAGCAGAAGGCTCCGCGCCTCCGCAGGCGGGAGATAGGACTTATCGAGCACGATGTCCGCCCCGGAGCTGATGCGGGGTCTCTTGAGATGAAAAGTATGACTCTGTTTCCGATGCCCAATTCATGGGAAGTCCATCAACTCGTCACTTGTCACGCATCACGCGTTACGGAAGGCAAGGCGGATGAATAATGGGGGCTACAACGGGCTCTTGTCAAGGACCTGGGAGCGCCTCCAGTTCCTGAGCAGATCCAGCATCCTGCCGATGGAGCTGTCATGGAGCCGCTCTATCTGATCCCTGTCGACGCCCCTTTTTCTCTTCCTGTTGAGCAGGGACAGCAGGACGATACCCTTGTAGATTCTTCTGTTCGTCTTGAGGGAGAAGATGAAACTGCCAAGCGTCGACTCGAGGAAAAGATCGTTGCGTTTCTGCACGACCCTGCTTATGGCAACGGCCTGGAGCCAGTGCACCTTGTCTATCAGGCTGTCCGCCTTGAGTTCGACCCAGGTGTGGGCCACGTTCATCTTCTCCTCGGTAAGCGTCTCGTGGGCAACCGTGTCGGCGGCGAGATGACAGAGGTATCCGTACACAAAGGCCTTCTCCGGACCTGTCCGGGCCTGGGCCGCCAGCTTCCACCCCACATCCCAGCTATGGGAGCTCCTGTCCTCGGGGAGGTATTTCTTACCGAGGATCATGTCGGCCATGACACTGCCGTAGAGGAAGTCCTGGCGGTAGCGCCTGATGAGACTGAGGATGCCTGCCGGTATGAGCGGCCCGTAGGAATAGATCTCATTGGCGAGGTAGATGTGCGTCAGCGGACCCCACGCGGAAGCCAGCGACGGGGAGAAGACCGCCACAAGCACGAGAAAGACAAATGTCATGAGCTGAGTCTCGCGAGGAGGTTCAAGAGAAGCCTCACGCCGACCCCGGTCCCGCCTTTCGGCAGGTAGGGGCGCTCCTTATCGTTCCAGGCGCTGCAGGCAATGTCGAGATGTACCCAGGGGGTGCTGCCGACAAAATCTTTGAGGAACACGCCGGCAGCCACGAGCGAGCCCCGTTTTCCCCCCGAATTCTTCAGGTCCGCAATATCGCTCTTCAGATACTCCCGGTATTCGTCATAGAGCGGCATCTGCCAGACTCTCTCAAAGGTCTCCTCAGAGGCCTCCCTCATCGCATCCATTAAAGCCTCGTCGTTGCCCATCATGGCCATGGCTTCGCCGCCGAGGGCAATGGAGCAGGCGCCTGTCAGCGTCGCTATGTCGATCAATGCCTTCGGTGTGAAATATTTTACGGCATAGCCGAGTGCATCCGCAAGCGTCATGCGCCCCTCTGCGTCGGTGCTGATGATCTCCACGGTCTTCCCCGAAAGGGTCCTCACCACGTCGCCGGGACGCGAGGCAGTCCCGCCGGGGAGATTCTCCGCCGCAGGCAGTATGCCGACGAGATTCACCGGCATGCCGAGCTCGGCGGCAGCCCTGCAGACGGCCAGCACGGCAGCGCCTCCCGCCATGTCGTATTTCATCCGTTCCATGCCTTCGGCAGGCTTGATCGACAGACCCCCGCTGTCAAAGGTGATCGTTTTGCCCACGAGCACAATAGGCAGCGCCTCGGCCCCGCGATAATGAACTATGATGAACTGAGGGGGCTCCGCCGATCCTTGCGCCACTGACAGAAAGGCCTGCATGCCCTCTCTCCCGGCCTCATCCCTGTCGAGGACCTTCACCTCCGTCGGGCCGCCCTGCAGGCCCCGAGCGATGCCGGCAATCGCTGCCGGCATCTTCTCGTTGGAAGGTGTGTTGACGAGATCCCTCGCGAAGGAAGCCGCGGAGGTGGTCACCTCGAGCCAGGTGAGGGGAAAGCCGGCGCCTGCGCCCTGAACGGTGACGGACTCCAATGAACCTGCACTGCCGGAGGTCTTGTAACGGCCGAAGCGGTAGAGGCCAAGGAGACCGCCTTCAAGGAAGTAGAAAAGCCGGTCCCGGGCGCCTTTGAAGGAGCCCTGCGCGGTACGGAAAGCCTCGGGCCAGAGTGCCGCGTCTTTCAGGCCGAGCTCCCGTGAATGGGAGAAAGCCTTCCCTCCCGAGCGCCTGATCTTCTCGGCCGTCGCGTCCGACTCGGGCCCGAGCCCGACCAGAAGCACCCTGCATGCAGCGGGCCCGGTGACATGAAGAAGTGTGATCTGGCCTTCCTTGCCGGTGAATTCCTTTGATTTGAGGACGACACTCGCAAGACCGCCGGTGAGGGTGTCCAGTTCATCGGTCATTCCTGCCGGCAGGTCTTCGTAGAGCGGCACGATCAGAACGTCGGCTTTCAACGAGGAGGGCGGTTCATCCCTGAAACGGATCTCCATGACCCTTCATGCCCTCCCCGAGCACTCGGCTTCGGAAGCGCAGCTCCGCGGTCCTGCGTCTCCGTCTTTCTTTCTGGTGCGGTTGTAGAGAGTCATTGCCTTGTCGACTCCTCCGGTGATCACAAGAAGAACCGCCTCAGCGGCGTCGCGGACCGCCTTATCGACCACGGGCCGTTCTTCGGCAGTGAAGGAACTCAGCACGTAGTCCTCAACCGCCCCGTCCCGCACCCTTCCGATACCAACCTTGACGCGAAGGAAATCCCTGGACCCGCACTCCTGGATGATCGATTCCACGCCCTTGTGGCCGCCCGACGAACCGTTCCTCCTTATGCGGACGAACCCGGTCTCGCCATCGAGATCATCGTGGACGACAATGGTCTCCTGTGGAAGCCGACCTGTCCTTTTCAGGAGAGCCCTCACCGCGAGACCGCTGCGGTTCATGTAAGTGAGGGGCTTCAGGAGGGTGACCTTGCACCCTTCGAGAGCCCCCGTGCCGATGACGCAGTTGTCTCTCTCGGCAAGAGAGATCCCGTATCTGTGGGCGAGTTCGTCTACTACTCTGAAACCGACATTATGGCGGGTCTTGGCATATCTCCTGCCGGGGTTGCCAAGGCCGACGACGGTCCACATGAAGGGGCCGACCTACTTCTCCTCTTCCTCCGCCGTCTTCTTGCCCTTCTTGATGACCTCGGGCTCGGCTGCTGCTTCAGCCACAACCTCAGGAGCAGCGACAACCTCCTCCTTGACGGCGGCAACGGCAACAATGAACTCCTCAGGGTCAGTAAGCACCCGCACGCCCTCGGGAAGATTGAGATCCCTCACATGAACAGCCTGGCCTATGCCGAGCTGTGATATGTCGACTTCCACGCGCCCCGTTATATCTGCCGGCAGGCACTGGACCTCGATCTCCCTGACGCCGAACTGGAGGATGCCACCGTCCCTCTTCACGCCGACGGCCTCGCCGACGGTGACGACATGGACCGTTACCCTGATCTCCTCCGTGGCAAGAATCTCCTGAAAGTCCACATGGAGCAGGTGACCCAGAACAGGATCCACCTGATAGTCCTTCACGATTGCCTGCTTCTGGTCGCCGCCGAGGCTCAGGTTCGCGATGACCTGCTCTCCCGCGGTCCGGCTGACGAACTGAGAGAGCTCCCGCTCGGAAAGCTGAACAGCTATGGAATCGCCGGCCCGGTAAATGACTGCCGGGATCATGCCTTGCCTTCTGAGAGAGCGGGCCCCTCCCTTGCCAAGCCTCTGTCTCTTCTCAACATTGAGTGTGACCTTCTCCATTTACGTCCTCCTCGTTCTCTATAAGAAAAATTGGTCCCACGGCAGTGCTCACACAAAGAGCGAACTTACCGAGCTCTCGTCGTGAATCCTTCGGATGGCCTCGCCCAGGATCGAGGCGATACTCAGGACTGTGAGTTTCTTACAGACCCTCCTCTTCTCATCGAGCGGTATGGTGTCAGTCGTTATCACCTCTTCGAGCACGGAGCCGTTTATCCTGTCGATGGCCGGTCCTGAAAGGACCGCGTGGCTGCACGCGGCGAAGACCCTCTTCGCTCCGCTATCCTTCAGAGCCTGTGCCGCCTGCGTCGTCGTGCCGGCCGTGTCGATCATGTCGTCCAGTATGATGGCGTCCCTGTCCCTCACGTCGCCGATGACGTTCATGACCCGGGAGACGTTTGCCGCCTCCCTTCTCTTGTCGATGATCGCCAGAGAGGCGTCAAGACGCTTGGCAAAGGCCCGGGCCCGCTCCACGCCCCCCGCATCGGGCGAGACGATCACGAGATCGCTGAAGCTGCACTTCTTGATGTAGTCCAGCAGAACCGGTGCGGCATAGAGGTGGTCCACGGGTATATTGAAGAAGCCCTGTATCTGGCCTGCATGGAGGTCTATCGTGAGCAGACGGTTGGTGCCGGCGGCGGTGAGCAGATCTGCGACAAGCTTTGACGAGATCGGCACCCGAGGCTGGACTTTGCGGTCCTGCCGGCCGTATCCGTAGTAGGGCACCACCGCCGTGATACGCCGCGCCGATGCTCTTTTCAGGGCATCAATCAGGAGCAGCAGTTCCATGATGTTGTGATTCACCGGCGTGCAGGTCGGCTGGATGACGAACACATCGTAGCCCCTGACATTCTCATTTATCTGGACCATCACCTCGCCGTCGCTGAAGGTCGTGACCATCGTGTCGGTGAGGGGCGTTCCCATGTACTCGCCGACTTTGAGGGCGAGTCCCCTGTGGGCGTTCCCGGACAAAAGCTTGATGCCGTTAGCCATTTATTCCTCCCTGTGGCCAGGACCCTCTCAACAGTTCATCAGAAGAAAGTGAGCTGGGGCGCCAGGATTCGAACCTGGGAATGGCAGATCCAAAATCTGCTGACTTGCCGCTTGTCGACGCCCCATCAAGTCGGCCGGAACCTCCGAGGTCCCTCCGGAAGGTAACGTTCACACCAGGGAAAGGTCCGCCGACAAATATTACGCTACCGGCAGGGCCGCGATCAGAGGGCCTGACAAAGCGTCTCTGCCATGGACGTCCAATGCGAGGGAAAACGCGTGGATGCCCGTTGCGCCTCATCTTTATGCCGGAAAACCCCGAACACCGCCGAACCGCTGCCGCTCATGAGGGCCAGAGATGCACCGGCCTCCTTGAGTCCGGCCTTGATACGACCGACCTCCGGGTACTGTCGTGTGATCACCTCTTCAAAATCGTTACAGGCACGTGCCTCCAGTTGGCGGAGATCGCCCTCGGCAAGTGCCTTACAAATAAGATTAATATTATCCCTGCACGCCTGCGTTCTTGTCAATCGGTCTGCGCCCGCACGCTCCCCTTCCCCGTCACTGCCGCCGCACCTCGATGCCGCCAGTTCAGCGTAAGCCCACGCTGTCGAAACCGAAAAAGAGGGCTTCACGACGAGCAGCGTCTGACGGGTCGCGGGCGAAACGGGAGTAAGCAGGTCGCCCCTCCCCTCTGCCCGCGCGAGGGGACACAGGAAGAAGAAAGGGACGTCAGATCCCAGCCCCCCTCCGACCTCCATGAGGGCCCGGCGGTCAAGGCCGAGATCCCACAAACGGTTCAGCCCTGCCAGCGCCGCCGCAGCGTCGCTGGAACCCCCTCCGAGACCGGCTCCCAGGGGAATTCTCTTGTCCAGAGTGATCCGTGCTCCCAAGGTTGAGCCTGTGACGCCTCTGAGGGCCATTGCTGCACGATACACGAGGTTTGATTCCGGCGGAATGGGAGCCTCGGTGATAACCTCCAGGCGCTTGGCAAGTGCGAAGGTGAGGCTGTCCCAGATGCTCAGGCACTGCATGAGCGTGACGACATCGTGGTATCCGTCCTGTCTCTTGCCGATGACCGAGAGCGACCAGTTGATCTTGGCAGGGGCCTTAAGAGCGAAGCTCAACGTTGCGTCCACAAACGTACTCGGGGAGACCGGTGAAGCTGAAAAGCCTTTACGGCGGTCACCTTCACCAAAGTCGTGATGAGGAACAAGTGACGACTAACCTGCCACTGATCACTCGTCACCTCTCACTGAACACGTCAACGGGGGGCCCTGCTGCCCGCCCCCTTCGGGGTCTTGGCTGCAGAGGACTTGAGATCCTCGATCTTCTTCTCGACCCGCTCTTTGAGCCCTTCTTCCTTCTCCTGGTGCTTCAAGGCCTCGGCCCAGGCATCGAGCGCACCTTCCCGGTCACCCTTCGCCAAACGCACGTCGCCGAGATGCTCGAAGACCACGGGGTCATCCTTGACAAGGTCGGCAGCCTCCATGAGCGCTTTGAGAGCCTCGTCATACCTGCCGAGCCTGAAATAGGCCCATCCAAGACTGTCAATGATGTACCCGCTGCCAGGCTTGAGGTCCAGCGCCCTCTGGATCAGAGACAAGGCCTCGTCCAGGTTCACGTTCCGGTCTGCGTAGGAATAGCCGAGGAAGTTGAGTGCATCCGCGTGTTTGGAATTGAGGGCAATGGTTCGTTTGAGCCGCTCCTCCATCTCGTCGGTGCGCGTCAACTTCTCATAGACCACGGCCATCTGAAAGTTCAGATCATCACTGTCAGGGAACCGCTTCAATCCCTCCTGTAGGGTCCTTTCGGCAGCCTCGTAGTCCTTGGCCTGTACGTAGGCGTTGCCGAGGTAGCCGTAGATTTCAGCCTTATCCTTGTCATAACTGAGGATTTCCTCGAAAACCTTGACCGCTTCAGCATTGCGGTTCTGCCGGGTGTAGACATGGGCCAGCGCCAGAAAGGCACTGGTGTTCTTCGGGTCCAGCAGGGTGACCTTCCGAAGCTCTGAGAGGGCCTCGTCGTACCTCTCCAGTTCCTCCAGCACGAGAGCCAGGTAGTACCGGGAGACAACATCGTCAGGCCGTGCCTCCACGACCAGCCGCAGTTCAGCCACCGCCTTGTCGTAATCCTTCTCCTGGAGGTGCAGCAACCCCAGGCGGTGATGGATGTCAATGTTCTTCGGCGCTTCACGGGACAGACTCTCGAGCTCCTTGATCGCTTTCGTGAAGGAGCGGTCCTTGATGTAGAGCTGGCTGAGGCGCTCCTTCGCGTAGAGATTGTGGGGGTTGTACTCAAGGGCCTTGCGGTAATACCCTTCGGCTGCTTCCGTATTGTCCCTCAGCTCGTTGATCACCCCAAGGTTGAGGTTCGCTGCGTCGTGTGAAGGCTCTATGTCGAGAACCTTCTTGAAGGAGGCTTCCGCCCTGTCGAGTTCTCTCCTCTCAAGGTACACAACCCCGATGTAATAGCGGGCCAGAGCGTTCTCGGGGTTCTTCTCGAGGATCTTCTCGAAAATCGCCAGACCCCGGTCAAACTCGCCTCTGGAGATGTGAAGGACCCCCAGAAAAAGGAGAGCCTCTTCGTTGCCGGGGTCAGCCTCCGTGATCTTCTCATAGACCCGCACCGCGTCGGCTGTCCTCTTCTGGGCGTTGTACAGCTGCCCAAGGAGGACAAGGGCGGGAACATAGTCAGGGTGCTCCTCGGCGAGTTTCTCGAGCCGGGAGAAAGCCTCGGCAATCCTTCCCATCTTGAGCAGCAGATGACTCACCTGCGTCTGCAGATACAGGGACTCCGGATCCAGCTTCAGCGCTTCGGTGTAATGACCCAGGGCTTCTTCCCACTTGCCCCCCATTTCAGCCTGATGGGCGAGGAGATACTCCAGAAAGGCCTTCTCAGCATGAGGAGGCATGTCCGCAGGAGGGGGAGCGACAACGGGCAGACTTCCCGCCTGTTCTTCAAAGTCCTGAGCGCCCGGCTGACCCGGGAGTGCCAGAAGGAGCATCAGTGCACATGTCAGAGACGCACTTTTCCAGATCTTCATGATCATCGTCATCATAGAGAGGCCCGTGGAGTAAAAACGGAACAGACGGTCATACCGGCCGCAGCCCTCAGGAAAGAATCAGGGGGCCTGGCGGGCCCCCTGGTCGACAGCTCAACCGTTCTGCCAGCAACTTAGCAGGAGCTCTTGCATTTACAGGTCGTTGCTCCCTTCTTGGAAACCTTCCTGATGACCATAACGCACCCCCTTCCTTAGGGTCAATGACGGGCTTCATGCCTTGTGAATTATATCATACTCATAGCACTTGCAGTAATCCCGGGCAGTGCTGAGCGCCCCCCCGGCTCCTTCACCGTCAATGAGGCCGGCGCGATACCGGCATCCTCCTCTACAGGAGTCGAGGACAGGACAGGAAATGTCTGTGCACCGGAGTCGCGAGAGGGGCATCGGCCTGACTCTCGCCCAGCAGGCGCGCAGGCCTTCATGGAGCGAGCCAACCGGTGAAAGGGCGAAGAAAGAGCACTTTGCCGCCTTTCCGTCGGCCAGCGCCGCCATGAGATGGAGCCCGCAGGCGTATCCCTCACCGCCCCCGTGCAGGCCCTCTCCGAAACCGTACCTCAGAAATGTCCCGGCCACCTCGGGGGAGACCTGCAGGAGTGGGTTTTCCGACAGGTTCCCTGAAAGGCAGGGAGCGTCAACCGTCCAGTCACGAATGCCGAGCCCCCTGAACAGAAGCTCCATTCCCTTGAATTCCCTAAGATTCCCGCCGTGGATCATCGTCGCCACCGACACCGCCGCACCCTCTGAAAGGGCTTCCTCAAGGGCCCTCATCACCGTTCGGTAGGTCCCTTTCCCCCGGAGGATTTCGTGGCCCTCTTCGAGGCCGTCCACGCTGAACTGTATCTCGTCAACATTCAGACTGCCTATCCTCGTCCTGTCGAGCAGGAGCCCGTTGGTGAAGAGCACCTTTCTGAACCGGTAGGCGGACAATTGAGCCGCGATCTCATCAAAACCGCTGTGCATGAGGGGCTCGCCGCCGCTGATGAGCAGGCGAAGGCCCTGCATCTCCTCGAACTGGACGAGGACTGTCTCTATCTGCCCGACCGTGAGCTCCCGGCCCCGGGTTTTCCCGAGATAGCAGTGCCGGCACTTCAGGTTGCAGCGGTTCGTGATCTGGAGTTCAAGATACCTGAGCGACGGCTCAGGAGACTTGATGAGAGGTGGCACAGCGTGGCGGGGCAGCTCCTCGGTCAGGAGTCCCTCGCCGAGGCAATAGTCCAAAAAGTCCCGGTCAGCCGCCTGCGGGTCGCCGCCCCGCGCTGAAGCGCATTCCCGGAGGAATTCAAAGGCTCTTTCGTCGAGCTCATAGAGCTCATCATTCACCCTGTCATAGACGCAGGGCATTTCGAGCCACCGCAGAACAGACCGCGGAGAGAGATAGTAACGCATCGCTCGTCATATTGTAGGGTACCGCCGCATAAGAAGCAAAGGGCCGACCAAGGAGCGGGAGCCGACGATGACCGTTATCCCCGGGCCGCCAGGCTCCCGCGGGACACGAAAAACTTTTTCTAAAGAATGCGTTCCGCCAGTCCGATGAAAGACTGAGGCATCGTGCCGTACCCAGGCCCATCCTGATCAGAAAAAGAATCGCACCCGCATCCATGGCAGAGGACACAGCTCTACACTCACCATCCTTCTGCAGAGCGGACCTTATGGACCGTCTCGACGGCGACGAGGAACTGCTCAGAGAAATCGTTGAAGTCTTCCTTTCGGAAGGCCCGGGCAGAATAGAGGAAATCCGGACAGCCCTTCAGGAGGGAGATGCACCAAAGATTGAACGGTCTGCCCACAGCATGAAGGGAGCAGCAGCCAATATCAGCGCCTGCAGGCTGAGAGGGGTCGCCCACGACATCGAAAGCGCCGCTCGTCAGGGTGCGCTCGCATTAGCGGCCTCCCTGGAGGATGCCCTCGACAGGGAATACCGCATCCTCAGCGCCGAACTCACGAAAACCATCACGGCTTGCGGGGATGGCGATGGGTGACCCGAGAATCCTGATCGCCGAAGACGAGCCCTCGTCACGGCGCATGCTCGAATCAGTGCTGTCCAAGTGGGGGTATCCCGTGGTTCCCGCACGGGACGGCGCCGAGGCCTGGGACATCATACAGGGGGAAGACCCTCCCGAGATCCTGATCCTCGATTGGATGATGCCGGGCAAGGAGGGAGTGGAGATCTGCCGTCTCCTGAGGCAGACCCCCTCGGTGAGACTTCATTACACCATACTGCTGACGAGCAGGGACGACAAGGCCGACGTGGTCATGGGGCTCGAAGCGGGCGCCGACGACTACATCAAGAAACCCTTCGACCGGGAGGAACTGAGAGCGCGCATACGTGCCGCCACGAGGATCCTGAACCTTCAGAAGGCTCTGGGACAGAGGGTGAGAGATCTAGAAGACGCTCTCGAACACATCAAGACCCTTCAGGGCATCCTGCCGATCTGTTCGTACTGCAAGAAGATCAGGGATGACCGGAACTACTGGCAGCAGCTGGAACTCTATATCTCGAACCACTCGGAGGCAGAGTTCAGCCACGCGATTTGCCCCGACTGCTTCGAGACGGTGGTCAAGCCCGAATTGCTGAGGTACGGCGTCACCGTACGGGAGAGACCTGCGTTACCGCGCCCCGGCCCGTCCGGCACCCCGTGACACGGGTCGTCAGGGCTGTCGCCGATGGCGTGAAGAGCAGAGGACGCGGGGATCCCGGCTTCTCGTCCGACCCCGCTAAAGTCCGGGGCACGAAAGTCCGAAAAGAGGCCTGAAGTCTATGCGGTCACGCAGCGCCTGTGCCGGGAGTTAGTGTACTGGGAGGGCTCGGGAAGGACACACGGCTTGTTTGAGCCCTATTATTAGGGCACCTTTTCTGGGACAAACGTCTCTCAGACCGTGCATACGACCCCTCGGTTCACTCCCGACGCAGGAAGGCAAGATACCGCACGCAACGCCAAAACCGCCCTTTGGCTGGGCTGCCGGCCGGGGCCTGTTCGCGTGGATGCCGGCCGCACTTTCTCTCATTGCCCAATCTCCCCTGCCACCTCCCTGCTAAAGATCTGGCAAAAATTGCCGATCCTTCAAAGCAGGATGCAATTCATGTCCGCCTCACAGACGCACCGTGCAGCCCGCGGTGAGGGAGTCATCGCATGATGAGCACTGAGCTACAGGAAAAGACCGCAGAGGACACCACACCTCAGCCTTTAACCGAGAACCCCGATTC
>Ga0316622_100000220_pt1 | contig 30543 bp, 26 predicted proteins | sample OWC_Aug_OW2_C1_D_FD_207646 | JGI IMG/M metagenome (GOLD analysis project Ga0316622, IMG submission 207646) | Wetland soil microbial communities from Old Woman Creek delta, Ohio, United States - OWC_Aug_OW2_C1_D5_C | ecosystem: Environmental > Terrestrial > Soil > Wetlands | place: USA: Ohio... | reverse complement strand
CGGAACGCTTCGGTCCAGTTGGCGTGCATCCGGTCCTGCGCCTGGTTCCGGTTCTGGATCGTCTGCCGATAGATCTCCCCCGCCTGCCGGAGGCTGTTCATGGCGTTCTCCAGACGCTCCCGGACCACATGTCCTGCCGTCTGCGCGGAATCCGAAATCCGTATGAGGGTCGGTAGGTTTTGGCCGAAACACTCGCTCCGGGACGCCTCGCTGGATTCATAGTAGAGGTAGCTGCCGTCCATTGCGATCGTCCCGAGTATCAACTGCGAGATATTCCGGTACAGTACCCCTTTGTACTCATACTCGAAGTCGATCATGGTAACACTGGAGAGCCCTTGTGGTACCGGCCGGGGGGCGGCCTCGATAATCCGTGTGATACGGGTTGCAGGGTGGCCCTGCTGCCGCATCTGGGCCGCAACGTGCGCCCACTTCACCTGGAGGACCGCCACAGGATCCGTTGGGTCGGCGACCGGGTAAGGCAACGGCCCAGGCGCGAGGCCGGACCCGTAGATAGACGCGGCACCAGCCCGGGTCATCATTTGTATCCAGATCCCGTGAGCAATTTCTCCGTGGGGCCCCGAGGCGCTGACCATCCCTTTGTGGGCCCCGGCGATCGTCCAGCCCTCCGGGAGCTGGATCTGTCCGCTCCCATCAGGGTAGCGGACCACCTGCCAGTTGACCGGAGGTGGGGGACAGCTTCCCCGCGGGCTGCCGGCGGGGGAGCCGCCGAGCTGCAGGAGGCGCGGCAGCGTCCGAGCGATGGTCTGAGGACTGTCGAAGGCGAAGCCGACCGTCCCGATCCCGCCCCGGATGGTGGCAATGGCCACGCCGGCCACTGGGGCCCGCTGGATGGTCGCCTGAAACCCCGCCTCCGCCTGCTGGTCATAGGCATCCCGGACGCCTCCCATGGCTCGGGGGCGGCCATCGAAGAACGTCGCGGCTTCGCTGAATCCGTAAATCAAGAGCGGGGTCGCGGCGGTAACACCCTGCCGCTGGGCGATCAGCAGCCCGCCGGATGTCTGCGGATCGGTGAGGAGCTGATACCCGGGGGGAACTCCTTGCTGGGAAAATCCTTGGTCACACAGGGCGAGTGGAAGGACGAAAAGCAGGAGGAGCAGGAGCACGGAGCGGGTCGAAGTCATGGACCTCCTCCGCGATCGCCAGGCATCGGCAGGAGTCTGGTCCGAGCGCAGCCCTCCTGTCCGATGTGGCCGAAACCTGCGTTTGACTTAGCGTGGAACATATAACACCAAACGGTTCGGGCGGGCAATGAGAAATCTGAAGCACTTTTGCCGCCAGTGGCGAGCCGGGTGTGTTCGCAGAGCGGGACAGGCTGATCCCACGAGTCTCGCCACGTGCGGCGGCCGAAGGAGAGGATGTAGGTGCAGAGGTGAGTTTCTGTTCCCGACGAGCTCCGGGTTCGCTCGCGGGAGGGAGTCGGCGAGGGACCGAGATGCACTGCAGGACCCACGGGTCCCCCATTTCGGATGTCGCTCATTGCAGGGCGCCGAAAAACTGTCGGGCGGGGAGGCAACGGATGCCGTCTTGGACGAAGTCCTGCTGGCCGTCTAGGGTGATTTGATACGCCCACGGGATGCGGAGGCGGTCCAGGAAAAACCTCAGACTCCTCTCGATGGTCGTCGTGGCGACCTTGGCCTCGACGGTAAACCAGGGCTTGCCATCCACGGTGACCAGAAAGTCTACCTCGCGCCCCGCGCGGTCGAGGAGGTAATGGAGCTCCGCGCCGACCCCGTCCAGGTCTTGAAACATATTGCAGAGCTTCAGCAGGTGCAGGCGAGCAGGTTTTCGAAGCGCTTGCCGGAATCGGTGCGGATCATGCTCGAAAGCACGACGCATCACATCTCAGACCGCCACCTTGAAGAGCGGAGGGAAAGGGGCGGTAATGGGGGACTCGGCTGGTTCTCGCATTCGACGAGATCGCGGCCGCTCAAAACAGATTCTGGAATGTCAAACGAACGAACAGGTTCCCGCGGTCATCGCCGGGTGCCCGCTGCACGGCGTACAGATAACCGATCTCGAACCGGGCGACCACAACCGTGAGTTGGAGTCCGCCCCCGACAGCCACCCGGATCCGGCTGTTACCATCCGCCGCCCCCGAGATCTGCGCCACATCCGCCATGAGGAGCGGTTTGACGGAAAAGAGATTCGCCTGATCCGCGATGAAGTCGGCAACGGGCTGGACCTCCTTCCACGCGTCGCGCGCCTGGGTCGCCGCTTCGTCGGGCGTCACGCCCTGCCGCACCAACGAGCTTCGCAGCAGGCGTTGTCCCTGGGCGACTTGCTTCTTGAGGACCTCCTTGAGGGTAACGTCCTGTTGCTTGCCGTCGGCATCGGCGAGAGACTCCACCACCTCGTTGGGAATGAGCGGCCGCGACCAGGGGGGAATCGGGAGGCTGACATTCAGGCTCACGCCCCAGAATGACGTCCCTCCGAGCGTGCCCCCCGATGCCGTGCTCACACCGGCCTGCCCTTCACCAAGACTCCTGATCAGCGGCCCGCGTGGGACGGAGGCGAGTGTGGGCGAGTCGACCGCATCGTATAGAAAGCTCTTGGCGGAGTTTCCCCCGAAGAACCGGGCATACTCCGGTGGATCGCCCCAGGCGTGTCCGCCCGAGGCGACCACCTCGACGCCGATCGTCTGATTCAGAACAATCGGGAATTCTCTAGCGTATCCCACCATGCCGGCGAAACGTTGGTACGACCCGAGGGCGCCGGTCGGCTCCGCGAAATCACCCCACAGCCCAAGTCGCACAAAGCCGCCGGCCAAATACCCGTCCGCCACAAGGCGGCCTTCCCCGGCGTTTTCCGAATCGATCTCTGGTGTGGGGCCGGAGTACAGCTTGTTTCGCGACCAGCGGTAATTTGTCCCGACGGTGAGGCGCTTGAATGGTTCGATCCCAGGGCGCAACCCGACACTCGCGCCGGCCCCAAAGCCGTACGTCACATACCGCCCGTCGCCGAGGGGCTCGTCATTGGCCGCATAATGTCCGCTGAGCGCGAGATCTTGCACAACCCGGCCGAGCCGGCGTAGCGAGAATGCGAGGGCCGTGTTGGCGTTGTAGAACGGCTCGGTCAGCGACTTGCGTCCACTCGCCTGGAGCTGGAGCCGGGTCTCGCCCGGTGTGATGGGTTCTCCTTTGAGGATCTTGGGAATGTCCAACAGATCCGTGGCGATGCCGCCGCTGAGCGACAGGCCGAATGCGCGGTCGTAGTCAGACCCGAAGGTGGGATTCAAGGCCAGTAGCGGCGCCGGAACCTCGTCGAAGAAGGTCGGGCGATTTGCGCGGGGAATGGGCAGGATGTTGGAGCCCACCCTCAGCAGGAAGAGGCGCAAGGCATGCGGTCGAATCGCAACATCCACACACTTGGGACTCCCCGCCGCATCCTGGCATGTGGCCTCGTCAACCACCTGGACGCACGAGTCGATATAGAGGATAGATACGGCGCCGACTCCCTCGAACTCCGTATCCTGGTTTCGGTCAGCGTCCAGCGCCTTGCGGACAACCTCGATCGCGTTCGAGACTTTGGCGGGCGAATAGCGTCCACCCGGCAGGGGAAGCTGCGGAGCCCAGCGCCCCTCCACCCGCATCGTTCGGATCGCATAGCCGTCCGACTCGATGATGTCGTCCCTGCACTGATCAGTCTGCGAATGCGCCGGCGGCGCACAGACGAGTGCTAGCGCGAAGCACAAGACCGGAGCGAAAGACCTTTGAAGGCTCATCCGAAGGGTGGCCTCAGAGGTATCTCGGTGTGATCAGAGTTCCACAGTCGTCACTTTGCTCATAGCCGTGCGGATCTTTTGCTTGTGCTCCGGCGTCGGGGCGGGCACCCCCTCGAGGGCTTTGGCGGCGTCGTATACCGGCCCCGTGAGAAGGTCAGCCTGCTTGTCGGAGACGCCTTGCAGGGCCATGCGCTTGACGCCCTCGCTCTCCTCAACGGTTCCGGTCGTGAAGGAGACGTGGACGATCTGAGCGAAGCCGTCCCCCTTCTGCTTGTAGAGGTCAAAGACGAGCTTCCAGATCGCATCATTTTCCGGCGTGCACCCCTTCTCCACCACGACTTCGAACTTGTAACCGGCCTCCGGACTGAAGACCATCACCTGCAAGAGGAAGGGCCGACATCGCTTTGGTCCTATCTTAACGACGCTGGCGGTTCCGGCAGTCGCAGGACCGGGTTTCGCAGGGAGGGCTTTCGTCGGGGCTGCTTTGCGTGAAGGCATGGTATCCCTCCAGTGAGAGTCGGTTGTGGGTCTCGCGATCAGGCGCAGATCAACAACACGCGCTATTGACGCCGCGGCAAACGCATCGTGAGGATGGTCCAGGCACGTTAAGCTGCGACTGTACGGCCCGTGCGACGGAAAGGGACGTTGGAGAACAGTGGGCTTCGTCGGGAAGCGCCGCCCGGTAAGGAAGCGGCCGGCGGAGCCGGGAGTCGTGCCGGAACCGGACGTCTTGGACACGGGCGGCCCCTGGGTACGTGTGGTGGTGATATGGAGCGAAAAGCAATAGGACTGATACCGTGCTATTTATCCCAGGCACGAGACGGCGTCAAGGAGAAACGTCCGCTCCCCTAGGGGTTTCGCCGGCAGAGTGCCGTCCGTGACGGCGTCCTGACCGTGTCGGGCCGCACGCTCAGATCCTGGAGAAGTTTCTGGAACGTAGGGTCAGCATCAAGAAGCTCCCCGGCCACCTCGACGAGGGCCGTCACCTGATCGCGGCGCAGGGCAAAGCTTGTGGGAAGCGCAAGAAAGCACTCCCGCTCCTGCGGATCCTTGACGGCCTCGAAGTTCAGCTCGATCACGTACGACTTGAGGTCGCCTCCAGCGAGCGGCGTGAGGGGAGGCGCCGCGGGACAGCGCGCCTTCAGCGCATCCTGGCAGTCGTTCAGGGTGCGCTGCGCCTTCTCGCGCTCGGCGGCCAGCTCCCGCATCACCTCGATCGTCTCGAAGGAGTAGTTGTCCATGCTGATCGTCGCGGTCTTGTACGCCACCGCCCCCAGGCCTGGAGCGCCCTCCTGAGTGTCGAGGTCCTCGGGCGGGGTGGTCCGCGCATTGGCCGCGATGATGACCAGTTTTTTGATGCCGCCGGAGAGTCTGTCTCGGATAAAACCGCGCGCATACTCCTCGATGACCGCCCGGAGCCCGATGTTGTCCGCCAGTCCCCCGTCCATGAGGTGCACGTACGGGTGGCGCTGCTTGTCCATATAGGCGAGAAGTTGCTTGGCCCACGTGTACCGTCTGCGGTTGGCGTAGTAGTCGTTGAGCGCGAGCGTTACGGCTTCGGGCACCGCAAAGCCATTCCCGCCGTCCGGGTAGTTGACCAGGCTGATCGGGCTGAGGAGGAACGGAAAGGCCGACGATGCCGCCACTGCGCGCCCCATACGAAGTTCCGACAGATCTGATCCCAGAAAGTCGAACCGGTCCTGCGTGAAACCGAATCGCTCGCCCAGTTGCATATGGGTGGCGTTCAGGATCAGGAAGGGGCGTCGCTTCCTCTCCAGGAGGTCCTTGAAGGTCTTCCCGTCGAAGATGGTCTCGTCGTACAACTCGGCGGCGAGGTCGATCCGGCTGAAATATGGCGAGGCAAGGCGCAGCCAATTCACCGGATTCAAGACCTGCCTCAGCAGGTCGCCCTGCACGTCCCGATACAGGAACCGATCGCCGAACTCCGTGAAGACCGCGTCGCCCTTGAGGCCGTAGTAGGCAGCCGTGAACGACCCGCCCGACACGGACGAGATGCAGTCCACCTCGTCCAGGAGGCGCACCGTGCGCCCTTCGGTGGTGATGGTAATAGCGGCGAGTTTCGCCAACACCCCGTACGCGAAGGCCGCGGCCCGCGTGCCGCCCCCGGAGAACGCCAGACAGATGAAGAGCGAGTCTCCCTTGGGATCCGGGTCCAGCGCGTCGAACCGATACCCCTGATCCGGGGCGTACTGTCGAAGCTGCGCGTTCGGCGGGTAGTGGAAGTAGGTGGCGCAACTGACTGCAGAGAGGCACATGGCGACGAGAAGGAAGCGGACGGAGGTGACGGCCGCGGGTCTCATCGATCTAGCCACGGCGACCTCCTTTCGAGCGGGAACGCTTTGACGTCTTCGCCGTTCTCGCGGTCTTTGCCGTCCTTGCGGTCTTTGGGGCCCTTGGGGAACTGGTGGTCTTTTCGGGCCGTATCGACGTTCCGGCCTTCGGGGCGGCCACCGGTCCCGGCGTTGGTTCGCCCGAGGCAGGGCTGATCTTGGCGAAGGTGATCTCCAGCGGCTTGATGACGCTGGTGTTCTGAAGGTCGACGATCTGGGACAGGGGAGTGAAGTCCGGCGGGGACAGCAAGGTGATGGAGTGGGTTCCTGCTTCGCGTTCCAGCGTGAGGTTGGTCTTCCAGTCTTCCCGGTGCCGGCCGTCGATCTTGACGCCGCGCTCCTCGGGAAAAACGATCTTGAGATACTCCATCGGCATGGATGACCTCCAGCGCTACACGGCCCTCAGTTAGGTCATTCGGGAACACGGAACCCATGGAGCCGGACGTGCGTCTTCGCGCGCCACATTGTTCCGAGGCGGGCAGCCGCTCGCCGAATGGACAGACGCAACTGGGTGCTGCCGACGCCGCGCGCAGGGTCACCCGAGTCAGCGCATCCGGCTCTCCAGCACCGCGAGGTAGCTCTGAGTGAGCCCGTCCAGCGCGCCTGCAAGCCTTGCGAGGTCTTCCGGGGCGAGGCGGCCTGCGCTAACGAGCTGCCGCGTGAGCCCGAAGAGATCCTCGGCCGCGACTCCATAGGTCCGCAGAAGCTCCGAGGGCGCGGCGTGCGCGGTGGCGGAACCGAATCGTACGGCTGTCTCGGCCGCCGCGGAAGCGGTCCGGAGCAGCGTACTGTTATCGCCCTGTTCGTGAAGCGTCACCAAGTGCGTGAGGTGGCCCGTCATGTCCTGCGCGAGGGCCCGCCCAGGCTCCCGATCCCAGGCGGCAAAAGCCGCCTGCGCTCTTTCCAGGACCTCCCCCAGCGTTCCTGCCGGCTTGGACGGGGCGGGCGGGGCGGGAGCCTGAAGAATGGCCATCTGAAGACTTCCCACGCTTCCCGGCGGCGCCGCGTACTCGGGAATCGGGAGGCTCAGAGCGACGCCGTCACCGCGCGGTGCGAGAAAGCCGCGGAATGTGGTGTCGAGCCGCGAGACGACGTAGCGGCGCGCGGGGTCTTCGGCGGCCATGGCGGTCTCGGCCGATCGGACGGCGCGGAGCGCGGCCGTCGCCAGCGCCTCCACCGTGGCCTCGGCCCGCTCCCGCTTCAGGTCCTCCAGTTGCCGCTCCAGCTCCAGAATTCGACTGGTCAGGCGGGCGACTTGGTCCCGCAGACGCTGTGTCTCGTCTTCCGGCTTTCTTTTGGTCTCGGCGCTCATGGCAATACCCCGATCACTTCCGCTCCACGGGAGGTTTCTCCTGGGGAGCGGCCGGCAACACCGGGATGCTGCCGAACGACATGCGAATCGTCGAAAGCTGGCCGGGATCCACAGGTTGGGTCGGGCTGGGCGTGACGATGCGGGCTTCGTCTTTGTCGACCACGATCAAGCCCTTCAGCTCGACGTCCAAGCTCTTGAGCGTCGTCGCCACCTCGCCCTCGACGCCCTTGCGGGCTTCGGCCTGGATGCCGTCGATCAAGGCCCGGAACCGCTTGGCGAAGTCCTCGGGTCGAATGGCGGCTTCCTTTCGACCATCATCCTGCTGCAGGCGCCCGCTCAGCGCCACAGCCTCTTTCAGGTGCGCCATCTGCGCCCCTGTGGGTTCTTCCACGGCCGACGCGAACGCCCGGGCGAGCTTGACGACCTCTTCGCCTTTCGCTTTTGCCACTGCCCGCTGGAAATCCTTTTGCAGTTTTTGCAACTGCTGTCCGCGTTCCACGGCCAGTCGCATTACCTCTAATAGACGCTCGATTCTCTTGTCCATGAGGCCACCTCAGCTCTCCGTCTCCGCCTTCACGATCTTCTTGGTCTGATCGTCAATGACGACCAAGGCCAGACGCCGAACGGCATCTCCTTCGAGTACGTACTGTAGCACGAACCACAGCCGAACCTGTCCGTTGAAGTTCACCGCCAGTCGTGCCGCCTGGGCGGCCACCAGCTTCGACGAGGCGATCTTCTCCACCTCTTCCCGAGACAACTGCGGCGTGATTGCCGCCTCGGCACCCGGCGGCGGCACCGGGACGATAGTCAACTTCAGCTTGCTGGAGGCCTGCACATCGAAACTGAATTGATTGGTATAGGCCGCATTGACGGGTTGCAAGTACAGCTGCCTGAGGCGCAACGCTGGGAGTACCGCGCGCGCGCCTCGGCCCACGGCCTTGGCCGTCGTTGGCTCGCCCTCCATGGCGATCGCCATGGTGAGCTCCAGCTCGGCCTTGGGGATCTGATAGAACGTTGCCTGCAGACCAACTTCGCTCAACAGCGGGTCTTGATTGATCTCACGCTGGCTCTCTATGGCATACCGATCCAGCTCCCGCTGGGCTCGGGCAATCCCGGTCCCGAGGGCGGTAATCACCTGCTCCATCGGAGCGGACAACAGATCCGAAACGCGCTGCACCGTATCAGCCATGAGCAATGCACCTCCTTCGCTAGTCAGAGATCGTTACCGTCGGAGGACTGGTCAGGGCGTTTACCGTCACCGTCCGCGGCGTCAGGCGTGGCGGCGGGGGCACGGGCCGCAACGTCGCCCGGAAACTGCTGGAACCCGTCGCCGAATACGAGTACGTGTTCGACGTGCGGTAGTTCACCGGGGACGCGAAGGCTCGCATGGCGTAGCCCTTCACCGGCACCTTGGACGGGCTGCTGCCGTCTTTCTCCTCGGTCCGCTTGATGGAGATGGACAGCTTTACCTCGATATTGGCCTCGGTGAACTGATAGAACGTTGGCTGCAGTCCGGCTTGAAGCAAGTTCATGCTCACGGGTGGGGCCCCGCTGGCCCGGATGTTGGCCCCTGTGTACGGAATGGTCTTTCCACCCCCCAGATCCACCTGTCGCTCCACCGGCTCGATAACCTCGGTCACCTCGGGGACGACGTTGATCTTGTTGGCGATGAGAAATTGCAGGGTTTCGATGGCGCTCCGATCGAGGGCCAACTGGCCCTCCGCAACGGCGAAAGCCAGATTGCGGACCAAGTCCGCAAATGGAACATCAAGGAGTTCTTCGCCAATGGCCATGTGGAGTTCCTCCTGTCTCGACTACACGGAAAGGCCGGCCAGGAGATCTGGCGGGGCCGCGATGCGAGGTAACGCCGCGGTGGTGAGTGCCCGACGGACGACTGTACCGAAGCTCGTGGGAACCCGCTGGCGGCCGACGGTGCGAACCAGCGGCGTGTCGCCGCTCCAATGTGCCGCTGTCCAGCCGACCCCGGCTGCGCCGAGCGTCATGGCCATCTGCTCGCCCCAGGTAACGTGCGCCTCGTCACCCTGCCATTCCGTGACGAACACCGGATGTCGACGTGCCAGGGCCTGTGCGGTGGTCCAGGGATTTCGGCGCGTGGGGACCAGGTGCACGGCGTAGACAAGATTCGGGATGGGGTCGCCGCCGGTCCCGATGACCGGGAACCCGCTCACGTCCGTACCCCAGTCCGGCCCGCAGACGAAGCACACGGCCCGAGGATGAACCCGCCGAAGCTCGGCCACCATCATCTGCACCCACAGCGTCCAGCGGCTCCAGTCGGTGTCGAAGCCGCTCAAATCGTCGGCCAGCGCCGCGTGCGGCGCCGCGTAGAGATCGAACAGGACCGCGGGCTCGTCGGCGTAGCGTTCGCCCAAAAGCCGCCACATACCAATCGTATCGTAATCGGGCTGCGGCGCGATAAAGTTCGCCGTGCCGTCAGCGGTGGTGCCGAACACGCTGCCTTCGTCCAGACGCCTGAGCGAGAGCAGACTGTACGCCCCCCGATTCGCCGCATGCCGGATGATGCCGTCGAGGTCGGAGAGATAATCCCACGGGCTCCATCCGGCCGACCCGGCGAGGACGCGGTCCCGATTAATGGCGAGCCGAAGGACCGTAGCCCCCCAATCCAGCGCGGCGTTGAGCATCTCCTCCGTCATGCCCGCCCCGGCGGCGAAGCCGCGGTCGGGGTCAGGCGGAATGCTGTCCAGCCCCAAGAGGCTCAGGCCTCGGAGAATGATCGCGTCGCCCGCCACGGTGACGAGGCGGTGTGCGCGTACCTGCAACCAGGGCAACGAACCCGAGAGCGTCCCGCTGGGGATGCGGTCCTGCAGCGGGTCCCGGACGGGGCTCGGCCGTTCCCGTGGAGGAGCCTCAACCACCTCTCGCAACGCCTGACGCGCCTCCCGGCCGGCTTCTTGGGCCGCCGCACGCCCAACCTCCGCTTGCTCCGCTCCTCGCGCCTGCCCCCGCCGCGCCGTGCGCATCGCCTCGTCGCGGATCTCCGCCCGTGCGGCGTCGCGCTGCGCGCTCCGCCGCGCCTCGTGTGCGGCCGCCTGGCGCTCCTCCGTCTTGTCCTCTTCCCGGCGCGCCTTGCGCCGAGCCTCCCGCGCGCGCGCGCGCGACTGATCCCTCTTCTCGGCCTCGGCGGCGGCTGTCTGCCGTTCGCTCGGCTCCGCGTGGTGCTCGGATGCTCGCTCGATTGCGTCCCGCTCCGTCTTTCGTCGCTCTGCGACCCGAGCGGGCTCCGCGGCCGATCGCCGCTCCTCCCCTCGAGTCGCGCTGCGCTCCTCCGCCCGGCTTGTCGCCCTGCGCGCCTCCGACCGTTCGGTCCGCGCTTCTGCCCCGCGACGTTCCTGCTGCCGCTCGTGCCGCGTGTCGTGCCTCACGCCCTCTTCGCGCTCCGCTTCCTGTCGTTCCGCGCGGCGCGCGTCGGTCAACTGCTGACGCTCGGCGATGCGTTTGGCGTCGGCCTCAGCCTCTGCTCGTGTGGCCTCCACGCGCTCGCCGCGGACACGCGCCAGCCAGCGCTCACGGCGCACGTCCAGACGCTCCCGGTCACGGCGCTCGGCTCGCTTCCCGGCCCGAAGAGACGCTAACAGGGCTTCCCGTCGCTCTCGAGCGGCGTCCAAACCGGCCTGGAGTTCCTGATAGGCCTGCACGGCCTCCTGGCGCCGGGCCTCCTGGCGTTCGCGCTCTCGCTGCTCGTCCGCCCGGGACGCCAGCTTGGCCTGCTGGCGCGCCTCCTCGCGGCGACGCTCACGCTCGGCTTCGCGCGCTTCGCGGAAGCGCTGTGTGCTCCCAGAGAAACTCATCCGCACCCCAGCCCCTGTTGGGGAGAACGAGGCTCCCACCACACGAGGATGACCCATCCGAGGTCACGTCACGACGCGTTGCCTGCAGGCCACCGCCAGCGAAGGGGACGAAACCCCGGCGGCAACGCGCTCTGACCTGTTCCAGGACGCAGTTCGCGCCCTGTGTGCTGCGCCCACGTCAGAGGTGTGAACGTCAGCGCTGAGTTGGCCGGCGCGTCAACCGCCGCTTCAGTTCGGGCGCCGGCCTTCCATTCCGCGTCGAAATCCGGTGCGCTATGGAAAACTCCGCCCCAGGCACTCACGGTGCCGATGTGCTGGACCAGAGATGGGACGTGATAATAGATCGGGCCCAGCCCCGCCGCCAGGCGCGACATCTTGATGTCCTGCATGCCGATGACGTCGTCCCAGTGGGTAACGATGTGTCGCGCCGTCGCCCAAGAGAGGAGGAACGCTTGACTACCGTACACGCTGTTCGGGTCGGCGACGAAGAAGGCCTGATCGGGACCACGCATCAGGGAGCGTACATTCGGGTTGTAGAGGGAGGCAAAAAAGTGCCCGGCCCGCGCCGCGTCGCGGAGTGGTTGCCAACGCTCCAGGTTATGGCGCAGGTACCGGTTAAACTCGAGATCGTCCTCGAGAAACAGCATGAAATCGTGTCCATCGCCGGCTGCCCGCTCCAAGAGCCGGAGAGCCGTCTGCGTCTGCCGGTCCTGCTTCCGTTCCGCCGTCTCCGGATCCAGCTCGACCCACGCTGTGTCGGCCCAGTCAGTCAGTTGCAGATTCGCGAGTGTGCGCCGACGCATCGCTGCACGTTCCGGGCAGGAGAGCATGTAGGCCCCGATCCTCACCGCACGGCACCTACCGGGCCAACTCCGTCGTCATAGGCCAGGAAGTTCGCGGGCGTTGGACTCACCGACAGGCCCTTCAGCTCCTCGACGGCGAGGGCGTCATACTCATCGTTGTACCGGACCGGGACGCTTCCGATGGTTTCCACCTCGGGCCGGCGATTGGCATAGCGATACGCCGAAGCCACCTCCCGACCGCGCTGGAACCGGTCGTAGTACCTGAAAGAGCCCGCAGGCGGCCGGAGGCTGGAGTCCTCTAAGGTCGCCAGGGAGTCATCCTCGCACCCGTCGCGCACCATGACAGCCCAGAGCGCCTCGGCCCCGAGCCATCCCCCGCGATTCGCCGATTCCCAGGCGTCCAGGAAGGACGCCCCCTCTCGCAGGCGCTTGGTGAAGTCTTCGACGATCTCCACGTCGCGCCCCCCGCTGGGGGACCTGTACCAATACCCCAGGACGCCCCGGAGGCCCGGACTCCCGCGGAACGCTCTCTCGTGCCACGCCCACCCAGGATGATAGACGGCGAAGAGGGTGGCTGTGCCTGCCGTGAGACCGGGCACGGCCGTTCCGGATCCGTGGATGTCGCCGTGCCAGTCCTGCAGGTGACCGCGCTCGGTGGCATCCAGGCGGAGGCCCCGGGAATACCGCAGGGCGAGCACGGCGCAGCCCGCGATGATGAGCCAACTCGGCGTCGTCCGCCACGAGGGGCGAAAGCCTGGCGACCACGGGTTCGCAATGGTCAGCTTGGGATTCGTGTGCGCATCGTCCGCGTAGTACCACAGTTGGCCGTGGCGCCAGGCGTGGCTGGACACATACAGGATATCCGCCCAGTTCCCGCCGGCACCGGCCAGCGCAACGATCCGGCCGATTCGGTTCGCCTGGGCGGCTGTCGTCGCGCGCCACGCCTGCAGGACGCCCGAACGGAAGGCGCCGGCGATGGGGGCCAGGTCCGGCAGAGCCTGGAGGTCGTGGCTGAGATTGCGAGGCGTGTAGTGGGCGGTGAGGGGCCGGGCGATCCCGCGCACGAACGCCTCGCCGTCTGCTGTGCGCGTGCCGTCAATCGCCAGGGCGCGCACGCGGCGATTCCGCGTCCGGTCCACGAAGCCGATGGCGAAATCCATCGCCTCGTCTTTCACGTATGCCGGTGTGAGCAGCCAGCTCCCGCCGACGTACAGGGACTCCGAGTCCGACCCATCGTTGAACACCACGTCGTCGAAGCCAAGACGGTCGAGGAGATCCCGAAGATCCCGCATGCCCATGGCGTTCGTCGAGTAGAAGGCGCTGTGCTCCTGCACGAGCAGCAGGATCAGCCCCGGGTTGCGCTTGATGGCCATGACCCCGCGGCCAGTCGCGACCGGACGATCGTACACGCTCTGCGCCCACGGCGTCAGGCCCGTCACGGGCGCGCCGCCGAGGAGGACGGGGCCCAGTCCCCCGAATGCCACGCGGGCATCCGGCTCGAGGGCGCCGGGATCGCCTCGGCCGGCGTGATAGTCGCTGACGTCTGATCCGCGCCATGTCTGGCCGACGTAGTACCGGGTGGGCGTCGAGTCGGCGTTGATGAGCTGGCCTTCTCGGATCACTTCCCCTTCGGTGCCGATCCCGACGGCGTCGGCGATGAACTGACCGTTGATGAGGGCATCCGGCTTGCGCGGCATGGCCGCCACGGTGTCGGTGAGGCCCCAGGTGTGGCACTCCACCGCCGTCATGTGAAAACAGCGAGGGTCGAGGATCGCGTAGCGGAAGTCGCCGTCCCGGCCCTGGATGATGCACCGCCCCTGGAGTTGGCGGACGGCCTGGTCCAAGAAGTCGGCCCGGTCAAAGACGTTCCGGCCCCGAAACGCCGCGGTGGGGTGACGAGCCGGCTGGGCCGGCAGCCGCGCGATCGAGACGGACGGTGCCAGCCGCCAGTCCACATCTTCGACCGACGCGAGGAGCCGCCGCCGGCGCTCGTCCGCTGAGACAAGCAGACGGTAGAAGAGCTGCGTCGCCCCGCGCAGGCGACCCCAGGCGACCTGCGGAAGCGCGTAGGTGGCCCGGCCGGTCGGTGCCTCCAGGTGTTGGCCGGCCACCTCGCGCCGGAAGGGGCGACGACCCGTGGCCGGCCACTGGTCGTCGCCATGCCAACTGTCGAAGAACGTGGAGGGTGTTCGGCGGGCCGCCGCCGCGCCGTTGAGCAGGAACACGTCTGTCGCCACCTGCACGGCATAGTACCCGAGACCCCCGGTCTCGATACGGAAGGACGGCGGAGGACCATCCGGCGGGAAACTCGTCTGGGTCGGCGTGATTCGCATACCTATTGTCCCGAGTCCGAAGTCCGTTTCCTGAAACGTGCCTCCGTGGCCGCCTCTCGGACCCAGCCCGTCGGGGCGACCACAGGGGCACTGTGCGACGGATTGTTGACTCGCCCCACTAGGTGATGGTCACCTCGGGCGGCTGCTTCAGCGCGTTGACCGTCACGATCCGCGGCAGCAGACGCGGGGGTGGCGGCACGGGCTTCAGCGTGGTCCGCAAGAGGCTCGAGCCCTCGGCCGAGTACGAGTACTTCGTCGAGGTGGTGAGGTTCACATGGGAGCTGAACGTGGACGACGTCTTGACCTTGGCGCTGCCGCCGAACAGGAAGAAGCCGGCATGGGCCTCGGCCTCGGTCTCCACGCTCGTCTCGAACTCGGACCCCATCTCCAGCTCGGAGGAGATCTCCGTCCGTTGCGAGATGGAGATCTTCACCTCGATGAGGGACTCGGTGAACTGGTAGAACGTGGGGGTCAGTCCGGCCTGGAGCAGGGTGTAGGAAACCGGATCGGCGTGGGTGAACTGCACGTCCACGCCGGTCACCGGCACGCCGCCCACGGTCCGCACGGCCCCCGGCTGAATCACCTCGTAGATCTCGGGAATGACCTTGACCTTGGCTTTCGCCAGCGCCTTGGCGGTGTCCAGCGAGGCTCGGTCGAGCCGTCGCTGCCCCATGGCAATGGCATTCGCCAGCTTGAACACCATCTCGGGAAATGGGACATCGAGCAGTTGCTGTCCTATGCTACTCATATGGCGCCTCCTTGGAACGGGCCTGTGTCGATCGCGCCATCATCCTGGCGTGGACATTCGAGAACCCCAGTCATTCACCTCCTTTCTCCTCGGGACGCGCGGGCCAGCGCATGGGCCGGTACCCGGGAGGGAACCGCCAGGCGGCGACCGATGCCGGGTCGCCCTTCGCGCTCGGGCCACCGGGAGTAACCCCGCGCTCGGCGAGATGCGCCGCCACGGATTGGGCGAACACCTGCTGGAGCGCCGCCGCCCCGGGAGCATTCGGGTTCAGCGTCACTCCCCCGGCGAACTCGACCAGGTGGTGCGCCTGAATCGCCGGCAAGTGGCTTTCGTCGAACGCCGCCACCAGCGACCCATGCGATGTCGCCATGAGGATGAAGCCGCCGCGCCTGGCGATCAATTCGGCAATGACCTCGCGCGCGTCGTCGTCGTCGTTGTTGTTTGGATGGACGAGATACATCTGAACAGACATCAGCAGGACCTCTGCGCGAGGCAGGGCGCGGCCATCGCCGCCAGCCGCTCAGCGGCCAGGGCGCACAGGTCCGCGGCGTCGCCCTGGTCCGTCAACATCCAGCGACCCAGCGCGACCGCCAGATCCTCGTCGGGGCCGTCAAGGCTCAGGCGCGGCCACAGGGCGTCTTGGCCGCCGACGGGACGCAGGCCGATGCACGGGACCTTCAGCTCGGCAGCCAGCGCCGGGAGATCAATGACACCTCCGCCGAGATCCAGCGCCAGCGTGGTCGCGGCCAGGTGTTGCCGGAACGCCGGGCTGTCCGCCGAAACGACCTTCACCTGGATGGCCCGGCCGGTCACTCGACCCGGGCCGACTTGGAAGGGGACCGTGGACCAGACGTTCAGCCCAGGAAAGATCCGGCCGAGGCGTTGCGCCGTCGACGCATCGCGTTCGCTCGCCAGGAAGACGCAGCCCGCGACCCGGGATTTCGCCGCGCGGGAATCCGCCGGGGGCAGCGTAGCAGGGATCCTCAGCGTGTGCTCGAACGTCGAGGCGTCGCGCAGGACGCCGGCCAAGAGCTCGCCGGCCTTCCTCTGTGCGACGTTCACGCTGACCTGGACGCCGTCCGACATCGCGGGGAAGGCCGTCCGGATTGCCGTTACCAGTTCGGCCGGCCCGTCCGCGGTTCGCTTGCTTAGGGTGAGGCGGGACACAGAGGGGGGCTGGCGCGCCCGCGCGCGCAGGCGCGGGACTTCGCGTCGCAACAGCTCGTCCCACTGCGGCACGACGCGACCCCAGTCGTAAAGCTCGGCGAAGCGACGCGCGGCATGGGACTTCGCCGCAAGCATTTCCCGATCGGCGTACAGACGCTCCAGCCGGGTGACTGCGTCGTCGGGGTCGATCAGGGCGCGCCGGAGTCCAAACTGATCCGGCAGAAAGTGTCGCACGCGGATTGGCTCGCCGTGGCCCAGCACAAGCTCTCGGCTCGCCGTGTAGTCCGAGGCCATCGGGACGGCACCGGCCGAGGCGGCCTGCAGGGTCGGAAGCCCGAATCCTTCTCCCCACGACGCCAGGAGATGGACATCCGCGGCCTGGTAAATGGCCGCCAGCCGATCGAGCGCGAGTCCAGCGCCAATGGACATCCCCTTCGTCAAGCTGACCTTGTTCGTCAACCCAAGGAAGGCAATGTCAGCCCGAAGGTCATAGTGGTATTCCGGCGACTGAGCCGCTGGATCGTCCGGATCGCAGTGAAGGTGGAGCAGAACGTCGTTCTTCCCGTCGGCGAAATGCCGAAAGATGTCCAAGGTGCGCGGGATGAGCTTGCGCGGTTGGTTCCGGGCATCCGAGAGGATCACGAATTTCCCCTCGTAACCCAGTGCACGCTTTGCCGCCGCTTTGTCGGCGGGCGGTTGGAAAATTGCGGTATCCACACCATGGGGGATGTACGCGGGTGTGATCCCGTTCGCCAGCGTCACGTCCCGGCCGTAGTCGCTCATGGCGATGGGCAGATCGACGGTTTCGAGAACACGCACCCAACTTGGCGGCAGGCGCCCGCCTCCCATGTCCCCGTCGATGGGATAGTACAGCGCCCACGGAGTGCCGGTCGTGCCCATGAAATTGGCGATGAGTGGGTTGGCGATGTAAGTCAGCCACCAGACGTCCGCTAGTGTGATGAGGACGTCCGGCCGAAGTTTCTGAAGGTAGTTCATGAGAACGTCGCTGCCGAAGCTATCAAGACGGACAGGATAGAGGACGCAGTTCCGCCAACGGGTGGGACTGCCGTGTGCCTGCCAGCCGAGGATGGACACCTGGTGCCCCCTCGCTGCTAGCCCGTCGCACACGAATCGGGTGACGTTCCCGAAACCCGACGGCGAACTCGGGCTATCCGACATCCATAGGATCTTCATGTTGCCATCCTCGCGGCTTTCCGAGCCAAACACGCACGCAGAACAGCGACAGATCCCCGGCAGTCATCCCTCACGAGCGAAAGGTCGAATGGATGAACGAGACTATGTTACTCTTTTATATAGCGATTATGGGATTGGTTCAACGAGAAACTTCGGTCTCAGAACAGGAAAATACGGTCACGAGGCGTGAACGAAGCCTGAACTTTGTTGAAACTGCTCGCTGCGGAAGTGTCTGGGGGGACTTCCCGAAGTGCCGGAAAAACACTCGACTGAAGTAATTCGGATCCCGAAATCCAAGCTGGTTGGCAACTTCGCGGATCGGAAGCTCCGTGGTCGCCAGCAGATCTCGAGCGCGGGCCAGTCGCACTTCCTCCAAGAAGTCCATGACCGACTGTTGGTAGCGCCGGCGAAAAATGATCCGCATCGTCCGGACCGACACCCCGAGGGCGGCGGCGAGGCCGTCGATCGTCCAGTGCTGCGTGTGGTGATGCTGAACGAACGGCCGAATCCGCTCTGCGACGTCGCCTCGACTGGGCCCAAGGCCAATCAGGCGCCAGACCCTGTCGAGGAGCTTTGTGACGGTAAACGGTTTGTCGATACGGTCGCTGGCGCGCGCAGGCGCGCGATGACGATATCCTTTGTCCCGAAACCACTGATCAGCACGACGGGCACGTCGCTCTTCGCGCGGAGACGATCCAGAAACGACAAGCCGTTCTCCTCGCGCAGGACGACATCGAGGATGATGAGGTCCACCGTTTCGGAGGCCAGCACACAGTCCGCGCTCGCGGCGTCGCCGGCTGGAAGGACCTGGAACTCCGGCGACAGCGCCGCTTCCATCGCTTCCAGAAGCGCCCGATCATCATCAACCAGGAGGATGCGTCGACTCCGCGTAAGTCCCGGCGCGGACATGCGTATCCATTCATGGGCGAGGTTGGCACGTGGAGCAACGACCGGCACCCTGGTAGGTTGGGGGCAGGGGGTGGCGCGCTCGGATTTGCGGCTGACTACAGCAGCAGCTGCACCGGGTTCTCCAGGATCTTCTTCAGTTCTTGGAGGAACTTGGCGCCCATGGCGCCGTCGATGATCCGGTGATCGAAGGAGCCGGTGAGGCGCATTCGGTGGCGGACGACGATCTGGCCATTCATCGCCACCGGCTTCTCCTCGATCGCCCCCACCGCCAGAATGGCTCCATGCGCGGGGTCGATGACGGCGGTGAACTCGACCACGTCGTACATGCCCAGGTTGGAGATGGCAAACGTCCCGCCGGAATATTCCTCGGGGCGGAGCTTCTTTCCGCGGGCCCGCTCGATCAATCCCTTGGCCTCGCGGGCGATTTCGCCCAGGCTCTTCCGGTCGCACTCCCGGATGACGGGCACGATGAGTCCGTCCTCCAGGGCCACGGCCACACCGATGTGCACTCGGTTGAAGAGACGCACCTTGCTGTCCTGGTATGTAGCGTTGATGGCCGGGTTCCGTTTCAGAGCCAGGGCCACCGCCTTGATGAGAATGTGGTTAACGCTCAACTTTTCCGCGTTGGGATCGATCGCGTTGAGCGAGGTCCGCAGGTCCTGCGCGGCCCCCATGTCCGCCTCGACCGTCACGGTGAAGTGCGGGATGGGTGCCTTGCTCTGCACCATGCGGCTGGCAATGGTCTTGCGGATGGTGCTGAGCTCTTTGTCCTCGAACTCGCGCGCCCCCGTCGGGACGTCGGCGCCGCCCATGCGTTGGGCCTGCGCGGCCACGTGGGCCTCGACGTCACGCTCCAGGATACGCCCGCCTGGCCCGCTGCCCGTGATCTTGGCCAGCTCCACGCCCGCGTCCCGCGCCATGCGCCTGGCAATCGGCGAGGCCGCGATCCATCCCGATTCCGCGGCGCCCGCTTTGGCGGGCGGCGCCGCCGGCGTCGGCGGCTTCGCTTCAGCTTTCGGGGGCGCGGGAGACGGGATCGGCGCAGCCGGGGCCTTGGCCTCTGCCTTCGACGGCGGCGCCGAGGCTGCCGCGGGGCCCCCAGCCAGCAGCGAGGTGATGTCCTCGTCCGGCTCGGCCACGATGGCGATGAGCTTGCCCACAGGGACCGTGTCGCCTTCGGCTACGAGGATCTTCCGGAGCACCCCGGAACTGAACGACTCCAGCTCGATCTCCGCCTTGTCAGTCTCGATGGAGGCCAGTACGTCACCGCCCTGGACGCGATCCCCTTCCTTCTTCAACCATTGCAGAAGCCGCCCCTCTGTCATGGCGTCGGAGAGCTTGGGCATGATCACTTGGGATGGCATAGTCAGCTCCGCTGCGATTCCAAATGTTGAACGGACAACTGAAAATTGAAAATGGGAAAGGGATCGGTCACTTCAGCTATCGGTTGTCAGTTATCGGTTGTCGGTTGTCAGTGTCCGTTTTGAACCTTGCTGCCGACTCGTCGACGCTAGCAACATCCTGAGAACCATTTTCGCCCAGGCCGCTCAAAACGGTCCAGATGCTAGGCGGCGTCACCCATCCGTATCGGATGGGTACCCGGGGCGGGGCACCCACCGCAGATGGGTCAAGGCGTGCTCCCGGTACGCCGCAGCGAGCGCCCGAGCAAGCCGGGTACCCATCCGGAGGATGGGTGCCGCAGATGGGCCCTTTTCAGCGGCCTGCTAGATGGCCAGGGCTTGCTTGATTCCTGCGATAATAGCGTCCTTGCTCGGGGTCTTGGCGAGTTCTAAATTCCTGGCGTAGGGCATGGGGGCGTTCGCGCCAGTGACTCGCACCACTTGAGAGTCCAGATAGTCAAACGCTTCCTCGGTGATGATGGTGCCGATCTCCGCCCCGAGACCGGCGAACCCTGCGCCAGCCTCCACCACCACTGCCCGGTGCGTTTTCCGAACGGAGGCCAGGATCGTTCCCTTGTCCATGGGGCGAAGCGTCCGGGGGTCCACCACCTCGACCGAGATCCCGGCCTTTTCCAGTTCCTCGGCAGCCTCCAGGCTTCGGTGAAGCATTCCCATCCAGGCCACGACGGTCACGTCGGTCCCCTCGCGCTTCACGTCGGCCACACCCAGCGGGATGGTGTATTCCTCTTCTGGCACTTCGCCTTTCATCCCGTAGATGGTCTCGGCTTCGATGAAGATCACAGGGTTGTCATCCCGGATCGCGCTCTTCAGCAGGCCTTTCGCGTCCCGCGGGGTCGAGGGTCGTACCACGACTAGGCCCGGCACGTGATAGAAGTAAGACTCCATGCTCTGCGAATGCTGCGCCGCCACCTGGACGGAGAAACCTCCAGGCCCACGGATCACCATGGGCACCCGATACTGGCCGCCTGACATGTACAGGATCTTGGCGGCGTGGTTCACGATCTGGTCGATGGCCACCAGGGCGAAGTTGAAGGTCATCATCTCCACGACGGGGCGAAGCCCAACCATGGCTGCCCCGACACCCGCGCCCACGAAACCCGCCTCGCTGATCGGAGTGTCTATGATGCGCCGCGGCCCGAACTCCTCCAGGAGACCCTGGGTGACCTTGTAGGCCCCCTGGTAGACACCGACCTCTTCCCCCATGAGAAAGACGCGCGGATCTCGCCGCATCTCTTCCCGCAAAGCTTGGTTCAACGCCTCGCGATACGTGATGATGGCCATGCTCGGCTCCGCCTTCGCAGGTTCAACGCTCGAGGTTCACGGTTCGAGGTTCAGCGGTTGTTGTTCAAGGCCGAACGCCACCGCCCCTCAAACCGCAGCTCACGGCTCGCCGCTTTCGCTTCTTCTGCTAACGAGCAGTCTACGGAAAAACCTGCTTCCCGTCGGCTGCTCAAAAAGGTCCAGATGCAAGGCGGCGCGGGATGCGCGCTGCGAGGCGTACTTAACCCGTACGTCGCAGCGCCGCGCGAGCGCACCAACGCAGCAGATGGGCCTTTTTCAGCAGCCGGCTAAACGTACACGTCCGTCAGTAATTCTTCCAGCGGCGGCTGGGGCGAGGCGTCGGCAAAACGGACCGCCTCCTCCACCACCTGGGTAATCTCTTTGTCCATGTCTTTGTACTCGGCGTCGCTGATGATACCGTCACGGCTCATCCGGTCCCAGAGGAGGACGATGGGGTCCGACTTTTTCCATTCGTCCACCTCTTCACGAGTCCGGTACACGGCCGCGGCCGGATCCCGCATAGAGTGGCCGCGGAACCGGTAGGTGCGGGACTCGATCAGGGTCGGCGCCTTGTCGCGCCGAGCGCGGTCTACCGCTCGCCCCACTATCTCGCGCACCGCCAGGACGTCCATGCCGTCCACCTGCTCGCCCGCCATGCCGTACCCCTCGGCCTTTTTGTATAGGTCGGTGACTGCCTGCGTCCGGTTCAGTGCCGTGCCCATGGCGTACAGGTTGTTCTCGCAGATGTAGATGACCGGCAGTCGCCAGAGCGAGGCGAGGTTCAGCGACTCGTGGAAGACCCCCTGGGCCACCGACCCATCCCCGAAGAACACCAGGCAAATCTGATCGCCTCCGTTGTAGTTGATGGCCAGACCGGCGCCCGTCCCGATGGGGATCTGACCGCCCACGATCCCGGTACCGCCCAGAAAGTTGCGCGCTTTGTCGAAAAAGTGCATCGACCCGCCCTTGCCTTTGGACATCCCGTCGATGCGGCCGAACAGCTCGGCCATGGCCCGGCTCGGGTCGCCGCCCTTGGCTAGGTAGTGCCCGTGCTCGCGGTATCCGCCGATGACGTAGTCGTCCGCCCGCAGCGTGGAGATCGCCCCCACGCACGAGGCCTCCATGCCGACGGCCAGGTGCAGGAAGCCGCCGATCTTCCCCTGAGAGTACATCTCGGCCGCCTTCTCCTCGAATCGGCGGATCAGGAGCATATGGTACAGAAGGTCCATCACGATTTTCTTATCAATCGGCGATTTCTTGCCAGTTTCGGGGACCGCTTCAGCAGCGGACTTCGTGGAATGCTTTGCCATGACGGGCTCCTTGGGAGCGGGGCGTGCAAACGAATTGCGGCGAATCGGCGTGCCGTCGCGCAGTATAGCCAAAAAGACCGGGGATGGAAAGATGAAACGGGCGAGCCTGCCTCTCAGCAATGCTCGACAGAGAAATCCGAAAGGGACAGCGGAAGGCGATCCCTTAGCTGCCGGTGCCTCCCTGTGCTGTTCGCCCCCTATCAGGCTGCTGAAAAAGGGCCACCTGCTGCGTTGGCGCGCTCGCGCGGCGCTGCGACGTACGGGTCAAGTACGCCTCGCACCTCGGATCACGCGCCGCCTTGCATCTAGACCTTTTTGGGCAGCCTCGGAAGAAGCGAGTATTTCAGCAACGTGCTATTGGTTTTTTTTAAGCTCCTCCGTCGCGATCGTCAGAGGCGGACCGAAGCCTTCCTGCGACTTCAGGGCCTCGACGCTCACGCGTCCGGCCAGATTGTGTGCCACGCGGCGGAAGACCTCGGCGGCGGGGGACTTGGGATTCCGTAAAATGATCGGCCGGCCGTCGTCGCCGCCCTCGCACACCTCGCCGTCCAGGGGGATCTCTCCCAGGAACGGGACCTCCAGCTGCTCGCTGGCCTTTCGCCCTCCCCCCTGACTGAAGATGGGCGTTTCGTGGTGACAGGTGGGACAGATGAACGTGCTCATGTTCTCGACGATCCCGAGGATCGGCACGTTCATGTTCCGGAACATCACCAGCACCCGGCTGGCGATCGTCGTGGCCACATCCTGCGGGGTCATCACGATGACCACGCCCGACATGGCCAGGGTCTGGGAAAGGGTGAGCTGCGCGTCGCCGGTTCCCGGAGGGAGGTCGATGAGCAGATAGTCGAGGTCTCCCCAGGCCACTTGGCGGAGGAACTGGTTCAGCGTCTTGGCGATCATGGGGCCGCGCCAGATCACCGGCGTGGACGCATCGGGCAGGACGAAGCCCAGCGACATGAGCTTCACCCCGTGCGCCTCGAGCGGGATGATGCGCTGCTCCGCAGTCATATCCGGCATCCGATGAATGCCCATCATCGACGGGATGCTCGGCCCGTACACGTCGGCGTCCAAGAGGCCGACTTTGGCCCCAGTTTCGGCCAGCGCGACCGCCAGGTTCACGCTGACCGTGGACTTGCCGACGCCGCCCTTTCCCGAGGCGATGGCGATACTGTTCTTGACTCCGGGGATGCCACCAGGACCGGATATGGAGCGGGCGGCGGCCACCTTGGCCTCCATCCGGATGTCAACGCGCCCGATGCCGGGAATGCGCGCGAGCGCCTCACGACATTCCCGCTCGATCTGCGTCTTCAATGGACAGGCGGGAGTCGTCAGGACAACCTCGAAGCTCACATTCGCGCCATCGACGCGGATGTCGCGAATCATGTTGAGCGAGACAAGATCTCTGTGGATCTCCGGATCCTGCACCGTGGACAAGGCCTGAATCACCGCCTGCTCTGTGACCATACCCGACCGCCCTTTCCTGGCACACGCTGCCCCACAACCATGCGGCGCCGTCGGGCCGTAGCGCCCGCGCACAGCGCATGAGACGTGCCCTAGCCCGTCATCGCCCAGGCTGCTCAAAAAGGTCCAGATGCAAGGCGGTCCGCGATGGGCTGAGTGAGGCGTACTCCAGGTACGCCGCAACGAGTGCCCAAGCGGAGCAACGCCGCAGATGGGCCTTTTTCAGCAGCCTGTTAGTGGTCGACCCCGATCATCACACTCGAGGCCTTAATTACCGCATACACGTCTTTGCCCTTGGCCAGCCCGAGGCCAGCGGCTGATTTCTTGGTGATGATCGACACGACTTCGATTCCACCCGGCAACTCGATCGTGACCTCGGTGTTGACCGCCCCCTGCTCGATCTGCTTGACCTTGCCCTTGAGCGTGTTGCGTGCGCTGATCTTCATGACTGCTCTCCTCTCCGGCGCGATCGCCCGATAACTCCACACCCAAGCGGTCGGTCGGGGCCGGTCCGCCGCTTCGGGGCTTGCCGTCAGCCCGAAGTATGCCCTGTCAAGCGCACTTCCACAAGACCGCGGTTGATTTGCGTATTGACGCGAAAGGGCAAAAGGTTACCGCCGGATGAGGTGCACCGCCGAGGCTTTGAACGTGACAACCACGGGGATTCCCGGGGAGAGATGCATTTCCTCGAAGGACTGCTTGGTCACCAAGGCAACAACCTGAGGGCCGCAGGAAATTTGAACCCGATACTGGGCCTCGAGATGCGTGGTGTCCTGGACGACTCCTGCTAGGCGATTCCGGGCGCTCTCTTTGGCACCGTGATCCCCCGGTAGCCGAATGACGACATCCTCGGGCCTGAGGCACACCAGAACGCGTTCCCCCACGCTCGCCTTCCCAAGCGCCTCGATCTTCGCGCCGTTGACCGCCACACTCAGCAGGCCATCGCGGTCTTCGATCACGCGACCGTCCAGAATGGTTTCAACACCCACGAATCGGGCGACCTCTTCCGTGGCGGGACGCCCGAACACTTCCGCCGGGCGACCGACTTGGCGAACGCCTCCGTCAATGATCACCGCGATCCGATCCCCCAGCCGCAGGGCTTCTTCCCGGTCGTGGGTGACGAAGATGGTCGTGCATCCGGCCTGCCGAAGCAATTCCTGGAGCAGAGTGAGAAATTCGGCGCGGGTCGGCGGATCGAGGGCGGCAAAGGGTTCGTCGAGCAGGAGGACCTCGGGTTCGATGGCGAACGCGCGGGCCAGACTGGTCCGCTGCGCTTCCCCTCCGGAGAGGGTGTGAGCCTTTCGGTCGGCAAGATGAGCAATCCCCAGGCGGTCGAGCCAGAGCCGGACCCCGGCGTCTACCTCCGCGGCGGGGCGCCCCCGCAGACGAAGACCGAGCGCCACGTTGGCCCGGACCGTCGTGTCGCACAGCAGCGGCTCCTGGAATACCGAGCCAAACCGACGGCGGATCGTCAGGCCCTGTCGCCCGGACCGCGAGGTCGGCTGACCCCGGTAAAGCACGGTCCCTGCCGTGGAAGCTTCGAGCAAGCCGAGCACGCGGAGGAGGGTGGACTTTCCCGCCCCGTTGGGTCCGATGATAGCGAGAACCTCGCCTTCCCGGACCTCGACCTGTAGAACGTTAAGGACCTCTTGCCGCCCGTAGACGACGCGGAGGTCCCGTCCCTCCAGGATCGGGACACTCATGCAGAGCGCCCCCGCTGTTGAATCCAGGTCAGCAGGTAGTTCACCCCGAACGTCAGGGCCAGCAGGATCACCCCGAGGGCGATAGCGATCTCGAAGTTCCCTTTTCCCGTTTCCAGCACGGTCGCCGTGGTGAGGACGCGCGTGTGGCCCAAGAGGTTGCCGCCCACCATCATCGAAGCTCCCACCTCCGAGATCACGCCGCCGAACCCCGCCATCACTGCGGCCAGCAGTGGAAGTCGGGCCTCGCGCATAAGCAGCCAGAGCATCTGCCAGCGGGAGGCCCCCAAGCCGATGAGCTGCAGCCGGAGCCGGGGGTTGAGCTGCTGCATGGCGGCAATGGTGAGTCCCGTGACGATGGGGACGGCGATGACGAACTGGGCGATGACGATGGCCGTAGGGGTGTACAAGAGTTCCCAGACACCGAGCGGACCGCTTCGCCAGAGGAAAATGCTGACGAAAAGGCCTACAACCACCGGTGGCAATCCCATGCCCGTGTTCACCACGGCAACCAAGAACTTCCGCCCCGCGAAGCGGGTGAGAGCCAGGGCCACCCCTGCCGGGATTCCCAGGAGGAGGGAAAGCGCCGTTGCCGTTCCCGAGATCCGGATCGACAGCCAGGTAATCTCGAGTACCCCGGGATCCCCGGAGAGTAACAGCCGGACCGCCTCGACCAGACCTTGCCAGATGAGTTCCATGGAATGTGTTTATCGGTTGCCGGTTTCCGGTTGCCGGTTACAGGTTATCGGTTGGCGGTTCTCGGTTGTCGGTTGAAGGTTCGACGGCTTGGACTCTTGGCGGCTCGGCAGCGCAAGAACGCCGGGTTCAACCGACCCTCAGTTTCCCATCTCAGCCAGGCCGCTCAAAACGGCCCAGATGCAAGGCGGCACGCGACGGGCCGAGTGAGGCGTACTCCAGGTACGCTGCAATGAGAGCCCTAGCGTGCCAACGCCGCAGATGGGCCTTTTTCAGCGGCCTACAGACTTTCCTCTCGTTTGCCCGCATCCGGGAAAAACAGCGGCTCGCCGAACTTATCCACGCCGAACGTCCGAATGACTTCCTGGACCTCCGCCGACACCATGAAATCGGCGAACGCTTTCCCGCCCGGAACGTTGATCCGTGGGAATTTCGACGGGTTGGGCTCCAGCACCGAATAGATGTTCAAGAGGATCCGATCCCGCTCCACCAAGGGAACCAGTTGTACCCGCTTCTTGAAAGCCAAGAACGTCGCACGGTCGGTCAGGACGTATCCCTGCTTCTCCGAGCCGATCCCCAGCGTGGCACCCATCCCTTGGCCTGCCTGGAGATACCACGCGCCCTCTGGCTTGACCTTGGCCTCTTCCCAAAGCTTCTTCTCGAGCTGATGCGTGCCCGAGTTGTCGCCCCGTGACACGAAGGTCGCCTTCGCCTCCGCCAACCGCCGCATGGCGTCAACCGCACTTGTCATCCCCTGGATCTTGGCGGGATCGCCTGCGGGCCCCACAATCAGAAAGTCATTGTGCATTACCAGTCGCCGGTTGACCAGGAGCCCGTCTGTTACGTATTTCTTCTCCGAGTCCGGCGCGTGCACGAGGCAGACGTCGGCCTCGCCTTTGGCGCCCAGGGCCAGGGCCTGCCCCGTGCCGACTGAGATCGTCTTCACCGTATAGCCCGTCTTCTTCTCGAACAGGGGCACCAGAACGTCCAGCAGCCCCGAATCCTGTGTGCTGGTGGTGGTGGACAGGATGACGGCCTGCCCTGACCACCCCGAGGTGACCCCGAAGACCCCAACCATCACCAGGGCGAGGCTGACGCCGAGAACGAGACTCCGCCGCGACATTTCCTTGTTCACCTTCTTCATGCGAATCCTCCTTCTCTTCGCGAGGTCTCTCGGCCTGTAGCCGGGATCCCCGCTTGTATACTTACGTCGGGTTCTTCGTTCGCCATTCATCCGAATTCGGGAAGAACAGAGATTCACCGTATTGAGCTACACCGAAGGACTTGATGAGTCGCTGTGCCTCGTCTGACACCAACCAGCCCACAAAGGCCTTCGCCTCCTCTGCGTTGGCCTTGGGGAACTTGGCTGGGTTCATCCGGATAACCGCAATGTGGTTCAGGAGGTCCGGGTCCTTCTCCACGAGCACCTGAAGAGCGACCTCCTTCTTGAGGGTAAGGTACGTGGCCCGGTCCATCAAGAGGTACGCCCCGCGCTCGTTGGCATAGCGCGTTGTTGGGGCGTTGCCGGACGCTCCCCTTTCGTACGTGACGTACCATGCCCCCGCGGGTTTGATGCCAGCCTTCTGCCACAATTCCACTTCTTTGACGTGCGTGCCAGAGTTGTCTCCGCGAGTGACGAACAGGGTCTGCGTCTGGGCGATCTTTCTCAACGCGTTGACTGTCTGTTTTTCCCCTTTGATTCCGGCTGGATCGGTGGCCGGTCCCAGGATGACGAAGTCGTTGTACATCACCTCCCGCCGGTCCACGCCGAAGCCATCCGCCACGAACTTGTCCTCCAACGCTCGCGCGTGCACCATGACCAGGTCGAACCCGCCCCGCTTCGTCATCTCCAGCGCCGCCCCCGTTCCGGCGCCGGCGTGCCGCACCAGGACGCCGGCCTTGGCGAAGTACGCGTCCTCCAGCGCGCCGACGATCCCGGCGTCGATGGGGCCGATGGTACTGGCCATCAGCAGCACATCGCGTGGCGCGGCGGGCGTGGTTACTGAGCCAGCAGGCCCCCCTGCACACCCCGGCATCAGGAGGCCGACCACGAACAGCAGAAGCAGCCAACTGGATCGAACGGAATAGACCTTACTTATCATCCAGACCTTCCTCTCCTTTCGGGATGCCATGACCTGCCGTCCCCCAGGACTGCAGTGTTCGAAGGCTGGGGATCGGGCGAAAGCTAGCTGTGACCGCGTGCGGAACAAGTCGTCACGCGGACCGCATGTTTATATGCTGCAATGGGCATAGTCAAGGGAAAAGCGATGACCCGCGTTGTCCCCGACGCAGACGGACAGGACTAGTCAGCCACTCGCCCGGCGGTGGCTCGGCCCTCCAGGGTTTACGCCCTGCCTGATTGAGCCAACGTTTTTTTTGACTATGCTCTTAAAGACATATAGTAAATGGCCCCACGGTCAACTCTCGCGTGAGGACATCCGGCGGGGCGCATGGCCGATGTGGAGGCGACGGACGTCTCTATCCAGGAGGGACAGATGAAGAGGCAGAGGTGGCCGGGCTGGGCGGGAATCATGATTCTGATCATCGGATGCGGTGTCGGGGTCCTCGTCGCGGCGACGGCGAATGCCGCGTATCACCACATGGGGGAGATTGATTCGGCGAATTTCCTTGCCACCTATCCAGAAAGAGCCGGTACCAAGCTCGATAGCTGCAATCTGTGTCACAGCGGCGGGTCGTACACATCCGGTGGGAAGACAACCACCTACGGGAATTGTCAGTGGTGCCACTACAAGTACGGCTATAAAGAGCCGCACGGAAACATCGACGACACGCTGAATCCGTACGGGCTGGACTACAAGCTCGCCGGACAGAGCGCAGCCGCCGTCCAGGCAATTGCTAGCCTGGATTCCGATGGTGATGGCTATACCAATGCCGACGAGATCGCGGCGGTCCGGTACCCGGGGGATCCGGCTGACGATCCCACCAAATTCCCGGCTCCCTATCGCGTCTTTACCCGCGGGCAACTCCTCCAGATGCCACAGCACAGCCAGTTTCTGCTGATGCACGCTAGCAAGTCAGACGACTTCTATGCGCAGTACAGCGGCGTCACTCTGGAAAGCCTCTTGGATGACCTCTTGCTCGGTTCCGCGATGGGGACTACGGTCTACGCCCCAGACGGCTTCTCACAGTACCACCCACTCTATCCAGACGCTTCTCCAAGCCTCTACCATGTATTCGGAGATTACCCGGCCTCCGCGTACTACTACAACGCGACTGCGGATCTGGCCAAGAATCCCACGACCGGCTGGTGTCGCTACGATGCGCCGTCCGCTGCGGGCAGAGCCAACGGCGACCCCATCGTCAATCCGGAGGGCCTAAAGCTGCTCCTCGCAATAAAGCGGGATGGCGAGAACTTAACCACCGGAGTCCTGAACACGCAGAACAAACTCGACGGTGAGGGGCCATTCCGCGTTGTGCCGCCCCAGAAAATGCCCGGGCCCCCCGACCAGCGCTCAACCGCCCCGACGACCCCGGCCGGCGGCGGGAGTTGGGTCTGGCCGTATGATGTCAACGCCGACCACAACGCGGGCTTCTCGACCAGGTCGACCACCATCATCACAGTCGAGCCGTTGCCCGAGGGCACGACCGACATCAGCGTGCTCGAGGCCGGCTGGCCGTACGTGGATGAAGCCAAGATCGTCGTGTATGGGGCCATCGACCCGGTCCCGAACATTCTGGAACAGCTCGACGCGCTGGAGGCAGCCCTCGACGCCGCGTCCAAGAAGGATTTTCGGAACCGCGTGTTCAAGGAGTTTGTGATCCGGCAGGTCGAGACGGTCGAATGGCTGGTCAAGCAGGGATGGTATGGGCTGGCCCTACGCATGCTGCAAGGCGAACTCCTCCCAGAGACCGACGCCTGCTATGTGCGGCCTGCACAACACAGCGACGATCTGATCGCCGATTGTGACCTGCAGAAGCAGGTTCAGTGGGCACTCAACGAGATCGTGGTCCTGATGAACATCGCCAAGGCGGAAGGAACAACCCCGCCGCCGCCCTTCTGCCATCATCACCACCTCTGCGCCAAGCACGCCGCACTGTGCCGTGCGCACAGCAACCGCTGATTCAAGATCGCTCCGGCCACAACACAGACGGGCAGTCGCATCTGGCGACTGCCCGTCTGTGTCCTCTGCTGCGATGCGCGCCTCGGCGGACACCTACACCCGCTCGGCCGGAGGTCTCCGCGAACCTCGGACCCTTGGAGCGCCTGGGGCGCTGCCGCGCGATGCCCGACGTGGAGAACGCGTCGAGGGTGGAAATGTCCGTTCGA
>Ga0316622_100000219_pt1 | contig 30740 bp, 31 predicted proteins | sample OWC_Aug_OW2_C1_D_FD_207646 | JGI IMG/M metagenome (GOLD analysis project Ga0316622, IMG submission 207646) | Wetland soil microbial communities from Old Woman Creek delta, Ohio, United States - OWC_Aug_OW2_C1_D5_C | ecosystem: Environmental > Terrestrial > Soil > Wetlands | place: USA: Ohio... | reverse complement strand
AGGTGCCCCCCTGGCCTCGGGCGAAGAGCCAGTTATAGAGTGCGGTCCGCACGCCGCCGACGTGGAGGTATCCGGTGGGGCTGGGGGCGAAACGGACCCTGACCCCGTGTTCCGCGGGATGTGTCATGCTCTCTCCGGATCGCAGGGATTGCCGCCGCCTGCAGTCATTGCGGCGGCGTCGTGGCCGCACCGCAAGGGAGGATATTTTGTCTCACTGCGCAGGCCTGGTCAAGCCTTTACCGCGAATCGCGCGACCGGGAAATCCGACAGCCATAGCGAGAAAACGGCAGCCGGGAGCGCCGATCACCTGCGCGGCAGATACTCCCGCGCCCCGACTCCGCTTTCGCCGTTCCCGTCGCTGTTCGTTCTCGGCGATTTCGCTTGCGTTCACATTCCGAGTATACATAAAATGCCGGGTAATTACCCGGGTCCCGTGGTTCGCGCCTCAAGGCCCCGAGAGTTCACGCATGGACGTCGGCCCGGGTGGGGGCGGCGAGGCGATCCAGCCAACGGAGCAGGCAGCCAGAGGAGGCAGGCGAAGACTATGGCCCAAGTAACGCTGGAACAAGTCACGAAGAAGTTCGATCAGGTGACGGCGGTCCGAGACGTGAACCTGACGATCAACGACAAGGAGTTCGTGGTCCTCGTCGGACCGTCCGGCTGCGGGAAATCCACGACGCTCCGCATGGTCGCCGGCCTCGAGGAGATCACCGGCGGCACCATCAAGATCGGCGAGCGCGTGGTGAACGACGTCCCGCCCAAGGACCGAGACATCGCCATGGTGTTCCAGAACTACGCCCTGTACCCGCACATGTCGGTGTACGACAACATGGCCTTCGGCCTGAAACTCCGCAAGTTCCCCAAGCAGGAGATCCAGCAGCGCGTGCAGGAGGCCGCGGAGATCCTGGGCATCCAGGAACTCCTGCAGCGCAAGCCCCGCGCCCTCTCGGGTGGCCAGCGCCAGCGCGTCGCGGTCGGCCGCGCCATCGTCCGGAAGCCGCAGGTGTTCCTCTTCGACGAGCCGCTCTCCAACCTGGACGCCAAGCTGCGCGTGGCCATGCGCGCCGAGCTGAAGAAGCTCCACGATCGGCTGCAGGCCACCGTCATCTACGTGACGCACGACCAGGTCGAAGCCATGACCATGGGCGACCGGATCGTCATCATGAAAGACGGCCTCATCCAGCAGGTCGGCGCCCCGCTGGACGTGTACGCCCACCCGCAGAACCAGTTCGTCGCGGGATTCATCGGCTCCCCGGCCATGAACTTCATCAAGTGCACCGTGGCCGCCAAGGATGGTCAGCTGTGCTTCTCGCACCCCGGCTTCAACCTGCCCGTTCCCTCGTCGAGGGCCAAGGCGTTGGCCGGCTACAAGGACAAGTCGGTCACCATGGGCATCCGGCCCGAGGACCTGCACGAGGCCTCGGCGCAGGATCCTGCCGGCAGCGTCTTCGAGACCACGGTCGAGGTGGTCGAGCCGATCGGCCACGAGATCTACCTGGACGTGATGGTCGGTCCGGCCGAGATCATCGCCCGCGTGAGCCCCGACACCCCGGCGAAGGTGGGCCAGAAGATCAAGCTGGCCGCCACCACGGAGAAGCTGCACGCGTTTGACCAGCAGACGGAAAAGGCGATCGGCCTGAACTAGGCCGGTCGGCTTCCTTCGCGCATTAGACATCCCGACGATCGGAACGGGCCTCCCATCCGGTCGTCGGGATTTTTTGTGCCCCGGCTCACCGCAAGGTCTATTCATCCGCAGATTACCCAGCGCGGCCTGAGGGCCGCAACCAAAACAACGGACTGTCTTGATCCACAGATTACGCAGATTGGCCGATTTCACGGGGAACGGCAAAACCTTTTCAGAAAAACAAGGTTCTCCGAGTGTGTAGTGCAGATTGGCCGATTTCACGCGGGGGCACTTTCGGATGAACCCCGGTGAATCTGCGAAATCTGCGAAATCTGTGGATACGTCAGGCCTTCTTGACGTGGCAGCCGTTGGTTTCACGCGAAGGCGCGGGGAAAGAGGCGGCGCGCGTTGTCCGTGGTGACGCGGGCGACCGTTTCCGGCGACACCCCCTTGAGCTCGGCGACCGCTCGGCACGCCACCACGACGTTCGCCGGCTCGTTCCGGGTTGCCGGGTCGGGTCCCAGGACGGGCGAATCCGTCTCCAGGAGGAGGCAATCGAGCGGCAGGCGCCGGACCAGCTTCTGCTTCTGCGGCGACCGCACGACGGATGGAGGAATCGAGAAGGCGTAGCCCACTTCCACCCCCGCCACGGCCGCGGCGGCCTTGCCGTCGAAAGCGTGCAGGAGGACCCTTCGCGCCCCGCAGCGCCGCAGGAACCCGATGGCATGGCGGCCGGCCGACCGGGAATGGACGTTCAGCGGGAAATCCAGCTCGTTGGCCAGCGCGACGAACTCGGCAAGGATGTCCTCCTGGACGCGCCACTCCGCCTCCGTCTTCACCATCCAGCGGTCCAGCCCGACCTCTCCGAGGGCCACCAGGTGGTCGGCGTTCCGCCGGACAAACGCGAGGACGGCGGCCGCAGCCGCCGGATCCAGGATCGTGGGGAAGAGGCCCGCGGCCGGCTTGATGAGTGGGTGGCTGGCGGCCAGGGCGAGGATCCGCTCCGCATCGGCCAGCGTCTCGCCCACCGTCAGGACCCCGCAGAGCCCCGCCGACTCGGCGCGCGTCAAGACGTCGGACAGATCGTCCGCGAAGTCCCGTGCCGCCAGATGAGCGTGCGCGTCAAAGAGTAGCACGGTCCCGGCCGCCCTCCGTCACGCCGATCAGCGTGCCGGCCAGGGCCTCGGCCCGGTCCACGAGCGCGCGGATCTCGTCGAATGCCTTCTGCCAGAACGCCGGATCGTGGAAATCGACGCCGAGCGGCGCCAGCAGCGCCTCCGGCGAGTCCGACCCCCCGGCCTCCAGCAATGCGATGTATTTCGGGATGAACGACGATCCCTGCTCCTTGTATTGCCGATAGAGGGACAGGACCAACAGCTCCCCGAAGACATAGCTGTAGCAGTAGAAGCGGGAATGGATGAAGTGGGGAATGTAGGACCAGCCCCACCGATACCCGTCGGTCAACTCCACGGCGTCCCCGTAGTACGGGCGGTTGGCGTCCAACCAGAGCCGGCACACGCCGTCCGACGTGAAGCGTCCCGCCTTGCGGCTCGCGAAGACCGCCTGCTCGAAGCGCGTGAGGACGCCCTGGCGGAAGACCGTGGCGAAGGCGTCCTCGATCTTGCCGCAGAGAAGCGCCAACTGCACGCGCGGGTCCCGTTCTGCGGCCAGGAGGTGGTCGAATACCAGAAACTCCCCGAAGACCGACGCGGTCTCCGCCGTGGTCAGCGGCGTGTCGTAGTTGAAGAGCGTCTGCTTCCGGGACAGCCAGCCGTGGACGCCGTGGCCCAATTCGTGCGCCAGAGTCATCACGTCGCGCAGGTTCCCGGTGTGGTTGCACAGGATGTACGGGTGCAGGGCCGGCGACGGCGACGCGCAGAAGGCCCCGTCCTGTTTTCCCGGCCGCACCTCGGCGTCGATCCAGCGCCGATCGAAGAACTGACGCGCCGCCGCCGAGAAGACGGGCGAGCAGGCCCCGAAAGCTTCCAGCACCACTTCCCGAGCCCGCTCGAACGTGCAGCGCGGCGCCTCGGCGCCGATGGGCGCGTACTGGTCGTACAGGGCGAGGCGAGGCAGCCCCAGCAGCCGCGCCTTCACCCGGAAGTACCGCTGCGCCTGATCGTAGTTTCGCTCGGTCACGGCGAGCATCTGCTCCACCGCCTCGGCGTCGATCTCGTTGGCCACGTGCCGAGCCGCCATGGGGTGCGGGAAGCGTCGCAGACGATCGACGGTCAGGTGGTCCTGCACGAGCGTGTCGTACACGAACGTCAGGACGAGCGCCTGCTTCTCCAGCACCCGGAAGAGCGTCTCGTGAGCCCGCTGCCGCACCGACCGGTCCGGCTCGTGGGATAGCGCGAGGATCTCGCTCAGGGTCAGCCGCTCGTCCCTGCCGTTGCGCTGGAACGGGAAACTCAGGCTGCTCGTCAGCTCCGTGAACAGGCGTCCGAAAGCGCGGGGGCCGGTGTTGTCCCGCTCGTTGAGGAGTTGCTCCTCCTGCTCCGAGAGGGTGTGCAGGCGCATGCGCCGCGCCTGCCGCAGGAAATGCCGGTACCCGGCCAGGACGGGATGATCGATCAGCGGACTCGCCGCCTCGTCGGGAACCTTCAGCCATTCCAGCTCGAAGAAAAGCACCAGGTTCCCGATCTCCGTCAGGCGCTGCTCGATGCGCTCGCGGAGGTCCCGATGCTCCGGCCGGGTGGTGTCCGACGCGTACAGGAGACCCGCGAAGGCCCCGGCCCGCTCCAGGTCCGCCTGCAGCGCCTCCATCTCCAGGATCGCGGCCAGGAGATGCTCCGGCGGGGGCCCGCCGGAAACATGGATGGTCCCTCGGTACCGCTCGGCGAAACGCTCGGCGCGGCCACGACAGGCCGTCAGCGTCTCCTCGATGGCGGGATCGTCGTGGGACCGGAACAGGTCCGTCAGATCCCACCGGACGCCGGTCGCGCTGTAGGTGTGGGTGCTCACGGATGACTCCTCTCAGTGGGCTGGCGGTAGAGTAAGAGGACGGCGGTCGTCGTCGCGAGGCAGCCGGCCCGCTCGACGTCGCGGGCCGTCGTCTCACCCGAGTCATTCTACGGGGGGAACCCGGGAAAGGCAATCCTGCCGGCGGCGCCGCCAAACACGCTTCTGAGGCCTCTCGCAGTATGCTATGCTCTCGCTCGGCAGCTCCCAGGGGGACGAGGATGAGCATGGACAGCCTGCCTCACCCGTTGCCGCGGGTCCTCACACAGGTCAGCCGGTCCTTTGCACTGAGCCTCGGGGTTCTGCCTCGAACGTTGCGTGGACCGTTGGGCCTCGCCTACCTGGTGGCGCGGGCGGCGGACACGATCGCGGACACGCGCATCGTGCCGCAGGCGGAGCGCCTGCGCTCCCTCGACCTGCTGCGGGGTGAGCTCGACGCCCCGACCGTGTCTCGCCTCGCGGAGATCGCGGGCACGCTGACCGGGGCGCAGCGGATCCCCGCCGAGCGCGAACTGCTCCTCCACCTCCCGGCGTGCTTTGCGGCCCTGGGCCGGCTCCCTCCGGAAGATCGGGCGCGCATCCGGAGCGTCGTGCGCATCCTCGTCGAGGGGATGCAGAACGATCTGCGCACCTTTCCCGGCGAGGATGCGGCGGGACTCGTCGCTCTGGAATCCCGGCACGATCTCGACCGCTACACCTATTACGCGGCCGGCTGCGTGGGCGAGTTCTGGACCGACATGGCCATGGCGCACCGGCCCGCCTGCGCGACGTGGGACGCGGACGCCATGCGCCGGCGCGGCGTGCGGTTCGGACAGGCCCTGCAGAAGACCAATGTCCTCCGCGACCTGGCCCAGGATCTCCGCATCGGCCGCTGCTACGTGCCGCGACAGGATCTGGCGGCCGTCGGCTTGCTCCCGCAAGATCTGCTGCAGCCGACGGCCATGCCGCGCCTGCGCCCGCTGATAGACGATCTCCTGGCGAGCGCCCTGGCGGATTACCGCGAGGCCTGGGCATACACCCGGGATATTCCGCGGAGCGAGATCCGGCTGCGGCTGGCCTGCGCCTGGCCCATGCTGATCGGCCTCCGAACCCTCGCGCTGATCCGGCAGGCCGACGACCTGCTGGACCCCGCCGTCACCGTGAAGGTCTCGCGCGCCGCGGTCTACCGCATCCTGGTCCGTTCCGGGGTGACCGCGTGGTCCAACGCCGCCTTGGGTGGGCACTACCGGGGCCTGCGGCGTCCGCTGGAGGACCTCGCCGCCCGCGGGGCGCAGGGATGAGCGGGAACGTCGGAGCGCCCGTGCGCGCGCACGTCTGGGTCTCGGGGCGGGTCCAGGGTGTGTACTTCCGGGCGTACGCCGAGGACGAAGCCGCGTTCCGGAAGGTGGCCGGCTGGATCCGGAACGCCCCGGACGGCCGGGTCGAGGCGGTCTTCGAAGGATCCCCGGCCTCCGTCGAGGCGATGATTCGGTGGTGTCACCGCGGCTCGCCCGCCTCGGCGGTCAGCGGAGTCGAGGTGGCGTGGGAGGACATCCGCGGCGAGTCGGGATTCCGCGTGTCCGCGTAAGCCGTTGTCAAAGAATAAGTTGACCGGAGGAATTTCAAAACGGCATAAGGAGCCGTAACGAAATTACAAGAAATGGACAAGTTATTTCGTAACGGCTCCTAACCGAGACGTGGGAGGTTATCGTGTGCCCTGCTGACCAGCCACCGCACATTACGGGAATTCTCGAGACTGTCCTCTACGTGGCCGACTTGGACCGCGCGGAGCGGTTCTACCGTGACGTCATGGGTCTGAGGCAGATCGGCAAGGAGCCCGACCGCCACGTCTTCTTCCGGGTCGGCACGGGCGTCCTGCTCCTCTTCTACGCGGAGCGGACGCGCCGCTCGGCGAACCTCCCTCCGCACGGGGCCGACGGCGAAATCCACGTCTGCTTCACGGTCACTCCGGCGGAGTATGAGGCCTGGAAGCGGCGCGTCCGGGATCACGAGGTCACGATCCAGAAAGAGATCACGTGGCCCGTCGGCCGGTCGTTCTACTTCCGGGATCCGGACGGAAATCTTTTGGAACTGGCCGACGCGGACATCTGGCCTCGCTGAGGCGCCCGGCATGTTCCGACGACGCGCCCGCTGCCCATCCTGTCGGCGGCAATACCCCTGGGGAACCACCGTTTGCCCGGCCTGTCACGTCGCCCTGGACCTCGCGAGCGATCCGGCGCCGGCCGCACCCGAGGCGATCGTGTTCGAGACTGGCGACCGCGCCTCCGCGGACATCGTGGCAGGACTGCTGGGGGCCCACGGCCTTGTCTGCGCCATCCGGGGGACCGACGACGGCGTCCATGTCGGCCTCTCGTGGTCCGGGTACTGGCACGTGCTCGTCCGGGCGGCGGACGAGCGGCAGGCCCAGGCCATCCTGGACGCCGAGATCGGCGGCGAGGCGGAAGACTGACGTGAGGAGGCTGGACGGCGCTACCCGGCGTAACGCCTGAAGACGAGGCAGTCGTTGTGCCCGCCGAACCCGAAGGAGTTGGAGAGCACCACATCCACCCGTGCGCATCTGGCGGCGTTGGGAACGTAGTCCAGATCGCAGTGGGGGTCGGGACACTCCAGGTTGATGGTCGGAGGCACCACCTGGTCCCGCAGCGACACGGTGCAGGCGACGGCCTCGATGGCTCCGGCGGCGGAAACGGCGTGGCCGAGCATGGACTTGATGGAGCTCACGGGAACCCGGTAGGCGCGCGGCCCCAAGAGAGTCTTGATGGCCAGCGTCTCCACCCGGTCGTTCATCTGGGTGGACGTGCCGTGGGCGTTGATGTAGTCCACGTCGCCCGGCGTCAGATCGGCAGCCTCCAGGGCGCGCGCCATGGCGGAAATGGCCCCGCGGCCCTCGGGGTCCTCGTCGGTGAGTCGGTAGGCGTCGCACGACGTCCCGTAGCCGACCAGCTCGCACAGGATGGGGGCGGCCCGCTCCCGTGCCAGGTCCATCCGCTCCAGTGTGAGCACCGCGCTCCCCTCACCCAGGACAAATCCGTCCCGGCCGCTGTCGAAAGGGCGGCTGGCGAGCGTCGGCTCATTATTCCGCGTCGAGAGGACGCCCAGCAGCGCGAACATGAGCATGTGGTTGGGAGACACGATGCACTCCGCCCCACCGCAGATCGCACGATCCACGGTCCCGCGGCGGATCATCCGGAACGCCTCGCCGATGGCCTGGGCGGAGCTGGTGCAGGCGGTCTGGATCGTGCAGGTCGGCCCCAGTGCCCGGTACATCCGGGCCAACCGCACCGTCGCATGATGCGGCAGGAGCCGGGTGAGCTGGTGCCCGCGGAACTCCCGGCAATACCGCTCGAAGAACGCCGACGGGAGGATCTCCGAGGCGCCGCCGTTTCTGGAGCGGTACGCGACCTCGGCCATGCGCCCCATGTCGAGCTTGTCGCCGTAGGATCCGAAGACGGCGCCGACGCGCGCGCCACCCAGGTTGTCCCGCCAGCCGGCAGCCTCGTACGCCTGCTGCCCCGCAACCAGGGCGAAAAGGAGGGACCGCGGGTCCGTCGGTTCCAACCCGAGGCGCCGGCGCCAGGCTTCCAGCGCTTCGCGATCGCGGACGTAGGCGGCGATCCGCGCGGGCAGGCCCGAAGCGTCGAAGTGTTCCACCGGCCCGACGCCAGAACGGCCCGCCAGCAGGCTCTTCCAGAACGCCTCCACCCCGATTCCGATCGGGGTGACGATCCCCATCCCGGTCACCGCGACGCGCCGCTCCGTCATCTCGTTCCCAATGGAAGCGAATAGCCCCCGTCGACCACCAAGACCTGCCCGCGGATCATCTCTGCATCCGGCCCGCACAGAAACAGGACGGCCGCGGCGATGTCCTCGGGGGTGGCGATGCGCCCCGCCGGCGTGCGCCGAGCGACATCCTCGAGGACCGGGGCCGCCCCGGCCATCTGCATCCAGGACGCGGTGGAGACCGCGCCGCCGGACACCGCGTTGACGGCGATCCCCAGCGGGCCGTACTCCACCGCCAGGTAGCGGGTGAGGGACTCCAGGGCCGCTTTGGCGGCGCCCATGCCCGCATAGTTGGGGATCGTCCGCTGGGACCCGATGCTGCTCACCGCGACCATGCGCCCGCGCCGCCCTTGCATCAGCGGCAGGGCCGCTTGCGCGCAGAGCAGGAATGCCCTGGGGTGGGTGTGCATCATCCAGTCCCAATGCTTCGCGGTCAGCTCGCGCGCGCCCCGGAAGACCCCGGAGGCGGCGTTGCTGACCAGGATGTCCAGCCCGCCGAAAATCGCTCCCACCTCGTCGAACAGCCCTCGGATCTGCCCCGGGTCCTTCATGTCGGCCTGGACCGCGTGGGCCCTCACCCCATGCGACCGGACCTCGGCGGCCGTCTGCTCTGCGGCCTCGCGGTTGACGTAGTAGTTCACGACCACGTGCGCGCCCGCCGCCGCCAAGCGCAACGCGATGGCGCGACCGATGCCGCGACCGGCACCCGTCACGAGCGCCACCCGCCCCTCAACCACCGATCGCCTCCCCGCCGGGCCGCGCCGCCGGCGACCGCGTGTCCGCCCCCACGCGCTCCATGTCCGCCGCGAGCACGTCGTAGAAAGCTCGCAGGCGGGCGCAGGCGCGCGCCGTCAACGTATCGGCGGACGCCGGGATCAGCCGGTAGTGGAGGGACGCCCGGGCCACCGTCCGCTCCTCCACGGCGGCCGACGCCCGCACCTCCGACACGTCGGCCTCCTGGCGGACGACGGCCACCCGGACCTCCAAGACGTCGCCGGGCTGGACGAAATGCTGCAGCTTCGCGTTCACCACCTGCTCGAGGCTGGCGAGGCAGGCGAAGCCCGCCGACTTCGCCAGGAGCAGCCGGGCCGCCTGATCGCAGGTCTCCAGAATCAGGCAACCCGGCATGATCGGCCGCCCCTCGAAGTGGTCGGCGAAGTAATCCTCGCTGTTGCTCACGTTCTTCCGGACGACGATCTCTCTCCCGTCCTCCAGCCGGAGAATGCGGTCCACCAGGAGAAAGCGCACAGCGTGACTCCTTCGCGCCGCGCTCAGGCGCGCAGGCGCGCACCCAGCTTCGCGCAGATGAAATCCACCAGCGCGCCGACGGTGAGAAGATCCAGCGTCCGCTCCGTCAGCCGCCTCGGGCTGAGGTCGGTCTGCATGACGCGCAGCATGTCCTCCTGATCCGCCTCGCTCACCGTGAATCCAAGCGCGGCAAACTCCTTCACGAGCCGCTGCACGAGTTCGCGCCCCAGTTGCTCCGCGGCCCCGGGGCCGGCGCCGAGCCCCTTGGCGGTCTGCAGGTGCTCCAGGACCTTGGAGAGTCCGCCGGATTCCACCCCGCGCAGCTCGTCAAGCGCGACCGCGACCCGGTACCGTTCGCGCACGATCTCGCTCAGCGCGGGAAGGATCAGGGACGACCACGCCATGATCCGCGTCCGGATCTCCGCCGTCTGGAGATTGACACCCAGGGTTTGCTGGATCTTGAAACCGATGTCGAGGAAATCGATGGACTCCGCCCCCAGGTCGCGCACCAGGGACGCCGAGGATGTCACCTCGGACGCCTCGATCCCCAAGGAGTCCGCCAGGATCTCCCGCAGAGCAGTCTCCGCCTCGGCCCTGCTCCATTGGCGGGTCGGCTCTGGTTTCGGTTCAGTCACGGAGTCTTTCATCTCGGGCCTCTCTCCTCGCCCGCGGCAGTCCGCTAGGTCAACCCTCCATCGACGGCAAACACCTGACCGGTGATGTAGGCCGCCCCGTCGGACGCCAGGAAGGCCACCAGGGGCGCCACATCCTCGGGACGACCGACGCGGCGGAGGGGGATCCGCTCGCGCACGATCTCCTCGGCGAACGGCAGGACCGGTCGGCTCATCTCCGTCTCGATCAGACCCGGGGCGACCGCATTCACAGTGACCCCGCGGGGACCGAACTCGCTCGCCATCACCCGCGTGAGCGCGTTGACCGCCGCCTTCGAGGCGGCGTAGTTTCCCTGGCCTGGATTCCCCCGCCAGGCCCCGACGGAGCTGACGTTGATGATCCGCCCCCATCGCCGCCGCAGCATGTGTCGCGCCGCGGCCCGGGACGCCAGGAAGACGCCCGAGAGGTTGGTCTCGATGACCGCGTGCCAGTCGGCCTCGGACATCTCGGGCACCAGGGCATCCCGCACGATGCCGGCGTTGTTGATCAGAATGTCCAGTCGGCCCGCTCGGACCGCTGCCTCGTCGATAGCAGCGGCGATCGCCTGGCCGTCGCGCACGTCCGCCTGCCGGCAGGACGCGGACCCGCCGGCCGCCTCGACCTCCGCCACGACGGCCAGCGCCCCCGCCTCGTCCTGGCGGAATGTCACGAGCACCGATGCGCCCGCCATCGCCAAGGCCTTGGCGATGGCCGCGCCGATCCCGCGCGATCCCCCCGTCACGACGGCCAGCCGCCCGGCCAAGTCGATCAGCACGGTCCCTCCAGCCCGAAGCGCCGGCCCACCCCTCACGCCGCGCGCGTGACGGCCAGCGAAGCCACCTCTCCGTAGGCGCCCACGGCGTTGACGAGGACGGTTCGAATCCCGGGGACGGGCCGCACCCCGTGCGTGTCCAACGACAGGCCGCACGCGGGATCCATCTCGTCGCAGTTCCGACTGGGCGGGACCGCCCCGGCTTCCAGCGCGATCACCGCACCGACGACCTCCACCGGCCCGGCGGCGGAGAAGAGATTCCCGTGCGCCCCCTTGGTGGCGTAGGCCGCTGGTCGGGCCTCCGTCTCTGCGGCCAAGGCGCGGAACGCCGCTGCCTCGCCGAGGTCGCTGCCGACGCCCCCGTCGCCGTGGAGCGACACCGCATCGGCGGTCTCGCGACCGCTGCCGGCCAGCGCCGCGCGCATGGCCACGCCGAGGCCGTCGCGGATCCCGTCCGGGGATGGGTCGGCGCCGGCCGCGCCGAACCCCGCGCACTCGGCGCGCACGCGGGCGCCGCGACGAGCCGCATGGTCCTCCGCCTCCAGCACCAGGACCCCCGCGCCCTCTCCCGCAGCCGTGCCCCGTCGCCCCGCACCGAAGGGCCGGCAGGTCCGCTCCGGGGGGTCCGCGGGCGGCGACAGCAGTTCCGTGGAGCACAGATCGGCAAAGACGAGATCCTCCAGGGGACATTCGGCCCCCCCGCAGAAGACCAGGTCGAGGGCGCCGTCGCGGATCGCGGCGGCGGCCTGGGCGACGGCGTGCAACCCGCCCGTCGAACCGTCGGCGACGGTCCGGCACGCGCCCCGCAAGCCGAAGTGAATCGCCAGGTGTCCCGCCGTCAGATTGGGGATGATCCTGAGCGACAAGTCCAGCGGGTTCACGTCGCTGAAGCAGCGCGCCAGGGCTTTCCCCAGGTCCGCGTGGTTGCGCTCCGCCGTCTCGACGTCCGGGACCAGTTTGAGGATGCTCTGGATGGGATAGGGGATGAACAACGTCGCCAGGATCACGCCCGCCCGGGCCGGATCGGGCACCGGGGCGGTGACGCCGGCGTCTTCGGCGGCCAGCGCGGCGGCAATCATGGCCAACGTCGTGGTGCGATTGTAGAGCTTCACCTGCTTGCGAGGCAGGCGTGACACGCACGCGGCGAAGTGCGACGGCGAGACCTCGGCCGCCACGTCCACCGGAAAGCCGAGTCGCGTCAACCGATCGACGCGCGAGACGGCCGAGCGCCCCGAGGCCAGCGCCGACCAGTGATCGTGGGCGCCGACCCCCAACGGCGAAACCACGCCCAGGCCGGTGATGACAACGCGCCTACCCATCCGAGATCGCTCCCTCGATGCCGGGCTCGCCCCGTGAGCCGTTCGACCTCACGGACGGCTATCCGTATAGCCGAGCAACTCCAGGATGTCCGCGAGAGCCCCCTCCCGCGCGGGACCGAGCGTCAGGGCGAGCGGAAGACAGACAAAGAGCATCGCGGCATCAGCAACGGGGTCGGCGCCGACGAAGGCCTGGGCGTGCACTTCGGCCAGCGGAAAGGAGTCGGGCGGCGCGTCCGGCCGCGCCCAATCTCCCTGGATGCCCGCCAGCCGAGACCGAACGACCAGGCGGTCGCCCGCGTGGGCCGGACGCCGGAACGCGGCGCGGCCGACCTTCAGCAAGAGCGCGTGGGCCTGATAGCGACTCCTGGCCGTGAGCAGGGAGGATCCCGCCGTGGCCATGGTCTCCAGGATCAGCGACGAGGGGACCTCGTCCTCCCGGCGGAACGTCCCGTCGAAATACTCCTCGGACCGCGGGAAGGCCTTGCTGATCGTGATCGTGCCGCCGCCGTGGGCGTCGATCTCGAGCACCCGGTCAATGAAAAGGTATCGCATCCCTGGCGCCCATGCCGATGCGCGACTCCGCCGAACCGGCCGCCTTTCACGCGATGAGCAGGACAGCCGCCAACGCGTAGTCCCCCGCGTGGGTCAGGGAAATCGCGCACCGGCGAAACCCACGGGCGGCCGCCAGCCGGGCGGCTTCTCCGCGAAGGATCACCCTTGGCCCCCCGCAAGCTTCGCGCACGACCTCCACATCCTGCCAGCGCAACGCACCGGTCAAGCCTGTCCGCAATCCCTTGAAGACCGCTTCCTTGGCTGCGTAGCGCGCCGCCAGGTGTTCGAATGGGCGGCGGCGCCCGAAACTGTACCGGATCTCTTCGTGGGTAAAGACGTCCGCCAGGAGCCTCGTCTTCCCCTCGAACACCCGCCGAATCTTGGAAACCGGAGCCAGGTCGACGCCGATCTGCGGGTCGCTCGCGGTCTCGGATCGTGGGAGTCTGGAGGCACGCCCGGACGGAGTCCAGGGTCGCGAGAGCGGAATGCGGACCGGAACGAGGGCCGCCAGGCTTGGGGCCACGGGACGCCTCGGCCGACTAGCCCGGGACTTGGATGCGCCAGGTGGAGAAGCCATACTCCTTGTTGCTGGGATCGAAATCAAGTATCGAGAGGCCTGGATTCAGGCGGAGGTTGGTGTAGGTGTAATCCTCCACGAGCTGGTCGCTCCAGTCGTGGACGACGACGCGGATGGGGATTCGGTGCTCGTCGTCGAAGAAGATCTGGAACCGGTAGGCGTAGTAGCCGTCGCGCGGGTCCCGGGGCAGAATACCTTCGAGCTGCCGCACCCGCCGTCCGGCCACCTCATGCGCGCCGCGATCCACGACGCGCAGGACGCGGTTCCGAGCGGCCCGGCGCGCGTTGTCACCGACAATCTCCAGCAGCCGGCCGATCCCGACATCGGTCACCGGGTGGCGGCTCTTCTCCATCACGCGCGCATCGGTGGGATCGAGCGCCGCCGTGAAGAGGCGCTGGAAACCGCGAGGCTCGTACACGAGGAATTTTCCGTCGTGCGCCCCCAACACGTAGAGGCCTTCGCGCCCCCGACTGGGCCCCTCCATCCACCGCATGTACACCTTGAACGTCCGCTGGAACTTCAGCAGAACTCGCTCCTGCTCCTGGAGCACATCTTTGACCCGCTCGCGGCTGACCATGACCGCGGTGTAGTCGTGAATCTGCGCGTACTGTTTGTCGGCTGCGTCCAGCAGCCGGAGGAGCTCGCCGACGGAGGCGTCGGCGGCCACGGCGTCCCCCTGCGCCGACTGAGACAACACCCCAAGAACGAGCAGCCCCACGTGCCACAAACGACGCATAACTCCCCCCGCGGCTCGCCCGCGCGGCCGCGCTCGAAAACCGTGTGATGGCCGGGCCCGGACAAGAGCCCGTCAAGTCTGTGAATATACGGGACGCAAGGCCGGAAGTCCACCCAATTAAATCACGGCAAGCAGATTAGTCCGGTCGCCCTCACGACTCAGCGCCTCTCGTCCACCAATCGGCGGATCTTGCGCCCGGTCCGGAGGCTTCCCGACGGCAGCAGGCACACCGCGATATCGCACAGCCGCTGCTGGGTCTTCGCCCACAACGGCGGGTATCGCGCGGCCAAGCGATCCCGGATGGCGGCGTCGATCGCCTCGCGCGCCGACGACCCCCCGCTCGATTCCAGACGGAACTCGAAGACCGGACGCAACCCGGACTCCCGGACGGCGACCTGCCACTCATCCCCGATCCCGTCGATGCCCCGGAGCAGATCCTCGAAAAACTCCGGGTAGACGTCTCCCCAGACGCAGGCGATCATCTCATCGCTCCGCCCCCGGATGGCGGACAACCGGCGAAACGGGAGACCGCACGCACACCTCCCCGGCACCAGCCGCGCAACGTCCCCCGTCCGGTACCGGACGAGCGGCATGACCGAGCGCGTCAACGTGGTGAAGACCACCTCGCCGAAACCGTCCGCATCCGGGTTCAGGATTTCGACCGCGTAATCGTACTCGTGCAGGTGGTACCCGGTCTTCTTGGGGCATTCGGCGCCCAGGCTGGCGCCCAGTTCGGTGCTCGCGTACGTCATGTACAGAGGCGCCTGCCAGTAGTCCTCGATCAAACCCCGGAGGTGCTCGGTGATTCGCTCCGCCCCGGACACGAAGGCCTTGATGGGTGCCCGGACTCCGCGGGCCATGGCGATTTCGGTGAAGCGGGCGATCCAGAACGGATCGCCCATGACGATGGTGAAGCGGTACTCCCGCAGGCGCGCGACGGCCTCGCCGGGCTCCACCAGGCCCGGGAAGGCGCCGAAGAGGCCGCTGTGGGCGCCGACCCGCTGCGTGTAGATCCCGCCGAGCCCCCACGCGTAGTCGAAAGCTCCCAGGATCCGATCCTCGGGCACGGCCCCGATCATGGCCAGCAGGATGATCCCCTGCCGGGCGTAGTACTCCAGCTCCGCGTGCGACAGATACACCCGGCTGACGCGACCGGTGGTGCCGGAGCTCTCGACGACCAACTCGGGCCGTGCGCACAGGAGGTGTTCAGGGGCGGTTGCCCGCAGCTCCTCGGGGGTGGTCTCGCAGGCCCGCAAGTCCGTCAGGCTCCGGACGCGGCTGGGGTCGATGCCCAGCGCGGCAAACTTCTCGCGATAGAATCGCGACCGCCCGCCGACCAGTCGCACCGTTTGCCGCAGGGCGGCCCGTCGGAGCGCGTCGATCCCGGACGACGGAAGATGGCGGAGCACCCAGTGCAGCCGGTCCGGCGCCGCCCGACCGGCGTGCAGCAGCAGCGTGTTGGCCGCCCGCGCCAGGGTCATCATGGGTTCAGGGTGCGGCGCGGTTGGCGTAGAGCCACCGCGTGCCTGTTGATGCGACCAGCGTGGACGCTCCGGGAGCCATCCCGCCGATCGCGCTTCGCGGGGCGGGAAGATCGGTGACCAGGAAAGCGCGGCCGCTCCCGGCCCACAGCTCCCGAAACTCCTCGGTGCCGATAAAGCACCGGCTCCGTCCGGGCAGGCCGGAACCGAATTCCAGGTCGCCGCGCCTTCCGTTCAGGATCAGCACGCGGCGCCTCGTGTAGAAGAGCAGCCCGCCCGCCTTCTCCACGCCCCGCTCGTGGATCAGCACGTCGCCGGGCTGCAGCACGGCATTCAGCCGCTCGGCCAGCGGCTTCAGCGAATGGTGGGGACCCACCTCGCGGAGGACGACGCCGGCCAAGAGACACATGCCCACGCCCACGGCCCCCACGGCCGCCGCGGCGGCCCAGACGCGCCGGCGAGCGAGAAAACACACCGCGGCGCCGAATCCCGCCGTCCAGAGGGCCCCTCCGCCGAGGAGCACGGCGGCGTAGTGTCCCGGAGCGACGGGGGGCAGCGGCAAGCCGTGGTCGAGGATGATCCGGTAATTCGTCGACCAGAAGGAGAGGCCCCACACGATGCCCGCCGGGTCGAGGTGCGCTGCCCGCCACATCCATGCCGCCGCGAGACAAAACAGCGTCCCCCCGCCCACGGAGATCCACGCCCAGCGCCGCAGCGCGCCGAGTGCCCGAGCCGACGGCCCGCGTGCCGCGTCTTCGGCCGGGGCGGCGTCTGCGGCGCGACACACCAGGACGGCGGCCAGCAGGGCCGTGGCGGGAAACGCCGACAGGGCGTAGTATTCCAACTTGAAGGACGAGACCAGGAACACTCCCGCCACCAGCCCGGCCCAACCGAGCAGGAAGCGCAGACCCGGATCCCGCACCGGCCCGCGCGCGGCCAAGTCGAGCGCCGCGGCCAGAACGGGCGTCCAGGGAAACAGGGCCGCCGCGCTCACGCCCAGGAACGCCAGGGTCCCGAGCGACGTCCCGTCTTCGGCGTAGGCGCGCGCGCCGAGAAATCGCAGGACCTGATTGTCCACCACATAGAATCGAAAAAATCCGGGCACCTCCCACGAGGCGAGAGTGTGCCAGGGAAGGACCAGGACGGCAGCGAGCAAGACGCCCCGTCCCGTCCAGACCCCGCGGAAGGCTCCCGTGTCCCGCCGAACGAATGCCCACCACCCCAGGAGAGCCAACGGAAACACGAGGCCGGGCAGCCCCTTGCCCATCACCCCGATCCCGAGCCCGAGCCAGAACCAGAGATCCCCGCGACCCGACCGGTCCCCGGCGCACACCACGCCGTAGGCGGCCAGCGACACGCCGAACAGGAGCAAGGGATCCATCACGCTGATGCGGCTGAAGAGAAACGCGCCCAGCGTCGTGGCGAGGACGCCCGCCCCCACCATTCCCGCGCGCGCGCAGAAAAGGCGTCTGCCCAGCGCTCCGGTCATGGCGATCGCCCCGAGGACGGGCAGCACCTTCCAGAGACGCGCGGCGAATTCCGACGGGCCCAACGCGGCCAGCGTGGCCGCGGTCAACCAGTACATCAGCGGGGGCTTCTCGACGTACGGAACCCCGTTGAACGTCGGCACGACCCAGTCCCGACTCGCCAGCATCTCCCGGGCGATCTCCGCGTACATGCCCTCGTCCGGATCCTGGAAGCCGACCGTCCCCAGCCCCCAGAGATAGAATGGCGCCGCCAGCAGGAGGAGTGCCAGGGCCGCACGCGTGTCGGCTGTCCGTTCGCGCATCCTGGATACCCGTCTCAGTATCGGTCCGGCAGAACGCTGCCCCGAGTTTCCGGGCGTGTCGGCGGAACCACCGACACCGCGGCGCCGCGCCGCTCACGGTTCCGCGCCGCCACCGAGCGCCGAATGCCGGCTGAACGTGCAGGGGGACGGAAGGCCGAGTGCGCGGGGGGACCGGACGGCCGCGCACGAGGGCATCGGATCACCAGGTGCTGAGGTAGGCCAGGTACCCGGCGTAATTGCGCCGCATCTCGGCGAGACTGTCGCCACCGAACTTCTCGCGAAGCGCGCGAGCGATCTCGAAAGCCACCACGGCCTCGCCGACCACGGCCGCCGCCGGGACCGCCGTGATATCCGTACGCTCCACCCCCGCCCGACTCGCCTCCTTGCTGACCACATCCACGGAGAGGAGGGGTTGGTGCTGCGTCGAAATCGGTTTCATGGCGGCACGCAGGACGACCGGCTGGCCGGTCGTCATGCCGCCCTCCAGTCCCCCGGCGAAATTGGTTTGCCGATAGAAACCCTGCGGTCCCGCATCGCTCTGTCCAAACGGGCGATAGTAGATCTCGTCCTGGACGTCGCATCCCCAGGCCCGGGCCACTTCGAAGGCCGGCCCGATCTCCACCCCTTTGACGGCCTGGATGCTCATCAAGGCCTGGGCCAGCCTCCCGTCCAACCGGAGATCCCAGTGGGCATGCGTGCCCAACCCGACGGGGACGTCCAGCGCCATGACCTCGAAGACACCGCCCAGCGACGTTCCCCGCGCCTGGGCGTCGTCGATCTTGGCCATGATCTGCCGCGTCGCCGCCGGATCGGCGCAGCGCACCGGAGACCCTTCCGCCAGGTCGGCGATCTCCGCCGACGAGAGGCGCTCGGTGCGCGCGCGGATTCCCCCCATCTCGATCACATGGCTGACGATGCGAATGTCGAACTCGCGCAGCAGACACTTGCAGACCGCGCCCACCGCCACGCGGACGGCCGTCTCACGCGCGGAGGCCCGCTCCAGGACGTTTCGGAGGTCGTGATGGTCGAACTTCAGACCCCCCGCCAGGTCCGCGTGACCCGGGCGCGGGCGGGTCATGGGCGGGCGCTCCGGCGCTTCGCGGCCGGCCGCCGCGTCGGGCGCCATGGTTACCTGCCAGTGGGCCCAATCGCGGTTCCGGATCAAGAGGCCGATGGGGCCGCCCAAGGTCTTCCCGTGCCGAAGCCCTCCGAGGATCTCGACGGCGTCCTTCTCGATCTTCATCCGCCCGCCACGGCCGTAGCCTCCCATGCGGCGAACGAGATCGACGTTGATGTCCGCCGCGTCGACGGGAACGTTGGATGGCATCCCGTCGACGATGGCGGTCAAGGCAGGGCCGTGCGACTCGCCCGCCGTCAGGTATCTCAGCATGTGTCCACCGCCTGCAATGTCCCCCACCCACCCTTCACCTGCGTCCGAGCCGGCGGAATCATACTCCGCCTGGATGCCGCCCAAAAGGAAAAACGCACCCAGGGGGTGCGTTCTTCCTCAAACCAGTCGCCGGACTCGGCGCGTTAGGAGCCGTTTTAACTCACTCGAGGTTCCTCCAGGATTGTCGGTGTCAGGAAGATCAGCAGCTCGACCTTCCCGTCCGGGCCGATGGAGGTGCTCTTGAAGAGCGACCCCAGCACCGGCACCTTGCTGATCCACGGGATGCGAGACTCCGTCCAGCGTTCATCGGACTGGAGCAGTCCGCCGATGACGATCGTCGCTCCGTTGGCCACCAGGACGTTGGTCGTCGCCTTGCGGGTGTTGATCGGGAAGACGAATCCCACTGCGCCGACGTCCACCCGGTCGCCTGCGAAGGACCGCTCGGCCTCCACCTTCATCGAGATGCGCTTGTCGTTCGTGATGTGGGGTGTCACCTTGAGCCGGATGAAGGCGTCCTGGAACGCCACCACCGTACGCCCCGAGCTGTCGATCGTCGTGTACGGTACCTGTTGGCCTTGCTTGATCTCGGCCTCCTGATTGTCCATGGTGGCGACTTTCGGGGCCGACAGCGTCCGGACTTTGTTCTCGCTCTCGCCCGCCGAAATGCGCGCACCCAGGGCCAGCCGGTTGCTGAACAGGCTGTTGGCGATCATCCCGATGGACGCCGTGGGCGACGTGGCGGGCATGGAGATCGCGAGTGGAATTGCCCCGGTCGCCGCCGGGATGGCAAGGGCCGAGTTCGGCGGCGACGTGAAGAGGCTGATCGGCTGCGGACTCTGGAGGTTCGCCATCTGCAAGTTGGCGTTGAACCCCCACTCGATGCCCAGGCTCTGGCTGAAGCTGCGCGTAGCCTCGATCAGGCGCGCCTCGATCAGCACCTGCGGTGTCGCCCGGTCGAGCTCTCGCAGCAGATCCTTCATCTTGGAGAGACTGGCCGCCGTTTCGCGGATGATGAGCTTGTTCGTCCGGTCGTCCACCACGATGCTGTTGTCAGTGCGGCCGGGCGTCTTGAGCCGGTCGAGGTTCTTCACGACGTCGGCCGCTTTGGCGTAATTGACAGGGATGACCGCATCGGTCAGCGGCTCCAACTGGACCTGTTCCTTCTTGGCCTCGCGCTCGGCCTTGAGGGCATCCTCGCGCGCCTTCAGCTCGCGCGCCCGGGCCTCGTCGCGCGCACGTTGTTCTGCCGCGAGCCTTGCCTGAGGCGCCACGCGAATGATGTTCCCGTCGATCTCGTACCCCATCCCGTTGATGCGCAGGATGACATCCAGGGCTTGCTGCCATTCGACGTTGATGAGACGGACCGTCACCTTCCCGGTCACGTCGCCCCCGGCCACGACGTTCATGCCGCTGACTTCGGCGATGATGCGGAGCAGGTTGTTGATGTCCGCATCCTTGAAGTCCATGGACAGCTTTCCCGTCCCCGGCGTGCCGGGCGTCGCGGGAAGCGCCGGACCGGCCGACGGTGCCGGCGGTGCCGCCGCTGCCACGGGGCCCGCGACCGTCGCCGGCGGCGCCGCCGGCGCAGGCGCGGCGGGCGCGGCACTTGCCGCTCGAGGCGCGTTCATGAACTCGACCACGATGCCGGTCGGCGTCTGACGCACGTCGTACCGGGTCGGACCACGCAGATCCGCCGCCACGCGCACCACCGGTGCCGGTTCGGTCTGGCGCTGGGAAGCCACGAGGCGGCTGATGGGAGAGCTCACCTGGCGCAGGTCGACGGTCCGCGCCGCGCTCGGCTCAATCGTCGCGCCGGCCACGTCCACCGCCAGGCTCAGGGGTTCCGTGCCCTCCGACACCGTGTACGTGACCGGTCCGCTCGTGCGGATGAGGATTTGTTGCCGACCCCGCACGGTCTGGACATCGACCCGGGTGACCTTCCCGGCGGACTTGGCCACTGCCGCCGCGGGCGTCGCGGACGGCGCGCTGGCCTTTGCTTCCGCCGGCGCGCCGATGTCCACGCGGAGTTGACTCTGCGCCGTCATGACCCGGTAGGGCAGCGCCGCACGGAGATCCAGCACCACGCGCACGATCTGCACGGGCCGCTCGCGATACTGCGAGGACCGAACGGCCGTCACCAGGGGAGGCCGCGCGGCGATCGGTTGCGGAATCGCATGCAGCGCGTTCGGAATGTCCACCACCAGCCGCGGCGGATCGGGAAGCGTGAACGTCTCATAGGTCGGCATCGGACCGTCGCCGGTGACGACTACCGTGACTCCGCCCGGACCGGCGGGCTCGATCTCCACCCCGGTGACCTCGATCGGCCGCGCCGCGACCGGGGCCGCAGGCGCAGGCGCCGGCGGGGGTGGCGGCGGGGCAGCCACGGGTGCGGGAGGCGCGGGCGGTGGCGGCGGGGCCTCCGCAGCAGCCGGCATGGGCGGAGGCGGGGCCTCCGCTGCGGGCGGGGCCGGGGGTGGCGGCGGGGCAGCCACGGGCGCCGGCGGGGGTGGCGGAGCTGTGGGTGCGACTAGCGGAGCCGGCGGGGGTGCCACCGTGGGGGCTGGCGCCGCGGGTGCCGGGGCGGCGACCGCGGGCATCGCCGGTGGTGGCTGCAGTTCCCCCATCTCCGTGGCGCAGGCCGTCAGCATCCAGGCCGCCGCCGCGAGGACGAGGCCGCGCCAGAAGAGACCAGCGGACCGCACGTCCATGCCCTATTCCTCCTTCCTGAGTCGAAGCTCGACCAGCCGTGCCTGAGACTGCGGCACAGGACTCGTCCGCACCTCGAACATGACGGCGTCCGAGGTAATCTTGGCCACGCGAGCGTCCTCCCCCACCGTATCGTTGAGCCTCACCACGTAACCGGCTCCGTTGGGCGCCTCCACCAGGGCGTAGTAGCCGCGCCCGCCCCAGATGATCCCCGCCAGTTTCAACTCCTTGACGTCGAGCGCCGCCAGCCCGGTTTTGGGTCGGACTCGCGCCGTCTCGACTCGGGGCTTGATCAGCGGGCGGAAGGGGTCACGGCGACCCTTCGTCTCATACGCGTAGGGCACCGTCGCCGGTGCGGGGGGCGGGGCAGCCGCCGCGGGCCTGGCGGCGGATTGCGCTGGGCGAGGCGGAACCGGCGCGCTGGGAGTTCCGCTATCGGAGCATCCGCTCACGCTGACAAGCGCAACCACGGCGAGCGCACCGAGGCCGGTTTGTCTACTTCGCGGGCGCACTGGCAGACCCTCCCTTCTCCAGGAACGTATAGGTCGTCGCCTTCAAATCCGCCACGATGCTTCGATCGCCCCGATCGGCCCGCTGGCCTTGGGCTGCCAGCGGAGTCACCTTGATGTCGGAGACGTTGACGATGCGCTCGAGCTTGCTGACGCGATCCAGGAAGCCCCCCAGCGAATGATACTGCCCCTCCACACGCATCTCGACGGGCATCTCGGCATAGAACCCTTTTTTGGCCATCGCTCCCGGCCGGAAGAGGAGGAACTCCAGGCCGTTCTGCTGCCCGAGCGTGTTCACCTGGGTCAGCAGTTTCGGAATCTCCTTTTCCTCGGGAAGGCGTACCAGGGCATCGTCCAGCTCTTTCTCCAGGACCTTGATCTCCGCCTCCAGCTTGGGCCGGTTCGCGGCGATGCGCTGCTTCTGCTGCAGGTCGGCCCGGAGCTTCCCCAGCGAGGCCTCGTGCCTGCCCTTCTCTTCCCAGAGGGGATTCATCAGGAAGTAGTATCCCGTCAGCACGCCTGCCGCGACGAGACCTATCAAGAGGTAGCGCTGCGTCTTGGGAATGTTGGCGAAGTAGCTCTTCACGTCGAGGGCCATGGATCCCTCCAGGCTAACCCTTGCCGTCCTTGACTTCCATCGTGATGCTGAAGCGTTCCACGGGCACCTGTTCCACGACCGTCTTCTCGGACACCACCAGGTCCACGTTCGAGATGAGGGGGCCCGCCTTGCCCAGATTCGTCATGAAGGTCGCGACGTTGAAGTTGGAGTAGGCGATGCCCGAGACGTCCAGCTTCTTCCCGGTCCGCGTGAAGGCCGTGAGCCAGACCTCGCTCGGGAGCGCCTTGCTGACTTCGTCCAACAGCCGGACCGGACCGCCCTGGGCCACCATGAGCGCCTGGATGATCTTGAGCTTCTCCTCCAGACGCTTCTTTTCGGCCTGGAACTTGTCGACCTGCTTGGCCAGCTCCTCGAAGCGCTTCAGCTCGGCCTGGGTCTGCTGGATGTCGGCCTGCAGGCGGTTCACTTCGCCGTTCAGCCAAAACCATCCGTACCCCATGGCGAGGATGGCGACCACGCCCGCCAAGCCGCCCAGGAGGAGCTTGGTGTTGATCGGGGCGTGCCGCTTTCGCTCTTCGCGCGGGAGGAGATTGATCTTGATCATGTTACTTGTCTCCTGCCTGCCGCAAGGCCAGCCCCACGCTGACCGCCAGCTGGGGCGCGATCATCTCGAGGTACGCCGGGTCGATCTTCTTCGGGTCGGCCTTGAGCTTCCGCAAGGGATTGGCGACCTCGAAGGGGATCTCGAGATTTTCCGAAAGGTATTCGACGAGGCCGGGGAGCCTCGCGGACCCTCCGCTGAGCACCACCCGATGGATCGTATCGCTGTGGGACGAGGAACGGAAGAAGTCGAAGGAGCGCCGGATCTCTCCGGCCACCTCGGCGTTCACCATGTCGATGGCCGGCTGCGCGTCGCGCAGGGTCCGGCCGTCGACCTCCGTGCCCAGCTTGAGAGTCTCGGCCTGGTCATAGCTCAAGCCGAGCATCTTCTGAATGGACTCGGTGTACCGATTGCCGCCCACGGGCGAATCGCGGGTGAACTCCGAGAAGCCCCCTTGGAGGATATTGATGTTCATGACGGCCGCGCCGAGGTTCACCAGACCGATGACCTGGTCCCGGTCGGGGTCGTACGCGAGTTCGAACGCGTTCTCCAGAGCAAAGGCGTCGACATCCACGACCACCGCGTTCAGACCGGCCGTGGAAATGATGGAGAGGTAGTCGTTGACGATGTCCTTCTTCACCGCCACCAGGAGGACATCCAGCTCGTTGGCGTTGGGGTCGGCGTTCTCGAGCACCTGGAAGTCCAGGTTCACGTCCTCGATGGCATAGGGAACGTACTGCTCGGCCTCGAACGGAATCGCCTCCTCCAGCTCCTCGGGCTTCATCTTGGTGACCCGGATCTTCTTGACGATCACCGAGTGGCCCGAGACGGCCACGACCACGTCCTTGGTCTTGATCTGATTCTCGGTGAAGATCTGCTGGATCGCCGAGATGACCGTCCCGGAGTCCATGATGACTCCATCGACGATGGTCTCCGGATGAAGCGGCGCAATGCCCAACCGAACCAGCTCGTGGACGCCTCGACCCCGCTTCAGCTGGACCGCCTTGACGGAGCTGGCGCCGATGTCCAGGCCAACCGCATCTTTACTCCGCCCAAAGGAAAACATATGTGATTCCTCTTCCGGGAAACAGTTACGTGCGTTTCGTTGCTTTCTTCACGACGATAGGCTGCCATTTACCGACAACATATTGAGTTGTCAAGAAAAATCGCCACGCCGCCGCACGATTGCATGACTCGGGAGCGCGAGGCGGCACGCGCGGAATGCGCTGGTTGGTCTCTGCGCACGGTCGCGCGCAGCAGCGCATCACACCCGACGGCGCTTCCCACACACGTCCGCACCGGTGAACGCTTGACCGACCGCCCGTCTGCCCGGCCCGCGCAGTCTCCTCCCGAACGCGCGGCCGACCGACCGGCAGAACGGCCGCCCACCGGCGCGTTGCGGGTCTCGCCCCGTGTGTGTCGGTGCCCGCTTCCACGACTTCCCCGAACCATCCGTCGAACCTCATGCTCTCTCGGTTTCTGCCATTCGTGCAGGAGGCGATGACATTTTTGGTGATGTTCTACGCGGCCGCCGTGACAGATGGGAGCGCCCGAAAGCCGTTGTGTTCCGTCCGGACCGAGTTTCTCGGCCCGACGAATCCCAATGACGAGCGCTCGAACGGGTCACCCGAGCGATTGGATCTCCCGCACCCGAATCTCCCCCAAGCGCAGCGACGGAAGCACAGAGGTCCGACAAATCATGCACAGCGTGTACCAGGCGGGCGGATGCACCCAGGGGGAGGAGGTCAGGAGTCCTCGGCAAGCTGACGAACGCGAAGGGTTGCCTTCGTCCACAACGGTGGCCAATCCTGCCTGTCGGCCGCGCCGGCGCGGATGGGAAGGCGTTACGGCAGAATCTCTCGCCAGGTTCCACGGCGAATACTGAAGCGGCCGTACGTGCAGATGGGCCGAGTGGTCATGGCTCGATCGAAGTGCAACGTGGGCGCTTTCTGGTTGCAGCAGGGGTGGCCATCCCACACCGGTACGCTCGCGCCCGAGATGCGGCGCCCGATCACCGATCCGTGGATGACGGCGCTGTCGCCGAATAACACGGTGGTATTCGCCCCGTACAGACTCCCGTAGAGTCGGAAGCCATTGCCGGTCCGGAACTCGGATGGCGCGCCGGTCCCGCTGTTCATCACCAGGCTGAGCTTCTCGCCTGGCTCGGCTCCGACCGTGACGTTGTCGCCCGCCTGAAAATCGCCCCGGACGTACACCGTGACCGAGCCGCCGCTGGCCAGGACGCGTGCGCCCGCGCCCAAGGTGATATTGGTATAGTGATACGTGCCCGACGCCAGAATCCACGTGGTGGATGCCGGCACGTTCGGATCGGCAGACCACGTGACGCTGGGCGGCTCGGGGAGCGGTGGCAGCGCGTCAATTGGGCTGCCGATGGTATTGCTGATCGTCTGCGTCACGGGAGGGAACGCGATCAGGGCGCCCACCACACCCCCGACGATGTCGACCTCGTGTACGGCGACGCCGCCCCCTCGCGCCCCGAGGGTCACGCTGCCCCCGCCGCCTGGATTAGGGTATACGTGCGAATCGAGCCTGGAGTCGTAGCTGTCCGCAGTTGATCGGGGATTGGAAGGGTCGAGCGACGCGAGGATCAGCGGTCCGTCCGCGGCAAAAAATCCCCACTGAAACGGGTAGACGGCCTGATCCGCGGTGGCCCGGAGCCGGGCCTCCGCGTTTCCACCGCGCACCGGCACCGTGGCCACGACATCCACGTCTTTGGACAGGCAGACTTGTTGCGAGGCGACCGACACCACGATGCGGGCGGTCCCGCCGCCCAAGGGCACGGAAGCCTCTCCGGAATAGGTCTCGTCCGCCGACAGTTGAGCGACGGCTCGGTGCAGGCCGGCTTCCGCCAGCAGAAAGGCGCGCACGGAGGCGTGCTGGTTCTCGGCGATCTGATCCTCGGTGGAGGAAATGGTGAGGAACGTGGTCCCCGCGAGGAGCAAGACCGACATGACCAGCATGACGATGACGAGGGCGGCCCCGCGAGGGCGCCTACCGGTTGCGAAGGTACACATGGCTCGTGAGCGTGTAGGACTCGGGCGCCACGCGCGCGCGCGACTCCAGCGTTCGGAGGGTGACGCCGACGCGCCGCACCTGGCCCGCCAGAGAGGAGTGCAGGAGCTGGCTCGACGACGGGCTGCCGGGCGGGCAGCTGCCGGCGGCGGCGCCGGACGGCGCGAGGATCCGGTTGAACGCATCGTAGTACGTGAACGTCAGCTGACTCACGGCATTCGACAGCGGCTGCGTGGCGGGGCTCGAGAACACCTTGGCGGCCGGGTCCCAGTCGTCCTCCCGTCGCTGGAGCGCGGTGCCGCTGAGGCTGTAGGTCACCCGCACGCTCTTCTCGGACGCGCCGTGCTTGCGATAGGTCACGAAGGACAGGCAGCTGCCGGCGGCGGCGCGGATCTCGTTGAAGCGCTGGGATGCCACCTGCTGGAGCGCGTTCTCTGGATCGTATCCGGCCATGCGAAGCTCTTGCACCATCCGGTCCAGGCCCACGCGGGCGTTCTGCTGGAGGTCGCTCTTCATCTCCCCGCGAGTGAAGGTTCCCTGCATGGCGATGTAGAGCGAGTAGACACCCCCCATCACCACGGCAAAGAGTGCGGTGGCGACGAGCACTTCCAGGAGCGAAAGCCCTCGCGGGCGGGCGCGCGGGCCCGCCTTACCGGATGCGTACCACATTGCTGACCACGCTCACCGATCGCGGCGGGCTCCCGCCCCAGAACACGCTGACGGTCACCCGACGCAGGCCGGCTGGGCAAACCGCCGCCGCTCCGCCCGCGTCCACGCACTCCACGCGCACACGTCCGGACGCGCCGGGCAGACCCTGCCCGGAGTCCTGTGCGCCGGTGAGAAGCAAATCGCAGGCCCATTTCTCCTTGGTGTAGTCGGCGTACGGTGGGGGCGTGCTCGTCTCGTTCAAGGGACACGAGACGGTGAGCGTCTGGGTGTTGAGATTGTTGTAGTGCGCGACGAGGACATCGAATGGCTCGCTCTGGATGATGTCCGCCATCGCCTGCGCCAGCATGGTCGCCTTGGTCGTCTCGCCGCCCCTGATCACGGTCCGCAGGGCGGCCGGGAACATCGAGGCGACGCCGAGGAGCGCGAAGGCGACGATGGACGTGGCGACCAGGAACTCCACGATGCTCAGGCCGCGGGGCTCCCCTCTGCGCGTCACGGACACGCCCCCTCGCACACCCGGACCCGCCCGGATTGCGCCACGGTCACCTCGTAGGCACCCAGGAGATTCGACACGGTCACGGTGCCGCTGGCGGCCGTTCCAGTCAGCGTGAAGGTCGGCACCGCATTCACCCCGATGGTCACGTCAGGCGGCAGCCTGCTGGCCACCCCCTGCTCGTTGACCCACGTCCCGCTGCCCATCGCGCCTTCCTCCCGCTCGACACTGTAGCCTCCAGCCGGGATCGGGACGGCGCAGCCCGCCACGCAGAACCGGAATCGCTTCTTGATGGTCACGGCGCGTTGTCGAGCCAGCCGCAGATCCCCCGCCACCTGCCAGGCCGCACCGCGCACGCGATAGCGCGAGACGATGGGGCTGATGGTGGGAATGGCCAGGGCCGCCAGCACGACCAGCAACGCCAGGAGGGTGAGCAGCTCCACGACCGTGACGCCGCGGTATGCGCCCGCACGAAGAGGGATGCGCCTTGGAACGCACAGCCGTGTGATCATGAGACGCGTCACGCCACGGCCGCCCGGAGTCCTCCGACGAAGTCGCCGACCCGTGCCGCAAGGTGCGGCGTCCCCAGCGACTGCTCGACGGTGGCCACGACGGCGGAACCGACAATCACAGCGTCCGCCAGCTCCGACACGGCGCGTGCCTGTGCCGGCGTGGAAATCCCAAATCCGACCGCCAGAGGCTTGTCCGTCAGTGCCCTCACCCGTCGGACGCCGGCCGCCAGATCGTCGGGCAGCCGGTCCCGCGGGCCGGTCACGCCCCGCAGCGAAACGTAGTAAATATATCCCCGGCTCTTGGCGCTTATCAAGGCAATTCGCCGGGGCGGACTGGTCGGCGCGATGAGGAGGATGGGATGCACCCCTGCCCCCTCCAGGGCGACCTGCAGCTCTCCCATCTCCTCCGGCGGGCAGTCGGAGACGATCAGGCCGTCCACCCCGGCATCTCGCGCCGCCGACGGAAACCGCTGCAGCCCGAATCGGTGAATCGGGTTGATGTAGCTCATGAGGACGATGGGGATCTCCGACCGCCGCCGGATGCGGGCCACCGATTCGAGGATCCGCGGGAGACTCGTGCCGGACTCCAGCGCTCGCTGGTAGGCGCGCTGGTTGACGACGCCGTCGGCCAGGGGATCGGAGAACGGAACGCCGAGCTCCACGAGGTCCGCGCCGCGCGCCTCGAATTCGTACACCAGGCTCTCCGTCACCTCCAGCGAGGGATCGCCCGCCGCCAGGAACGGGATGAGGCCGCGGCCGCCCCGCGTCTTCAGTCGAGCGAACGTCTCGTCGATCCGGTTCCGCCTCATGCGGCGCCTCCCGTCCCGAGGCCGAGGGCACCGGCCGCCACTTCGACGTCCTTGTCGCCGCGCCCCGAGAGGTTGAGGATGATCGCCTGGTCTCTCGTGAACTCGGGGGCGATGCGCGGCAGATACGCCACGGCATGCGCGGACTCCAGCGCGGGGATGATGCCTTCGGTCTCGCAGAGCAGCCGAAAGCCCTCCAGGGCCTCCGCGTCGGTGACCGCCGCGTACTCGATGCGACCCATGTCGTGAAAGTAGGCGTGCTCCGGCCCTACGCCCGAGTAGTCCAGACCGGCGGAGACGGAGTGGGTCACGCGGATCTGCCCGTCCGCATCCTGCAGGACGTAGCTGCGCGTGCCGTGGAGGATACCCACGGTCCGCTCCGCGAAACGGGCCGCATGCCGTCCGGACGCGATCCCCAGGCCTCCGGCCTCCACGCCGATCATCCGAACGCCGGCGTCGCCGAGGAACCGATGGAACAGCCCGATGGAGTTGCTGCCTCCGCCGACACAGGCCACCAGGCAATCCGGCAGCCGCCCCTCCGCCTCCAAGAACTGGCCGTGCGCTTCCTCCCCGATGACGGCCTGGAAGTCCCGGACCATCCGCGGGTACGGGTCCGCCCCCAGGACGGAACCCAGCACGTAGTGCGTGGTATCCACGTTCGTCACCCAGTCGCGCATGGCTTCGTTGATGGCGTCCTTCAGCGTCCGACTGCCCGAATCCACCCCTGTCACCTTGGCCCCCAGCAGCCGCATCCGGACCACGTTGAGGGCCTGGCGCCGCATGTCTTCGGTTCCCATGTAGATCTCGCAGCTGAGCCCGCAGAGGGCCGCCACCGTCGCGGTGGCCACGCCGTGCTGGCCGGCGCCGGTCTCGGCGATCACCCGACGCTTCCCGAGACGCTGCGCGAGGAGGATCTGTCCCACCGTGTTGTTGATCTTGTGGGCGCCTGTGTGGCAGAGGTCCTCGCGCTTCAGATAGATGCGCGGACCGCCCAGCCGCTCGCTGAGCCGGCGGGCGAGATACAGCGGCGTGGGCCGCCCCACGTATTGACGAAGAATGTCGGCCAGCTCCGCCTGGAATTTCTGGTCGTGCCTGGCGGCGTCGTACCCCGCGGCCAGGGCCTCCAGCGCGGCCATGAGCGTCTCGGGGACGTAGCGGCCGCCGTACGGACCGAAGTGGCCGAGGGCGGCGGATGACGCGGTCTGGGAAGGCTCAACCGAGGTCGGCTTGACGGACGTTGACAATGAACTCCCTCACTTTCGCGTGATCCTTGCGTCCAGGAGATGCCTCGACGCCGCTGCTCACGTCCACTCCGTACGGGCGCACAAGGCGGACGGCCTGCGAGACGGTTTCCGGCCGCAGCCCACCCGAAAGGATGACCGGCTTCCGACCTTTCGCCTGCCGCGCCAGATCCAACGAAATGGGCGTCCCGGTCCCGCCGGGGAGCCCCTCCACATACGCGTCCAACAGGAACGCGTGCGCCGGATATGTCTCCAGCGACCGAAGGCTCGCCGCATCCCGCACCCGGACGGCCCGGATCACCGGAACCGGGATGCGCCGGCTGTACGCCGCCGGCTCCTGGCCGTGCAGCTGCACGGCGTGAAGCCCGAGGACGGAGACAATCCGCAGAACCTCCTCCAGTGGATGATCCACGAAGACGCCGACCGTCGCGACGAGCGGCGGCACCGCCTCGAGAATCCCCGCCGCCAGGTCGGGCGCCACGTGCCGCGGCGTGCCGGGCACGAAGACGAGGCCGAGGGCGTCCGCTCCGGCGTCGACGGCCGCCGCCGCGTCCTCCGCCGAGGTGATGCCGCAGATCTTGACCCGGGTCATCGATCTCCCATGAGCTGTCGCAGGGCATCCCCTGCATCCGGGTGCCGCAGCAGGCCCTCGCCGACCAGGATCGCATCCACGCCCGCCGCGGCGAGCCGCGCCACCTGTGCGGGATCCGCGATCCCGCTCTCGCTCACCA
>Ga0316622_100000218_pt1 | contig 30821 bp, 23 predicted proteins | sample OWC_Aug_OW2_C1_D_FD_207646 | JGI IMG/M metagenome (GOLD analysis project Ga0316622, IMG submission 207646) | Wetland soil microbial communities from Old Woman Creek delta, Ohio, United States - OWC_Aug_OW2_C1_D5_C | ecosystem: Environmental > Terrestrial > Soil > Wetlands | place: USA: Ohio... | reverse complement strand
CGGGCTCGAAAGACGCCGGGACGGCCGAGATCATAGTCGGCAAGCACCGTAACGGGCCCACCGGAACGGTCAAGGCCGCGCTCATCAAACAGTACACCAGGCTCACCGACCTGATCGTCGAGGACCCCCCGGCGACGCCGTCGGAGGCGGTGGGGGGATAGCGATGGCAAAAATCCCCGCTTTCCAGTTTTACCCGGGCGACTGGATCCAGGACACCAGGATCCTGACGCTCGCGGCCAAAGGGGCATGGATCGACATCCTGTGCGCGCTCTGGAGATCTCAGACCAGGGGATCCCTGACACTGCCGCTCATGGGGTGGGCCCGCCTTCTTGGCAGCACGGCAGACCAGGCCGCGGCTGTCATCGGCGAGCTCGTCGACATGCGGATCTGCGAATCGAACCTCGACGATGACCTCGCGCGAAGGGTCTCGTCGGGGGACCGTAAGGCGGAAGTAAGGCTGGAAAGCAGGCGCATGCTGAGGGAGGAGAAAGACAGGCAAATCAACGTGTTGTGCCAGCGGCGGCACAGGAGCAAGGCGAAAAGTAAGGCGGGCGTAAGGGAAGAAGTAAGGCCCTATTCTTCTTCTTCGTCTTCACTCCCCCTCACGTCCCCCGGAGAGGGACTGGACGGCAGAAGCCTTTTCGAGATCTTCTGGGCCAGCTACCCGGCGCACAGGCGGACGGGGAAGCGAAAGGCTCTCTCGGAATGGCTGAAGCTGAAGCCGGACAGGGAAACGCTCGACCGGATGCTTTCGGCGCTCGACGGGCAGAAGCAGTCGCCGGACTGGGCCAGGGAGGAGGGGAGGTACGTGCCGGGCGCGGGCAGATGGCTCGAGGACCGCCAGTGGGAGCGCGCGCAGCCCCCCGGATCGGCGGAGCAGCCGCAGGCTCGGGATCTGCCCGGCGCGGAGCCGATGTGGGAGTACGTGGTCGTCGACGGCCGCAGGTGCGCGAGGAGGAAACAGGCATGAGCGGGACCGTCCGGGGAGGGCGGGCTTCGGCGGGCAGGTTCCGGAATGCCGTCGCGCGGCGCTTCAAGCGGGAGCCTTGCACTCAGGGCTTTCCCGTTCGAGGAGGGCAATGAAACCGGGTGACCGCGTGATCTGGCTCCGCTCCCCGGGGAGATCCTTCCTCACCGGGTGGAGGGTCCAGTCGATCCCGGGCGTGATAGTCCGCGTCTGCCGGCGCCGATTGCGAATCCGCGTCAATCTTCGGGGGCGGGAAAGGATCGTCAACGTCGATCCCGAGAATGTCCTGACGGACGCAGAGGGAGCCACACACGGTTGCAGGCAGCGGCACGACGAGTACCTCAGGTGATTCCTCAGGAGGACTCCATCAGAGCGAGGACAGACGCTGCCGCCGCACATACCAGACGGCGAGGAGCAAGAGCAGGATGAGGAGCAACCATTTGAAATTGCCACGCCCGATCACCTCCTCGATACGGTCACGGATGGCGGCATAGATGTTGGCGATCGCATCGAAGAAATCAGGATTGTCATGGATCGCTTGGGGTCCGGCCAGCAAGAGGAACATATGCGACCACCTGCCTGTTTTGTTTAGTGTATCACCAGGCAAGCCGAGAGAGATGGGCTGGGATAAGGGCCTTGCCAGAGTGATCGGCTGTGGCTGGCGCAGGCCCCCGTGCCTACAGCGAATTGCCGTCGTCGGTTCAGGCGCTCTTAGAAGACCAAACACACATCAAGAATGACCGACGTCTTCGGATTGTAGATAACGGCCCTGCCTTCGATCACTCCGCGTGTCAGCCCGGACTTTAGTGGAGGGAGCTGTCGTTCCAATTCCACCGGAAAGGCGACTATGCGTTTGTCGAGCCCAGGAGGCAGATGACCCTTGCGCTGCAGTTGCTTTTCCAGCCCAGGAGGCAGATCGCCGCCGCGTTTTGCCAGGCCGGGAGGCAGGCTTCCCGGGTGGCCCGTATAGTATCGCCGGATGACATCCCGGTCGTTGCCGATAAATACGTCAACCGCTATACGAGTATCCACACCAGACGAATGATCAGCGTGCTGAGCGTTCTTGTTCTTGTCCTTGTGAGGCGATGCCGCGAGGGCTCCAGCCGCCAAAATAATAGCGGCCAGAATCAGGGAAAACGGCCTCGTGTGTTCGGCTCTCATATATTGCCTCCTCAGGCCTGTTCATGGGCCTACTCCAACTGATCGTAATGCCGCGAGCTAGTTTCAATCGAAAATCGCGAGCAGTGCGCCTGATTGCATGTTCTGTGACCGCAGTCACCATATCGCCGTCATTCCAGCGGTCTTTGCGACCGAGGGCGGACAAGCGAAAACGAATGACCTCATCTACCGCGAGCGCCTGCATCCGGCCATCGTCCGTCGCCTTGACGACATGTGCGCGGTCCTGGAGGTCTGAACGCCATGAAACCAGGTAACCGCGTGATCTGGCTCCGCTCCCCTGGGCGGTCCTTCCTCACCGGGTGGAGGGTGCAGGCGATCCCGGGAGAAGTAGTTCGGGTGTGCAGGCACTGCATCATGATCAAAGTGCGATTCGGTGGGAGCGAAAAGCTCGTAATCGCAAGTCCCGAAAATGTCCTGTGTGAAGACGAAGCCGGTAGCAGGGTGTTGCTGTCGAATAACTAAAAGGACGCCAAGCTACAGGAAATGCTTGACTCGCCTGCCCGATCTGTAGACGATAGAAGAGGTTAGCCAGTTTGCATGGTACATTCCGGGGCAGGGACTGCGGCGGCTCTTCCCCTCCGCCCGCCCTTGCCGAAAGATACGAAAGAAATCGCGGAGTAATGCCAAGGCGAAACCTCGCACCAGCGAGGGGCAGATGCACACCGATCCTTGCGCCCTTTGGAATCCAGAACCAATTAGAATTGGCTTGCCACTTCAACTGATACCTGCCCTTCTGCCGGCCCAGGCAGGATCGGAGAGGTTGCGGCCTATTCGACAGGACTGCCGAATCCGAGCATTTGGATCATCTCATCGCTGGCGAGACGCCTTCCAGCACAGCAGCAAGCGATTCAAGAGTACGAACAGACCAGGTGTATATGTCGGGCAACAGAATCGCGCGCCCTCAGCATTGATGAGTGCCATGTGCGATAGCAGTCTTTGCACAGTAGGAATAGGAGCTATCACATTGCAGACCGTGTCATGTTTTCCAGCATGAGGGCGCAAGTTATCCGCGTCGGTGGCATGGCCCATCGAATAATGGGTGCGCAAAACATCAAACGCCGAGGGATGCCATGAGATCTCATAGACTCTTGACCTCAATTCTTTTCTCCTTCTTGCTCCTCCTTTGCGCTCAGACCCTGTATTCACAACACACCAACGTTTCCGGAACGATATATGTGAATACAATTTGGCCTCTCGCGGCAAGCCCCTATGTGGTGTCCTGCAGCGGAGTCACAGTCGCGCCGGGAGCGACACTGCAGATTGAACCCGGCGTGATCGTGAAGTTCGATGTCGCCTCCACTATCTGCTACTCCTCGCTCCTGGTTGACGGAAATCTCATTGCCGAAGGGACAGACAGCCAGAAGATCGTCTTCACGTCGATCCTCGACGACACCGCCGGCGGCGACAGCAATGGGGACGGCAGTGCCAGCACGCCGAGTACCGGCGCGTGGGGAGGGATCCAATTCCGGCCGGGGGCTACCGGATCCGTCAGCAACGCCGTATTGCGCTACGGCGGGAACGGCAACAGCTACTCTGCAACGATCCGCATCGCCACCGGCAACTCGTCGCCCACCGTCAGCGGCAACAGCATCACCGAAAGCAACATCGGCGTCGACATTTACGGCGCGGATACCACACCCACCGTGTCCGGCAACCTCTTCAGCGGCAACTACAGTTCCCCAGTCAGGATCTCGTATCTCGCGGCACCCGTGGTCACAGGGAATAGCTTCGAGCAGTTTTCCACCGGCGTTTTCGTGGACGGCGCGCGTGAGGCGACGATCTCCGGCAACACCTTCAATTTGGGAATGAATGCGGTTCCCATCAGTATCGACCCGAACTTCGGCGGCGTTATCGCCGAAAACACGCTCGCGGGAACCGGCATCAAAGCCGTGCAGATCCGCCCCGGATCCGTCTCAGGCAGCGTGACTTGGGGACAGCTGAACATACCCTATTTCATCAGGTGCGCTCCCGTGCAAACATGGACCGTTCCGGCGGGGCAAAGCCTGACGATCCCCCCAGGCGTGATCGTGAAGTTCGATGTCGCCTCCACCATCTGCTACTCCTCGCTCCTGGTTGACGGAAATCTCATTGCCGAAGGGACAGACAGCCAGAAGATCGTCTTCACGTCGATCCTCGACGACACAGCCGGCGGCGACACCAATGGGGACGGCAGTGCCAGCACGCCGAGTACCGGCGCGTGGGGAGGGATCCAATTCCGGCCGGGGGCCACGGGATCCGTCAGCAACGCCGTATTGCGCTACGGCGGGAACGGCAACAGCTACTCTGCAACGATCCGCATCGCCACCGGCAACTCGTCGCCCACCGTCAGCGGCAACAGCATCACCGAAAGCAGCATCGGCATCGACATCTACGGCGCGGATACCACACCCACCGTGTCCGGCAACCTCTTCAGCGGCAACTACAGTTCCCCAGTCAGGATCTCGTATCTCGCGGCACCCGTGGTCACAGGGAATAGCTTCGAGCAGTTTTCCACCGGCGTTTTCGTAGACGGCGCGCGTGAGGCGAGGATCTCCGGCAACACCTTCAATTTGGGAATGAATGCAGTTCCCATCAGTATCGACCCGAGCTTCGGCGGCGTCATCGCCGACAACACGGTCACGGGAACGGGGATCAAGGCCGTGCAGGTGCGCACCGGGACGGTGTCGATCAACACCACTTGGAGCCAGGTGGACATGCCCTACCACATCGCGTGCGGTCCCGGCGGAGCAGTGGATGTTTCCGCTGGTGCGGTGCTGACCATCCAGCCGGGCGTGATATTGAAATTCCAGTCCGGCTCCGCTTATTGCTTCGCCGCATTGCGGGTCTATGGAGGACTCGTTATCAACGGGGCCGCCGCCTGGAAAGCGGTGTTTACCTCGATCCTCGATGACGCCGCAGGAGGGGATACCAACGGCGACGACACGGCCAGCGCACCATCCTCCGGCGCTTGGGGCGGAATCATCTTCGCCTATGGGGCCACGGGATCGATCAGAAACGCCGCGATCCGATACGGCGGGCATTCTTCCGCAACCCTGTCAATGCTCAACATCTCGACGGGCAACTCCTCGCCGAGCGTCACTGACAGCAGCATCACGGATGGGCTCTATGGCATTCAGATCGCCGGCAGCAGCGCAAACGCCAATCCCATGATCAGCGGAAACACTTTCACCAGTCTCTACACCGCAATCGCCGTGAGCGGCGCCGCACCAACAATCACCAATAACACCCTATCTGGATATGGCATCGGGATCAGTGTCACTGGTGGAGGAACACCCCATATCAACTTCAACAACATCGCTGGCAATTCCGGGTACGGAGTTTTCAATGTCGACTGCTCCGACAATGTCGAGTGTACGACAACACCCAATGTTGATGCCACGAACAACTACTGGGGTGCACCCAATGGCCCCTCGCGCGATTCCGACCGGCTCGGAGCAGGCTATGGCGACAAGGTCAGCTGGCATGTGAATTTCGAGCCATACGGCCACACCGAAGTCGGTCCGCCGCCTTCCATTACTTCCATAGTCCCAGTCTCGGGCGAGCAAGGACAAACCATATCCAACTTCACGATCAATGGGAGTGAATTTCAATCGGGAGCCGCTTTGTCGTTCAGCCCAGGTGGCATCATCGTCGATTCGATTGCAGTGACCGCGACCCAGATTGTCGCGAACCTCACCGTTGCGCCCGACGCCCCTGTCGGGGCACGCGATGTGGTCGTCACGAATCCTGATTCCCAGCAAGCCGTGCTCGCTGGCAGCTTCATCGTAACGATTGCCGTTCCGACGACTGGCAGGATAACCGTGACTACCAACCGGAGCAACGCAACGTTCACCATCGAAGGACCCGTAAATTACTCCGGGACCGGGACTTCCTACACCCAAGACAATGCTCCCGTCGGGACATACAAGATAACGTATGGATCTATCCCTGGATATGACTCGCCGCCTACGGAAATCGAGACCTTGGCTGCGGGCGCTGCGATTGAGTTCAGCGGTACCTACCAGCTAATACCAGCGCCCGTCATCACCAAGGGGCTCGGCAGCAAGGATCCAGGCACCGTCCTTCTTTCGGTCGTTGAGCCAATCAGCAGCGGCAATGGAAATTTCTACCACCAGCATATCGACTTTGCGATTCCGGGACGCGGGATCCCCGTGGTTTTCCAGCGTACATACAACACACTCGACAATTATGCAGGACCTCTCGGGGCCAATTGGACGCATAGCTACAACATCATCCTATTTGAGAGTGCAAACGGCGATGTCGCCATCAAGTGGGGTGACGGGCATGGAGAGAACTTCATGCTGAGCGGCTCCGTGTACCTGCCCCAGCCCGGAGTCTTTAGCACCCTTGAAAAGAATGCAGACGGCACGTTCTTTCTCACGGAGAAGAGTCAAAGGAAATATGCGTTCTTATCAAATGGCAAACTCGCCAGCATCCAGGACAGAAACGGAAACACGATCCTCCTGACATATGACGCAGGAGGGGATCTTGCCCAGATTGCAGACACTGTTGGTCGAACCCTGACGTTCAGCTACGACGACAGTGGCCGTATCATCCAGGTCGTCGATCCCGCGGATCGCACCATCAGATTTGAGTACAGTCCAGAAGACGACTTGATAACAGCCGTTGATGCCGCTGGCGGCGTCACGCAATATTCCTACGACGCCAACCATCGGGTCACTTCGATCATCCAGCCGAACGGCCAGCCGCTCCTGCAGAACGTCTACGATGCTGCAGGACGCGTGATCTCCCAAACAAACGGCCGAGGGTTCACCACCACGCTCTCCTATGACACGCCGACCCCCGGTGAAACGCAAATCACCGATGCCAGGGGAAGCGAGACCGTTCATGTTTACGACGGCTCGCTGCGAATCATCGGGGTGATAAACGCTCTGAGTGGCACCGTTAGTTACACCTATGATGCAAACAACAACCGAACAAGTATGACTAATCAGAATGGCAAGACAACCGCCTATGCCTACGACGCGCGCGGGAACATCATGGGCATCACCGACCCGTTGGGGAACATGGTCGGATTCTCGTACGATGCGAGGAACAATCTCCTGAGTGTGACGAACGCCAAGGGTAGGATGACGAGTTATGAATATGACGCGAACGGCAACCTTGTCAAGATCACCGATGCCCTAGGCAACGTGACGCAATTCGCCTGTGACAGTTCCGGCCAAGTTGTTTCTAAAACGGATGCCCGAGGGAATATCGCGACATACGGCTATGACACCCTGGGTAACCTGACGAGGATCAAGGATGCTCTCGGGAATGTGACAGCCCTCGCATACGAAACGATTGGCCGTCTCATTTCCATCACCGATCCCAACGGCCATACGGCCACGGCTGCTTACGACCGGCTCAGTCGGCTAATCACGATTACCGATCCGCTTGGAAATATCACGCGGTTTGACTATGACCCGGCTGGCAATCTTCTGAAAATAACTGACGCCAACGGAAATGCGACGAGATATGCCTATGACACGGCCAATAACCTGACTACGGTGAGTGACGCCCTCGGGAATGTGACGGCATATGCATATGATCAGAATAACAATCGTTCTCGTTTTACGAATGCCAAAGGAAACGTGACATCTTATGCCTACGATGCGCTCAACAGGCTCATTGGGATTACGGATCCACTCTCCTCTTCCACCTTGTACGACTACGATGCTGTAGGAAACGTTATCGCTATCTTGGATGCGAATAGCAGGACAAACCGCTTCGGGTATGATGATCTCAACCGGCTCATGTCGATCAACTACGCCGACGGCAAGAGCGTGGCCTACTTCTACGATGAGAACGGTAACCGCACTGCCATGACTGACACTGGCGGGACGACAACGTATGCATACGATGTGCTTGACCGGCTGTTCTCCGTGAGGCATCCAGGAGGCAAGGTGGTCACCTATGCCTATGATGCTGTCGGAAACCGCAAGTCACTCGCCTACCCCGATGGGAAACTGATCAGTTATAGCTACGATCAGTCAAATCGGCTTTCGCAGGTGACCGACTGGCTTGGCAGGCCAACGGTGTATTCCTACGATGCTGCGAGCAACCTTGCAGGGTTCACATATCCGAATGGCGCGAGCAGCGCGTTTACATATGACGCCGCCAACCGCCTATTGCGGATTTCAAATGCCTACCGTGGAAGCACCAAGGTGCCGCTCAATCCCGTGACGAGCTTCACCTATGTTCTTGATGCGGTTGGAAACAGGCTTCAGGTCACTGACGGCAGTGGAAAGCCCACCTTCTACGCCTATGACGCGCTGAATCAACTTAAGTCAGTGACGCGTGATGCGAAAGTCACGACCTTCACCTACGATTCCGTGGGGAACCGTATCAACCTCGCTGGGCCGGGGAATTCAGTCAATTACTCCTACGATGCGGCGAACCATTTGCTTTCGGCAGGCGGGTTCTCGCTGGCATACGACAGGAATGGCAACCAGATCGCAAAAACTACCGGAAAGAAGACCACCGCCTTCACGTATGATGCCGCGAACCGGCTTGCCTCAGTCTCGGGACCTGGGATCAACAGCAGGTTCGCCTACGATGGCGATGGAAACCGGATCAGCCAGTCGATCAGCACGGGAATTTATTGGTATGTCAACGATGTAGCGACAGCGCTTCCTGTGGTGCTTCAGGAATCGGGGCCAGATGGGAATATCAGTTATACCTATGGCCTCGGGCAGATCTCAACGTCCGGTGCCAGTTTTGAGTATTTCAACCTCTTCGATGGGCTCGGCACTGTCGTCGGGCTCACCGAGCTGGATGGAAACCTGAAAGGAAGGTACGGATATGATGCATGGGGGCAGACTGATCTAACCGTCCGCGATCCGCAGGTTGGAACCCAGAATAAGTACCGCTTCAGCGGAGAGGCACTGGATCCGGAGACGGGACTCTATTATCTCAGGGCGAGGTATTATGATCCTACCTTAGGCCGCTTCGTAACAAGAGATCCGGCCTCAGGATTCTCGCGATTCCCGAGCACGTTGAATCGCTATACTTATGCGCTCAATAATCCAATCCTGTACGTGGATCCTTCCGGTTTTACGCCCGTCGAAGTATCAGGCAGAGTACCGGAACTCCAACAAGTAGCGTTAACCTCCAGTGCAGGACCGCGATTTTCAAAGTGGCTCAACGATACCATGAACGCACCGGCTCAATGGCTTGGAGAAAAGCTGTCTCAGTTCCTTCCCCTCGACATCTGGGATTACATAGAGAAACTTAAGATCTTTGCCGAAACCGAAGCTATGCGCGCGAAGTTCTATGCCCAGATGGATATCATAGTGGATGACGCCGCAGGGCTCATCGATCAAGGTTTTTCTATAGATGAAGCCCTCAATATAGCAACGAGAAAGGTGGGCACCCCAGTAGACGTCATAGAAACCGAGAAGCTCAAGATCCTGTTCGCAGGATACCCGACACTTACTTCAGTGGCGCAAATCAAAGCGGAGCTGAAACGACCTCATTAACGACGTTTATGATTCGTCAACAAGAGAGGCGCCTTCTGTTCCATGCTTTCCTTCTCTTGCTCCGGCGCAAGTCACTTGAAGATCCGGTTGATCGTCGCGGCCAAGCGGACTGCGCCAGGCGCATTTCGATTATCGGCAGAGCGAACCGGCAGTAGTCCTCGCCGAGCTTCGTGCCGGATCTGATCAGCCTGTCGGCGCCGGGCAGGCGGTGAGCCAGCCTGGCCTCCGCCAGGCTCTCCGTTGCCCAATCCTCTATGGTCCCCTTCGACCATGCCGCAGTCATCTGCGGAGTCACAAGAGCATTCAATTCCTGCAGCCAGGTTCCTTCATCCGTACTGTGCCACTCCATGACTCGGAAGTCCCACACCTGATGAAGGTTCGTCCCCACGCCGAAGAAGCGCACCTGAACGAGGTTGCCGCCGCGGCTTTCCGTGTCTCCGACATGGAGCGGCTGGTGGAGATCCTGAATGTAGTGGACGAGGAATCTTAGCGCCTGCCGCTTCTCCGCCCTCGAGGCTCGTGGGTCGGACAGCACTCGCTCGAAATCCCCGACCTTGCTGACCACACACCCTTCGGGCGAGCAGAATCTGGGATCGTAGCGCGGCTCCGAGATCGGCACGTTGACGTAGTGCCACGGGCCGCTCCTCGGCATTTCGCGCTGTTCGTCGGCCCAGGTGGAAGCATCGGCGAGAGTCTCGCCGGGCTCAAGGAGGTTGCGGACGGCGGCCAGTGCCGCAGGCGTCAGGCGCGATTCAGCCATCATCGCGGACACGCGGTGGCCCGTCCGGCCCCAAGGCCAGAGGGTTCCTGGGATCAGCAGCAGAGCGATGCCTACCCGCGCGCAGACTCGATGCCCACTGCCTGCCCGGCCTCCCATGGCTTGGCAGGATACAGTCGCGATTCAGAGTGAGCAACTGCATAACGGCGAGGACGGGGCACTCGGCAAAGAACCCCTCGATTCAGAGGGTAAGAGTGCCCTCCATGACAGGTACGGCGTTACCGCCAACCCTGACATTGTTTATCTTGTCCCCATCTTTGCCGGCGCGCACGAACATGTGGCTCGGACGTTTGATCTCCACGCCCTGAAGTATCTGAACAGTCTGTTCGGGCTGCGCAATGCCGTAACGCACCATCCACGCGGCGGTGCACCCTGCAGCGGACCCAGTAGCAGGGTCCTCCCCGGTGGCAAAGATGCCCCTTGAGCGCAGACTGATCGCGGGATCGCCGGTGTCTCGCGTGACGTAGTAGAAGTCGGTTAGTTCCGGCAGCTTCTGGCGGCTGAGGTAGTCATACGCTTTGCGGGGAGCTGCGGTCAAACGCTGAAGTGTGGAGAGACTCTTGATGGGCACAATGACGAAGGGCAGGCCCGTGGAGAGAGATTGGATCGGCGCATCGGTGGAAACATCGCCGGGAGTAAGATCAAGCAGGTCCGCGATTGTGTCCCGATCATGGATTGGCCCGAATACCGGGTCCGCCTGGCGCATCTCTCCGAAAACGTTCCCTGAGGAATCTTTGCGAAAACGGACCGGGATTCTGCCTACTCTCAGATCGAGGGATAGTTCGGCGAGGTCATCGTTTGTGGGTGACCCTTGTCTTTGCGATGCGAGGCGAAGGTTGCGGAGCACCATTGCCGTTCCCAGCGTTGGATGCCCTCCAAAGGGTATCTCTTCGCCGGGAACATAAATGCGTACCTTTACTCCCTGCTCGCGCTCGATTGCGGCGTCGCGAGGGAAAACGAACGTGGTCTCCTGCAGATTTGTCTCGCGAGCCAGATCCTGCATTTCCGTGTCGCTCAAGCCGCGCGCATCGGGGAACACTATGAGGGGATTGCCTTGTAGTCGCCGCAAGGTAAACACGTCAATTTGAATGTAGCGGAAACGCCGGATACCTGAGTCTTTCGTGGAAGGACCGGTGGCACTGACCGTGTTCCCAAGAGCAGCTACGACACCTGTGGTGCCGACAGTATGTAAAAACCTACGACGGCCTTGTCTCATGAACGGATACTCCCTCCACGAGTAAAACTCGATGCATTGTTTCTACTCTGCGTCTTTTGTCCTGGCCGCTCCCTGCCGCTGCGCCGAGTATACCTCAGTATTCAAAGCACAGACGTGCTCGGTATGGACAGTGTGACTGATCCTGTTGTGTGGTCTGCCTGGTATGTAGCCGGACCCGCAAAGGAGAATCGAACACTCATTCAGGGTTGACAACTCAAACAGCCAGCAAATACGGTGATGTGGTGGGGCTGCAAGACAGGCAAGATCGCATACGGTGCCTGCACGGTGCGCCCCGCAGGCGAATTTTATGCTGCCGCAGTAGTTTCCGCCTTAATTCAATGTGAGCGGGCTGGAGCTCCAAAATCAACCAGCTGCCGATAGGCGAAGCTTTGTCCGACGACTTTGACGGAAAGGTTCTCAATCCCTCCGGCGTCGAGATCGACCTCCCCTTCTGGGTATTCAAGCGGCTCAAGAAACTCCATCTCCTCGAACGCGACCGCGAGACCGGCAAGCGCAGGATCTGCGGGCGCGTGTTCGGTCTGATGGAACTGTGGGACGGCCCGGACTTCAGGCCCGACCGCAGGTTCCGCGCCTTCGACCCCGGCTACCAGCGCGCGTGCTCCAAGGACAGCGGCTACACGAGCGGGTTCCTCAAGGCCCTCGGCCGGGACTGCTCCGGCCTGGCGAACCCCGCGATCGAGCGCACGCGCGACTTCGAGTCCGACCTCGACCACTCGCGTCTTTCCGACGAACGCCGGAGGGCGGAGGTCGACGATGTGTTGCGCGCGGTCAAAACCAGAAGACCGGCAACCTAAGGATGTCCTGCAGGGACTGGCGCGAGGTGTACAGGGAGGAACGCCGGCGCCCCGGATACGTTCTTCAGAACGGCAGGTCTCTGATCAGGCGCAGCGATGATAGCGCATGGAAGCGGGAAACCAAGCCGCCCCTCGATGAGAAAAGGAAAGCGGCGTGAGCCCTTTTGCTCCGAAGCGTCCCTGCAGTTACCCGGGCTGCTCGACCTTGGCCGATGCCAGCAGATGCGACCTCCACAGGAAGCAGGAGCGGAGGGAATACGATCGTGGAAGGAAGGACGACCCGTTTCGCCGGCTGTACGCCGGCAGGCAATGGCGGAGGGTGCGGGAAGCAAAGCTCGCCATAGATCCCCTGTGCGAGCGTTGCAGGGCGAGCGGTCGCATTGAGGCCGCAACGGAGGTGCACCACAGGACGGCAGTGAGGGACGGTGGCGATCCGTTCGATGTCGCCGGGCTTGAAAGCCTCTGTAAACGGTGCCACTCGAGGGAATCGGCTGAGAGCGGGCAGAGGTGGGGTTGATCGGCAGGTAATGAAACCAGGACGAGAAGGCGCTTTCGGGCACCTTTTCTATTGGCGCGGATAGGGTCATTCCCGACAAGCCGGCTTCCCATCGGCCTTCCGCGCTTTCTACTTGGGGCGCTCGGGAGGCGCGATGAACACATGCACAGTTCGGGATTGTGGCAAAAGAGTGAGAAGCCGTCATGCGGCCTATTGTGAGATGCACGACACGAGGGTGCGAAGAACCGGGTACACGGATCGCCGCAGGCCGTCGCCATACTTGCTTCACAGCAATGGTTATGTTCTGGCTTACGCTCCACGCCATCCGCTGACTATCAGACACAGTGGCTCAAGGGAGTATGAACACAGGATCGCCTTTTACGATGCCCACGGCGAAGGCCCGTTTGAATGTCACTGGTGCGGAGTGGATATCAACTGGGACTCGATGCATGTGGATCACCTCAACGGCGTGCGCGACGATAACAGCATCGATAACCTGGTTGGATCCTGCCCAAAATGCAATCAGGGACGCGGAATAGAAAAGATGGTGCGCACGATGAGAGAGCGCCACGGTAAGTGGTTGAGTCTTATGGGACAACGCAGGCTGCTCTCCGATTGGGCGGAGTCTCTCGGCATCGGCAGAACAGCGCTACAAAACAGGATAAGTTCCGGATGGACCCTGGAGCGCGCACTGACTGAAACGCGCGGCAAAACTGGGCCAGCGCGAAGGTTCGGGTTAGAGGCTGCGGTTCCTCCATATAGCCCGCCCCGGCGCTCGCCGCCATACATGGAAGACCGCCTTGCATGACGGCAGATGGGGGTGACAGAGTAGTCCTGGCGGCTTGCCTCGGACGCCAAGGCCATGCTCACGGCATGTTCTGCTTCAGGGTCTGAGCTTCCGAACCGCCCTGAACCACTGGTATGAACGAACCATCATCCCCGAAGTAGCTCACTGTGACCGCCGAAGCGGCTCCGCTCGTGTCCAGGAGCACAATCTGCGTCTGGTAGCCCCCGCCATCGGCAATCTGCGGAAAGATCAGGGGCGCAGGCGGCGGTTGGTTGACATCCGCGACTGGAAACACGGCGATCAAGAAGTCCCCGCGCCCGTTCATGAGCGACCGCAGTGTCAGAGCGGAAAAAGGCGCAGCTGACGACAGGTCCAACACTCCCGTGAATCCATCCGGAAGTCCGGCGATCAGCTGACCCGCGAACCTCGCGTCGTGCCCATACGGCGCCAGATCAAGGGTCCCCGGACCATTCCCTGCAGGCGTCACGCCATCAGTCTGGTAGGCCTTCGCCGTAATGCGTAAGTTCGTATTCCCCGGATTGGCCACGGCAAGCCCGGTGTCATGGCTGCCGGACTTATCCACGTATATCCGTGCGTGTGTCGTTCCCGTAGTTGCAGGGATCCCTGTTTCTGTCACCATCGTCCCGAGCTGGGTGAAATTGAAGGTTGCCGCACTCACGGGCGCACTCGTTCCCGCATCAGGAATCAGCCGGGCCCAGCCCACGTCTACTTCGGGCGGCGAGCCATCGCTCACGAGTCGAAGGAGGCCTCCGGGAGGAACCGAGTAGGAGAAACTCGAATGCGCTCCGGCCTCGCCCGTCATCTTCACCAGCAGGGGGGTGCCCATGTTGTCATAGAAGCGAATAATCCCGCTCTCGACCGCATTCGAGGTATTCATAAGGATGAGAGTCGTCTGGTAGCCTCCCCCATCTGCAATCTGGGAGAATGCCAGCTCCTCTCCGGAGGCTGCTTTGGTCAGGTCGGCGATGGGTGTGCTGGTGAGAAGGAGTTCGCCGCGCTGGTTGACCGTCAGCCGCAGCGCGAGTACCGATACTGGCTGATCGCTGGCGATTTCCAGCGAGCCGAGGCCATTGTCGACGAAGCCAGGCGGAAGGACGAAGTCGGGTGAAAGTTGATCGAGAAACTTCGAGATATGCTCTCCGGCCGCAAGCCGGATGCTGCCCTGGGCGAGAGTTGCCCCGGTGCTACCTCGCAGTCTGAGGTCCAGTCTTGCGTCTGCCTTGTTCGGGTTGGCCGCGGCAAACCCGGTGAAAATGTCGAGGGTCCCTTTGCCGATTCCGTCGCTCACTCCAATACGCGTGTCCACGAAGAATCGCGCGCCTACGGTGGGCGGTGACACCGGAACGCTTGCTTCGCTTACCACGACTCCGTTCTGCGTGTAGACAAAGATCGCCGTGCCGTAAGGAGGGGTTCCTTTGGTTAGGGTTCCGACCGCATAGCCGGCCTTGGTAGGCCAGCTGCCGCCAGCCGTCCTGGCACTTGCCGCGCCTCCGCCTGTCAAAATGAGGTCTTCTGTTGCTGCTTCGCGTGGAATTACGGTCAATCTAGCCGGGTTAGTCATCGCCGAACCCACATCGTTTGCGAATACCGCCCGGTAGAATCTTCCGCTATCCGTCACCGCGGCATTCAAGCTGTAGGTCGATGCGTTCGCCCTAGTCACGAGATCCACCCAGGTTGCCCCGTCATCCTCGCTTGTCTGCCACTGAATGAGCGGCGTCGGGATTCCGGTGGCCGCGGCTGTGAAACTCGCGATGCCTCCGTCAATGGCCGTCCGGCTTGACGGATGCGACGTCACCGCCGGCCCTGACGGGGAGAGACCGACGGTCAGCGTTGCGGCAGTCGTCGTGGCCGTGGCTGAACCGTCAGCAAATACGGCCCGATATTGCTTCCCATTGTCCGCGATCGTAGCATTGAAACCGTAAGTTGACGAGGTCGCGCCGGCCACAGAAGCCCACGTCGAGCCCCCGTCTCTGCTCACATGCCACTGCACGATCGGCGTAAAGTTCGGCTGCCAGCCTGCATATGTGGCCGATGCCGAGAAACTTGCCATCTGCCCTGCCACCGCGCTCTGATCAGCAGGGTTGGTGACAATCGCCAGCGGTCCGCACGCTGGAATTGCGGCGCCCTCCTTCGTTGCGCAGACGTTGTCAGCCCACGTGTGTCCCTGGCCGGTCCCATCGTCGTAAAGATCAGTAGCGTTCCCCCAGACTACATTACCTGCAATCGTGTTCCCGGTCGGATAGTAGATCGGCGCACCGTCTTCCCCCTGTGTCTGCCTGAGCGCAATGCCCCAAGCCGTGCAGGCTGTAACCCTGTTGTTTACTGCGCTTGATTGAATGACTCCCTCCCAGTTGATACCTCCGACGGCATTGCGAATGGTGTTTTCCTCGGCCCGGAGTCCGGTCACCGCACCGGCATACGGTCCGTAAGATCTGATGCCGTCGCACCAGCCGGGCGCCGAAGGGCAGTCGATCTCGTTGCCCGCGATCCGGGCGCTGTTGCTGCAGGCGACGAGCACGCCGTGGCGCGAATCCACAAACCGGCTGTTGAGAACCTGGCCGTCGCTTCTATGCACAGAATCGCATGTATAGGCAAATCCGAAATCGACCCCAACGCCGCCGCCACGGACTACGATATTGCTGATGGTCACATCGCTCATCGCAACACCGATGGCTGTCTTGTGGAAAACGAGCGGAACAAATTCGAACTGGGAGTTTTTCACCACAACGGCGCTGCTGCCGCTGACGTTAATTCCACCAACGAAATGAGATGGGTCTGCACTCCGGAGATTCCTGACTGACAGGGTCTCGATCGTGACGCCTTGCGAATTCAACACGTCGATTCCATAGACGAACTCTTCCACGGTCCCGTTCTTTATGGTGACCCCGCTGACATTCGCAGCGACAATGCCGGAGTTCGCTTTCCCAGCAGGGGCGTAGCCTGACAACACGTGGCCGCCCAGGTCCAGCGTGATATTCGAGGCGCCGATGATGATCCCCCGTTCCGCCTCAGGAGGACAAGACAAGTCGGCGACAAGTGTCGTGTCTGCGGTGATGGTCTGCCCGCAGGCGACGCTGGCCTCCGAGGCGCGGGGTGGCAGCATGGCCACCTTCGTCGTCGCCGGGTTTGTGCCGGCTGCATCATCCGATCGGGCGGGGAATTCCCCGGCCCACGCCAACGGTGACATCAGCAAAGCGCCCATAAGAAATACGGCGAACACCGCATAGCGGAGCCTATATAACGGTGTGAACATTTGACGAAGCTCCCAGAATGCCAATCAACTCGGAACAGAAACAACATAGGCCGCACAGTGCCCAATGCGACAGCTGGCTTCAGTATAGCCCAGAACTATCGCATTGAAGCGGGAAGGTCCTCACGTGTGTCTCGCCGGCGGCTTCATGCAGACACGTCAGTCGAGTGCCGGATCGACATCATCAACAACTGAGACCGTCTCGCACGATTGTCGCGAAACTATCGGCTTGTTCATTAATGCCACCTCTGAAAAGGAGCGGCTCCCTCGGAGATGTACAAACATCTTCTTGACAGATTAAACAGCCAGCATTCAATGTGATTTGTGACGCTGAGGTGCGTGCAGAAAGCCGCTGCAACGCTTCTTTCAACACAGAGCGAGCGGGCTGGAGCTCCAAAATCGACCAGCTGACACGGGCGTAGCTCTATCCAACAACCCGGATGGTAAGCCGCCAGTCCAGTCCCATGTCATCATGGCCGTTCTCCCATTGACGACGTTCCAGCTCCTCAAACAGTGTGCCCCCACGACCGGAGGTGGGGATAGATGCGGGTCCTTTGTGCCGTCCTCGAGAAGCTCCTCCACCATCAGCAGAGGATTCTCAACAACCAAACAACCATCATCGAAAGGATCGAAGCCATGTCTCAGGTACTGGACCAGATAAAGGATTTCGCAGCGAAGATCGACGAGGCCACGAATGCAATCGCAGCCAGGATACAGGCGCTGATCGATAAGGTGAACTCCGGAACGGCGACCCCTGAGCAGATCGCCGCCGTCCTGCAGCCTGAGGTCGACAGGCTGACGGAGATGGGGAAAGACCCCGCGAACCCGGCTTAGCCTGTGAATCCCCTGGGCAGCCTCGATATCGCCGGGACCGCCGGCCTTGAGTCCGCGAGCGTCGCGGTGGAAGCTTCCGTGATGGAGCCCAAGTCCAGATTCAAGATCGGGAGCGCCGCCGAGGCTCTGCTGCCGCAACCTGAAATCGACTGGCTGTTCAGCGACTTCCTCGCCCGCCGGTGGATCAGCATCTGGTTCGGCGAGCCCGGCTGCAAGAAGACCTGGGCGGTCCTAGACCACGGCGTATGCCTCGCGATGGGCAAGCCCTGGCTCGGCTTCCCGTGCGAGGGCTCGAGCGTGCTGTTCGTCGACGAGGAGAGCGGCGAGCGGCGGCTGCGCCGACGCCTTGGGGACGTCATGAGAGGGCACGAAGCGCCCGCCGACATCCCCCTCCACTACACGTCCCTGCACGGCTTCAACCTGACGCGGGAAAGCGGCGCCTCCGAACTGGAGGAGCTGATCGCGGAGGTCAAGCCCGGCCTTGTGGTCATCGACGCCCTGGCCGACATCATGCTGGGCGGCGACGAGAACCTCGTCCGCGACACCCAGCCGGTCTTCGCGCGCCTGCGCCGGATCGCCGAGAGGCGGGACTGCGCCTTCGAGATAATCCACCACGTGAACCGCGCCGGGGGCTACCGCGGGAGCTCCGCGCTGAAAGGGGCGGCCGATTCGATGTACGCGGTCGAGAGCAAGCCCGACAGCCCCCTCGTCACCTTCAGAAGCGAGAAGAACCGGGACACGGCGGGCAGGGAGTTCAGCGCCTCGGCCCATTTCGCCGACGGGGTGTTCCGCCTGACGGCAGCCGATGCGGCCACCGCATCCCCGAAGCTCTACCGCAGCGACCGCTTCGTGCTGCACCTCCTGTCGGGAACCGGCGAGGCGTCGATCAAATCGATCATGAGCCGCGCCGGCACCCACAGCCTGGAGACCGCCCGCCGCGCCGTCTACCGGCTCGCCAGGCTGGGCCTGATCCGCAGGACCGACAGCGGCGGCAGCGGCGTGGAGGCGACCTATGCGATGGCGTGAACCTGTGCAGAAAGCATTCTGCGCAGGCGGGCATGAAACACGCTGCGCAGACGCCCCGCCGAGCACCTGTGCAGTGGGGCCCTATAGGGCCCCCACTTGTGCACAGGTCGGCCCGGGAAGGACGCCTGTGCAGTGCTCAGGTTTTGCACAGGTCTGCACAGGTCCGGAATGAAGCGACGGGTGAGAGGCGGGGGGATAGTGGTCGCGCACGGCCCGGGCCGCTCCGGGAACTACCTGAGGAAGCTCGTCGAGGCGACGGGCCGCAACCCCGCGAAGCCTGGGGAAGTCCGTCACATCAGGGTGATTCATGACGAGTGGTGCTCGATGATCGCCGGCAGGGGACCGTGCGACTGCGACCCGAGCATCGAGATCCCGGGGCGGGAGCAGTGACCGGTATGCCCGGTGAAAAAGCCAGCAAACACAACACTTAGCCCGGGCGCGCGGTGGTTTTATTCTATTGTCAAAATAGACTAGGGGGGGTGGGGGCAAAAGCATGAAGCAAGGGCCCAGGAAAAAGAACTCGACAGGGGCTGCCACGGAGCAAATGGGGGCCGTTCCTGCGAGCCTGAAGATCGAATACCGGCCGCTGCAATCCCTGATCCCGTTCGCCAGAAACCCCCGGGCGCATTCCGAGGAGCAAATCGCCCAGATTGCGGCCAGTATCAAGGAGTTCGGGTTCACCAACCCCATCCTTCTGGACGGTGAAAACGGGGTGATTGCGGGCCACGGCAGGCTTGCGGCAGCCAGGGTTCTCGGACTGGACAAGGTCCCCTGCATCGAGCTCGGCCACCTGACCCCGGCGCAGAAGCGCAGCTACCTGATCGCGGACAACAAAATCGCCCAAAACAGCGGCTGGAACGACGAGTTTCTGCGCCTGGAATTGACCGATTTGAAGGAATTGGGCGCAAATCTGGAGCTTTTGGGCTTCGATCCGATGGAAATCGCCGACATCACCCTCGGAAAGGACGTCGAGTTCAAGGAGTACGACGAGTCGGCCGCAGACGATGTCCAGCTGATCACCTGCCCGGAATGCGGCAAATCCTTTCCAAAATAGAAGACTACCCGGCGCACCTGCGCGCGTGCTGGCAGGAGCACCTGAAGGCCCGGGAGCCGGATGCGCCGACCGTGATCTCGCTCTTCGCCGGCTGCGGCGGCTCGTCGCTCGGATACAGCATGGCCGGCTACCGCGAACTGCTGGCGGTCGAGTGGGACGACCACGCCGTCGAAACCTTCAGGCGCAATTTTCCCGATGTCCCCGTCTGGCACGGCGACATCGCGGAGCTTTCCGTCGAGGAATGCCCGCGTATTACTGGCCTGAAGCCTGGCGAACTCGACGTCCTGGACGGTTCCCCGCCCTGCCAGGGATTCTCGACGGCCGGTAAGCGCAAGATGGACGACGGCAGGAACCAGCTTTTCCGCGAGTACGTCCGCCTGCTGCGCGGGCTGCAGCCGAAAGTGCTCGTCATGGAGAACGTGAGCGGCATGGTGAAGGGCAAGATGAAGCTGATCTTTGCCGAGATAATGCGCGAATTGAAGGCATCCGGTTACCGGGTCTCGGCGAGGCTGATGAACGCGATGTACTTCGGCGTTCCCCAGTCCCGGGAGAGGATGATCTTCATCGGGATTCGGGAGGATTTGATCTGACTTCCTTCCACCCTGCCGCACAGACTGTTCCCGTCTCGGCGGGGGAATCGCTCGCCGGATGCTCCACGCCTCCGGATCAGCTGGCGGCGCTCCTCGAGGCTGGGAGGAAGTACAAGGCCTATCGCCTCTGGCACCGGATCGAGATCGGCAGGTCGCAGCAGGACATCACGGGGAACGGGTTTAACGCGATCCGGTTCGACCCCCGGAAGCCCGCCCACACCATAAGGCGCATGGACAGCAACCTGGGGATGGGCGGCGCGATGCACTGGGCTCAGTGCCGCAGGTTCTCCCTTCCGGAGTTCAAGCGGTTCAGTTCGTTCCCCGATGCTTTCGTCTTTGCCGGAGAATTTACCGAGGGGATCCGCCAGACAGGCAACTGCGTGCCCCCGCTCTTCATGCGGGCCATCGCCCTGCATATCCGGGCGACGATCCTCACTACAATTACCGCCTCTCAACCTGCGGCGTGAACCTGCATCCGGCTCCCCTCTGTCAGCCCATCCCTGTCAAGGCCGTCATCCCGAGATCGCTCGGAACGAGGTCGCAGCGCATCAACCCATGGATACCCGCCGATCAGCCGGCTGCCACCATCTGCAAGACCGAGGCCGGCTATGAACTGAAGGAAGGCGAGATCAAGCCGACATGGCAGATCTACCGGGTGCTCATGGGCCAGGAGAAGAAACGGCATTTCGGCTTGGTTCGCCTGGATCCGGAAAAGCCCTCACCGACGATACTCGGCGACACCGGGTGCACGACCGCGGGACTGGTGCACCCATACGTGCTACGGAAACTGACTATCGATGAAATCAAAGCCCTTGCCTCGTATCCGGAGGAATTCCAGCTCACGGGGAGCTACCGCGCCAGATGGGCCCGGATTGGGAACAGCGTCCCGCCGCTCCTGATTAAGGCCATCGCTGATCACATCCGCCAGCGCCACCTCATGTCCCAATCGTCTGCTCGATAACCCGCTACTCTCAACCCCACCCTGCCCGAGCTCGCTAACTTCACGTAACGCGACTCTTGGACAGCATTGTCAACCAAGACCTTTCTGTGACCTCTAGGGTGAGGGCAGCTGTCGGCCTTGGCTGGAACCTTGATCTACGCGACGTGTCCCCCTTATCGTCTGCGGCCCTGACCGAGTTTTTCAACGATGCGGTAGTGATGCAGTGACTGGCCGGTCACGATCCGCACTTCAGCGGAAGTTGTCGATCAGCATGATGTCGGAAGTGAAGATTCCACCGTCGTATACGAGCCACTTGCCGTCGGGCGAGACGCTCAACCCCTCGTATACACTGAACCCTGGATCGCCATGGATAGGAGCCAGACTCGCCACACGCCGGGTCGCAAAATCATAAAAGCATACGGTCGCCACGGGCTTGGCATGCCAATCGATGGCGTAGATGCCCCGGTCTGTCAAATCCCAATAAAACCCGCCCACCGCGTCCCTCATCGGAGTCTCGTCCGTCACCAGGGTCTCCGATCCGCCCGACACCGGCACACGCCACATACCTGGTTTTTGAGGAGAGTAAGAGGAGTAGTACAGGTATCCGTCAGCCGATTCTCGAGCCACAAGGCCACCGCTCTTTGGTATCTGAATCGCCTTGCCTCCTTCTGACGGCATCTTCCAGATCTGCCAGCTCCCGCTCCTGTCCGAGGCGAAATAGATCCAGCGGCCGTCCCTGGACCATTGCGCCGCACCTTCATCCGCCGGGTCGGTTGTGATCCGTCGGATGGGCCCTCCTTCTGCACTTACTACATAGATGTCCAGGTTTCCAATTCTGTTGGAATCGAAGGCAATGAGCTTTCCATCGGGAGACCAGCTTGGACTGCCGACAGATTTCGCCTTCATGTCGGTGACCCTGACCGGCTTCGTGCCGTCGCTATTGCACACCCAGATCTCACTGTCTCCCGAGCTGTTGGATCTAAAGGCAATCCTCCGTCCGTCCGGCGAGACAACAGGATGGATCTCATCTGAGGGCCACGAGAGCAGCGGCCTTGACGCCGGTTTCACCGCCCCCTTTCCCGTCAGTTCCATTCTCCAGATATCCATATTGCCTGCGTTGCTCACGTACGCCAGACGATTCCGACTGACCGTGGGGCTTGAGATTCTCTCGCCGCGCGCCGGGACTCTGCGGGGCTCTCCACCGTCCACGGGAATTCGCCACAACGCCATTTCCGCTGCTTCCGGGAGGGAGGCGAATACGATCTCCCGGCTGTCGGCAGTCCAGCTGATGGTCCATGGCGAGTTGTAGTCCGTCACAAGCTTTGGATCCCCGTGCGGCAGGCTCATGACATAAAGTGCAGTCCCTGTAAGCGAATGCGCTCGGACAAACGCAAGACTGCGGCCATCGGGTGAGTACGCTGGCTGAAAATCCGGTGAGTCATCAGGCGAGGTGGTGAGCCTGGTCTTTTCGAGCGTGTCCACAGTGAGCGACCAGATATTGACCTTCCATTCCGGCGATTTGCTGTACCTGAATGCGATCTTCTTTCCATCGGGAGACCAGCTCAGTGGCCCGCGGCCGATTTCAGTCAGTTTCCTTTCTCCTCCCCCCAGCGGGCTGATGAGATTCAGTATCCATCGATCAACCGAGCGTCGCAGGAATGCGACCTGGCGGCCATCGGGAGACCATGCGGGACAGCAGTCTTCTGCCGGATCGGTTGTCAACCGGTTGAATCCTCTTCCATCCAACTCCTTGACGTAGATGTCCAAGTTGTCCCGGGTCTCTCCATCCCACTGAAACGCAATCCAATTACCATCCGGGGAGAGTGACGGATTGCCCTTTTCCCCAGCAATCGTTGTTACGAGCACAATCCTCGGCGGGGGTAGTGCTGCCTCCCGAGGGTAGAACCGGAAGAAAACCCAGATGCCTGCGCTGACAACTGCCAGCGCGGTTGCGGCAATCCAATACAGCGGTTTCAGCCGTCTGCGCTTCTTTGGTGTCGGCCGATCCGACTCTTCCACCAACTCCTTCAGGTCAGTCTGGACTTCATGGATCGACGAGTAACGATCACGCGCATCTTTGGCGAGCATCTTCCTCACAATGTGCTGGAGAAGACCGGGAGTATCAGCGCGAACCTCCCCGAGAGGTCGAGGCGCATCCTTGAGGATCGCGCTGGCTGTATCCATCCCCGTGTCTCTCTTGAAGGGGTGCGACCCTGCCAGCATCTCGTATAGAACCACACCGAATGAAAACATGTCCGATCGGGCGTCGATGGTCTCGCCCCGCAACTGCTCCGGCGACATGTATGCCAGCGTCCCTGGCGTCGTCCCGCTGCGGGTCAGCTCCGTAACCGACCCTTCCCGACTCTCGATTCCTCCGGGCGGAATCAACTGCTTCGCGAGCCCGAAGTCCATCACCTTCGAGTGGCCTTTTCCGGTCAGCATGATGTTCGCGGGCTTCAGATCGCGGTGGATGATCCTCTTTTCGTGGGCTTCCTCCAGCGCCTCGGCAACTTCGCTCGCCGTTTGTATCGCTTCCTTCAACGGCAACGGCCCCTTCGTCAGCCTGTCTCTGAGCGTCTGCCCGTCGACATACTCCATTACGATGAAGTCCTTGCCTTCAAATTCGCTGACTTCATAGATGCCGCAGATGTAGGGTTGGGCCAGTGCAGCTGCGGAATGGGCTTCACGCAGAAAGCGTTTGTGGGCGACTGGATCCTGTTGCATCTCGGGGGACAGGAACTTCAGGGCGACGTTGCGATGGAGTGATGTGTCCTCGGCGAGGAACACCTCACCCATGCCTCCCTGACCGATCTTTTCAACGATACGGTAGTGCGCGATGGTGCGACCGATCAGGTCTCGGGCCAGCGCATTTTCCTGCTCCTTGGCCAGCGCCTTGGCAGCTACGTCAATGGCAGGATCCTTCATGAAGCCCTCCGCTTCCGTGAGGTTCGCCAGCAGGGCTTCGACTTCTTTCCGAAGGGATTCATCCCCCGCACAGGCGCTTTTCAGGTATTCCTCGCGCCTGCCGGGCTCCATCTCCAGGGCGTTCTGGCACAGCCGTTCGATTTCCTTCCAGCGTTCCGGGTCCATCGCCCTCACCCCTGCTTCAGTTCCTTCAGCAGCCAGAGCTTTGCCATGTTCCAGTCCCGGATCACGGTGATTCCCGAAACCTTCAATACCTCCGCGGTTTCCTCCACGCTCAGGCCGCCGAAATACCGAAGCTCAACCACCCGCGCCTTCCGCGGATCAAATTCCACCAGCGCGTTCAGTGCGTCGTTCAGCCCAACCAGGTCTTCCTGGGGCTCCGGCGATACCAACAGGTCTTCGTCCAGCGATACTCTCCTCAGTTTGCCGCCCCGCTTCTGGTAACCGCGCGCGCGGGCGAAATCTACGAGAATGCGCCGCATCAGCCGCGCAGCGATTCCCAAGAAATGCGCTCGGTCCTGCCATTCGACCGTGTTTGCGTCGACCAGCCGCATGTAGGCTTCGTTTACGAGCGCCGTGGTCTGCAGTGTGTGCCCCGACCGCTCGCGCTTCATATACGAATGGGCCAGCCGATGCAGTTCTTCGTACACGATCGGCACGAGCCTGTCCAGCGCCGACTCGTCGCCGCCGCTCCATGCCCGGAGAAGCGCCGAGATTTCCTGTGGTGGAGACTGCTTCACGGGGCCTCCTTATGTTAGGAAAAGCCCCCACAACGATCTCCCCAATTATACGCCGCATCGCAACTGTTCCGATGATAGTTGGCCCGATCGATTCCCGCATGAGGGCGCGAGGGCAGAGAAGACCTGCCCCGAAAGAGAGGCCCCATGGCTATGGAATCGATCTTCTGCAAGATGGTTCTGCTAACGAGCCTGTTTGCGCTGCCCCCTCAATCCAGTGCGCAGGCTCTACCCGGTTCCTCTACATCGAACGCCGGCGCGTTCCGTACCGACCGGCTTTCCCCGCGGCAGGTCAAGCTGTGGAACTCGATACGCAAGATTGTACTTGCGCCAGGTCCTCATGGCCGCCTGTTGCATCCCACGCTGTACGGATTGTGGCGCACGGTGGAGCAGAGCAGTCACTCGGTCTTCGTAGAATTGATCACCGACAAGGAAAGATCCAGCAATATTGCGGGGGAGAGCGTGATCGAGAAGCCCGATCCGACCGGGCACATGCACACCCTTAGGCTGAGGTTGTTCATCCCCACCATCGACCGCGCATACGCAGGAGAACAAGCGCCCCAGGAAGGCATGGAATTCGTCCCCTTTGCCGGACTCAGACACGAGAAGAGATACGCAAAAGTCCTCGGGCACGAACTGGCGCACATTGCTCGGGCGATCCGAGATCCTGGTTACCTGCGCCTTCTTCAGGAAATATGCATGGAGCAGAGCGCCATTGCAGCCGGAGTCGGACCTGACGGCAAGCCGTTATCAGACGTTGCGCTAAGAGAGCGTTTGGGCCGTATTTGGCCACTGGTGCTCGAATCGGAAAAGCCGGCAGTTGCAGCAGAGAGGGAAATCCGTCGTGAACTGCTGGCGGGCCAAAGGTAAGGCCAAGGATTGTTGCTCGGAGCACCCAGGTTTGATGTTCAGCATGCATATAGTCCAAAAACGGGCATGTAGGAAACTGAGGCGCCCGTCCATGGAGAGGCCGACCTCCCGCACCGCGAACGCAAGGTCATCGTGGAGCGGGGCGAGACCGAGGGGATGTCCATTTTCTTATCGAAATTGGACAGCTCTCGGGGGTACGTCACACTGCAGTACGCAGAATCTCATGTCAACAGCGGGCTTATCCGTTAGCTGTGCCTACTTGCGGCATCCGATGAGTCGTTCCGGTGGCGCCAAAAACGAGTTTCACTCATACCGCAGCGCCGCCATCGGGTCGACCTTCGCCGCGCGTCGTGCGGGGATGTAAGCGGCGCCGAGCGCCACCGCGGTCAAAACGATTGCCACCACGACGAATGTCAGCGCGTCAGTTGGCTTTACATCATACAGAAACTGGGCGACCAGCCGGGTCAGCGCCAGCGATACGCCAATCCCGATGGCAACGCCGATCAAAGCGAGTCTCAGGCCGTGGCCGACCACCAGCTTCAGTATGTCCCGGCGCTGGGCGCCATTCGCCATCCGGATGCCGATCTCATGGGTGCGCCGCTCAACCGAGTACGACATGACGCCGTAAATGCCCGCCAGGGCCAGTAACAGCGCCAGCCCGCCGAAGATTCCGAACAGTTGCATCCAGAAGCGCTGCGGCGCAACATAGGTGGAAATCATTCGCTCCAGCGTCATGACGTCGAAGACGACCTGATCCTTGTCTAATTCCGCGACGATGCGTTGCACGGCTGCGATCAGGCTGCTTGGGTCCGTGGCCGTGCGCAGCATCATCTTTGTCCAAAGGTGAAAGGAGTAAAAACCGCCTGGATAATCCCATGGATGCTGAAGATAAGATCCGTACATGACGAGGGGTGCCTCGTCCGTCGGACCCCAGTACCTTACGTCCCCCACCACGCCGACAATCTCCCGAGGGCGATCTTCTTCCATGCTGCGGTTCACGGCATCTACCCTGATCGTCAGGTACAGGAGCTTGCCGAGCGGATCCTCGTTGGGGAAGTGGCGGCGGGCGAAGGACTCGCTGACGACTACGACCCAGGGGGCTCCAGCCACATCCCGGTCCGATAAGGTGCGGCCCTTGAGCAGTGGGATCCCCATCGTCCGGAAATAGCCGGGGCTCACATCGGCAAAACTGGCCTGAGGCTGGTCCTTTGGGGCCTGGGGGGGGCTTCCCGCGATGCGGAACGGGCGGCGGGGCATATACCACAAGCTGCCGATGCCTGCCGAGACGACACCCGGGAGGCGTTCCGCCCGCTCCAGCATCTGTTGAAAGAAGAGATCTGCCTGAGGCGTCACTCGTTTGGTGTCACCTCCGATGTCACTCCAATACTTCGGTCCGGCGAGGAAGACCTCCGCTTTCAAAATGTTCTTGGGATCGAAGCCGAGATCGACATTCTGGAGGCGTATGAAGCTGTTGATCATCAGGCCGGCGCCCATCAGCAGCACCAGAGCGAGCGCAACCTCGGTGACCACCAGCAGACTGCGGCCACGGCTTCCGCTTCCTCCCGTTGACCGTCCCCCCGCCTCCTTGAGCGATTCATTCAAGTCGGGCCGGGACGCCTGAACGGCGGGCGCCAACCCGAATATGAAACCGGTAAGGAGCGATAGGAGGAGCGTGAAGCCGAGCACAGTCGCGTCAATCGTGATGTCGCTCGTTCGCGGAAACCATTCCGGAGCGAGAGCGATGAAGAGATCGATCCCCCACCAGGCGATCAGCACGCCGAGCGCGCCTCCGGCTAGTGCGAGCAGCAGGCTTTCGGTAAGCAACTGCCGGATCAGGCGGAGGCGGCCCGCGCCGAGGGAGGAGCGTACGGCGATTTCCTTCCGGCGAGCAGAGGCTCGGGCGAGCAGCAGATTGGCGACATTGGCGCAACCAATGAGTAGAACAAAGCCGACCGCTCCGAGCAAGAGGTATAAAGTCTTGCGGTTCTCGCCTACGGCCCACTCGTGCAGAGATTCGACACGAATGCCCCAGCCCCTGTAAACGTCCGGTTGTTCCCGCTCGAGGCGCATGAAGAAGGTCTCGAGCTCCGCCTGTGCCTGATCGAGGGTGGCGCCTGGTCTGAGACGGCCGATCGGTGTTAGCCACCGAGTGTCCGGGCTCGTGCCGGGATTTTCTGCATACCAGGCGTCCGTGTCGCTGGCCCAGGGAAAAAGCCAGAAGCCCCGCGGCATCACGCCGATGACCGTCATCTTCATCCCTTCGACTGCGACCGTCTGGCCGATGATATTTCTGTCGCCGCCGTATTGCCGCTGCCAGAAGCCGTGACTCAGAACGATGGCCCTTCCGTATGGCGGGGTATCCTCGGGGAGGAAAGCACGGCCCAGCGCTGGCGCAATTCCCACAACGGAAAAGAAATTCGTACCGACGGACTCGGCATTAATCCTGACCGCCTCCTTCGTTCCGGTGAGAGTCGCTGGCTCGCCACCCATGCCAGTGAGCCCCATATCCTCGAAGACCTGCGTCTGCTTTTTCCACTCCTCGAAAGTGGCAATGGTCGGGACGCGCCCACCCCCCTGCTGCAAATTCCGTTCGAACAACACCACAAGCCGCTCCGGTTCCTTCACTGGAAACGGCCGGAGAAGCACAGTGTTCAGAACGCTGAAGATAGTCGTGTTCGCTCCGATTCCCAGCGCGAGTGAAAGCAGGGCTACCACCGTGACTCCCGGGTACCGGAGAAACAGCCGGCAACTATACCGGAGATCTCGTAACAGGCTTCCCATAGCACTACCTCCCTTCAGGTGGGGCGGGGCCATGCTCCGCTATTCGTGTCGCAGCGCCACCATCGGGTCGACCTTGGTCGCCCGCCGGGCGGGGAAGTAGCCGGCCGCGAGGCCGACCAGCGTCAACAGCACGGCTACTGCGACAAGCGTCAGCGGATCGACAGATTTGATTCCCCAGATGCGGTTCTGGACAATCCTAGCCAGCGCGATGCTCGCCGGCACGCCGAGTCCGATCCCCACCAGCAGCCAGCGAAGGCCTGACTTGAGCACCATTCGGCGCACGTCGGCAGCCTCGGCTCCCAGCGCCATGCGGACTCCGATTTCGCGCGTCCGGCGCGTGACGGAGTAGGAGAGAACGCTGTAGACACCGGTCAAGACCAGCGCCAGACCCAGCGAGGCGAACACGGACATCAAGGTCAGCACAAAGCGCGGGTCGGTGTACCATTGGTTCACAATGTCACGCAACGGCTCGCCCTCCAGTGGCAGCTCCTTATCAATGGCGGCGACCTCCATCCGCACCGGGTTCAGCAGAAGTCCGGGCGCCGTCGCCGAACGGACCAGAAGTGAGACCCATTGGGAGCCTAAGACCGTGTAGGGAATATACACCGCCGGCCGCGACGGCGCCTCGGGGCCGCCGTCTCGGATATCGCCGGTCACGCCCACGATTTCGAAGGACGGCGACTTGATCGAGTACGGTGGGTCGGTCATCTCCTTCAGGGTAATCTGCCGGCCGAGGGAATTCTCGCCCGCAAGGTATTTCTTGACGAACGACCGGTTGATGACGGCGACCATTCGAGCGTGGACGTAATCTTCCTCGGAAATGACGCGCCCCTCGAGCAGAGGGATACGCATCGTCGCAAAGAAACCATCGCTTGCGGTTTGCATTTGGGCGCGCCAGTTCTCCTGGCTGGGTTTGCCCGCGATTTCGATGGCCATGGGCTGGCCTCCCCAGATCGGCGGAGGCGACGCGAACACCGCCGAAACGACCCCCGGCAAGGCCCGCACGCGGCGCAGGAGTTCCAGGCTAAATTGGTTCCTCTGCTCGACGGTTTTGTACCGCGACTCCGGCAATGTGAGAACTGTGGACAGAACGTTGTCCGGGTCATACCCCAGCTCGACGTGGCGAATCGCAAAGAAACTGCGCATCAGCAGGCCGGCGCCAGTCAGCAGCGCCAGCGAGAGCGTGACCTCGCTCACCACCAGCAGGTTCCGCAGCCGGCTGTGGCTGCGGCTCTCGCCGGCTCCGCGCCCGCCGGATCTCAGATTACCCTGAAAGTCTCTCCGGACCGCGTGCAGCGCAGGCGCCAGACCGAACAACAACGTGCCGGCGAGCGTCACGACGACAGTGAACAGCAAGACTAGACCGTTGATGCGAATGTCCGATTCAGTCGGAATGTCCCAGGGCGGGATCAGGGCGACCACTGATTTTAGCCCCGCCCAGGCAAACAGGCAGCCGAGGAGAGCCCCGCCCATGGCCAGCAGCAGGCTCTCCACCATGAACTGGTGCAACAACCGGAGGCGGCCCGCGCCCAAGGACGCCCGAATGGCAATCTCCGTCTCGCGCGCCGTGGCGCGAGCCAAGAGCAGGTTCGCCACGTTGACGCAGGCGATCCCGAATAACAACCCCACCGCTCCCAAGAGAATGTAAAAGATTCGATGCGGTCCACGCCCTACGGCAGCGTTGGCGAGCAGCTCGACGCTGAAATTCACTCCTTTGGGATGGTCTTTCGGATAAAGCGCGGCAAAGCTCTTCGAAAGGACGGTCACCTCTGCCGCGGCTTGCTCGATCGAAACCCCGGGCTTCAAATGGCCTACCAACGAAACGTATTGCGGCTGGTCCGTGGCCGTGGCCCCGGTAAAGGTTTCGGGAAGCCACATATCCGCACCCCCCAAGCCAAAGCGCGGCGACAACACGCCGATCACTATCGTCGGCCGGCCATTCAAAACCAGCGTTCGCCCGACGATGTTCGGGTCACCGCCGAACTTGCTTTGCCAGGCCTTGTGCCTTAAGACGACCACGGACGGGGCTCCGGGCTCAGCGTCGGCGGGCATGAACGTCCGACCCATCAAGGGC
>Ga0316622_100000217_pt1 | contig 30950 bp, 23 predicted proteins | sample OWC_Aug_OW2_C1_D_FD_207646 | JGI IMG/M metagenome (GOLD analysis project Ga0316622, IMG submission 207646) | Wetland soil microbial communities from Old Woman Creek delta, Ohio, United States - OWC_Aug_OW2_C1_D5_C | ecosystem: Environmental > Terrestrial > Soil > Wetlands | place: USA: Ohio... | reverse complement strand
CTTGGTCGCCGGCATGATGCCCGTAGCTGTCGTTGACTTGCTTGAAATCATTAAGATCCAAGAACATGATGGCAAAACGAGTTTTCTGTCGCAACGCCCTCGACAGCAATTGATTCAGCCGATCAAGCAGCAGCATGCGGTTAGGGAGCCCGGTCAAGGCATCATGGTTTGCGAGCTGCCAAAGCCGTTTTTGATTCTCTATCTGGAATACCCTGCTCTGTTGATGCGCGCGCAAGTAAGCGACGATAATCAGGGATGACGAGAGGGTCAATACTGCCATCAGCGCCAGTAATCCAAGACTCAAATCCGACCAGCCGACCTGCCGCTTCAAAATCAGGGAAAAGGGTTCCCCCAATGTTGCCAGCGATTTTTTGTAGGTAAAGGCTGGAAAAATGGACGCTTCAATAGCGCTACGGGCTTCACCCGATATTGCCAGCAACTGGCCATTGGGGTCATCGGGGCTGAAATCCTTGTGGTAAACGATCACCGTCTCGCCGCTGATTAATGCAAATTTTTCGGCCTTTACCAGTTTGGCGGCATCTATCACCATGTCCACCACCAATTGATCCCGTGTATTGAGCGCAAAGGGCGAGTCATTGCTTTGGAAAGTCTGAGCGATTGGGCAAAAAACCACGTAGGCCAGATTGCCCTCCACCAGTTTGAAAGGATGGCTAGCAACGGGGGCGCGGCGCTGGAGAGAGTCGGTAATGGCTTGGCGCAGAAAAGGAACGCTCTCCATGTCCAGCCCGAGAATGTCTTCGGAGCCCGACCGCATCGGTTCCATGAACACAAGCGGATAATAAGTATCCTTCTCTTCCAGCGCCAACCATTTCCGGTCTGAATCATAAGAATAAGATTTGACGGAAAAATTAGGGATGCCATTATTTCTCTTCATGGCCACAAGCTTCGCAAGCTGGCTTTTTGTCACCACTTGCACAATTTCAAGCGCGAAAATTTGGGGATTGGCGTCGAGGACTTGCTGCACGTAGCGCGAGGCTTTGTCCGGGTCCGTGCCGCCAACGGCGCTAAACAGCGCCGAGAATCCTTTCAGAATGGTTTCACTGCTGACCATTGCCTTGTTGAGGTGATCGGAGTAAGCATCACCAAATTGCGTCAAATCCTTTTCCACATCGCGAATATTCAGCACCACCACAATGGCCGCCGAGCCCAGACATAGGGACAGCCACAGCGCGAGGCTAATGACATAAGTCCAGACGGAAAGTGATTTCATCGATGTCAGTGAACTTTGCATGAACCTATCCTAATACGAGGGGGTAGCACGTGAAGTGAAATATTGCACACGCCAGGCCGTTCTATTCGCTGCGGTCCGTCGGCAGGTAGTCTCGGCGCGTTCACGTTTGACTATACCCGCTGTATCAATGCCTAGGCATAGCCACCCGACAATCCGGCGCTATAATCGACCAGCAACCACTATAATCTTGCCCAGCATAGCCATGTCAAGCGACTGAACGATAGGCTGTTTTTGAAATCGCATAATTATGAGCAAAGAAGGGTGCCGGGAAATTCGTCCTTCAGCATTACCCCGGACAAGCACCAAAGGCGCACCGGTAAACGGCTTACTTCGCTCGAGAACCTTAATCCGGCAATTTTTTACAGTTGGCCATAGTCGAAACTATTCTTCAATACTAAGCTCAATCCCGTTCATGCCGTCCAAAACGGCAATTTCCACCGGGATGGCAAAACAACAGAGCCTCGCCCCATTTGAACAAGCCAGGAGTGATGCCAATGACCCAGCATTTTTTCAGAATCATCCAACGCTTAATCTGGCTGGCCGTATTGGCGAGCTCGCTCTGTTTACCAGTCAACGGAGCGTACGCGCAGGATCAAACCGCCGATGTACTGATCGTCGGCGCCGGATTGTCGGGCTTGAGCGCGGCCTATCACTTGCAAAAAGCCGGCAAAACCGCCGTGATCCTGGAGATGAGTCCGCATATCGGCGGCCGGATACGCACCGCCTCTTATCCTGGTGACTCCCAGGCCGAGATAGGGCTGGAGGAATTCTGGGAGAACAATCCGGCACTGGAAATCATCCGCGAACTCAATATTCCCTTGGAAAGCGCGTACACCAGTTTTTCCAGCTTTTACTATCAGGATAAACTTTACCCCTTTACCCACGACTCCAATCTGGAGTTTCTGGAGTCTTTCCTCGACGGCGGGGAGATGAAAGCCTACAAAAAGTGGGATAAAAAAATGGTCGAGCTGCATCGCCAGCTAGCCGAAGTCCCCTTGCCAGAACAGCTAGCGGCACTAAAAGAGGTATCGTTCGCCGACTGGATTAAAAGCACCAGCGGCCTGTCCGCCAAGGCCCAGGAGTTCGTGCGCATCCAGACCGAGCCCGAGTACGCGACCTCGTGGCATAAGATCAGCGCGCTCGACGGCATCGCGGAATGGCATTTGTTTTCCGGCGAAGGGCTGGCGCCCATGCACGTGGTGGGCGGCAACCAGCGCGCCGCCGAGGCTATAGCCGACGCGATTGGCCGGCAGAATATCCGCTTGAATCAGCTCGTCACTCACATCAAGTCCACCGATACCGGCGTCGAAGTGACGGCTACCGACCAGGCTGGCTTTCAGAACCGGGTTTTCCGTGCCCAATACGTGATCGCCGCGATACCGCTATTCCGATTGAATGACATTCAATTTACCCCCGAATTGTCCGCCGATAGGAAACAAGCGATACAGACGCAATCCGGCGGCGCTTACTTTACCGCGCATGTGATCACCGACGGCAAGGCCAGCCGCTTTTGGACGCACGAGGATGAAAGCGTCTTACCTATCATGTCCGATGGCCCGCTGGGGGTGATTTACGAGGGAAAATCAGAGGCCGGCCAAGACGCCATCCTGAATTTGCTGGTGTGTGGCACCCATGCCGAACGCTTTAATGCCAGGGTCAACGCGCCGGACGAAATACGGGAAAGCTTGCTGGCAGCCTTTGAAAAACAATGGCCGGGATTCAGGCCCTTGGTCAAACAGATGACGTTTTACCGCTACCACCCTCGCGCCATCGCCTCCTGGCCGGTCGGCAGATCGCGCTTCGATAGCCTATCGAAAGCCTTGAGACAGCCCCAGGGCCGGGTCTATTTCGCGGGCGATTTCACCGAAGACACCCATTCCAATGGCGCCGCGTCTTCGGCGATACGCGTGGTCGAAGGCATACTGCAACAAAAATAGCGAAGCCGGCGACTTAGGGCGTGGCCAAATCCTTAACAATCCTGTCATTTAGCGCTAATCATCCTGTCACATACCGCTGCCTATAATCCGGGCTCCATTCATTTGGCCCAGGAGCTATCGCCATGCGCAGTAAAAGACCACGCTATTTTTCACATCCCGGCGTTTTGAAGACCGTCATTGCCGGACTGCTATCGCTATCCGTCAACGCCCATGCCGATACCGGTAACGTGCCATTGATGGAACAAGGCATACAAATCGGCGATTTAGCTCCCGGCCGCGCCATCATCTGGAGCCGCGCAGACCGCGCGTCGCGGATGTGGGTGGAATATGCGTACAACGAACAGTTCACCGACTCGGTGACCGTTCGCGGCCCTTATGCGATGGAAGACACCGATTTTACCGCCAGACAGGATTTGACCGGTCTTCAGGAAGGCAAGGATGTTTACGTTAAAGTCTGGTTCGAGGACCTGACCAACGCTCGCGGCAAGAGCGAACCCGTCACCGGCCATTTCCATACCATAGGCAAACGCGACGACATCCGCTTCGTCTGGGGCGGCGATGTAAGCGGCCAGGGCTGGGGCATCAACGAAAACTTCGGCGGCCTGAAGATCTACGAAGCCATGCGCCAAGTTCAGCCGCAGTTCTTCATCCAAAGCGGTGACAGCGTCTATTCCGACGGCCCTATCAAGGCCAGCGTGACTGCCGAGAACGGCCAAATCTGGACCAATCTGGTGACGCCGGAAGTCAGCAAGGTCGCTGAAACCCAAGCCGAATTCCGTGGCCGCTACAAATACAATCTGCTGGACGAAAATATCCGCCGCTTCAACGCCGAAGTCCCGCAAATCTGGCAATGGGACGATCACGAAGTCGCTAACAACTGGTCCGACTCCAAGGACTTGAGCCAGGATGCCCGCTACACCGTCAAGGACGTTCCAACGCTGATCGCCCGCGCCTCCAAGGCTTTTCATGAATATGCGCCCTTGCGTCCGCACGATGCGGAGGAATCCGAGCGTATTTACCGGAAAATCTCCTACGGCAAACTACTGGATGTGTTTGTGATCGACATGCGCAGCTATCGCGGCCCCAATACCGCCAACCTGCAAACCCAGCCCAGCGCCGAAACCGCATTCCTCGGCGAAGCCCAAGTGGCTTGGTTGAAGGAAGAGCTGAAAAACTCCAAGGCCACTTGGAAAGTCATTTCGGCCGACATGCCCATCGGCCTGAATATCAGCGACGACTTCGCGCATAACCCGCCACAACGCTGGGAAGCCGTCGCCAACGGCAATGACGGCCCGGCTGCCGGCCGCGAACTGGAAATGGCCGACCTGCTGAGCTTCATCAAACATCAACATGTCAATAACCTGGTCTGGCTGACCGCCGACGTGCATTACGCGGCCGCGCATTATTACGATCCCGCCAAGGCCGCCACCAAGGATTTCACGCCGTTCTGGGAATTCATCGCCGGTCCCTTGAATGCCGGTTCGTTTGGTCCTAACACCACCGACGGAACTTTCGGCCCGCAAGTGGTATTCGCCAAGGCCCCACCGGCCGGTCAGGTCAATCTGTCGCCTTACGCCGGCTTGCAATTCTTCGGTGAAGTCAACATCGATAAAAAGAGCAAGGCCTTGACGGTGGACATGAAAGACATCAACGGCGCCGTTGTATTCAGCAAGACTCTGCCGGCCGAGCCCGAACACGACCGTGAGCACGACCACGGCCGCGATTAAAAACCTTTGCCGGGCGGCCCGTAGCCGCCCGGCAAGCCCAAATTTTATCAATCACTTAACTCATCCTAAAGGAAAAATCGATGTTGAAACCATGCTACAAACCAAGCGTATTGGCGGCGACGATAGTCGCTATACTCGGCTTTCAAAACGCTGCAAATGCGCAGCCCCATCATGAAGGTCACGAGTCCATGCGCAACAACCCCATCGTCATCGGCCATCGCGGGGCTTCCGGCTACCGGCCCGAGCACACACTCGAAGGCTATACGCTGGCCATCGAAATGGGCGCCGACTTCATCGAGCCCGATCTGGTGCTGACCAAGGACGGCCACATGATCGCCCGCCATGAACCTATGATAGGCGGTACCACCGACGTCGCCAGCCATCCTGAATTCGCCGACCGCAAAACCACGCGCATGCTGGACGGTGTACAAGTTACAGACTGGTTCGCCAGCGATTTTACCTTGGCCGAAATCAAGACCCTGCACGCCATCCAGGCCCGCGCCGGCCGCGACAAACAGTACGACGGCCTGTTCCAAATCCCGACGCTGAATGAAGTGATAGCACTGGCCAAGAGCAAATCTAAGGAAACCGGCCGCCAGATCGGCATCTATCCTGAAATCAAGCACTCCACTTATCACGCAAACCTCAAGGGTGCCAACGATCAAGCCTTGTTCGGCCTGAACTACTTTGAAAACAAACTGTTGAAAAAACTGCACAAGGAATACGGCAACAGCGCCTGCGCGCCGGTGTTCATTCAGTCTTTCGAAGTCAGCAATCTGCAATACCTGAGCCACAAGACCGACATTCCTCTGGTACAACTGGTCGATGCCGACGATGTCAATGCCGATGGTTCTATGTCGCTGGTCGCGCCTTACAAACAACCGTATGACTTCGTCGTGAAAGGCGACCAACGTACGTTTGCGGACTTGTTGAGCGATGAAGGCCTGGATTTCGTTAAATCCTACGCCGACGCCGTTGGCCCCTGGAAACCTTATCTGGTTAAAACCGTGGACGATGGCATCGATCGCAACGGCGACGGCAAGATCACCATCAACGATCGCCGAGTCGACGGAAGCACCGGCGTGGTGGAAATGGCTCACGACAAGGGCTTGAAAGTCCACACCTGGACCTTCCGCAACGACGCCAGCGGTTATGGCTTTGCCGATCCCCAAGCAGAAATGACCTATTATTTCGACCTGGGCGTGGACGGCTTGTTTACCGACTTCGCCGATACCGGCGTTGCGGCGCGCGATGCGTCGGTCAATGCCGTCAACGAACCGCAGCAATGCGATCGCCACGACCGCAAAAACCACCATCATCATTAATCCGCAAGGATTTGCCTCAAGCCCGGCCCTCTAGTGCCGGGCTTTCGATGTACCGTAGGTGCGAATTCATTCGCACTATGGCCTTAAAGGTCGAATAACCCACAGGGCACAAGTACGTTCGCCCTTAAGGCGTGAGCCAATGCTTAAATAACGGTATTGCCTTGTACGCCAGGTATTACGTTTCACCAAAATGTCCGCAAATCGTCATCATTTCTTAACCGTTTTTTCACCGTCCACAGTGGAAAATGTGAACCGGCTTGCATAATTTCCGGCGTTCGAAATCCGAGCGCCGGCAACGGTAAATTTTGCCGTTCCACTGCCAGTCAGGCCGGGCTTCGCGCCTACTTACCGATTTCAACGTCAAGAGATGATGCAAACATGACCGCTAAAATTTTAAGCCGCTTTCCGCTGCTGGCCGCTATCGGTGCCATCGGTTTGTTCGGCAATGCCCAGGCAGCCACGCCGGTGTTTATCAACGAAATTCACTATGACGATAACGGCGCCACGGACAGTGGCGAGGCTATCGAAATAGCCGGCCCTGCCGGCACCGACCTCAGCGGTTGGTCCCTGGTGCTGTATAACGGCAACGGCGGCGCCGTCTACAACACCAAAGCCCTCGGCGGCGTGATCGCCGATCAAACCGGCAATGGTTTCGGCACGCTGAGTTTCAGCTATCCTGCAGACGGTATCCAGAACGGCGCTCCGGACGGCATCGCGTTGGTCCACGGCGGCACGGTGGTGCAGTTTTTGAGCTACGAAGGCACTTTTACAGCCGTCGGAGGTCCGGCGGCGGGCATGACTGGCATCAATATCGGCGTGTTGGAAAATGGCGCACCCGTCGGCCAATCCTTGCAACTGAAAGGCAGCGGCAGCAACTACGAAGATTTCACCTGGAATGCGTCTTCGGCCAATTCATTCGCTGCCGTCAACGGCGGCCAGAGCTTCAGCGGTGGCACGACTCCGCCACCGGTATCTCAATGCGGCCAGGCCGCTACCCTGATCAGCGCCATTCAAGGCAGCAGCGGCGTCAGTCCGCTGAGTGGTTCCGTGCAGCATGTCGAAGCGGTGGTCAGCGCCGATTTCCAAGGCAGCGCCAATCTGAACGGCTTTTTCGTGCAACAAATCGGCAGTGAAACCGACGCCAATCCCGCCACTTCCGAAGGCTTGTTCGTCGCCTCCGCCGCGCCGGTCAATGCCGGCGACCGGGTACATCTCGTCGGCACCGTCACCGAAACCTACAACATGACCCGCCTGGAAAACGTCGCTTCCGTCAATGTCTGCTCTTCAGGCAATCCGCTGCCTGCCCCGGTTGCCGTGAGCCTGCCGTTCGACAACGTAAGCAACGATCCGGAACAGTGGGAAGGCATGCTTATCCAGCTGCCGCAATCCCTGACGGTCACCGAAAACTACAATCTGGCCCGCTACGGCGAGTTGTTGCTGTCGTCCGGCGGCCGTTTACTGACACCGACCCAAATCGCCGCGCCCGGTCAGGCGGCCGTTGATTATGCCGCGCAAAATCTGCTGAACCAGTTGCTGGTCGACGACGGCTCCAGCATCCAAAATCCGGACCCGGTGATTTACCCACAACCGGCCGGACTCAGCGCCGCCGACACCCTGCGTAGCGGTTATACGGTGGCCGGCGCCACTGGCGTATTGGCTTACGATTTTGGGGTTTACCGTCTGCAACCGACTCAGCCCCTGGCTTTCGTCGCCGATAACGGCCGCACCTCGGCCCCGGGCTTGAGTAGCCTAGGCTCGCTGAAGATCGCTGCTTTCAACGTGCTGAACTACTTCAACGGCAACGGCCTGGGCGGCGGTTTCCCGACCGCGCGCGGCGCCAACACGCTGGCGGAATTCAACCGCCAACGCGACAAAATCATTCCGGCCATCCATGCCATCGATGCCGACGTGGTCGGCTTGATGGAGATCGAGAACGACGGTTACGGCAGCAACAGCGCGATCGCCGATCTGGTGAACGGGCTTAACCAACTGGCCGGTGCCGGCAGTTATGCCTACATCAATCCGGGCTTGAGCCAAGTCGGCACCGATCAAATCGCGGTCGGCATCATCTACAAACCGGCCAAGGTCACGCCGGCCGGTTCGGTGGCGATTCTGGATTCTTCGGTAAACCCGCAATTTCTCGATACCAAGAATCGTCCAACCCTGGCGCAAACCTTTCTGGACAAGGCTTCCAACAAATTACTGACCGTGGCCGTCAACCATCTCAAATCCAAGGGTTCGGCCTGTACCGATGTCAGCGACCCGGACACCGGCGACGGCCAGGGCAATTGCAATCTGACCCGTACCAATGCGGCTCAGGCGCTGGCGACTTGGTTGTCGGCCGATCCGACTCATAGCGGCGCGGCTAACGCCTTGATCATCGGCGACCTGAACAGCTATGCCCAGGAAGACCCTATCACCGCATTGAAAAACGGCGGCTATCAGAATCTGCTGGAAACCTTGGTCGGCAATCAGGCGGCCTACAGCTATGTGTTCGGCGGCGCGGCCGGTTATCTGGACCATGCACTGGCAAACGCGACGCTGGCCAGCCAAGTCAAGGGTATCGCCGAATGGCACATCAACGCCGACGAGCCTCGGGCGCTGGATTACAACACCGAGTTCAAGACCGCCGCTCAAGTCGCCAGCTTCTACGCGGCGGACGCCTATCGCTCGTCGGACCACGATCCTCTGCTGATCAAGCTGTTCGTGCCGGGCGACCTGGATAACGACGGCGATGTCGACACCACCGACGCAAGCCTGATCAAGGCGCAAATCGGCAAATGCAGCGGCAAGGCCGGCTTCAACCGCGAGGCCGATTACGACAAAACCGGCTGTGTAAGCTATGCCGATTACCGGACCTGGTACGGCTATTACAACGGCTATTTGGCCGCCGCTAATTAAGGATTTGTTGAAAAAAAGTTTCCCTCTCCAGACACATCATTCCCACGCTCCGCGTGGGAATGCAGCTTGAACCGCTCTGCGGTTCGGGACGCTGGAGCGTCTCTGAGCGGGTTCCCACGCAGAGCATGGGAACCATAAGCGGAAGTTATTTCAGACGAAATCCTAAGCGCCGCAAACATTACAGATTAATTTTCATTGATTGAAGAAGGTGTTATGAAAAATTTACCATGGCGTCACTGCCTATTGCTTGCTTGTATTTTGTGGTCTGGTAACAATCAGGCGAGTACGCTTTCCATATCGGGAAGTCAGGATTTAATTGCCGGGACGGTATTGGCGAGCAGATCAGTTTTAGAAAAAACTCCGCTACCTCCTCTGCGAGGAGGTGATGTCGTTATTTTACCCGGGGGCAAAATTCAACTTGAAGCTCAGCAACCCATTACAAATACGGGATCAATCTTATCGGCAGCCATTATGCCCTTACCTAACGATCCGACTTTTTTACCTCTGCATCGGACTTCAGGCATTACCCACATTGGCGATTATTTTGATATTGAGGTGGTCGCGTTTTCGCTTTTTGCTAATGCAAGCCCAGACGAATTGGTGTTGGGGTTTGGCTTTAATGCTCAGCTCGGCGGCACGGCTGAGGCGCAATTTCTCGGTAGTAGCATCAATCCAGTATTTACCGACCTTTCCACGCAGGAAGGACTGAATCTGACGGCTGCCGGTCTGGCGTTTCCAGGCTTGAGCTCAAATGAAGCTGGTTCGTTCATTTCGTTGGCGGTTTTGCACTTTCAAGCCGTTACGGCGGGAAATTTGAATATTGCCATTACCAGTGATTTGACCGATCCCAATCAAGGCTTGATTTTTCTGACTCAAGCGCCGTTGGCAATCCAAACAAACAGCTCATTAGCGATCACCGCCGTGCCCCTGCCGTCCGGCTTGCTGCTTTTCGTCAGCGGTCTGGCGATGAGTTTGGGCGCGTTTCGTAAACGCAAAGCTTAGCCGCCTCCTGTTTTCCACAAATTTTAATAACACCCATAAATTTCGGAGCCTTTTAAGATGCTTAAAAAAACCTTTTTCCTTTCCGCCGTCTTGCTGTCGGCGCTGTCCGGCCAAGCTCAGGCCGTCACACTGAATGCCGACGGTCAATGGAACGCGTTTGATGTCGACGATTCCGTCTCCAATTCAGGCGGCCTGGAATGGATAGACTTCAACAACGATGCGTTGAGCTTCGACTTCACTCTGACCGGATCGGCGATCTTGAAAGTCGTGGACGGCGGTTTCGCCGGCGACCGTTTTCAGGTTTTCGACAACGGTAGTTTGCTGGATCAAACCTCGGTTGCCGTCAATAGCTATCCCGACGGCGTCGGCCTTGATTTCGATGCCGCTTTCGCCAATACCAATTTCAGCCGTGGCGTATTTTTATTGGGCGCGGGCAGCCACAGCATCACCGGATTGCTTAGCCAATCCGCCCTGGACGACACCAACTCCGCACTCAACGCCACCATCGGTGCCGTCAGCTTGACCGCCGTACCAGTACCGGCGGCGGCCTGGTTGTATATGACCGGCGCCGGCCTGATGAGCCTGGTATCCCGCCGCCGTAAATCCAAGGTATGAGGAAACACACCATGAAATTGAATAAGCTTGCGATGGGCATTGCCTTAGGCTTAGGTTCGCTGGGCTGCGCCCATGCGGCAACCACCACCATCAAAATCGTCGCCTTCAACGACTTCCACGGCCAACTGGAATCGCCGGGTACCTTTCGGCAAACCCCAAGCAGCGCGGCCTCGACCAATATCCCGGTCGGCGGCGTCGATTGGTTGGCAGGCTATGTCGCCGAGCTGAAAAGCCAAAATCCCAGCACCGTCGTCGTTTCGGCCGGCGACATCATAGGCGCCACGCCGCTGGTTTCCGCGCTGTTTCATGACGAACCGACCATCGAAACCATGAACCGTTTGGGTTTGGAATTCAACGCGGTCGGCAATCATGAGTTCGACGAAGGCAAGAATGAACTGAAGCGCATGCAAAACGGCGGTTGCCATCCGACCGATCCCAATTCCTGCCAGGGCGCATCCGTCGGCACGCCTGTACCCTTCGAAGGCGCGGATTTCAAATTCCTGGCCGCCAATGTGGTCGAGACCGCGACCGGCAAGACCCTGTTCCCGCAATACGCCATCAAATCGATTGGCGGCGTGCGGGTCGGCTTTATCGGCATGACCTTGAAGGAAACGCCTACCATCGTCACGCCCACCGGCGTGGCGGGCCTGGAGTTCAAGGACGAAGCGGCGACCGTGAATGCCTTGATTCCGAAATTGCGCGCCCGGGGAGTGGAAGCCATCGTGGTCATGATTCATCAAGGCGGCACGATACCGGTCACCCAAAGCGCGTCCACCATCAATACCTGCGATGCCGGACTGAATGGTTCGCCGATCAAAGCCATCGTCAATCAACTGGATGATGAGGTGGATCTGGTGATCTCCGGCCATACCCATCAAGCCTACAACTGCCAGATTGCCAACAAGGCCGGCCGCCTGATTTCGGTGACCAGCGCCAACTCGCAAGGCCGGGTGTTGACCGACATCGATGTCGCCATCAACACCGTCAACGGCGAAGTCAGCAGTGTCAGCGCCCAAAATATCGTCGTCGATCGCAGCAATGCCGCCGTCACGCCAAATGCGGCGATCAAAACCATCGTCGACAATTACAAGGCCATCGCCACGCCGATCGCCAACCGGGTGATAGGCACCATCGGCGCGGCGATTACCAGGACCGCCACCACGGCCGGTGAGTCGGCCCTGGGCGATGTGATCGCCGATGCGCAACTGACGGCTACCAGCAATGTCGGCCTCGGCGAGGCGGTGGCAAGCTTCATGAACCCCGGCGGCATCCGCGCTGATTTGACCTTTCCGTCCAGCGCCGCTGGCGAAGGCGACGGCAAGGTCACTTACGCCGAAGCCTTCACCGTGCAACCCTTCGGTAACACCTTGGTCACCCTGACCCTGACCGGCGAGCAAATCCACACCTTGCTCGAGCAGCAGTTCACCGGTTGCACCCTGGGCTATCCGGCCAGTGCCCCGACCACGGGGCAGGCTTTCAACCGCATCATGCAAGTCTCCAACGGCTTCAGTTACGAGTGGAAGGAAAAGGGTACGCCTTGCGATAACGTCGATCCGGCCAGTATCAAGATCGACGGCGTGACGATCGATCCCGCCGCCAGTTACCGGATTACCGTCAACAACTTCATGGCCGACGGTGGCGACCAATATTATGTGCTGACGCAAGGCGCCAACCGCCTGGGAGGAGCACTGGATCTGGATGCGTTGGAAGGCTATTTCACCGCTAACGGCTCGGTAGCTCCCGGCCCGCAAAATCGGATTTTGCTGTTGCCATAAGCTTGTATACCTTTCGCACTTCAAATTTCGGCTCATCAGTTCCCTCGCCCTCCAGGAGAGGTTTAGGTGAGGGGTTCAAAAAACCAAAATTTGAAGGGCGATGACAATTATTAGTAGTAAAGCCCTGTAGCACTTGGCCCGCTGGTTTTTTACAGCGGGCTTTTTTTATTTCTATTTAATGCTATTCGTATTTAAAGTCGGAGGCTGCATCGATATGATGTAGTGCTATAATCAGACACCGCCCTTTTGAGCTATAGCCTTGGGAATCATAATTATCGGAATGATGTTGAAGTGGGAGATTATGGATGCTGAGACATAATGTAGAAAATCAAAGCGATGCGAATGACGAAGTGGAACTGTCTCGACGTAGCTTTTTCAGCCGTCTAGCGGTCGGCGCGGCTTTATCTATGGCGATACCCGGCGTCGTTCACGCTGCAAAAAGTACGGCTGTAAAAGCCGATAAAAACCAGCGCTTGACGCAGTCGGCCAGGAGCGCCGTGCGTTTGCCTAAACCCAGCACCAGCCAGATGTCCAAAGCGGCTCGTCAAACCAGCAAGATCTCGGCGAGCCATCATGCCGTCGACAAGCAGCAGAAGACACTTGCCGGTAAAAATGCGCCAGGCGAACATAAGCATTCGCACGCAGCCTATTCGGATTATCACGCGCAACATAACGCTCGGGTACGGGATGTTTACGGCGGCAAGAAGCAGGGAATCAATACCACATCCTACCGTACCGGTGGAGATCATCACCACGGCGGTAGAACCCATTCGATTATTCAGCCCAATCAGAGAGGACCGGTTGTGGCGTCCTCTCAAGAACCGCTGTTTTTAGCGGATCATGGTCGTTTGGCTACTCATCGTGCCTTGGCATTTCAAAATCCGCATACTGGCGACAAATTGAGCCTGACTTATTTTGAAAAAGGTCGCTATTTGACCGATGCCTTGGAGGAAATCAATTTTTTGCTGCGCGATCACCGCACGGACGATGTGCATCCCATCGATCCCGCGCTATTGGATCAATTACATGATTTGAAGCAAATGTTGGGTTTAAATCAACCGTTTGGCGTGGTCTGTGGCTATCGCTCACCTTTGACCAATGCCCAGCTCCATGCGGAACATACCGGGGTGGCCAATAACAGCTTCCACATACACGGCCGGGCCATAGATATTCGCATCGAGCGTTTCGATCTTCGCCGTATCCACAATGCCGCGTTAGCCATGCACCGTGGTGGCGTGGGCTATTACCCCGAATCCAATTTCATCCACCTAGATACTGGAACCTTCAGAACCTGGTCGTTGTAAGGTTATTCGAATACAAAAAAGCGCCTTTCAAGGCGCTTTTTTTGTATTCGATTTTTATCCGTTACGGATGGACTGTCATTGCCGAGGCTTTGATTGCCGCTGTTTGATTATTCGGATTTGCACCGGCATTGTGGGCACCTATAGCTTGTTCAGAGCCTTTTTCAGTTGTTCATCCTGTCCATATATATCAGGGTAAAAACGCAACCGGTTTTCGTGATCAACAAAAGTGGTGGCGTAATAAAACAGCACGGGCACCGCGTGTTTTAGGGTTACATGGCGGTTTTTGGGTGTAGACATCGCTTGTTTGATGGTTTCCTTGTCCCAACCTTGCTGATCGCCCAAAACGAATTCGGCCAGTCGTTCCGGTTGCGATACCCGAACGCAGCCATGGCTCAAATCGCGGCGCGGGCGATTAAAAGCGGAGCGGCTAGGTGTGTCGTGTAAATACACGTCCGCCGTATTCGGAAACACGAATTTAACCCGGCCCAAGGGGTTTTTCTTACCCGGCCGTTGCCGAGCACGCAGGTAACTGCCACCCCCCTGTTCTTCGCTGTTTTGGTGCCGAATCAGTTCTATGTCCTGACTGGCCAGATAGCTTTCATTGTTGGCGGCTTTCGGCAAGATTTCCTTTTTAAAGATCGTTGTTGGAATATTCCAGTAGGGCATGAATTCCAAATATTTCATTTCTTCCCATAACACCGGCGTTTGCTTATCCGGCGATTTGCCGACGATGACTTTCATGTTTAGCGGCTTTGGGTCGTCGTTCGAATTGAACGCCCATAATTCAAACGCCGGTATGTTGACCAAAATCATCGGGCCGTCGGTGGGGTCGGGAATCCAGCGCGCACGCTCCATGGCCAGTTCGATTTGCTCAATTTTTTCGCTAGAGGACTGGTTGAATAATGCGGCGGTAGCCTGACCTATCACGCCATCGGTTTTTAGATCCTGTTGTTGCTGCACTTTTTTGACAGCTTCGACCAAGTCGTTGTCGTAGATTTTATCGCCGGTATGGGCTTGATCATCTATCAAGCCCATGGCTTTCAGGCGTTGGCGCAAGATGGAGATTTGCGGATGCTTATCACCGGGGCGCAACAGTTTGCCGGGTTTAAATTCATCCTGCCCGGTTTGATTTCCCAACTGCTGCCAGTGGTTCAAAATGTGTTTGAGTTGCCGATATTGCTTGGCCTTGGGTTCAAACTGGCTGACCAATTCGGGTAATGTTTGCGACGATAGGTGTTGTTTCAGCAGGCCGGCTACATCCAAAGGCGGCTTGGGCACTATATGCACCGGATATTGCACATCGCGCGGCTCGACTTGGCCTTGCCGCAAATCGTGCAGGTAACGCACCAAGGACACTGTCAAGGCCACATCGTAACTGGCTGTCGTGTTGTTATCCAGGTTTTGGCTGCTGACCAATTCCTTGAGCCGGTCGACATCGTAACTAGCCGGATTTAAAGCATCGTCCGGCGCATGGCTTAAAATGCCGATTAAGTCTTGCAGATTTTTTTCGGAGCGATCGGCGGTAAACCAGATTGGTTGGAAATTAGAGTTTTGATAAATTTGGCTGACAAACTCATTTACGCGACTGAAATCGGCGTGCAACAGAAATGGATGCCGTTTGCTGAGCAAAATGGCGCCAATCGGATTATCGGCCGGAATAAGACTCACTGGCGCGGGAACGCTATCGATTGCGGGGACATTGGTTTCAAGGGGGAAAGCAGGCATATCGGCACTCAATGCGCGTGCGGCTCCCGCATAAGAAATACAGGCCGCCAACGCACACCAAGCATATCTATGGCGCGAATCTTTTAGGGCGTGTGGTTTCGTCATCATGGTTTCACGAAGTAAGGTTCCTAATTTAAGGTTATCGCCTGCCTAGCACTTATCATCCACCAAGCAAAGCAACATCACAATGCGCTAATTTTACCTTGTTCCGGCAACAATTGAATTTTAAACCCGTTAAGGACCATAATCGGATCGGGCCTTACTGTTTCTGGCCGGGTGAAAATTCAGCTCGGGGCCGTTAGTCGCTGATTTGCGGGCTAGTTATACCTTTCACACATCAAATTTCGGTTTGTTGACACCCTCAACCCTCTCCCTAAGAGCGAGGGAGCAATGTGCCAAAACTTGATGTGCGATGAATATATACTGCAAACAGTTTCCGCATCAGGGCATCGGATGTCAATCTATCAAGGAATGCTCCTCAATGGCTACGTTGGTTCGATGTCTGATGATAGACCTGATCTATATAATCTCGCCGGCGACCGCTTTCGAGAAATTGGCCGGACTCCCATTTTGACGCGTCGACGCTTCGGCCGGAATACTCGCTTAACTTTGCACGGATCTTACAAAACGCACATTAAAGGCCACTGTCACGCGATCTTCGTCGCTGTCGTTGGGGTAAACCCAGTGCCGTAAATAAGACGGAAACATCAACAGCATCCCGGCTTTTGGCTTCATGACGAACTTGCTGGCAAAACAAGCTGCGCCGTCCACCGTCAAGGTGCGGACGTTGGTACGGGTGTCAAAAAATTCTATATTGCCGCTCAGTTCCTTATCGCCTTCCGGCACGCTGACGTAGTAACAGCCCGACCACACCCAAGCCGGATGGTCGTGCGGGGTATTCAGGCCTCCGCGTCCCAGCACATTGATCCAGCCCTCGGCCTGAATGCCGTAAGCGGAGAAATCAAAATTTGGCGAAACATTCTTGGTGCAAGCCCGCACCGCTTGGACGATATGGTTTCGTAGCGCTAGGCTGCCGGGTTCCGTGCGCTCGAAAAAGTCGTCTTCCGAATGCCAGCCAGCCCAGTTACTGCGACTCAGGCCTGGTGACGCATCGCGGCGCACCGATGCCTCTGCCAACAGTTGGGCATTCAGCGCCTCCGCATCCTCCAGTTCGAAAATACTTAAAGGCGAATAAAACAGCGGTTGCACCGCCTTCAGATTGAGATTGCTCATCTTTTCTCCAACAAAAAAACGCGCGGCAGAGAATTCCACCGCGCGTTTTTTCCTATAGGCTGCCTTGCCAGATCCATCGAGCAAGGCTTAAGCGCCCCTTAGTTGTGTTTTACCTTGCCGTGATGTTCTTCCTCGGCTTCATGTTCCGGAGCGGACATCAGCAGCAACTGGCCACCCTCGACCAACTCGGCGGCATTGGCGGCGGGATTGATCGCGCCGATCGCTTGCAGGGAAGCTGCGGATGCATGGTCTTGTGAGACCAGCAGGTTGTAGCGTTTGTCATCATCGCGATCCAGGATACCGGTAATATCGATGACACCCGAAGTTTCCTCGTCCTTGGTATGTGAACCGGCGGTAAAGCTCCCGGCCGCATCGACATCACCGAACAGAGCGGAATCGAATTTGGTCAGCAAGGTCAGGCTGCCGTCATTTGGGGCAAATTGCCAAATTTTACCGTTATGTTCGTTGTTGCCCACATCTTCCTGCAACAGGATCGTACCGTCGGCATTGATGGTCATGTTGTCGAACATGTTGGGTTTATCGACGCCAACGCCGCCAGGCATGGTTGCGCTATCGACCACGACATCGACGGTGCCTCCGTCATAGTTGTCGTTGAAGTTCAGTCTCCACAAGCGTGTGCCGCCTTTCTGAGTGCCGCCGGCCAGGTCGGTCTTGTCGATCTGATCGGTAGTCACGAAGTAGAAGGTTTTGGCGTTGGCCCAGGCGCCATCTTCCGGACGCGAAAATGTCGTCGGGGTATCGCTCAAGGTAAACGCGGCACCGGAGGCGATGCCTGTAGTACGGGCAGTGGTGTCGTTCAGCTCATTGACAAAACCGGTGACGTTGATGAATTTTGCGACGCCATTGGTCAGACCAGCCTTGTCGACTTCGCTGCCGCTGTTGGTTTTGTTGCCCACATAAACCACTACCGTGTTGTTCATGATGCCGGAGCCGCCGTCGTTGGTGCCGATCACCACGGTTTTGTCGCCAGAGTGAGGGTTGGCCAACAGGTTTTCCCAGCCGCCTACCGCATTGATGCCCGAGCCGTTGGTGGCCAGGTTGAATTTGCCCAGCACATAGCTGTTGCCTTTTTCTGACCCAGTTGCGACATGAGCCAAGGCGTAGCCGGTAGCACCGCCTTCTTCACCGTTCAGGAAAATACGAGCCTTGGTACCCAACTTGCTTTTAGGATTGAAAAACGCATTACGGCGAGCCAAATCTGCGGAACAGAAGCGGCCAAAATTAACAGTGCTGGTTGTGGCATTGGAAGACTGGCTGGCAACATCCCATCCGTAGACTTGCTGAATCAAATCGCCACCGGAAATCACCGCCAGTGTGTTTTTGTCGATCACCCATTCCGATACGAAAGCGCCTTTTCCGCCGTGAGCGCGGGCCACGCCGACTGTGTCGCGCAACTCATGGTTCATCAACACGGTAAAGGTACCGTCTTCGTTATCGTATGCACCCATGCCGTCCGGCAAGCCGACCATACGGTAGCCGTTATCAGCCGTGTCGCCGACAGTCAGCACGGATGTCAAAGCTATGCCTGGGGCAACGGCTTGAATATAAGGTGCCGCACTGGTGCTGGGGCCTTCGTTGGCAATTGCGGGTAAAGCAACTGCAGCCAGAATGACCTTGACCATTGCGGATAGTGTTTTCATCTTCATGTAGGAACTCCTAATCCATCGGTATCGTTAATTTTCGGAAAGCAAATTTTAGGAAATCGCTTCCGGGTGATAGCGAATTTGCTACGCCGATGTACAAGGTATAGGCGTGACGTTACATTTTGATGAAGGAGTGAAGGAAATTTTTCGATGAATCAATTTCGACTCTTCAGGTGTTGATCAATATTTGCAAATTGAATCAACATGTTAGTTAGGCGCTATTCCATCGTTTAGCGACTCTGCCTCAACCCATCGAGCGTCAAGCCGCAACTCGGCCTGTCGGCGTTTAACAAAACCGTCATATCCGATAGGTAAGATGGCGGCTCCTTAATTCGCTCTCAGAGGGCAACGCATGAAACAGCAAAAACCACACAAACTGGCGGCGGTGGCTGTCGGCGCATTCAGTCTAAGCTTATCGGTCGGCGCCGTTGCGGGCGACCATCACGGCCATGGTCATCATGATCACCCTATTCCAGGCCAATCCAATCAAGTGCCTACTTCCGCGCAAGAATGGTTCAAGGCCGGCGAAACAGCCGTGCTGGTGAACAAAAGGGATATGCCGGAACTGCGCAAAGCCAAAAACGTGATTTTATTCGTCGGCGATGGCATGGGCATCTCGACCGTAACCGCTGCCCGTATCTTGGAAGGTCAAATGAATGGACGCGACGGCGAGTTCAATCGCTTGAGCTTCGAAAAATTCAACAACATTGCGCATTCCGTGACCGCCAGCGCCAATCAGCAAACTTCCGACTCCGCGCCGACCGCCACCGCGATGGTTTCGGGCATCAAAGCCAACGACGGCGCCATTTCCGTTGACCAAGATATTCCGCGTACCGAAAAAAGCGCGGAAGCGAATGCCGCGCATAGCGTCAAAACCATCCTGGAACGCGCCGAAGAGCGCGGCATGTCCACCGGCGTGGTGACAACCGCCCGTTTTACCCATGCGACACCAGCCGTTAACTACGCGCATATCGCCGACCGCGACTGGGAAGCGGACGCCAATCTGCCCGCCGGCGCCACGGTCAAGGACATCGCCCGCCAGTTGCTGGAATTTCCGTATGGCGATGGCCTGGAAGTAGCACTGGGCGGTGGCCGCAGCTATTTTCTTCCCAAAACCATGAGCGACCCGGAGTACACGACCCAAAAAGGCCGCCGCGCCGATGGCCGCGATTTGACTTTGGAATGGACATCCAAATACAACAATTCCGACTATGTCTGGAACATGGCGCAGTTCGACGCGGTTAATCCCGCCGACACCGATCATTTGCTGGGCTTGTTCGAGCGTTCGCACATGCGTTACGAAGCCGACCGTAAAGACGACGGAGCCGGCGAACCTTCATTGGCGGAAATGACCGATAAAGCCATCAAGATTCTGCAAAAAAACAAAAAGGGCTACTACCTGATGGTTGAAGGCGGCCGTGTCGATCACGCCCACCATGCCGGTAACGCCTATCGTGCCTTGACCGACGCCATTGCCTTGTCGGACGCCGTAAAAAAAGCCAAGGAACTGACCAACGACAAGGACACCTTGATCCTGGTCACCGCCGACCACAGCCATGTGTTCACCATCGCCGGCTATCCTTCGCGAGGCAATCCGATTCTGGGTAAAACCGCCGTGGATGGTGTGGTTGCCAAGGACTCCCTGGGCTTGCCTTACACCACATTGTCTTATGCCAATGGTCCAGGCTGGACTGGCGGCTTGCAACGCAATGAATTCAATCCAGCCAACGAAGGCACCAAATCGGCACCATATGCCGGCACCAAACTACGCCCGGACTTGACCGAGGTTGATACCACCAACCCAAACTACATGCAGGAAGCAACCGTGCCGATGGGTTCGGAAACACATGCCGGTGAAGATGTTGCCATTTATGCCGATGGCCCGAGCGCTTATTTGGTTCGCGGCACGCTGGAACAAAACGTGATCTATCACGTGATGGCTAACGCGTTGGGTTGGCACCACGCTAAATAAGCGACGTTGTTAAGGTTGTAAGCAATCAGGGACGCTTGCCGTCCCTGATTTTTTTTGATTATCGTTAGAGTGCGGGACCCATGTCCAAAATTATTTTCCACGTTTTAATCCAGCTGATAGCCCTTACTGTTCTGATTATGGTGACCGGTTGTAGCAACACCCCTACCCATAACACCTCGACCGCCAACATCCTTGATCTGTCCTCGCCGACCTTGCCCAAGGTCGCGGCGGAATTCATTACCACTCGCCAAGATGAACATCCAGAACATGATCATGAAGCGCATGAGGACAATGTCACCTGGCGTTTTTGGCGCGACAGCAATCTGGTGACCATCGAAAGGCCGCAACTCGGCATGGGTGAGCTGTGGCAGCGGGACGGACAAGCGGTCATTCATCGCAAGCTCTATCACCGCGACCAGCGTGCCATCGAATTTCAGCCCGACGACTTGCGGATGATGGAAACCGCGCCGTCTTGGCAAAAACTCTCGCTGCTTCTGGATCTGGCGGTACTGGCACAATTGAAGGCCGGCGACATCGAGTGGTCCGACGACTACCCGGTGCGCGAATACGAAGGTAAGGTGGCCGAGTCGGAATGGCGCATCGTGATGCGTATGGATCTGGCCTTACCGGTGCTGATCGAACGGCAAAATGAACACGGCTCCGAACGCACCGAACTATTGCATGCCTACGCTCTGACCGAAACACCATGGGAACCGACCCCGACCGAGGGCTACGATGTCATCGATTTTGCCGATCTGGGCGACAAGGAATACGACCCGTTCGTGGCCAAGGTGCTTTCTCAAATGGGCCATGGGCACCATCATTAATCAGCATTGCTGCTTGTAGAGGCGAATTTATTCGCCTTCTATACTGACCGTTGATCCCAAGCGTTCCGGCAAGCGCCTTATTCTTAGCGAGTCTGCATCAATCCGTCTAGCGTCAAGCCGCAACTCGGCGCGAAGGCCCGCATGAAAAACACTACTTCCGGTTGTTGCAGATTGTGGATGTCTTTTGCGAGTTGTTCGGCGGCCATTTCGAACTCGGTGTTGCCGGCCTTGAGTTCGGACTGGCATTTCAGATAAGCGGAAATCTTGTCCGCCGCCTTGATGATTTGTTGATGCAGTTCCGGCAGTTGATCGTGTTGAATGAACGCCCGAAAGTCTTCCCGCAAGGCTTCCGGCAGCAAATTCAGCAGTTCGGTTTCGGCCTGTTGTTCGATCTGCTTGTAAGCGCCGAATATGGCCGGGGAATGGTATTTGATCGGCGTGGGCAAGTCGCCGGTGATCACCTCGGTGATGTCGTGATACAAGGCTGCGGCGGCCACGGCATTGGCATCGACCTCGCCGCCGAAATAGCGATTCTTGATCAGCGCCAGAGTATGTGCGATCACCGCCACTTCCCAGCTATGCTCCATGACGTTTTCCTCATGAGCATTGCGCTTCAATCCCCAACGTTTAATCCAACGCAGGCGAGACAGGTAGGCGTAGAACGGAGTGGTGATGTGGGTGAGATACATGATTTCTACAGTTAATCGACGACGTTGCGGTCATTCTAACCGAAGTAATCCACCAACTTTCGAGATCGCTAGCAGCCTCAGACCGGTCATTCGAAACTGAAGTGTTACACGATTTTGTTGTTCACGCCTCCGGGGTTGATATTCCAAGAAACGTCTGTGCAAATCAGCTCAATGCTAATTCATGTTCATCGAGAATTATTTTTGCGGTTTCAAATTCATCTTTAATGTTGATGCTTTGGTCGCTCGTAGACTGACCTAATAATTCACTGATTTCAGGCGGTAATGCAAATTCAAAGCCTACGTGGACTTCATCTGATTCAATTTCGTTAGCAGCGAAACCACCTTGGGCTATTTCTCTCATCCAGTTCAGCACGGCGACGACCTTAAGTAACAACAAAATAGGCTTACTAGTGTAAAGCGTTCAAATGACAAAGATATGACAAATCGCGAAGGATAATCAGTCCCGCGCGCCATGGGCAATGTTCTTCGTATCATCGCTGCGCAGGGTAGAAGTACTCGGTTTCACCTAAAGAGAATTTTAAAGCGGATGGACAAGACAATCTTTTGATCATGACTATTCCGGCGCTCATTGCGCTCGGCGGAGGCGTCTTCCAACCATGCTAGTCTTGATTGCGCTCCACATTGTGGGCGTTGTCGTCTCGGGCAGACTACACAAAGAGAACCTAGTGAAAGCCATGCTAACCGGGAAAAAAGAACAGCGCTAGTGAGAGAGCTCTATTGCAAGTTTTCCGAACTACCGAGTCTCGGAAAACGCGCTTTAATTTTCTGTCATTGTGGAAAGTGAGCTAGGCACGCGTCATGTTCGCATGATTGTGCGACGAACCCTTTCCTGTTGACGATCTTTCTTCGCATCAGCGAAAGAAGCCTTGCTAGTTTTCTAAGTAGCGGGGAGACACAACTAGTGATTGCTCTTTGGCCGAATACGCATTGAAAAATCAACCGACTGATCGGCCGCTTGCGCTAAATGGTTGATAAGGGCTTGCCGTTGCAACTCCGGAAAGGTTAAACGGGTATCGAGCCGTTGAGCTTCGTATAGATATTCCGGCATATAACCGCTCAGCAGAATTTTCCAGGAAAACGGCAGATGATCCCGATTTGCCAAGGTTCGCAACCAGATCGCGGTGGTGCAATTATCCAGCAGCGTGTTGTAGAACGCCGGCCTTTCGTTGAGTTCGTTGATTTTGCGCATGTATTCCAGAAACAGGCGTTTGGCGTTTTCTATCGGACCTTGCAATTTATACAGATAAACCTGCTCCGGCGGATTTTTGCGGTAGTTGGTGCGTAGACGTATCACGTCGCGTTCGTCGGCGACGAAATAAATCAGTTCATACTGGCGAAAAAAACCTTTGATCGTCGAATAGCCTTCGCCTTGCTCTTTCCTTGCCTCGATGGAGATGGCCAAATGATCGTTGCCGCCGAAATCGAAACTCAGGATGGTATGGGCTATCGCCGGCCCCATCCAATAAACCGAAAACAGATCGACGCCCTGCAATTTGTTCAGGTCGAAGGTTTTGGTGTAATACGCCGGCCGATAATCGAATTCGCTACGGTAATCGAAATTGCGGATGTCATGCACCGTCACACTATCGCCCTCGAACGTGGCATGGGCCAATTTTTCGGCATCGGTTTGCCAATGCCGTTGGTTGGACGGGGTAATACTCAACCAATACAGCAAAACCAAACCGAACGCCGTCCCATAGGCGATTAATCCATACTTGCGCCAGCGGGCGACCGCAAGGCTAATCAATGTCGCCACGCCAAGTAAAGCGAACAACGTCGCCAACACGAGCTGCGGCCACGCAGTAGCGGAATCACCGAAATAGAGTGCGCAAACGCCCCATATTCCAGTTAGCAGCAGGATAAGAATCAAAGCGCCGGCTTTGATCCATCTCACGGCGCTTCATGCTCCGCAGGGTAGAAAATCAAACGGCCTTTACCCGTAATCAGTTTGAGCTGCCCAGTCTTCTCGATCACTTCGAATTGGCGAACGTCGCTCAACTGGCGAAGATATTGCGAATAGTGCGAATCCGGCCCACATTCGGCCAAGGTCGCAGCTCCTGGCGATAACGCGATGCGTTGCTCGCTTTCCAGGCGGTAAGCGCCTTGCATGCGATTGCAATCCGCTCTAACACGGTACGAACCATTCGCCAGCAAGGTCAAGGTATAGCGGTCTGCGGCGCCAACCGAGAACGATTCATCGCCCTCAGTCGCTTCAAAGCGCGACAACTGCCAGACCCTGTCTTTGATTGCCACATCGGCGAGAGCGTCTCGTCCCCTGATTGCATCGCCGCCGGTGGCACAGGCCGAAATCCACAACAACGACAAGACCGCAAAACACATTGGCACCAACCGAGCACATTTAAACATTGCTGACCTCATCGAAAGTCCATAAAACCGAAATCGCGCCAACGCGGCGGCCAGGCGCGACATCCGGTATAAACACCGTCATGCAAGAATACCAATGGGCATGTTGAAACGACTGCTCATTAGCGACATCACAACCCGCCACCGAATCGGTATTGCCAGGCGATACCGGTGGTATCGAAATCACTGCCCTTGCGGCCGGAAATCGCCGTGCTGTAATAAAGTTTGATGGAGTTGGCTCGATTGACAGGCAGCGCCAGCGTGGCGCCCGCCCGGGAGTTTTCCAGGTTATCGTCATTTTGGTGACCGTCCACCCGGCTTTGTCCGCCGGTATAAAAAGTGGCATCAGCTGCCACCCAGATGCCGTGGGTCACGTGATAAATCAGATGCCCTTGCACCGAATAAACCGGGTCTTGCGAGCGCAGTTTACCGCCAAAAAAATCGTCGTTGTCGGTGTAGAAACGCACACCGCCCGCCAATTCCAGCGTCACCGGCCCCATGCGTTTCGAAACCCCCAACTCCGGCTTTATCGACCAACGGTTGGTGCCGAGATTGACCAATTTGCTGGCGTCGTACTGACCTCCCGGCGCCGTCACCTCGACATTGGCGCCGATAATCGTATCCTGTTCGTACTTGGCAAATTCCTGCAGTGACAGCGCGGGCGCGCCAAAAAAATTGATCGAAAAATGAAACCGAGGATCGATCAAACCGGAGACTTCCCTGCTTCGGTCCTCGCCAATCACTGTGGCGGTTCCCTGCAGCGAAGCATACGGCAACGCTACATCGAACTTGGCCGATTTACCATAGACATCGATCGCGCGCACATAAGCCAATACGCCGGTATGCAGTTCGATCCGAGTGTTTTCTATCGGCAAGGCCGGGTCGGTGGCTACACCGCCCGCGGTGTAGCCGTAACCCGCAATCAGAAAATTCAGCCCTACAGGGGTATTGGCATAAGTGCGAGGCTCCAAATCTTGCCCCTCGACCGAAAAGCTCAAAGCCAACGAAGCAGCCATGAAAACCGCGATTTTTGCACTGTCCGGACGAAAACATTTCGTCATGAAAAACAAGCCTCCCGTTAGTAAGGCGCCGGCACTGGGGTATATATCGGGCCGTTGGCACCATAAGCCTGCGTATACCAAGAACTGCCGCATTGATAATAGGTCACCCCCTGAACCACGGTGGTGTTTGGAGTGCAGGGCAACCCTCCGCTGGCGGGCGGCGGGGAGGTATAGACCACGGTAGTGGATGGTGCCGTAGTCGTGGTTTGGGTAGTGTTCGACTCGCCGGCCGCATAACCGGCCATCGCGCCAATTGCCGCCGCGCCGACCGCTACAGCCGCCACTTCGCCATCGTCCCAGTTATTGTCATCATAGTGGCCTTGTGGTGGTGGATAGTATCCCGCTGGTGGATGATAGCCGGCGGGATAGTTGCCCTGATAGTTCTGGGCCGTTTGCTGGCGGCTTTGGGTTCGAGTCGTCGCGCCTTGCTGACGAGTACTGACATTCTCATTCGATGCCGATTGGCGTTGAGCTTGGTTCTGCGACGCGGCGTCCTGCCGCTGGGCTTGATTTTCTGTTGATGTGGATGTCCGATTTTGCTGGGTCGCGGCTCGGTTAGTCGACATCGTCGACGCGGCATCAGTCCTGTTCGCCGAAACCGACGAAGCGCCTTGCGAACGGCTGGACGCCATCGACGCCGACGAAGCGCCGCCACCGGCCGCGAAACTACCGCTAGCCGCCGCGCCGCCACGGGAAAACCCACCGCCGCCGCCCGCTCCACCACGGGCGCCTCCACCGCCCCCAGCCATGCCGCGGGCCGCAACGTCTCCTATACCGATGCTGAGAATGACACAGGTGGCGGTCATCGCCGTCACGATAGCATTAAGTTTTGTGTTCATTATTTTTCTCCCTAATGTTCTGGATTTTCAGAAGCGCCAGGTACGATGCTGGGCACTTGCGCCAGGAAGGCAATTTTTTTGGCGCCTTCGGCTGGGGTAAAGACAAACTGGGTGCTGTCGATTTGCGGAGCCAAATTCCAATCGGAAAATTGCGCCCTGAACTGCGGTTGGCCTTCCTCCAGTTTGTAAGTCAATACCACCCGCAGAGGCAGAGGCTTTGGCCCTTCCGCTATCCATACCTGATAATCGACGGTCTCGGTGCGCGCGGCCAGATGATGCGCGGCTTGTCCGTGTATCGTGGTCTTCTCGACATAATCGAGCGATTGGGTTCTGCGCTCCAGCTCGGCGGGTAATTGGCTGACCAGCAACACGGCCAGCGGCAGTCTCATATTCAGATCCTTCAGGAAATATTTGACCGCTTCATCGATGCCGCCGGGTTTTGCCGTTTGCGCATAGACGTTATCGGACGGACTGAATATCGTGATGTCCTTGCCATCATACAACACCATCTGCTTCTCGCCATCGCTTGCCTCGCGCTCAACCCGCAAGCCATTGGGCCGACTGACGACAACCTTGCGCGTGGCCGAAAACTCGATCTTTTCTCCGGACGCCTGTACCGTGTCGTAGGAATCGTTGAGGTTCACCGCGAATACCGGCGTCTTGGCCAGATAATTGGCCATGCGCGACAGAATGCCATTGGCATCGGTCGGTTCCGGCCCGGCTTGCACGGTCGGTTCCTGGGAAGCCCAACTTGATGGATGATTCACCGTCTGCTGCTCCGCGCAACCCACGAATGTCGACAGGATAGCCACGCATAGCGCGTTGCGTATTCCCGGTTGTAGTGTTTTATACATGATTCACCTCCTTAAGGTGATGGGATTGAACTAATAGAGGCGCCCGTCGAGGAAAACACTACGCCTACCAGCGAACACCAAACGATTTGAGTCTGAATAACCTTCCAACCGCCAATTTCTTTTCATACCGCGACGCCCCCTGGTGCCATGGCGGTGTTTAATTCCACCCTGACCGGCTGGGCTATATCTAAATGCACGTCGCGTTGCGGAAAGGCCAGCAAAATGCCGTTTTGGCTGAACAACTCTTCGATTCGCAGGCGCACGTCGCTCATCAAACTCATACGGTTAGGCTGTACCAATAGATCGACCCAAAAATCCAAACGCAAGCTCAGGGCACTGTCGGCAAACTCCTGTAGATAAACATCCGGCGCGGGCTGTTTGAGTACCTGGGGATTTTCCACCGCCACTGTCTCGACCAACGTCAACGCCTTGCGCACCGGCGAGCCATAAGCAATGCCCAGCGTAATGGTGCAACGCAGTCGCTGGTCGGAGAGGGTCAAATTCGTGACGTTGTTCTCCAGGAAACGGCTGTTCGGTATCAACATATCGATGCCGTCCAGCCTATGCACTTGACAGCAACGGCTACCGATTTGGGTAACCCTACTCAGTACGCCTTCGATTTCAACCATATCGCCCAGCCTGATCGAACGTTCCGCCAATAAAATCAATCCGCTGATAAAATTATTGATGATGTTCTGGGCGCCGAAACCGACGCCAATCGCCAAGGCACCACCAAAAAAGGTAAATACCGTCAGCGGAATATGAACACTAACCAGGGCAAAGACGATGATGGCCACCACCGCAACCAGGCTGAACAACCTCAAGGACAACAATCCGGAACTCGCCTTGATTGGCTGCCAGTTTTTCACCCGATGCAAGCCTTGGTCCGCGACGCGATTGACCAACCAAAAGCCAAGCACAAATATCATGATCAACTTGACGATCTTGCTCACCGTCACGCTACGCTTACCACTAATTTCCCGCCCTTCGACGACGATGGTGTCATCGATAGCCAGCAGTTCGAAGTCGCTGAAAGCGTTTATCAATCCTATGGAATCCGCGTAAAAAGCCTTCAGCCTTTCGATTAACGAGGCATCGGCATGTCTTAACTCTAACAACTCGAGCATATTAGTCAGACGGCTGTCCAGGTCCTCGAGCTCGCCCAGTGCGCGCCTTACCAGCTTTTCCTCGCCGGCTAAGGCTGCTCTTTTACGTTCCTCCTGTTTTTGATCGCCGTACTCGCTTTGCCAGTTTGCCAGCCTCTTTGTCTGGGTATCCAAGCGGATTTGAATCATATCCAGTTCCGATCTCAGATACTGACGCCATACCGAAAGGCGCCCCACCCCCTGCTTGATATCCGCCGCCGCTTTATTCATGGCTTTCAGATCGTCGGTATGATCGACAAGATAACGCAATTCCCAAACTTGTTTCTCACTCACCAATGCCAGCACAAGCAAACGCAAGGTTCTCAAATTGGTGGACGCGACCTGACTCTCCACCGAATCGGCAGCCAGTATCGGCTGGATGCTATCAATCTCACTCGAAGCGTTTTCACCTTCGGTTTCGGGTAGAGACTCCATGCGCTGCCTAAGCGTTTGTACCTGGTCGCGCGTGCGTTGCAACTGGCTATCCGCGACTTGTGTCGCCCGCATAGCCACCGCAATTTCGTTATCCAGCTCCGTCTGGCGCTTGGCAATCTGATTCAGTTTCTTGTTTAAATCGGCTTGCGATAACGGGGAACTGTTAGTCGCTTGCATGGCCTGACGGAGCAGCAATGCCTTTTCGTCGGCCAAATGAGCCATACGTTCCTTACGCAACTCGCTGCTTGTCGTAAGCAAACCAATTCGGGCCTCGTCGCGTTGATTGCGTAAAGCATTCAATTCCTTTAGCCAACGAGCCCGCTCGACCCGCTCAGGCTTGGCGGCCTCAAGCGCCTCATTCGCCTGCCGCAAATTCTGAGCGGATAGCTGAAATTCCTGACGTCGTGTCTCAAGTAAACCGTCAAACATAATCTGTTCGAGTCTGGCAGCCTCGATTTCATGAGCCTTCATCCGAACTTGTTGCCATTGGTCGTCGATAAAATCCATCGAATAAGGTGGTGGCTCGGAAAAATTTGTCCAAACCCCGGCTTTCTTTTGAAAATCCTCGCGCGTTTGAGCGATCCCGCGAAACTTACTCAAGGTATCCAGATGCTGTTCGTAGTCGTTCGATAATAAATTTAGCAATCGGGTGTATTCGGCCCATTCGGTTTCGGTAGCTCCAACAGGCGCGACCGCTCCGTCTTTCGATAAAGCGATCAGGCGAGTACGAACTTGATCCAGTCTGGACTTTAGTGCCGTTTCTCTTGCCTGTAACGAAGCCGCATCCTGATTGGCGGATCGTGCCGTAGCCGACGGCTTGGACACAGGCAATCCTTGAGCAAACGCCGACAAGGCAGTCAATGACAGCATCGCCGCAACTACCGCGAACCGGGCACACCGGAGCGTAACCGACCTCCCCGGCGAGCATGGCATAGTGCCGCGCGGGAACGGTAACTGTTTATGCGGGTGAGTCATGGCTGCCTCAGTCGAGTCGGCGCGATCAATTGACCGAATAACCCAGTGCACCGAGACAGGATTTCATCGCTCGGTTGTAATTATCCAGACCGGGAGGTGGCGCGGACGCGGCTTGTTCCGCTTGGTCTCGGGATTTCATCGCACCACCCATGCCGCCAGCGGCTGCACCTATCGCCGCCCCCTTGCCGGCATCGCCGGCGATTGCACCAATTGCGGCACCCATCGCCGCGCCGCGGAGGCCTCCCTTCAACAAGCCTTTTGCGGCGACCCCGCTCCCCAGCCCGGTAGAAGCCTGAGCCGGCGGATTGCTGGGATCGTAACCGGATTGCTGAACCGACCAGCCGTGGCAGTTATACTGGTCTTGCTGCTGCTGTTGCGGACTTTGCCCGGCGGCGGGATAGATCATCAGATTTTGCGCCTGGGCATTCATGACTCCCGCGCCCAATAAAAAGGCACAGACCATGGTGTTACGAATTTTTTGATAGGTCATTTTCATTTATCCCCCTAAAAATTTTAAATTTATGATGGCTTTGCCGTGAATATTCAGCATGCTGAATCGTTACGATCTGCCAACATAGGCATTATCGTTCGGGCCGAGTGGCTCCACAGTTCTCCAGCCTGTAAGCCATCCGATCCGACCAATCATCAAAGGTCCGCGTGACATCGTCCCATTTGCTGGCAACTCCGGTAACCGATTTATTGCCGACCATGCGATCGACAGCCGCCCCCATGCGCTCGCCGCTGACCGCATCGGTGATTTCCACTTCGCCACTGGCCTTACCGACAAAGGCACCGGTGCCGGTAGCAATTTCCTTCAGTTTTGACATCACCAGCATCTGCGGCACGAACGAGGATATGGTATCCAGCGCCACCCAGGAGCCTTCGGCTTCGGTAATCGCGGCTTTTATTCGTAGAGTGCCTGGCTGCGGCGTTTTGACGATTTGATAGTGTTTGCCCAATTCGCTGACTAGCGAACCATGTAAATGATTGACGAGCATTTGCTTATCTTCGACGGGTATGGAAGCCATATCGCCGTTGCCCCGAACCCAAATACCGACCGGTTCGATCAGCACCTTGTCATAGGTTTTACAGGTTTGTTGATATTTTGGATTAAGGTAGACCTTCAGGGCCTCGCCGTCTTTTCCCGCACGCAACGCCGAATAATCGCCCAAGAATCCGGATTCTTCGACGTTACGCGCCTGCTTGATCGGCGTACACGCGGACATGCCTAGCACTAGGCTTAGCCCCAAAAAACCGATGAAATTCTGCTTGCTGTAAGTTCTCATTGTTTAATCTCCTTTTTGCTAA